>Ga0310695_10000670_pt1 | contig 85940 bp, 124 predicted proteins | sample RumenRJG_04DNA_FD_203882 | JGI IMG/M metagenome (GOLD analysis project Ga0310695, IMG submission 203882) | Bovine rumen microbial communities from Lethbridge, Alberta, Canada - RJG_04 (v2) (version 2) | ecosystem: Host-associated > Mammals > Digestive system > Stomach > Rumen | place: Canada...
GCCCCCCGGTAGATAGTATCGCCGATGCACTCCCGAAGGATATGGTGTTCATGGCTGACCTCGACGCCTGGGGGCGTGTACGTTTGATATTTGGGGATGGGCAGAACGGGCGCATCCCGCGCAGGGACGACAAGATAACGGCAAGATATCGTGTCGGCGGCGGGATCGCTGGAAACGTAGCCCCTGACACTATCACGATCATGCGCGATATCGCCACGGATAGCAATGGGGAGCGCGTCCCCGTTACTGTGACGAATCCAGGATGGGCGGCAGGGGGGAAGGATCCAGAGAGCGCTGCCAGCATAAAGCGATGGGCCCCCCGTTTTTTCGAGGCGCAGGCTCGCTGCGTGACACAGGGGGATTACGAGGCGTTTGCTATGGCGTTCCGTGATCCCGAAGCGGGGGCGTTTGCGAAGGCAAGGGCCTTCGTTCGAGAGAGGACAGGCGAGGCCAATGTGATCCGCTACTACGTCCTCGCATACGGGAACGGTAAAGGGAATGTCGCCGCGCCTCCACAGGCCTTGAAAGATGCGCTTCGGGCCTATATCGACAAGTATAAGATGCTGACGGATTGGATAGAGATCGAGGACGGGCGATGGCGGGAGGTAGACATCAGGGGGACAGTGCGCATAGCCAATGGAGTGAAAGCGTCTGAAGCATTGGCTGATATCGAGGCTGCCGTCTCTGCCCTTTTCGACCTGGACGTTAGAGAGATGGGCGAACCTCTGCGGATATCCGATCTTTATGCGGCGATAGACAGGGCTACAGGGGTCCTCCACGTGGAGCTGACGACGCCGACTGCCACGGTCGAGGCGGAGAAAGACGAATTATTGATCCTTGGGACGGTCGCGTTGGAGGTGGAACACGAGGGGGCGGGCTCTGATGGGAAGAATATCTGATATAGTCCCTGCGCTCTACTACAGCGACAAAAATCGGCTCGAAGGGTTCTTAAGAGCTCTTGATCCGGAGATAGATGAGATCGAAAAGAAGATCCGTGGCGTACCAGAGCTGATCGATGTGGACCGTTGTCCTGACGATAAGCTCCCTTATCTTGCCTCGATGCTCAACTGCCCGCTCGTCGGAGAGTCCCCGTCGTTTTGGCGAAAACAGATACGAAATTGGCCTTACCTCTTAAAACTGAAGGGGACAGAGCGGAGCCTCGTCTTGGCGCTAGAGAGCGTTGGTGCGGATCATTATGCTATCTACACCTATTTTCGCGATGCGGGTGGCGGATATGTAACAGAAAAGCCTGAAGGGGCCCCGTATTACAACGCTACAGATGGGCTCTGGCGCAATATCCGTACGCATTATTTTGGGGTGGAGGTCCATGTCGGGAAGGAATATGTCGAGGAACAAGGGTATCTATGGACAGTAGATGATATCCAGGAAAAACTAGCAGCCTGGATCGAGCGCGCTAAACCTTTTCACGCAGAGCTTTTGAACTTACTGATCCTGCCTCCGGACCTGATGCCTGACGATCACGTCTGCATCTGGGACTGGGACACATGGGACCACGGGCGGGCGCAGGAGTACGAGTTCGGCTCGCTGTCCCCGGTCCTGGGCGTGGGGGAGCTGGACCCGCTGCTGGAGCTGGCCGCCACGATCTGGCGCGCCACCGGCGCGGTCTGCGACCGGGGGGCGGTCTGGGACTGCGTCCGATGGGAGGACGCGCTGCCCGCCGCGCGCTCGGAGCTCATCGCCGCCGGCCTGGGGCGGACCTTCTTCGCGGCGCTGGACTGGGGCGCGGCGGGGCCGCCCGCGCCGTGGTGGAGCGAGCAGCATGACTGGGACCACGGCTGGACCTGGGACGAGACGACCCTGGAGACGGCCACGGCCACGGACTTCTCGTGTCGGGTGGGCATCGAGGGGACGTGGCGGGGGGCATCATGGGGATCCGTGACCTGGAGCGACCGGCGCGGGGGCGGGGATGCCCCCGGCGGGGGCGCGTGACGCGGACGCATCGGATATGAGGAGGCCGACGAGATGGCGATAATGACACTGGCCGCGCGGGTGGAGCTGGCGCGGCAGCTCTTCGAGATGCCCCTGCACATGGCCCTGGGCCTGGGGGGCGAGGGCTGGGGCGAGACGGCCCCGGCGGTGGACTACGGGGCCACGGCCCTGGTGCGGGAGATCGGACGCAAGGCCGTCTTCCGGAAGTTCTACGTCACGGAGGACGACGCGGGGGAGCTGATCCTGCCCGGCGACCGGCGCTTCACCACCTCGCTGACGCCCACGCGCCACATCTACGTGCAGTTCATGTTCGATTACGGCGAGGGCGTGGGCGGGGCGATCCGCGAGATGGGGCTCTTCGCCGGGACGGTCCCGAAGGCGGGGCTCCCGGAGCACCAGACGTACTTCACGCCCGAGGAGCTGGACGACGCGGGGACGCTCATCACCCTGGAGCACCCGGATACGCCAGATACATTCACTCCCCAGAAAAAGGGGACGTATGAAGAAGTCATCACGATATAGGAGGGAGGCGGGAGCATGACCTCGGAGGAGCTGAAGAGCCTGGTGGGACATCCGGATTTCTACGACCGCTGGGCGAAGGAGGACCTGTGGGACTTCCTGGCCATCATCAGCGGCCGGGCCTTCCAGGGCGCGGAGATCAACGAGATCCAGCACGTCCTGGACGAGAAGATCAGCGCGCTGGGGCGGACGCTGTACGCGGACGGCACGGTCATCGAGGGCTGCGACATCGCCATCGACCCCGACGCGGGCGTGGCGGACCTGGGCGCGGGGAAGGTGGCCCTGGACGGGAAGATCCGCGGGGTGGAGGCCGCCCGCCTGAACATCCCCGGCGGGGACGCGCGGGTGGGAATCTGGCTCAAGGCCCGCGTCATCACGGAGAAGGAGGACGGCAGCTTCCTCAGCCCGGCGGTGGGCATGGGCGAGTACCGGAAGCCGGGGGCCTACCGCATCGTGGTCACGGCGGAGTGGGGCCTGGACGGCGAGGGCCTGACCGCCCCCTTCTACGCGATTTATCGCATCACGAACTGGCAGGTGTCCAACCAGTACTACGGCGAGAACACGCCGGAATGGCTGGACGCCCTGGCGCGGTACGACCGGGACAGCAACAGCCACTACGTGGTCGAGGGCCTGCGGGTGACGGCCCTGCCCAACGCGGACAGCGCCGACGACGGCGTGAAACAGACGTATTCCATCAGCGAGGGGCTGGCCCACGTGCGGGGCTACGAGGCGCGGCTGTCCCACGCGGTGCGCCTGGTGGTGGAGGAGGACGCGGACCTGTATCAGGTGCAGAGCGAGGCGCACCAGTACGACAGCACCGGGGGCCAGGCCGTCATCCCCGTGCATCAGACGCCCATCGAGGCCATCGCCAGCGTGCGCGTGACGAAGGAGCGCACCGTGGAGCTGACGCATGGGAGCTACACCGGATGCAGCGACGACCTGCCCGATACCAGCGTGATCAAGATCGTCTCGGTGGTCCAGGGCGGCACGACGTACACCGACGGCACGGACTTCCAGCGAAACGCCAACCGGGTGGACTGGTCCCTCATGGGCGCGGAGCCCGCGCCGGGCAGCCGGTACACGGTGGTCTACCACTACCGGACCAACGTGACGCCGGACGCATCAGACGCCACGAGCCTGACGCTCTCGGGCCTGGTGGAGGGCTCGCTGGTGGAGCTGGATTACACCTACCGAATGCCGCGCCGGGACAAGATCGTGATATACAAGGATTCGACGGTGGCGCTGGTGAAGGGCGTCCCGCACCGATACGCGCCGGTCCTGCCCGCGACGCCATCAGACGCGCTCTGCCTGGCGGAGGTGGAGCAGGGCTGGGTGGGGCTGCCGAAGGTGTCGAACGTGGCGGTGCAGGCCGTGCGCATGGACGACCTGAACGAGATGCAGGAGGGCATCCGCGCCCTGTACCGGAACGTGGCCAGCCTGAAGATGCAGATGGACGCATCCTTCTCGGCCCCGACCAGCGCCGACAACGTCTTCGTGGACCCGCTCTTCGACGACGACATGCGCGACGCCGGCACGCCCCAGACGGCGATGATCGCGGGCCAGGCGCTCCAGCTCCCCATGGAGATAGCCTTCCAGACGCTGGAGACGGGGCGCGACCTGGCCCTGGCGGCCTCCCCGGTCCCCCTCATCGTCCAGGAGCAGCACACCAAGTGCATGAAGGTGAACCCCTACCTGGCCTTCGACCCCATGCCCGTCCAGGTGGGGCTGACCCCTGCGGTCGACCGCTGGACGGACACGGCCCGCGCCAGGGAGATCATCAACGCCGCCGAGCTGGACGCGCTCCAAGCCAGGGCGGCGGCGTTGCGGAAAGCGAACAGCGGCTGGACCCTGGGGCTGGTCACCGTTGGGCAGGGGACCGTCCTGACCGAGGACGCGGAGGGGACGCTGCGCCAGATCGACGTGGCCCTGAGCGCGGCGGGCTTCGGCCCCGGCGAGGGCCCCATCGCGCTGACCTTCGACGGGCTCCAGATCCCCTACATCGGGGAGGACCACGCGGACGCGGGGGGGAAGTGGACCTGCACCTTCACGATACCGGCGGGCGTCCCCACGGGATCCCGCCTGGTCCACGTCGAGGGCCCCCACTCCCAAGGGGACGCGATCTTCGTCGGCATCCGCAACATCTCGACCGCCGTGACGCGCCTCCGGTATTCCGTCTTCCGGGCCACCCCCGTCGATCCCCTGGCCCAGACCTTCATGCTGAACGAGGACCGCCACGTGGCGGGGGTGGATTTCTGGCTGTGTCAGAACGGCGTCTCCCGCCTGCGCGTGGAGATCCGCGAGACGGACCTCGGCTTCCCGACCCAGGACGTGGTGGCCCAGTGCGTGCTGGACCCGGCGGACCTGAACGCGGGGACCTGGAACCGCGCGATATTCGAGACGCCAGCGCTCCTCACGGCGGGGACGATGTACGCGATCACGCTCCTCTCGGATACGTCCGATCACGAGGTGGGCATCACGGAACTGGGCGACTACGACACGGAGACGGGCTGGGTGCGGTCCCAGGCGTACCAGACGGGGGTGCTGCTCTCCAGCTCCAACGCGAACACCTGGACGGCGCACCAGAGCGCGGACCTGGCCTTCCGGCTGCTGGGGGCGGATTTCCACGAGCATCGCCAGGCCGTGGAGCTGGGGACGCTGGACCTGACCGGGATGACGGACATCCTGGCGATGGCGGAGGTGGAGACCACCAGCGCCGCCACGGGCGTGACCTTCGTCCTCCGGAAGGAGGGCGCGGAGGTGGCCCGGATGCAGGCCTGGCAGGGGATGAGCTTCGCCGAGCCCCTGGACGGGGCCCACACGCTGGAGGCGGAGCTCTTCGGCGACGCGAAGTATTCCCCCATCCTGGGGCGCGATCCCCAGGTGATGCTGGGCAAGGTCGGGACCTTCGGGGACTACGTGAGCCGCGCGTTCAAATGCGGCGCGGGAAAGCGGGTGATGGTCACCACTTCCGACTACGCCCCCGTGGGGGCGACCGTGAAGGTGTACGTGGAGACGGCCTCCGGCGTCTGGACCGAGGCGGCGGCCTCCACGTCGGAGCCCATCGGCGACGGGTGGTATCGGGACGTGCGCTTCGTCCCGTGCGATCTGGCGCAGACGAGGCTGAAGATCGAGCTGACGGGCGGCCCCGGCGCGAGGCCGATGGTGACGGACATCAGCGCCGTCGTCCTGCCCGCGTGACGTGCGCCCGATGGAAGGAGATGATGGAGGATGGCCGATGTGACCGCGACGCCGGGGATGGACCCGGCCCCCGCGCCCCTGGTGGACGACCGGACCGCGCGGGGCTGGCCCCTGCCGCACCGGCGTAACAAGATCGCCACGGACAACGAGCGCCTGCGCGCGGCCCTGTCCAGCATCGACACGGAGCTGACGGCGGCTGATACCTTCGCCGCCGCCACGGACAGGGAGCTGGCGCGGTACGAGGAGGCGACGGACGCCACCCTGGACCAGCACCGCACGGAGCTGGACGCCCTGGACCGCGACAAGGCGAACGAGGCGTCGGTGTCCCAGCGCTTCGAGACCCTGGGCGCGTCGGTCCAGTTCAGCTTCGACACGCTGCTCCACGACGACCTGCATGAGATCGACACCGGCACCTACCGCCACCTGACGCAGGCGCAGCAGGCGGCGCTCCCGGCGGGGCTGTCGGCCAGCAACCGGTTCGTGGCCGAGGCCCGCGTCATCGCGGAGGTGGACCTGGGCGCGGCGGCCCGGACGGCATCGGCCCGCATCCCGGACGGCATCGGCCTCTGGGCCAGCGTGAAGGGCCTGGGCATCTTCCGGCTGGACCGGGCGTCGGTGGAGCCCCCGGACGGGGAGACATCGATCCTCCCCCAGACGGGGGCGGGCCGCTGGCTCCTCCAGGCCCCGGCCCCGGAGGAGGCCGTGGCGATGGCCGAGGACCTGCTGGTGGACACCGTATGGCTGGGCCCCACCTCGACGAGCACGACATCCATATCCGCACATCTTACGGCCAATAGGTCATACGTCATCGGCGCGGAGGGCTGGCGGCTGCTGGGCGTGACGCCGCCGGCGGGGCTGCCGCTCCACTGGACCCACGCGGTGGACGGGACCAGCGTGACGATAACGTTCTACAACGACACGGACGCGCAGATATCGCTGCCCGCGCAGACCTTCGGGTTCACCCTCCTGGTCCCCACGCCCGTGACGGCCCGTGGGCGGCGGGTCATGAACTGGCTCCTGCGGGCGCGCCCGTCCGGGGCGGAGGTGGACGGGACGATGGCGGGCCTCCCCGAGGCGCGGGAGGCCCTGGAGGAGATCGGCGGGAGCGCGAAGATGACGGCCCGCCTCCTGGGGGACGGGGCGGCGCTGGCCGCCGTGGGGGGATCGCGGGCGGCGACGGCGGCCCTGTTCTCCGGGAAGGCCGCGCAGGGCGCGCTCATAGCGGGGCTCGGCGCGAACGCGGCCAACGCCCCCGGCACGCTCTACGTCCAGCTCGCGTCCCATCGTCCCGCGATGGAGGGCATCTTCTGGGACCACCACGGCCTCGCCGCGCGGATCTGGGGCGTGAATGGCACGAATACCTGGATGGCCGAGGGCCTGGGGCTCGACGTGATGTTCCGGGATACCTGGTGCGCGTCGAACTTCCAAGTGATACATGGCGCGCAGCGCTACGGCCAAAACAAAGAACTGGTGGCGGTCTTGATCTCCATGGGCTGGACGCGGCAGGAGCACATCGTCCAGGACCTGGAAAACGCCGGCGGTCAGATCGCGCCGAGCCTCCGCGAGGCCGAGGGCGTGCTCTTCATCTGGGTCGGGGGGCGGGGCTCGTCCGTGAACATGAACGTGAAGAACGGCAACGGGGTGGCTGTGTTCACGGCCAGCGTGGGCGCGGTCGCGTCAGCGTCGTGGGCGGTCCAAGAGAACAGCGGAAATTATATGCCGAGCATCATCATCCACCCGTCCGTGCCGCTGTCCCTGTCCACGCACGGGAGCTGGGTGGCGGACCTCTGGGTCCCGCCGGCGCTGTAGGAGGTGCGAGATGAGCTATATCCTGTGGCACGAGGAATGGGGGCCCCTGATGCGCGTGGACGCGGACCGGAAGACGGCCCGCCTGCGCGAGGGGGAGATGGCGATCCCCTGCGAGGAGGGGGCGGACCCCGGCGACCGGGAGCGCTGGGCGCGGGAGGCCGAGGAGTGGAAGGCCCGCATCCCGACGATGGAGGAGCTTCGGGAGGCGAAGCTGGACGAGCTGGCGGCCTCGCGCTGGGCGGCGGAGACGGGCGGCGTGAGCGTGGGGGGTATGACCATCCGCACGGACCGGGAGAGCCAGGGCATGATCACGGGCGCGGCCCTCCAGGCGATGATAGATCCGGAGTATACCTGCCGCTGGAAGGCGGGGGAAGGGTTCGTGGACCTGGACGCGCAGACGATCCTGGGGGCGGCGATGGCGGTGCGGGCGCACGTCCAGGCATGCTTCGACCGCGAGGCAGAACTGGCGGCCCGCGCAGCGGCGGCCTCCACGCCGAAGGATCTGGAGGCGATCTCCTGGGAGGAGAAAGGAGAAGTGAGCGAAGATGCGTGACGACAAGACCGCGCGGGGCTGGGACCTGCCCCACGCGGATAACTACCTAGAGGACGATGTGGAGCGCCTTCGGGGCGCATTGACCGCAGCCGATGAGGACATGACCGATGTATCCGATTCCATCTCCGCTATCCAGGCCGATCTGGCGCAACGCCCGAAGGACGTCGTGATCACATCGCACGCACTCACTGCCGCCGAGGTCACGGCAAAGTCCTTCACGCTACCGTCCACGCCGGACGGCGCGGTGCTCGTTTCGGTGCTGGGCCTGGTCCATCGGCCCGGCGTGGATTATGCGGTCTCGGGAAACACTCTATCCTGGAACGGCCTGGGCTTGGAGCAGAACGCCCTGGTCGAGGGGGATGTGTTTGTTTTGGTCTACAAGACGAAAGGGGCATAAAAAATGAAGCTGGATCCAAGGGGCATCGATACTGAGGCAGTGTTACGGGGGGGGGGGTAGTAACACTACTCTAGCCCAGATGGTGGAAGATGTAGCGGCGTCGGTAAAGAACGGGAATAGCGAGCTCCCCCCCTTTCCCGGCGGGGCAAGTATCGCAGGAGCAGCAGGTCCTTCTAGGTATATGCAGATTCGCGGCGACTTTGACGACAAGGGGCGCGTGGCCATTAATTTATTCGATACTCATTTAGAGTTGTTTAAGGATGAGGGTGAAGGGTGGATCTCACGCGCGGTATATATACCCCACGAGGATACGGGATGGGTAGAGCTTACGACGGGGAACGTATGGTATCGCAGGCGGGATGGGGTCGTGTATGTGCGGGTGTTCGTTACGCCTACATTCACGGTAATCCCGGGGGCAACGGTCCATGTATTCGCGACTTTACCCGAAGGATGCCGCCCCCCCATGCGTATGGAGAGCGTCATTAGCGTCGAGCATCCCGATATGCCAGCCAGATGTGCTCAATTCTTTGTTGAGCCAGACGGAGGAATAAAGATGTGGTCCTATACCGCTATACCAGCTGGGACGAATGTCATTGGGGCTATCTCTTTCCCGGTCTAGTCAGGAGGCCTTACGCCTCCTGTGTTTGATATTTTGGAGGTGCGAAAGATGCAGTTAGAGCAGCGCGGAATGTCTCTCCCATACGCATTCAGCCAGATGTTCGGTGACGCTCCAAAGCCTGACGGCGGGCTGAGCGGTGAGGCGAATGGGCTCAATTTCTTACCAATTAGTCATGAATGGTCAGGGGGGGGGGGGAGAAACTGACCTTCCTGCTACTTGGAGATCTTTTTACCTGACCTGGAGCAGCAAGGGATGGGTAAGAACGAGCGGGTTGATATGTGTCACGCTGGGAGAATGGCTTATTCCCCCGCGTTTAATGATATTTAACGTGATTACGGGGGCAATTGATCCGTTAGTGTCATATTGTGTTTATGAGCCATTGACGCGGGGGACGTACATGCAGACGGCGGGCGGATTAGGGGCCGACGTAGCGTCTACGGAGCACCCTTTCCCGGGAAATATCGATATTCGATATGAGGGGAAACTATCCGTAGATGGGGCGAGGGCAGAACATACCCTGCGTGTGATATGCCCTGAAGGACGGTGGAGCCATGGCTGGGTGCTGTATACGTCCAGCGCGACGGAATGGGGCGACGCATACGTGCTCACGCCGATGAGGGTCGAATTGCGGTAGATAGAGTGAGGGGGATAAAGGATGAAAGTAGAAGAGCGGGCCGTCGATACCGACGGGATGCAGCAAATAGCGCGGATAGTCTCAAATATTCCGGAGAGCGACGGGAATAAAGGCTCGATATATGCGGCGGAGGATGGGATCCATCTCAAGGTCATCGATCTTCCGTTTGCGCATGATAAGGTACAGGTCAGCTTCACAAACGAGAATATAAAGTTTTGGAAACACGATGTGGACGGGGACTGGCGGGTCGTAAAGACCTATACGGCGGATGATGATTCGGGATGGGTCACGCTTCCAAGCGGGCTCAGAGTTCGACGCATAAGAAATATAGTATATATCAGCTCATACATCGAAATTTCAAGAGAGTTTCCAATGTGGCAACCATACACCATCGATACGTTGCCTGAGGGGTTTTTTGCCTCAAATTGGGGGAGTATAGGGTTTCCCGCCCTTTTTGATTGTTATGTGGGCGAAGGGATCCCGCTCACCGTTATGGTACATATATACATAAATGGTGCAACAATCACGATGTATCAGCGCGATTATAATGTTCCAGCGTTGGCCCCGCGTTCAGGGTATCTTTTGTTTTTTGTTTCTATCCCGCTATGATGCTGGTTTTGGTGTGTGCGTTTTTTTGTGGTGTGGTCCATGAGTTGGGACATTATTTGGCGGCGCTTTACTTCGGTAAAGTTTTAAGATTCCGCTTTAGTTTCGGGCGGTTCTATGTCCCGCGATATATTTGGAACATGCCCCAGATGGAGAGATGGAAGCAGCGGGTCGTTGCGGTGTCGGGGTTCGCGACGGAGGGCTTCGTAGCTGGGGCGCTGTGTGGTGGTGGCTGGCCCTGGATGGCCGGGGCCTTCGTGGTGCATCTGGCGGCGTATCCGTTCTACGCGGGTACGGCGTCCGATTTCAAATGGTTCAAGGAGTGATGATCATGTGGGAGAAATTGAAGGAGATCAAGAAATGGGTCGTGGAGAAGGTGCTCTGGGTCGAACGCGAGCTGAAGGGCAAAAGCGGCGCGGAGAAACGGGAGGTCGTCGTGAGAATGCTGAACGACATCATCGACCTGCCGTGGGTCCCGGAGTGGATTGAAGGGTATGCCATCGGGTGGCTGGTGGACTTCGTATGCGACGCACTGAACCGCCTGCTGGGGCACGACTGGAGCGGCGCGACGCTGAACGAGGACAACGTTGAAAAACTGGCGGCGGCGCTGGACGCGCCGGTGTCGGCGGTGAGCGCCGTGGCGGAAAAGCAGGGACTGAGCGTGGACGAGCGCATCGAAGAGCTGTATAAGGAATACGTCCTGAAGAACGAGACGCCCCCGGCGGACGAGCAGCTCACGCCGCACTTCGCGAAGAGCGAATTTGCCTGCAAGTGCGGATGCGGGGAGTTTGACATGGACCCGGACATCGTGAAAATGTGCGAGACCATACGGACGGAGCTGAACATGCCCGTGATGGTCAACAGCGGGAGGCGGTGCGTGAAGTACAACGCGAAGGTGAAGGGAGCGGCGAAGGACAGCCAGCACACGAAGGGCAAGGCGGTGGACTTGAGCTGCGCGGTGGGGCCGAAGAAGCTCTATGAGACCATTAAGCGGCTTTACGACGAGGGGAAGCTGCCGGGGCTGGAATATTGCTTGAGGTATCCCACGTTCGTACACATCGACGTGGGGCCGGCGCGCAAGCAGCGGTTCGCCGTAAGGGGGTAGCGCCATGCAGAGGGGAGAGGTGATCCAAATGCAAGAGGAAACGCGGACCTTCCTCCAGGTCCTCAGTATCGCGGGGCTTGGAGGCGGGATCAATTACATCCGTCATCATCGGAGCGGGGGCTTCCGCGCGTTGGAGCTAGCCGCCAGTATCGCCGTCTCCGCCTTCGCAGGGATGGAGGCCCATTTCCTAGTCCGGTGGATGGGCCTGAGCGTGGATCTCCAGTTTGCTATCGCCGGGATCGCGGGGTACGGCGGCGGCGTGCTGCTCGATACCGCCGTGAACATCGCCCACCAGATCATGCACGCCCGCGCTGGGACGAAGGCGGGCGAGACTGGAAAGACGCAGGGCTCGACGGATATCCTGGGGACGCAGCCGGATGCGAAAGAAAAGAAGTAGTTATCGCTTGCATTTTGTAAGCCTGTCACCTTCCTACGCGGGGCCCTTCGGGGCCCCGTTTTTTTTGTACTTGAAAGCTACTATACAAGCCGTCCATCTTCCGTTATTTAGGTATAAATACCTATAGTAATTATATTTATAATGAAGTATGATTAAACCATCAAGAAAGGAGGTGAGGACGGTGGACGAGGAAACAAGGCAGCTCATCCGAGACCTGAACGGGCTCCTCTAGACCCTGATAGCAAGCCTAGCACTCTACTTCAGCTACCAGGCCTACCGAAAAAGGCCCAAGGCCCCGGATGAGCGGAAACGGAAGCGCCCCAAACGGGGCAGGCGGCGCAAGCGCCGAAACAGGCGCAAGCGCTAAGACCGAGGGGGGAGGTCGGATCTCCCCCCTACTTCCAAATTTTACCACGTCCACCGTTAGGATGGGAAAGTTCCAGAAGGCTTTTTTAGTGTTGGCCCCGGCGTTGTTGGCAGCTTCCACGCCGCTCTATGACTGGGACAGGGAGGCGCTCTCCTTCGTGCTGTTCGGCGTCGCCCTGGGGGCTTGGGGGGCCGCCCTAGCGGCCTGGCTAGGCACGCGGGGACGGTGAGCGGGATGGACGTCGAGGATTTCGTCTCGGTGGCGGAGGCAGTGGAGATATCCGGATACGATCGGATGCACATCGCCCTCCTCTGCCGCCAGGGCAGGCTTCCCGGCGCGCGAAAGATGGGGAGCCAGTGGATCATCCCGCGCAAGGCGCTCCAAGAGTACATGCCCGCGCCGCCCGGTCCCAGGCCGGGCTCGAAGCGGGTGAAGGAGGATCCCCTGGAGGCGGAGCTGAAGGAGGCCATCGCCAGGGGGAAAGCGAGAAAAGAGAGAGGCGACGGGGGATAGCCCCCGCCGCCTCTTTTTTGCGCCCTTGCGCCCCTCCACACCGGGCCCCCAAAAATATAATAAGATCATACTGCGAGGATACCAATAAGAAACGGAGGGTCGGTATGAGTTTCACGAAGATGCTCTGCGAGGCGCTGGACATCCCGAGGCCGGAGGAGAAGCTGAAGCCCATCGAGCATGGCGGGCGATGCGGGATGTGCGGCGGGGAAGAGGGGCCGTTCTATCGCGGCCAGGACCTATGCAGCAATAGCAACGCCGTCTTCCTAGAGGTCTTCCACGGCGCGGACTGCCCTGTGTGCGTTTATTGCGCCTCGCTGTTCAAGGCGCAAAATCCCAAGCTCTGCAATACGGGGAGCAAGGCTATGTGCGTCATCGACGGGGTAGGGGGGCTCCCTGTCATCGCCAGGGACAGCGCGGAGAAGTTCGATAGGCCCTGCTGGACGGACCTAGTTAAGGCGGTGAGGATCGGTGCCCCCTGCGTAATAATCCTCTCCACCAATACAAAGAAACGCGTCTGGCCGATAGCGAAAAGCGGCTTCATCGGCGAGAACACGCCAGTGACGCTGAGCGACAACGAGCTGGACCTTAACACGACCATCTATATCGACTGGGGCGAGATGCTTAAGGACCTTGCGTATGTCGAAAGCCTAATGACGGCGGGGCTGGCGAAGGGGATGCTGTTTAGCTCCCTGCTGAAGGGCTTGCCGCCCGAGGGTTGGACGGCGGAAGATATTATCGAGGCCGAGATGAAGATGTCCATCATACGCACGAAGAAGCACGCCCCATTCGTTCAACTTATCGCACAGAAAGCGAAGGAGGAAGCGCTATCATGAGATTTGAGGCGAAGCCGAACGTCATCGAGATGATCCTGACCGCCCAGAGCCCCATCATCCACGGGGACCCCGCTGTGACGCGGGACACGAATATCACCACGTTCAACCGCCAGAAGCAGATCCTTCCGCTTGCGCCTGTATTCTCCGGGAACGGGGACGATGAGCGGCTACTGAAGGCTATCGCTGAGGCCCACCCCGTCACGCCGGGGCTGAAAAAGCTATTCTCCCAGTCCTCGACGGCGGAAGTAGTCTCCGTGATCCTCATCCGGCTCTTTATCGAGATCTACAGCGGGAAGGGGCTCTTCGTCGATGCGGACCGGTACTCCATGCTGGAAGGGCGCGTGAAGGCCGTATCTATGAAGGCGGGCTCGCTCTCTACGTTCTGGGGCGGGCTCCTGGACGCGATGGACGTAGACATCCAGCCGGGGGCCTACGATGCGATGCTGGCCGATATCTTCTCCCTGTCTCGAAAGCTCCAAGCCCTGGCGCTATCTATCTTGGTCGAGATCGGGGCCGTAGCGATCTTCAAGGCCCGCCTCTGGAATAACGCGCTACGGGACGCCAGGCGTGACGAGGAGCTTAAAGAGGGCGGTGCGAGCGAGGGATTGACCGAGACGCTGGACCTCTTGTCTATGCTGGATGATCCGGCGGATATCCAGCGCAAGGAAGCCGAGAGCTCTGTGGTCGAGGTCCCGACGGTCTCCCCCAACACCATCCGCAATCGTGTCATCCGCACGCCGGGATGGGAACACCTTTGCGCGGCGCTAGGGATCGACGCGATGCATCCGGGCGATGGGGACCTGCCCATCGGGGTGGAGGCACTGTTCGTGAATGGCGGGAACATCGAGAGCGGCGGGAAGCAGCCGAACGCGCCTGAGGCTATGGCGAACGCCATCCGGCGGAAGTATCCGCTCGTGGACCTGCTGGGCGGGGTGATAAACTCCGTCATCCTGGGGCGCTCCTGCCTTTCGGTGAATTCGTGGCTGGTATGCAGGGAGAATGCTTCCATCCTGGAACATACCAGCGCGGCGGGGCGAAGCAACCTCCGTATCAGCTCCTTCCAGATGGTGGACAGCGAGATGAAGATCAGGACGAAGACATCGCGCGGCGTGGGGCAGTCCATGGCGAACGCGGAATCCCTGGCGATCGGGTCGGAGATCTTCGTGCGCCTGACACTGGCCCCGTTCACCCAGGATATCACGAAGGGGGCGCTATTCGCGGCGCTGAGGACCTTCCAGGCCATGCCTCACGTCGGGGGGCATTCCAGCACTGGCGGCGGGCTGATGGATATGGATCTGACGCGGGGGATGGAGGGAGAGGACGCCCTGCTCGCCCTTTATGAGGACTATCTGGAGGAGCATAAGGAGGAGCTGCGGCAGGGGCTCGTGACGGGCACCCTAGCGATCGGGGATAAGGCGCTGTGCGTGTGAGGTGAGGGGAATGTATACTCCCGACCTGCTGAAGCCTTATGAGGAGAGATATCGGGGCATCGTTCCTCAGGGGATGAAGGTAGAGGCTGTCTTGGAGGACCGCTTCATCGCTACCGAGCCGGTGACGCTAGATGGGCTCCTGGCCTGGGCCGTGGTCCAGGAGGCGCAGAATGAGGCCGGGGAGAGGATACCCTTTCAGGAGAGGGAGGATATCGCCTTCATGCCCCTGCCCCTCAAGATACTGTGGGCGGATGAGGCGGGCGGCCCGCTATGGTGTGCGTCGTTCTTCCTCCCCGACGAGGTGGACTGTGACGTGGAATATATGCACAAGCGAGCGCCGGACGGGCATAGGACGAAGAGCAAGCATCCCGAGTCCTTCGGCGTGAAGGGCGTGACGGGGCGATGGGCGGAACGTCGGACGCCGTTCCCCGTCACTCTTGCCCGAAAGCTGGAAGCATGGTGCCTGGGGGACGTCGCCGAGGTCCGGCGGCTCCTCCAGTACGTCACGCACGTAGGGAAGAAGACGGCGGCGGGGTTCGGTATCGTGCGGGAGTGGATCGTCGAGCCCGCCGATATCCAGGAACGGGACTGCCTCATCCGGGACGGGAAGCTGGTACGGAACGTCCCTGCGGGATATGGCGGCATCGAGACCGAGGCTCCAACAGAGCTGCTGGGCTGGGCCCCTCCGTATTGGGACCCGGCGTTCTATGGGGCTGGCTTCCGCTTCGGGGCGCGGATATGAGAGCGTTACAAAACTGCGCCATGGTACAAAAAAATAACATACATGCGGGGTGGTGATGGATATGATCGTGACAGGGAGCGCCCTACGCGATACGGAGACGAAGGCGAAGATCGCGGCAGAAGCGGCCTGTCTCCTACGGCCATCTGCCCCGGTCAGTCCCCTGGTCTGGGAGATCGGGGATACAGGGGCCTCAAAGGATGAGCCAAGGCATGTGGGCGTATTGCCGCCGGAGCGCCACGAGGGGGCGGCGCAGATGCTCCGGCAGATGGGATTCGTCTGGACCGTCTCTATATGGGCGAAGAAGTGTACGGATGAAACGGTGGACGACCTGATCGTCGAGGTGGCTGTGGGTCTTTTGGCGCTGGGGCTGGTTGTGCGCGTCCCCCGCCCTGAGCTCGTCGAGCGTGTCGTGTCCGGGGACTACGAGCCCGTCTGTATGCGGCACGTGAAGGTCTTGTCTGGGGGACGAAGGTTTATCTTGACTTGGCCCAGTGAGAAAGATAACGGCCTCTACGACGCGCTTAAGCGCGTGCCCGGCGCGAGATGGGACCGGGCGCTTCGGGGCGTGACCTTACCGAAGGAGATGTATAACGAGATGCTGGACTTCGCCGAGGCTAACGGATTCCAGATCTCGGAGGAGGCGCAGCGCTTGGCCGCCGAAGCGGAGGCCGTGTATAAGGCTACCGTCATCGTGGACGTGCAGCCCCGCGAGCTTGAGCCACCGGCCAGGCGGGGGATAGGAGAGATCGATGCGGAGCTTCGCGACGACGACTGAATTGCTCCCGCATCAGGTGGAGGCGGTGGCGAAGCTCCTTCCATCGCGGGTCGGAGCGCTCTTTATGGAGATGGGGACGGGGAAGAGCAGGACTGCTATAGAGCTGGTCCGCCTGCGGGCGCGAAAGGTGGACCGGGTGCTCTGGTTCTGCCCCGTGTCTTTGAAGGAGACCGTAAGGCACGAAATCTTAAAACATACGGATTGTGCCCCGGAGGATGTCTGCGTTTTTGGGGATAAGACGGACGAGCGTACCGTGCCGAAGGGCCCCCTCTGGTACGTCATCGGGCTGGAAAGCGTGTCGCAGAGCAGGCGGGTGGCCTTGACGGCGGCGCGGCTGGCGACGAAAGATTCTTTCGCCATCGTGGACGAATCCAGCTATATCAAAGGGCATGAAGCACTGCGCACGCGGCGGCTCATCGTCTTCTGCGAGAAATGCCGCTATCGCATGATCTTGACGGGGACGCCCATGACACAGGGAGTACCTGACCTGTTCAGCCAGATGTATTTTCTCTCGCCAAAGATCCTTGGCTATCGGTCGTGGTATACCTTCGAGGCCAATCACCTGGAGTACGACAAGCGCCGAAAGGGGCTGCTCATCCGGGCGCATGACACGCAGGGATTAGCGGAGAAGATGCAGCCCTACGTCTTTCAGGTCACGAAGGGCGAATGTCTATCATTACCGGAGAAGCTATACGACCGCTATTATTTTGAGTTGACTCCTGAGCAGGAAAGGGCCTATGCCCAGGCAAAGAGCGATTTCGCGGACGCTCTGGCTGACGAAGGCGGCGATAGCTTTAGCTCCCTCCCGTTCTTTTATCTTTTTACGTCGTTGCAGTCCATCGTGTGCGGCTTCTGGCGCTATCGCCCCGAATGGTGGCGCAGGGACAAGGAATGGCCGATGCAGGTGGAGACCTTACCACACCGACGTATCGAGTGCATGATGGACGTGATCGGACGTATCCCCTCCAGCGAAAAGGTCATCATCTGGGCGAAGTACCGGCATTGCGTAGAGGAGATCGTAAAGAGCCTGAATACCGCATTTGGAGCGGATGCGGTGGCGCAGTTCCACGGCGGGATCCTGAGGCGGGGACGGGAGGCGGAGCTAGAGAAGTTTCGCACGTCGGCGCGGTTCCTCGTAGCGACGCAGTCCTGCGGCGGGCATGGGCTGACCTTGAACGAGGCTTCATATGTGATCTTCTATGCGGATGGATTTAAGTATTCCGAACGCCTCCAGGCGGAAGACCGCTGTCACCGTATCGGGCAGAGCCGCCCCGTCACCTATATCACGCTCTCCAGCAATGCGGGCATCGAGAACAGGATAGCTCAGGCCATCGCGAACAAGTCCGACGTCCTGCGGGACTTTAAGGCAGAGATCGATAAGGTCAAGGAGGAGGGGATAAGGGACCGGGCGAGAAAGATGGTGATGGAGCTATGAGCGTCAAGAAGTACCTGAACATCGACGTCTACGAGGCATTCCAGCGGCGGATGGACTTCATCTTTTCGGAGTTCGAGAATGTGACTATCTCTTTCAGCGGGGGCAAGGATTCTGGGCTGCTCCTTCACCTTGTGATGGATTTCGTGCGGACACATGGGATCACGAGGCGCGTAGGGCTATTCCATCAGGACATGGAGGCGCAGTATCAGTGTACGACGGATTTTGTCACGGACATGTTCGAGATGTACGCCGATAGTATGGAGCCTTATTGGTGGTGTATCCCCATAGCGTCGCGAACGGCTGTAGGGCAATATGAGATGTTCTGGTATCCATGGGACGAGACCAAGCCTGAAGCGTGGATTCGTCCCCGCCCAGATCATCCTTATATTTATACGCTAGAGAACAACCCTATGGGGAGCTTCTATCGTTATCGAATGGAATATAAAGCCCATATGAAAGCGTTCACGCGCTGGTATTGTCATGCGCATGGAGGGGGACGGACAATAGCGCTCATGGGGATGAGAGCAGACGAATCTTTGCGCCGATATCAGAGCATCGTGAACAAGCGTTCCGACTATAAGGGTAAAAAATGGATCACGCAAGAGCATGAGAACAGTTATAGCTCATCGCCGCTCTATGACTGGACGACAGAAGATATCTGGCACGCCCATGCAGTGAAGGGATACACATATAATCGCGTCTACGACCTGTTTTATTTAGCTGGCTTGACTATCCATGATATGCGGGTAGCCAGTCCGTTCCACGAAGCTGCTACAGCGAGCCTTCATCTTTACAAGGTGCTAGAGCCTGAAACATGGACGAAACTGCTTTGCCGCGTTTCAGGAGCAAATTTTGCAGCCCTCTATGGGAAGAGCTATGCGATGGGGTATCGCGGGCTCTCCTTACCCGAAGGATATACGTGGGAGTCCTACGTCGCTTTTCTGTTAGCCTCCTTGCCGGAATATATGCGCAAGAATTATATTGAGCGTTTTGCGAAACTCGATATGGATGAGCCGCCATGGCGCGAGATGGCTATCTGTATCCTGAAGAACGATCATCTTTGCCGTAATCTCAACGGCGCTAAGAAAAGAGCAGAGGCGCGCGTAAAACAGAAGGCAGAATGGCGAGAAGGTATATTCTCAAAATACGCTGACCTTTAAGGAGATGATGTCATGGATATCGTGATATACGAGAAGCGGTCACCTGAATTTTGGAGCTTGATGGGGCCGTTCTTCGCATCGCGGAAAGTCCGGCGCGATATATCCTCGATGTACGATGATGAGCGGTATGTTTGGATATTGGCTGTTGAAGATGGAAAGGTGTTAGGGTTCGTTGCGGTCCGCCCTTCAAGATCTAGCGCTCTATTATCGAGCCTTTACGTCAGAGAAGATAGTAGAGGAAAGGGGATTGCTCGTGCGTTGGTCTCTGCACATTTGGCATATTGCAGGGAACATAAGCTCTGGAAGGTATGCGTCACGGCTGCCCCATCATCGCGTGCGATCATGGAGAAGCATGGATTTAGGGAGACGGGGGTACGAGGCAATAGCACGACGATGGAGGTCCATTTAGATGTCTACGGGCGCTGATATTATGGATATGGCACAGGCCTTCTGCGCCCAGATAGAAGCCCTCCCCATGAAGGAGAAGATAGAAGGGCTTAACCTCGTCCGCAAGATGCTCCACCAGGTGAGCCCCTTCCGGGACGAGCCTGTGGACTGCGTGCTCTGGGTATCGAGCGAGGCTGTGGAGGGCAACGAGTACAACCCAAATTCCGTTGCGCCGCCGGAGATGCGGCTCCTGGAACTCTCTATCCAGGAGGACGGGTATACCCAGCCCGTGGTGACGAATCCCGAAGGGGAAAGCCTCTGGCGCGTAGTGGACGGCTTCCACAGGACGCGCGTCGCGAAGGAGAGCGCCGCCGTGCGGGAGCGTATCTTCGGTTATATCCCCGTCGTGGAGATACGGGCGGGGCGCGACGGGAAGCGGGACCGGATGGCCGCCACCATCCGCCACAACCGGGCGCGGGGCGTCCACGGCGTGGAGCGGATGTCGGACATCGTGGCGGAGCTCCATGGCCTGGGCTGGACGGACGCGGAGATCGCGAAGGAGCTGGGCATGGACGCGGATGAGGTCCTGCGCCTGAAACAGATCACCGGCCTGGCGGAGCTCTTTAGATCGGGCGGGTATTCGCGGGCGTGGGAATAAGGAGATAGGATCGACGGGGGATAGCTCACGAAGAGCTATCCCCCGCTTTTTTGTGCCTGGATATAGGGCATCACTCGTCGCTCATTCCCTCTTTCATGGGTATGACCTCAAGAGGCCGATTCTTCCTTGGCCTCCTGACTGCGGCACAAGCAACGCGGATATCGTCAAATGGGACTTTGTAAAGTTTCGCCAGGTCCTCTGCGATACCCAACGGCAATTCAGCTTGACCAAGCTCATATCGCCTGAGCGTATCCGGGGCGACCCCTAGCGCCACAGCAGCTTGCGGTCGCGTCAGCCCCGCATCCGAACGCAAGGCCCCTAAAGGAGTTCGGTCTGCATTGCTCCATCGTGGCATCTTCTTCACCTCCTGGATATATTATATACTATTTTTCACGTCTTAAAAACAAGGCCTTAATAATAAGTATATTTACTGATGTAAGGCCTTATTTTTAAGGTATCATATAACCATCGAGCGAGGGAGATACTAAGAGCCCAAGCAGAGCAGATTGAAAAAATAAGCCCAGGCCTCGGGCAGACAAAGAGGTCCCCAGAAGCAGAGCGGGAGGGAAGAGCGCGAGATCGCCAAGAGGCCCGGAGAACGCCAAGAAGCGGACGGAGGAGCAGGCAGACCTCTCAACGGTCGGCACTCGGGGACAGGTCGAAACCGGCGGTGACAGAGCCGGTCCAAGGGTAAAACCCTTGCTGATGAGACCAAAAGGAGGAGATCAAGATGTTGCAGTTCGTAGAGTTTGAGGGAATTGACCACGCCAACATCGAGCTTTTCGACATCGCGGAGGAGGCCGGATGCACCGAGGCCATGGACCTCCTGCACGACGCCCACAAGTGGGCGAAGAGCAAGGAGGAGGCCTACGAGATGGTAAGGAAGGCCTTTTACGTCCTGCGCCTGGAGCACGAGGACGTAATGAAGGAGAAGTTCGGGAAGAAGGTGTTCCCGGAATATACGGCCCTTTGCAAGACGAGGAAGGGGAGGAAGGGGGCGTAAGCCCCCCCCTCCCCCCCACCATATCAGGAGGATAGCAAAATGAAAAATATCACTCGGAAAGAACTTTTTAAGATGGGCATCAGGGCACTGGTAGAAAAAGAGCCGGAATGGATCTTCTACGGGATCCCGGACCTGCGAGAGGTCCTGAGCTATGCGGGAATCGAGGGTGCTGAGTTCGACGCCCTCATCAAAGCCGCCAGGGATAGCGATAAGATCCAGCTCCACATAGGAGACGTGAGGTATATGACCCTAGACCAGGCACGAGCCCGTTTCACCGATGAAAACGGGTTTACCTTTGGGACCTTTACGATAAGGAGGGGCTTATAATGGAGGGGACGAACTGGGCGGGCGTCATCGATCAGAACTGGGACGCGGCGCTGGCCGCGATGGTGAGGGCCGGATACGATTCAGCGGCCCTTGACGAGGATAGCGTCCTCACGGTGGAGATGGGGACCGACGGCGCGGTATCCCTGCGACGGGACAGGGTCGGGACTATCAGCCCCGAAGCGAAGGCCGGGGAGGCGCTGATCCTCTGGACGTACTGCACGGGGGATCGCTGGCACGGGGGCTATGACCCCGACCAGTACGCAAAGGTGGGGGCGGAGAAAGATCTCTGGCTCCGCCTGCACCAGACCAACGGATACAGGCTCCCGGCGAGGCCCCGCCCCTGGTGAAGCGGGGATCATATCACGACATTCCCTCGGGGGGTTTCCCCCGAGGGCAAATATAAGGAGGAGAATGAGATGACAAAGTTTAACGTCACCGATCTGCATGGGAATATGTCTTGGGGTCTGCCCTGGAAGATCTCGCCATGGAGCGGCGATTTTATTGTCAGGCAGGATGATGGGGACTGGGTGGAGCCGTCGGGGATCGCCTATACCGACAACCAGAGCGAGGAGTTTGCGGAGCTGTACCTTGCCCCCCTGTGCGATAAGATCGAGGCTAAGGCAAAAGAGTGGGGCGAGGAGCTGGGCGAGAACTGGATGTTCGACGCCTGGCATGATACTGAGGATCCCGCCGAGGAGTGGAAGCCACAGGCGGAGGACTACGGGGCCTTTTGCCAGGCCCTCGCCAACGCCAACGCTCCCAGCTTCTACGGGGGCGATGACAGGGAGAGTGCCGCCGGGGCGCTCTTTGAGGATCCCGGCGATAACGAGGACTTCCAGTGGTGGATCGAGACCGCCTGCTGCCCCGATGGGTGGGTAGGGAAGATCATCATTGAAGCCGCCCAGGATGCGGCTTATGACGAGCTCCAGCGCCTCATGGAGGAGGCGGGCGAGGACGAGGAAGAGGAAGAGTAGCGGGGGCTTGACGCCCCCCCTCTATACTCAAATATGGGGGGCGCAAGCCCCGACAACCCAAGGAGGTAATAATCATGAAGTTTGTCCGTTACGGTGGCGCGAACAGTCAGGATAATGAGTTCTGTATCAAGAACTCTCAGGATTTTAACAAGCCCCCTGTCCGTCGTGGCATTTATGCTTTCCCCTTCGGGAAGACCGCCCGCCACCTCATCGAGTGGAAGTATGGGAATGATAATTCCACTCGTAACGAGATCAGGGCCCTGCTGGCCCGCGATCGCCGTGATATCGAGTATCACGGCAACGTCTGGCACCATCTGGACCCCAGCGCTGAGAGCATGGGGACCGTTGGCAGCTGGACGCTGGACCGCATCGACGTCTACGAGAAGAAGCTCCGCCGCCATATCGGACTCACGAAGTCTATCACGCTTCGTGATGGGACCCGTTTCAGCAATTCCATCCTGGAGGTGTTCCTCCCCGGAAAGGTTTAAAAACTGGGGGCCTAGCGCCCCCTTATCCCCTAGGAGGTGAGACGATGAGACCGCGCGTCAAAAACGATTCCTGGTGCTACACAGCATCACGTACGGCGGCGCGTCGCAAGGTGCGCCGCCTGTCGAACAAGCGCCATCGCCAGGGCGATAAGGCGCTGATCCGTAACGAAAGATAGATAAAAGGAGGAGAAGCTATGAAGATCGTGAATCGCACCCCGCACCCTGTCTCACTCTGTGACGCGGACGGGAATATCCTTCGCGTCATCGAGAGCGACGGCCAGCCCATCCGTCTGGCCGCGAAGACCGTCCCCGCCGGGGACTGGGGCGGCGTTCCCCTTTCCCGGACCAAGTTCGGGGAGCCCGTCGGGATGCCTGAGCCCGAGGAAGGGACGCTCTACATCGTGTCCCAGCTCGTAAAGAGCGCCTTCCCCGGGCGGAAGGACCTGGTGGTCCCCGCCGAGGTCGTGCGAGACGCCGAGGGGAAGATCCTCGGGTGCCGGTCCCTGGGGCTCTAGGAGCCCATGCGGTCATCCCCCATATCGTATCCTTGCCCCCGCATATACTGATAGACACACTGGGGGCAAGGCGTAACGCGCTTAGGGACTTGCATCCCATGCCGCATTTGATAAAATACAGGCAAGACCTATTTTTTGGGAGGGCAAGCATGAACAAAGCGGAGTTGGTCACGGAGATCGCGGAGAAGTTGGACCTGAGCAAGAAGGATGTCGGGCGCGTGCTCGACGAGGCATTTGCCTCGATCGGGGACGTCCTGGCGAAGGGGGACAAGTGTACGTTCATCGGGTTCGGGACCTTCGAGGTCCGGGACAGGGCGGCACGCGAGGGGCGCAACCCCCAGGACCCCACGAAGACCATCCAGATCCCCGCGCGGAAGGTCCCGGCCTTCAAGCCCGGCAAGGAGCTCAAGGAGAAGGTCGGAGGGAAGTAGGCGAAGGGCGGGCGACCGCCCTTTTTTTGTTATAGGAGAAAGACATGGAGCCGAGGACGAACGGCTGGAAAGCTGCGCTGGACGCACTGGATGCTATCGCGAAGGGAGACAGGGCAGAGGATGTGCGCTTCGCCCTGGAACGCATCGCGCGGCTCATCGAAGCCTCCTCCCCCGAGGGGCTGAAGCTGACGGGCTGGCCCTGGGCGAAGTACGGGAAGGAACGTGTCTATATCCACGTCCTGGACGGGGACGGGCACTGCCTGGAAGATAGGATCTTCTGGGAGGCGGGGCGGCTGTACTGGCGATCCCAGCCGAGGGAAGCCCCGTGGTGGTGGCACCGCGTCTGGAGGGCATTAGCCTGCGTGAGTTGAGTTTCCCCTTGGGGTCCGAAAGGACCTTATTTTTTTGACTTTTTCTTGATCTCCCCCCCTTGACATTATACTTGACAGCAAGTATAATGTAAATATAAAGAAGGGGGCGGGGAACGAAGCCCCCGGAAAGAAGGAGGAGACGAAATGACAAAGAAAGCCGAAGCGGCGGAGATGACGTGGATGGCATGGAGCTTGGCCTGGGACCTGAAGGCTTACGCCGGGACGGACGAGGAGAAGGCCCAGTACGAAAGGGCCGCCTCCCTGATCCGGGAAGCCTACGAGACATTGAAAGCCTAGCCCGCCGGCCAGGGCGAGCCAGGCAAAGGACAGCGGGGGGCCGGGCGGCCCCCCACCGAAATGATACCACAAGGCCCGCAGGAGCGGGCGGAAGGAGAGAGCAAAATGAAGATGTCCAATATCGACGAGGGGAAAAAGATCTATGCGGGTATGGCCTGGTTGCACCAGAGCCCCCGTGAGGAGCGGAAGGAGCGCGAAAGCCTCCGGGGCGAGGAGTCGGAGCCCCTTCTGAAGGCGGCCTTCGGGGACGCGGAGTATCGCCTGGACCACCTGGACGGCTACGTCCCTCCCCAGAACGGGATGGGCGTCGTCCTCGACAGCGGGGGGTACTACGAGCGGAAGTCGGTCATTCACAGCCGCTCGCTGGAGGGGCTGCGGGGCCTCCTGGAGATTTGGGGGGCGACGTTCGAGAAGGACGTCACCTCCGACGGGGAGATCCAGAAGTGGAGCTGCGGGATCCTCCGGACCTTCCCCGACTCCCGCGGGGAGTACGCGATGACCGTGAGGTAGAAGGACGGGGGGCCGAAAGGCCCCCTTGAAAAATAATACCAGAGGGGGGAAAACAATGTATATATACGTTTGGCTCGACGGCGAGGCCGTCGGGTACAGTGATAGCTACATGGGAGCCACGGAGGAGATGAGTATCTTCAAGCCCTTTGGGTATCTCTACCTCTGCGAGAAGGACGCGGCCGGGGATGTGCAGTGGCTCCGCTGCAAGGCGTGGGACGAGTCCGGAGTCGATACCGCAGAGGAGGCGACGGCGCTCCTGAAGGAATATCTGGCCGCCGTGGCGGGCGTCTATGAGGCGATCCCTATCGTCTCCGAGGAGCGCCCCGAGCGCCCGGAGACCACCGCGGGGGAGTGGACGCGGGAGAAGGTCATCGAGGTCATTCGGGACGAGATGCTCCGTCGCGGCGTCGTGGAGGAGGACCTGACAAAAGCCCTCCGGTTCGCCGTCATGTGGACGGAGAATATGGGGCTCAAAGTGGAGCTGGGGCGACAGTGGCTAGTCATCCTCCCCAGCACCACGGAGAAGGAGATACGGGGTATCGTCGGGCTCTACGCATGGGACGTCCGTCAGGGATGGAAGGCCGGGGATACCAAGACCTTACCTAAGACGCGCCAGCTTCAGGACGAGTTGAAGGATTATGTCTCTACCGCCGAGGGCGCGGCGCTTCTTGGCTACGGGCAGGAGTACGTGAACCTCCTCTGCCGCCAGGGGAAGCTCCCGGGGGCAAAAAAAATCGGGACGAGCTGGATGATCCCGCGAAAAGCTATCGAGGGGTACGTCCCCGGCCCGCAGGGATTCGCGGCGCACCCGGAAAAAAATCCGAGGAAAAAGAAGGAGGATGGGGAGAAAATGCCGTAAAGTATTGCAAACAGGTATTTTATCGCCATTAAATTTTTTTCGATAGTTTTTGATCTCCCCCCTTGACATTATACTTGGCAGCAAGTATAATGTAAACATAAAGAAGGGGGCAGGAAACAAACAAGCCCCCGAGAAAGGGAGGAGAACAAAATGATAATGAAGATGATCGACGCGAAGGCCCTGCTGGAGGAGAAGAAGATGGACGCCGCCACGATCCTCACCTCCCTCTCCATCGTGAGGATCCGGCGTCTCGCCTCCGAGATGGCCCTCCCCCTGGCCCGTGCCACCTGGCGGGGCCGCAAGGCCGAGATCATCGCCGCCTTCGTGGCGGGGATGGAGCAGGGGGAGGAGCATGGCACGTATATCCCGAGGGCGGTGCGTATCCTGGCCGCTCAGGGGGCTTACGAGAGCATCATCACCATCGGGGCACGGATGGTCGGGACCAATACCCGCCTCGGGGACGGCTTCTTCGACTTCGAGGATAGCCCCAAGGACGCCCAGGACGCCTTCTTCATGGAGGCTCTGGAGAAGAAGCTGGCCGACAGCGAGACGGATGTCCCCGCCGCCATCGCCCTGATTGAGAAGGTGGCGAAGGAGCTCGTGACCTGCACCGAGGAGCGGAAGGCCCATGATTGGGTCGAGAAGTCTGCGACGGTGGACTACACCGCCGAGAACGCGGCCTGGCACGCGGCCCTGTCGGAGATGCGCCGCGTCATCGAGACCGTCCAGGAGGGCGGCGACTTCGTGAGGACCATCGCCCTGAAGCGGGCGGTGGGGAAGATCGATGCGGCCCCCATCGACGGCGGCTATATCGCTAGGGCGAAGCTCTGGCGCGGGAAGGGCAAGACCCGCATCTACGTGAACGTGTACGATGCGGACGGGAAGCCCCAGCTTGCGACCCCCTACCTGGAGGATGGGGCTGTATACTGGCAGTATGGGGAGCCCCGTAAGCGCCCGGTCTGGGCGGAGTCGGTCATCGCCGCCATGATGGCGGTGTAGGGAGAGGGATAGTTTATATCCGGATGGTCCGGGTATAATGAGGGATAAAGCGAGGGCCGGACGGCCATCCGGCCCCACGCCGAAAAGAGCCCCAACGTGGGTGAAGCACGGGGGCGGGGATATCTTACCGCCTCCAAGGAAAAAGCGCCAGAGCGGCGCGATACTTAAGGAGGAGAAGAAAATGATCATCATCAAGAGGAACGACCACCAGCTGGATGGGAGGAACTGGGACTCGGACCCCCTGGCCCTGCTGTGCCTCCACGGGGAGAAATGGGCCGGGTGGGGAGAGGCCGAGAAGGCCCAGGCCCGGAAGGAGCTCTTCGACGGGATCCGGAACGGCGAGGAGACGTTCCTTGGATACTACGGGATGGGGCTCAGTGTGTACCCATCAGGTAGGGAAGGTGGGGAAATCCGCCTCGAAACACGCGAGGGGATCGGGGACGATATCGGCGTCCGGTACGACCAGAAGTACACCTACCGTGTCGTCGGCGACGGGGCGGATGTGGTCGAATACGACCGCGCCCTGGACGTCGAAGGGCGGAAGGCCCCCCACGATATCTGGCGCTACCTCGTGGAGGCTACGGGGCTCTACGTCGATGCCCCCTTGGTCGAGGGGGCGATAGACGACCTGTTGAATTGGTTCGACCTGGATGCGCTGGAACGGTGGCACGAGAGGGAGTCTCGTTCCACGAGCGGGATGCGCGGCCCCGGTATCCACTTCCTCCACGCCTTCGGGGAGCGGATGCGCAAAAGGCGCGAGGCGGCATAACCGCCAGAGGAGAAAAGTATAAGGGGGGGGACGGGCGACCGTCCCCCACAGCAAAAGCGCCGGACCGGCGCACATCGAGGAGGAGAAAAAAATGATAAAGTTTTCGAGCATCGATAAAGCCTGTGGCGTCGCTGAGGAGCGGATCAGGGAGCGCCTGGGGGACCTCCCCACGACGAAGGGGTGCGAGGTGTTAGACGGCAGAAAGTATGGATATACGAGCGCTCAGATCCTCTGGCACTTTATTGGCGGGGGTGCCGCATGGACGTGGGTAAATGTTACCCCTACGGGGGAGTGGGAATGGGACCATAGGGTGAACATCTGCTGCGCGGGCATGAGGGAGGGTATCCTTAACACGGCGACCGGGGAGTGGTGGTACATCCCTGAGCCCGATCCCGCTTCCGTGCACGCCGTAAACGCGGCGGGGCATAACTACTATAACCCCTTCGGGCTTATGGACCGCTAGGGGGGGCAGGCTAGGGGGGGGACGGGCGACCGTCCCCTATAACTCTTTCTCGGGAGGTGTCTCTATGCCGACGATATCGGAGAAGTACTTGGTCCAGCTCGCCGAGGCATTCCCTCGTGTGAAGAAGAGCACTAACACCAAGCGGAACTGGATCTATGACGCCCACGTGGCATTGGCCGCCGCGATGCCGGACAGGATCCTTCCCCCGCACAAGTATAAGGAGGGCGTCCGTAAGGGCGTCTATATCGATACGCGCCGCAGGGGCGTTGTCGAATTTCTCCAGATGCCCTTCCTCTCGGATATCGCCTATATGTTGGCGAGCGACCTTCCTGATCGCGTCATAAGGGCGAAGAGCTGCGTCATCGACGCGCTCAAGGGCACGAACTTACATAAGCTCAACAGTCTCCTAGAGCAGGCCTTCTATTCCACTATGGCCCAGCTGACGACCGTTATCCCCCCCGACGACTTGAAACATCCCTTCATGGCCTTAGCTGCGGCTTTCGCGGTGACATCCGTCTTCGCGAAGTTCTGCCTTGCCGCACAGACGGACCATATCTCCTTCACCTGGGGGACGGCCCACCTCTACGATCTTGTGCCTCGTCATGACGGGAACTATCCCCCCTCTCTAGAGACATTGAATGACATGTGCATCATCCAGACCTGTAATATCCTCTCATACATGGCAATGGTGGGAAGCGTCGAAGCTAGGCCGGAACTCTCGCCCCCCACCATCCTCGACGATGATGCGCTCCTGATCGATTCCTGGGGGGCGGGCTGGTTGATATGGCAGCTTCTTGAGATGCGGCGGAAATACCCGCCGTCCACCTGCAAGACACAGACGGAGGCGATAGAACGGCTCTGCGTGCTGTTCACGACTTCGTTCACTTCTTGCGACCTGATCACTGGGACCTTCTTAGAGGGGATGCCCGCCGTGGACGGGCCTTCGGCGGATATCCGGGACGAAGTGATCACGGAGCGCCGATACTCCCTCTGGCCGGGGATAACGGATATCATCTGGAAGGAGGGGCGGCTCGAAAAGCTCACGCTCCTCGCTACGGAGCCGAAAGGGCATATCTTCTCCGTGCTACACGGGCGGATGGACCTATCCAGGGGCTACGGGGATTGGGCGGATGAGAAAGACGCCCCTGTCCGTCTTTTCGTAGAGGTCCCGTCTCTGGAGGATGAAGATGACTGGGCGCTCGCCAGGAAGAATGCGACGGACGGTCCCGATGAGCTCCTTATCCCCCTAGAGGTCATCCGGATGTGCTGCGTCCCCGCCGAGCAGAAGGCCCGGCGCGGGCGCGTCCCCTCGGGGTACGTCCAGACCCCGAAGAAGGCGAAGAAGGCGGATGCGGGACAGCCCCCCGCCGTCCGCGTAACCTACGTCCCCCGCGTGCAGTACCGACGGCCAGAGGGGGCGGCGGATAGCTCAGGCGGCGATGGAGAGGGCAGGACGGGGACGGGCCGGACACATGCCCTCCACCAGGTGGCGGGCTTCATCCGCCAGCTCCCGATCGACTGGAAGGCCTCGGAGACGGCCAGGCAGAACGCGGAGGCCAGCGGGATCTCCCTGCCCGCGCACGGGGTCACCTTCGTCCGCCCCCATTCCAGAGGTGGCGGCGAAGATAAGGAGACGGCCCCGCGCCGCACGGTGAAGGTCCGACGGCCAAGTAGCTCGGACGAGGAAGGAGCTTGAGATATGAAGGGCTTGCTATCGGGGCTGAAAGAGATGTTAGCCCGAAAAAAGCTGTTATCACGGGATGAGATCGCGGAGCTGCTGAACGTGAGCCAGGAGGCTTACGAGGCATTCGAGAAGGCGTATCGCGTTCACGCCTTCGATACGGGGCCCATGGTGTCGGACCGTCCCTTCGATGTTAGCGTTAGGGACCTAGCCGCCAGCCGCGATGGAGCGCCGGAGCCAGACGACGATACGCGGGCGCGCCTCGACCGGATCGTCCAGCAGACCGTCGAGGAGCTAGACGCCCAGACCGCCGTGATGCGCTTCGTCGATGGTGATATGGTGGAGGAGCGCCCCGCCTTGCCAGATGGGGGAGGAAGGGAGCGCTTGACGCCAGAGGATATCGAGGATATCCCGCTGGATCTGAGGCCACAGGTCTTAGGGGACTATATGTCGATACATTGCGGAGAGAGCACTCCCTCCGTCCTGTTCATGTATCGTGAATACCTGCGGGCCCAGTCTTCCCGCACCAGGATGATGTTCTATGGCAAATTTCGGCAGGGGCTGGATATCCTCGACCTAGACCCGATCCTGTACGAGATGCTGAAGATGAACCCCAACAGTATGTCGAAATGGTTGCCCGCAGTAGCTAAGGCGAATAGTCGGGGGAGGGCCTTCAGGATACCTGACACGACGATCGCCGCCGTGCCGATCACGTTGCTACAATTATCGCGCATGGACTACGGCTGGCTAAACGACACGACGCTGAGGATCGTCGATGAGTACGCGCGGCGCGTGTTCGGCCTGGATGATAGGAAGGAGTACTTCGTGAAGACCGGGACATTCTCCTCGAAGTTCGACTTCAGGAACGCGCGGGTGGGGGGGGACGAGGTGAAGGATCTTGGAGAGTACCTGATGTTCCTCTCGAATACAGCGGTGCTGATGGCCGGGCCGCTATCGACCCCGTGCATCTATGGGGCCTCGACGACGAACGAGTGGGTGGTCCGAGAGTACGTCCCGGACGTCGAGGATGATCCGTGCATCTATAAGGGCTTGCCGCTGCGTACGGAGTACCGCGTATTCGTAGACGCGGACGACCGCGAGGTGTTGGGGATGTCGCCGTACTGGGAGCCTGAGATGCTGAAGGAGCGCTTCTCTACCGGTAGGGACGCGAGCTCCCCGCATAGCATCCATGACTATATCATCATCCAGAAACATCAGGGCGTGATGATGGAGCGATACGAACGGAACAAGGATCGCGTGCGCGAGGGGATAGCGGCCATGCTCCAGTATCTAGACCTTAGGGGGCAATGGTCTATCGACATCATGCAGAACGGGGACGATCTGTGGCTGATCGACATGGGGCTGGCCGCCAATAGCGCCCTGAGGGAGTGCGTGCCGCCTGGGAAACTCAAGGCCCCCGACGAGGAATGGATACCGGCTTTGCCATTGACAAAAGGGGCATGATCGATAAAATGATAACTATCTATCGATAAGGGGAGGGGGAGATGGATAAGAAAGAAAAGACGGTCCAGATGATCGTTCGTATCCCGGAGGGTATAGCGAGGGAGTTTAAGGCCTTATGCGCCCTGAAGGGGATGACGATCCAGGCCGTCTTAGCGCGCGTGATCAAGGAGTTTATCGAGAAAGAACGGGAAGAGAAGGAGCCCGAACGACCGACCTAGCTTGGCGGCAAGACGGTCATCCGGGCAATGGAAAAGAGCCCCTAAAAGGGAGCCCCCTCACATGTCATAGTATAGCACGTGAGGGGCTTCCTTGGGCATGGGCTGTCAAGGAGGTCTTTTTATGTCGGTCGATGCGGCGAAGTTCTTGGATCTGTTGGACGAGCGCGAGCAGGAGCTCATGCAGGCCTGCGTAGCGGCGGATAGGTCGGCATCTACCACGAAGATCTACGGATGCTACGAGGTGCGGCTGTGGGAGGATGGGACGGTCGAGACGATCTTCTGTCCCGGCGGGGATAAAGGGAAGGGGTACGTCGTCGCCGCCGTCTTCGAGGCCGAAGGCGAGGAAGCTATGACCGAGGAGCGATACGACCGCGAGGTCACCGCCGATGAGCTCCAGGAGTTCATCGCCTCGAAGCTTGAACAGTGCAGGTGCTACCTCCTGGACAAGATCGAGGCCCAAGAGGACGAGTGAGGACGAGGCCCGCCGGAGAGCGGGCCTTATTTTTTATCCAGCCGCTCCACCGCTCGGAGCTTGGCCTCTGGGGCCAGGTGGGCGTAGCGGAGGGTCATCTTCATATCCGCGTGCCCCAGGAGCTCACGGACGGTGTTCAGGTCCACGCCCGCCATGACCAGTCGCGACGCGAAGTCGTGGCGCATGTCGTGCCAGCGGAAATCTTCTATCCCCGCCCTCTTTATTAGCCCGTCCCAAGCGCTGCGACAGCCCCCCATCGGGCCGTCTCCCTGTGGAGAGGGGAAGACCGGGGCGTCCCCTTCCCCTTTCGTCTGGGCTCGCCACTTATCGAGCACCTCCTGGGCGGTCTTGTTGAGGGGGATCCGTATGGTCTTCCCGCTCTTCGAGGACGCCGCGCGGACGGTCAGCACTCCGTCCTGGATGTCACTCCAGCGCAGGGCCAGGAGCGAGCCGCGCCGGATGCCCGTGTTGAGGGAGAGGAGCACCATCGGCTTCAGGTGGTCGGCGAAGTCTTCCTTATCTATATGGGGGAGAGGATCCATGTGCCGCGCCTTGAGCCATTCGTTGTATCGTTCCCTGGCGGCGCGGAGCTCGGCCTCGCGCTCCTCCATCGCCTCGAATAGACGTTCCCTCTCATCGTCGGAGAGATAGCGGACGCGGCTGTCCGATTCGTCCCGTAGCGTCTCCAATCTCCCTAGTGGATAGGTATCGATGATCTCCCGCTTGTAAGCCCAATTCAGGGCGGCTTTCAGGGCCGTGACCTTCCTATTTATAGTGGATGTCATCAACCCCCGCTTCCGGGCCGCCGTTCTCCAGGCCTCGACGTCGTGGAGAGAGAGCGTATCGAGGTCACGGTCCAACAGGGGGGCGAAGGCCGATCGGAGGAGGGCGAGCGTTTCGCCGCCGCTGCGGCGGTTCTCCAGCACCCACGGGCCATAGACGTTATCGAGGAAGGCCCCGAAGGACATCCGCTCTGGGCGCGACTCCTTCTGCCAGGGCTCCTCTCCCTTGGCGAGCGCGGTGAGGAACTCTGTCGCCGCCAGCCGGGCGTCCGGCAATGAGATTAGGTCAGCGTCCCCGATCTTATAGTGAGATGACTTTCCAGAGGCTTTCCTGTAAAATACATACCACGTCTTCTTGCCCTTCGCGCCGACGTAGAGCTGGAAGCCCCGTGTCTGGGCATCGGACCACCACGTCCCCTTGTCCCCATCGGGCTTGACGGAGAGCAGGAAGGACTGTGTGAATCGTACCTTTGGCATAAGGAGGCCTCCTTTCGTTAAAATCTTTGAAGCACCCTTGAAGCAATTATAGCACGCTCGATATGATCCAGTATGATCCAGTAGAAAAGGGGAAGGGACCTAAGACACGTCTCTACATGGGATAACAAGAAAAAGGCTTATGGATAGCGGGCTCAGTAAAATCGTCTACGAGGCCTTGCCAAGGTTGGGGTCGCGGGTTCAAATCCCGTCTTCCGCTCCAATATTTATAAGGGCTGAGGGGGTTTCCTCCAAAGCCCTTTTTTCATACCTTGAAGCACCCTTGAAGCAAATCATGAGCTACCAGGAAGGGGGGAGGGGGTAACGATGCGCGACCTAACGGGGCAGGTCTTCGGGCGACTCACAGTCATCGGCCTCGCACAGCCGAAGAATGGAAGGCGATATTGGCTATGCCGATGCGAGTGCGGTAATGAAAAGGCTATCGAGGGGACGTCACTTGTAAGGGGCAAGTCTCAGAGCTGCGGATGTACGCGCCATGAGAAACTCAAAGACATGACAGGGCAGGTATTCGGGAAGTTGACGGTCATCGGGTATGAAGGATCAAAGGACGATAATTCCCTCTGGCGCTGTCGGTGCGAGTGCGGTAAGGAGACGGTCGTCTCTAGGAGCGCGTTATTGAGCGGATCGACTACGAGCTGCGGGGAGTTTAAATGTGGAGCATGGCGGGCCAAAGAAGAAGTCGATAGGAGCATTATCGGGAAACGCTTTGGCAGGCTCGTCGTAGTCGATTTCGTCGAGATGAGGGGCAGGAGGATAAGCTACTGGAAATGCCGATGTGACTGTGGCAACGAGAAGATAGTATCGCGGAACAGTCTCAGGAACGGGAAGACGAGGAGCTGTGGATGTCTTCGCAGGGAGATGATCAAGGGCATCGAGCCTGGGGTGGGGCGGTATGTCCTCCCTGAGCTAGAGAGACGGGACGAGGGAGGCGTGAGCTAGGCCATGCGGGATCTTACAGGACAAGTCTTCGGGCGGCTCACGGTGTTGGGGGCAGCGTACACGAAAGGCGGGAGGTCCTATTGGAAATGCCGCTGTGAATGTGGGACGGAAAAGGTCATAGCAAGGAGCGCCCTCGTAAGCGGGAGGACGCGGAGCTGCGGATGTTCGCGCCACGATAAGCGCCCCTATAGGATCATAGACCTGACAGGACAGGTCTTTGGAAAGCTGACGGTCATAGAATTTGTAGCAAGGGACAAGGGCGCTACCTTTTGGCGTTGCCGCTGCGAGTGTGGGAAAGAAACGGTAGTGCGCAGAGAAGCCTTGCAGACCGGGGCGACAACGAGCTGTGGGAGTTTTTCATGTGGCGCATGGCGCGCTAGAGGGGAAATAGATACGACTTTTATTGGCAAGCGGTTTGGGCGACTGGTCGTGATCGCCTTTGCTTGGCGGGATAAACGAAGGATGAGCCATTGGTTGTGTGAGTGCGATTGCGGCAATAAAAAGGTGATAGCGCATAGCGGCCTCACAAGTGGCAGGACAAAAAGCTGTGGGTGCTTGCGCAAGAAAAAATATATAGACGTTCCGCCAGGGGTAGGCTTGTACGTCGCTCCTAAGCATACATCTGATGCAGAGCATGGAGGTACTGATGAAGGAGAAAAAGCATAATGACCTTACAGGGCAGGTATTCGGGCGGCTCACGGTCATCGGCTTTTCGCACGTAGGAGATGATGGAAGACTGCGGTATTGGGATTGTCAATGTGAGTGTGGCAATAGAAAAGCTATCCCTGAGATATCGCTGTTGAGCGGTAGTGCGAATAGCTGCGGATGCTTGAGGAAAGAAATAGCCGCAGAGCTGATGACGACGCATGGAGAGTCAAGGTCCCCTCTCTACAGGGTGTGGGCACGCTTAAAGAGCGTCTGTTACAACGAAAGCTATAAGGAGTACCCTAGCTATGGAGCAAAGGGGATAAAGGTCTGCGAGGCGTGGATGGGCTATGAGGGCTTCCGTGCGTGGGCATATGAGAATGGGTATAGCCCAGATAAAAAGCTCAGACTGATGAGGATAGATACTGATGGAGACTTTACGCCTGGTAACTGTAAATGGCAGGCCTCCAGCCCGCAGACGGATAAGGTAGAGGATATCCCGCGTAAAAAGAGATCGACAAGATCTGACCTAAAGGAGCAGGGAGGGGATGATCATCAGGGGGATATCGTAGCGCCCCCACGCAATGACCTGACCGGGCAGACCTTCGGTCGGGTCACGGTGCTGGGCTTTTCCCATAAGAAGGGGAAGATGCGATATTGGCTATGCCGCTGTGAGTGCGGGACCGAGAGGCCCTTCCCTGAGCGTGGGCTAGTGGAGGGCAAGACGAAGAGCTGCGGATGTATACGGAAAGAGCTCCCCTTGATGAAGGCCTCGAAGCATGGGGGCACAGGTAGCTTGCTCTATAACGTCTGGCACGCGCTCAAGGATGTCTGTCTCAACGAGAATAGCGGCGCGTATCATCGCTATGGGGCACGGGGGATAACGATCTGCGATGAGTGGCGCTATGATTTCGCCGTCTTTCGAGATTGGGCCTATGAGCATGGGTATAGCGTGTATCCCCCTGTCGTACTGAGGCGGCTCGATACGAGCGGGGACTTCGAGCCGGATAATTGTATGTGGTTACGTGTCAAAAAGTCCAAGAAGATAGCCTATCGGGGCGTGGAGCATACCGTCGCGGAATGGGCCAGGATCTTTGGCGTGGATAAGGGGACGTTGAGGCACAGGCTGAGGAATTGCGATCATGATCTGGCCGCCGCCTGCAAGGATCCTATCGGAAGGGATAAGAAGCAGATCGACCTCGATGCTTTGATCCCTGCACCTAAGAGCGGGGCAAGAAAGCCTAAGAAAAGATGGGGAGACCTCACGGGACAGGTGTTTGGCCGTTTTACGGTGCTTGGATTCTCCCATAAAAAGGGGACCGTGAAATATTGGAGATGTCGGTGTGAGTGTGGAAATGAGAGGACCGTGGCGGCACAGTCCCTATTGAGCGGGGCGTCAAAGAGCTGCGGATGTCTGAGGTCTTTGCGGCGTAAGGACCTGACCGGACAGGTATTCGGCAAGCTAACGGTCTTAGGCTATGCTGGATCGAACGGCTTTGTGAGCCTTTGGCGCTGTCGGTGCGAATGTGGGAATGAGATCGTGCTCCCAAGGGGCTCATTGACGACTGGCGCAACGAGAAGCTGCGGATGTTTAAAGCGTGGCCCAAAGATGAAGGGGAAGGGCAAGATGGATATCATCGGGAAACGCTTTGGGCGGCTCACGGTGATAGCCTTCGATGGGATACGGGGGAGGAGAGCGAGCTATTGGCTTTGTCGTTGCGATTGCGGCAATGAGAAAGTTATCACACGTAGCAGCTTGATAAGCGGGAACACTAGGAGCTGCGGATGTCTGAAAAAAGAGGTCAATCCCACCATGACACATGGCGGCTCTAATACAAATCTCTATAGACGATGGAATAGGGTAAGACACGATCCAAAGAGCACGATGTGCGATGAGTGGATGGAGTTTCCCGCCTTCAAAGATTGGGCCCTCGCTAACGGCTATGAGGAAGATAAGGAGCTATATCTCCACAGGAAAGTGCCACGTGAGGGATATACGCCTGAGAATTGCACATGGATCCCGCGTGGGGAGCATTTTAAAGGGGGGCACAATAACGCAACGCGCAAAAAGTTAGCATACGGCGGATTGATGATGAAAACGACAGAGTGGGCCAAATTGCTTGGCGTTAGGAAGGAGGTCTTATATCAGAGGTTGTATAGATACGACAAGGACCTTGCGCGGGTCTGCAAAATCCCCTTCGATGGCAAGCAGGTAGACCTCGATACCATTGTCGAAGCGGAGAAAAAGCGGCTTGCGGGCAATGTTTTATCATTTCGGTGAGGTCACCGAAATGATAACGTGACGGCAAACAGGTAGACCTAGAGGCTATCGTCGCGGCTGAGAAAAAACGCCTCGGTGCATAAAATTGCTATTTTAGATACATGGCTCAAAATGCGTAAACACAGGAGGGGGCTTGATATATGTGAAAAATAGGCTTATATGATTAGTTGCAGTAGGGACTAGACATATTGCGTAGATGTTGCTATAACTAGATAAAAGAGTGCTAGACGTCTCTCATCTTGCCGGAAGCGCGACGACTAGCACCTCAAACAGGGGGCGCCCCCGATGGGGAGCGTCAGGCCCTTACCTGTGTATTTTAACCGAATGGGCAACTAGTCTCAATAGGCTAAATGCACGGGTAAGGGCCTCCCCCTGATATCGAGAGGAGGCCATCCTAGCTATCGCCACTTCCAATGTCAAGGGATACTGTCGGATAGCGCCTCTTTTTCTTGCGATAAAGGGCCTCTAGGTCCAGCCAATATCGCGCACAGATCCCGAAGATAGTTTCAAGCCGCATCGCGATATCTTCTGACAGAGCGATATCTCCCCGTATCAGCCTGACGATATCTCCCTCTGCCATCGACATTTGATCTGCTAGGTCCTTGCGGCTTATCCCCCTATCCTCGGCCTGTTCCTGTATCGTCCACCCAGGGGGGATAGCTATCGTCTTATCTTCCATGCTAGTTCACTCCACCATAGGCAAGTCTCCAAAGATGGGCGGATAGAGATCTTTCAGCTTTGCTCCTACGAGCCCCATGACCTCGCGGATAGCGGGATCGGCGGCGGGGTTGATCCAGCGCTCCTTGAGGATATGCCGCCAGGCGCGAAGGTTGGCTGTCATGCCCAGCTTGGTAGCGGCGCAGTTGGGAAGCACCGAGCGGGCCTGTTGGGGCTTTACGCCGCTGGCAATCATGGCGTTGTAGATTTCCGCTGTTTTCCAGACTATGGACTTCCACCCAATAAAAGCCTCGTTGTCTAAGGCCGGGATGGGCGCAATAACCTGAAGGGCAGATTTGGACAAGTCCACGTAACGCTGAGATTGCTGAGAATAGGCTACGCCCACGCGGTGCCTGACGATCTGGTGCGATATCGACCGGGGTACGGTGAGCATGAAGGAGACGCAGACGTGCTCGATGACGCTCTCATGCCCGGATTGGACGAGCTTGCGGATGAATGCATCACGGGCCTCTTTCGTCTCGGACATAGGGCTGTCGTAGCAGGTCCGGGCCATCGTCTCGATCTTCGTAAGGTCCGCGTCAGGGTCGACGGGGCCGATGAGCTGTGCGGCCATAGGGATGATCTCTATCATGGTGTATCGCCTCCTTATATGGTATTATATTAGCAGCATAAGAGATAGGCTAGTAACGCTCGCTCGTGAAGGGATAAGGCTGGGTCCCCGGATGGGGGTAGGCGGAAGCGCCAAGGAGCCCATGCCCCTAGGGCGAGGAAGAGCCGAGATGATGTCTACCTGCTCCGGGCATCGCAGGCCGCCTATCCTTTGCCCCATTAATAAAGCATAGCCCCGTCCCTCGATAGAGGGGACGGGGCCGTCTTTTTAGAACATCCTTTCTTACTTATCTCAGGGAAAGAAGAAAGCCTCAGCCCCTCTCGACGTAGGCAGGGGGCGGCTCTTTAGGATATCCTTTCTTACTTCCCTTGAGGGAAGGAAGAAGATTCCCGCGCCTGTCGAGGGGGGCCGTCTCTTTCTGCAAGCATGGCCGGATCCCCCTCCATTGCAGAGAGACCTTGGGATAAAGTGGAGCCCCTATCCAGCCGTGGACGGGGGCTCCTGCTATCTGCGATCTGGAGTTGCAGAAAGGCTACGCGCCTTCCTTGTACTTCTTCACTGCCCGATAGACCTGTAGCTTGTTATAGAGGTCTTCGCGGTGCATGGCCTTTATGTCGGCATCCCACTCCTCATCGCTGCGCGTATCCATGACCCCGAGATCCGCCATGACATCATCGGCGCTCTTTAGGTGCTCCTTCCGTGCGTCCGGCGGGAGCTCCATGATCTTGTCCAGCTCCTTTCCCCGCCGTTCCAGTTCGTCCCGTTCCACCTCCATGTCAGCCTCTTCCATTCCCCAGAACGTCATCTCGTAGAGCAATGCCGCTAAGAGCTCGGCAGATCCCACGTCCTGGACGTTCCCATCGTCGAGATCGTATCCCATCAGCTCATCCCAAGATATGAAGTCGATAGCCCACGAGGTGGGGACGGACTTCATATATAGCAGGCGTTCTACGTCATCGTCGAAGAGGGCGGCGATATCCTCGATGCCGTCCATCTCAGGCATAGGGGCGAAGTCGTCTCTGATATCTTTCTTGGAGAATAGAGATACATCAGTCACGTATCTTCCATCGTACAGATATCGATGCCCCAGGATGATATGCTGTCCGTCAGGCGCTATCGCCCGTCCCCTCAGATCCTCGATGAGGGATTGATAGCTATCGCGGGCAAGCCCCCTATCATCGAACGCGCTATCACGGGCAGCTAGGGCCGCTAAGATGTCATCCATAGGGCAATTTTTCAGCAGGTCGCTGACGTTCATCTCGAATGCCTCCTTATATCTAAAAGAGCATGATCTACCTTCCCGATGGAAAAGGGAATATGACCTTAGTCATAGACTGTATCTCCCTTTCCCTGTATATGACTTGTTCGAGGAAAGAAAGTGAGGAAAGGGGACGAGGAAAGAAGATCCCCGCGCCTCTACAGCGCGGGGGGCCGTCCAGACACAGCCGAACGGGGATCTCGATCTTGGTCCCCGCGCCAGTCTTTCGACCAGACCCCTTCAAAGAAGGGGCGAGCTCCGCAGGGATGCGTGAGTATTATAGCATATCGAAGGGGACCGCGATGTTCCAGGGGATGTAACGCAGATCTCTCTGTTTGGCGATCCGGCCAAGGTCCACGATGTCCAAGGTCCCCGCTAGGATGACGGATAGGAAGGTCGGGGCCCCGTCTGCGTCCCTCTGGATATGTCCCATCCTGAGCATCGCCAGCAGATCTAGGAAGGGCTGATGCACCGTTTCGTCGTCTGCCCCGTCGAGGATCAGGACGATGGGGATAGGGGACGCGGCGCACCATCGGCGCAAGGTCTGGAACATCTCCATAAGGTCGGACTGGCGCTCTATACAGTCCCGCAACTGCCCCGCTATATCTTCCGGGACGTCTGCCCCTTGGAGGATAAGGCGAGAGATGGCTTGGGCGAAGGCCGTTTCTTCCTGTAGGCTATCGGAGGGGATGGACTGGAGATCGATAGACAGGATAAGGCAGGCGGCCCCCAGGGACTTAGAGAGGGCCGCCGTGACGTGCTGTCTTGGGGCGCGGATGATGAGGTATTGTCCTTCCTTTACCATCTCCTCGATATGGGGCAAGGTCTTTTCCATAGTTCAAAAAATAGTAGACTCTTTCCTAAATAGCGACGAGGCCGAAGTAAGAAGATCCCTTAAGCTAAGGCCGGATGTATTCCCTATAGGCGATCTCTGAGAAGAAGATTGTCTAAGCAACGCATAGATGAAATGAAGGAAGGATCGAGTATGATAGGCAGCATAGATGCAGTTTAACATATCGTTGACGACTCCCTTCAAAGGGGCTGGCAATCCTTCTAAAAAAGATATCGCATTTTGCTTAGAGTTAAGGATAGGAGAGGAAAAAGTCAAGTTGAATAACGTCTCCCTATCTAGCTTTTCTAGAGGGAGTTTGCCATCCACATAAGGATAAAAACGGCTTAAAAACCTTTCAAGAGGCTTCAAGTCGTTCTTCCCCTCCATATCGTATCGCTGCGCTTTATGGACTAAAGCAACAAGGATAGTTATAGCCCGTGAATAAAAATAGAACTTCAGAGCCTGAAAATATCCCACAGCGCGTGTGATGATCATCGTTACTAGCAAGAGTACGACAATATAGGAGAGACCGTTCATTCCTTTTCACCTTCTTTTATGCCCACATCCTCTTTATTATAAGAAAAATGCTCTAGCTCCAGAAGTGCCATTTTTACACATTCCTTGATATCGTCTCGCCTTTCTTGAGTTGATCTAAGCAAGACTAGCTCGTAGAAATGGCGACTTGATAGAAATATCGACCTTACAACAAAAGCTATCATTACCGCTATGATGATACCCGGAATCACCCACGGACCATAGGGTGTTTTTGTTAATTCCAGAATGATTTTGCCTATCCCCTCAAGAAAGGATGTCCAGCTTATAGCTAACCCTACCATCAACCCTAACAAGAAGAAGAAAGAGGATTTAAGGAAACGTGTCTTCATTCTCTCTCACCATCTCCTCGATAGTGGCGGGACCTCTCTGTCCCATCTACCTAGCCCCTGTCTTGTGTCGTGTCCACTTTACGCAAGCCGGTTTGTGTAAAGTAAAACGAGATCTGCTTTACACAAGCCTATCGCTGCCACATTCCCCTCTCCCCTTCCCGTGCGTCGCGTTCGAGGTAGACGAATAGGTTCGCGTAACGGGCATTGGGCTGGATGGTCATGACCTGCCCGTACCCCTCGCTCAGGATGCGTGCGTTGAGCATCTTATCCATGACCTCCCCTTCATCGTCTAAGTCCTCCGGTTCTTCTAGCCAGACGTAGGCCAGGAGGCGGCGATACCTGTCTCGGATCCCGACGTCGGTCTGTAGCCAGACCTCGCGATATGGGGGGAGTGCCGCTTCGGTGTATGCGCTGGCTTCGGGACCGTAGTACTGGACATCCTTCTGGGGGTGGACCGTCTCAGGCGTATCCACCCCAAGAAAACGGACGCGCTCTCGTACATCATGCCCCTCATCGAGATGGACGAGGAAGATACAGGTATCCCCGTCGACCACGCGCTGGACCTCCGCCCTATAGAGTGTGTTAGGGCGAAATTCGGGGAGCGGGGCGGCGAGGGATGGGGCGGGGAGAGATAGGGCTAGGACCGTAAGAGAAACGGCCAAAACTAAAAACACGTAGGGCCATCTTCTCATCGATATCTCTCCCTTCAATATCACGCATCTGTATCGTTATGGGGGCTCTCTTCCTCCACTACGTCGGGCTCCTTCATATCGGCTAAGGCGGCTCCCTTGTCGCTTAGGAGCCCATCTATCCGGGATAAGAGTTCATCCGCATGGGAATAGATATCATCCAAGGTCTTGATGGCTACTTTGCTCTCGCCTATCCCAAGGTACTTATTAGCCGTACTGAAGTAGAGGCGGCAAATGACTTTCATCCTGCTATTATCGAGGAGGACGTTGCAATAGGTCTGGGTCTCACGCACGGATAGCCGCGAGACGTCGAGCTTTACGCGCAGTATCGCCTTGATGATGCTGAACGCATCGAGCTCTTCCTGAGAGGGCTCGGTCTTGACCTGTCCCTCAGCGTTCTCCTCGGGCGGCGTAGCCGCTTCTGCGGGATTCGTGGATGCCTGCTCCTCGGAGAGCGCAGAGGCCAGGCGGTCACTGACCCTATCGCTGATGAACTGCGTCAGGGCCTTCTTGGTGATGACCTTGAATTTCTCTCGGGTATTTTCTGTCAGGCGTCCGTTGAATACCTGTGAGGCCATATGGCGCACGAAATCCTCCGACGGCTCGGCGAGCTGTTCCATGAGGTAGAGCTTCATTGCCCCCGTGTACTTTAGCTCAGACGCGGTAGAGGTTATCTCCTCGATCGTGAATGCCGTCTTAGTGAATTTCTTTAACTCGCGTACGATCTGCTCGCTGATATTGCAGATCGAGAACTGGAGGAAAGGCTTTTGGTCCATGATATTGGCCTGGTCCAGATCGGTGTAGAAACGGTATTCATGTCCGTTCGTTAGGATCCCGATCGTCGCCGGGGTGGTATTGAAGTACCGAAGGAGCTGCCCTTCTTTGGAGACGTCGAGCGCGTCGCCGCTCCATTTCGCCTCGATGAGCATGATAGGCTTGCCATCCTTCAAAATGGCGTAGTCTACCTTTTCCCCTTTTTTCGTCCCCACATCAGCCGTGAACTCCGGGACGACTTCGGTGGGGTCAAAGACGTTGTACCCAAGGGCGCTGATGAAAGGAAGGATGAGCGCGGTCTTAGTGGCCTCTTCCGTCTGGATCATGTCCTTGCGTTCCGAATAGACCTTTGCCAACTGCTGGATCTGCTCGATCAATTCCATGTCGATGACGCTCCTTTCATGTGTAGAACGGGCCTTTATCGAGGGGAGGAGACATTATCTCGGACGCCTCGACGCTCACATCCTAATGGTTATCCGTAGATAGAAGACCGATGGATGAAATCAGGTACGACCCCTAGCATCTTTCCAAGGAGACAAAGGTCGTCGAGATCATCGTTGGGAACAAAGATATCGTCATAATCCTTGTTGGACGCGTGGAGGCGGATCCCATCTTTCTCAAAGATCACACCGCGCAGGAGCATCTTTCCTTTATAAAGAAAGATCCCTATGTCCCCGTTGTTGGGGCGGATATCCGCGATAAGGATCTTATTCCCGCTATAGACGAATGGCTCCATACTATCCCCTTCAGAGGTGATGATATGATACCCGCCATCGCCGACCTGCCATGAATACCCCATAAGAACTTTCTTCTCGATCGGCCATGCCCCTATCTCTTGCCATATGACCTCATCTGGATAGATATTACCTGGGCCACAACATACCTTGACCTCGGTCGAGACTATGGGCACCAATCCCATCTCGTCGTCAGCGAGGCGGACGTTGGATTCAAAACTTGGCTCCGGTCTTGCGGTCGTAGCATGGGATAGCTGTCCCTGCCCTGTTTCGTTGGACTCGCCGCTTAGATAGGCAATAGAAGTATTCAAGATATTGGCGATCTCACGTGTGAGTTCCATATCAGGGACACGCTCTCCTGACTCCCAACGCTACAGTCATAAAAAGTATAGATTCCCTCTTGACTAGACTGTTTGGTCTTATATAATTATGACAGTTTATGCTTTGTAGGACCTAATGGACCTAAAGGGAGTGATCAAGGTGCAGAGAGGAGGCGTATTTCAAAGACGGCTCCGGGGATTGAGAAAAAAAATGGGACTGACCCAGGAAGACCTGGGGAGGCTTGTAATGGTCTCAGTCAAGACTATCCAACGATGGGAGGATGGGACTCGCTCCCCGCGTGCGGATGAGCTCACGAGGCTAGCCGTCGTTCTGAATGTCCCCGAAATAGCGTTTTTTGAGGGGGCTAATGAAGGTATAAAAGAATTCAAGCTAATTCTCGACAAGGAGGGGGAGTGTTCTTTGGATATGGTGAACATGAGCGCTACGGCGCCCGATGCGAAGGTAATGGTCGTCAGTGGGGATCGCATCGCGATCCAGACAAACTTAAAGACGGTGGGGATGACGAAGGACGCCGCGTACAAGGCGATGATCGAGACATTCAACGAGACATTCGAAGACGCCTGGGCGCAGCAGGAGAAGTGGCGCGAGAGGAAGTCGCAGGGTTAGTCCCCTGCGCTGACTCGCCCCCTTCAGAGGAGGGGATATGAGGAGGATCGACATGGAGACAAGGAAAAGGAGGCGGGCGCTTACCCCTAAGGCGAAAGGGGAGAGGGAGGCGGAGGTATTAGCGCCATTGACACCGCGTCTCCTGACCGATGAAGGGGCAGCGCGTTATTTAGGGGTCGGTGTGGCTTTGCTCCGACAGATGCGTACCGAAACGCCACTGCGTTTCACGGAGGAGACTTGGGCGGCCGCCCTGGAGAAGAACGATATCGCCCCGATCCCCTTCCTGAAGATCGGGCGCTCTATCCGATACGATGTCCGTGCCCTGGACGACTGGATCAGCCGCCAGAGGGTCATCGGGCAACTACCACAGGCGAAGGAGGCGTGATATGTTCGCGTTTTTTAAGAGGTTGCGGGAGCGCCGTCGGGCGCGTCTGAAGGAGCGGGTCCAGAGCATCATCCTCTGCGACCGGCTGTTATCCTCGGGGACTCTTATGAGGACGTGGCGGAGAAGGGGGGGGCATAGATAGAGCAATAGCCAACGTTGAGACCCAAAGGTCAAATAAGGCAAGCGCTGAGTCGCGGCTTGGCTAGTCAAGGTATGTCTAGGCAAGTCATGGATCCTGGGAAAGGAGGAGATGGTATGCAGCGCGAGGAGAGAGAGATGGACCTGAGCTGGCCGGTCATTTCCGATGAGGCTTCCGAGTCCGACCTGGTGAGAGCCGTCATCCTGGACCAGTTCAGCGAGGAGAGGGAGTAAGGCATGGCGGAGAAGCGCTACTCCTTGCGTGTCGTCCTAGACAAGGCGACGCATCAGGCCCTTCTGGAAAGGGCTGGGCTGCTCAACAGTACGGTGGAGGAGGAGGCCTACCACGCGATCAGAGCATCGCTGAGGAGGCGGCTCGTGCGAAAGGAGGACGATAACTGATGGCCCTCGTACCGGACGCGGCGCTGGCCGCCGAGATCCGCGCCCTTCGGAAGGAGCCGACCCCGGACCGCCGGACGAAGATCCGGAAGGCGGGGCAGACGCTCCGGTCGGTGCCCCTGGAGGGCGGGCTCGACGAGCTCCTCCGGGAGCACGAGCGGGCCGCCGTGGCAGTCCTGGTGGCGGGCTCGCTCATCGCGGACCGCTGGAGCCACACGGCGAAAGCCCTGGCCTGGGCCTACGCAGTCATGGATCTCTATCGGGACGACGCGCAATTCCCGGAGGCCGTGAGCCCCAGCTTCCACCCCACGTATCTATGGCATTTCATCGAGCCCTTCGCGCGGATGGCGGGGGAGGAGAAGTGACGTGATCGCCTGGGACTTCCTGCTACTGTGCGCGTGTTTCTTCATCGAATATGGATGGGACTGATGTGGGTGCTATTGGTCGTCGCTATCGTGTGGGTGCTTCTGTTCTATGACGGGAGAAGGTGAATGTGCATGAGGGGAAAGGGGCGGAAGAAGTTATGGCATATATGCATATCTTCTTTAAAAGACGAAGATATCGCTAAGCTCAAGGCATTAGCGAAGCAGGAGCATCGGAGCATCTCTAACTTTGTCACGCACATCTTGCTCGAATACCTCAAGAAGCATAAGAGGCGTTTTGTAGGTGGTGGAGAGGAGGAGAGGGATGAGCTCATCGGATGAGCGTAAGGCGTGGCGGGATTTTGTCGAGGTGTTAGGGGGCTCCGGCCAGCAGTCGAAGGCAGCGGGCAATAGGCGGAGCTCGTTCGGCCTGCGGGGGTTATCTCCCACCGTCAAGAAGCACAGATTCGAGCCCGGCAAGAAGTACGTGATCGGAGAGGAGCGGGTGAAGTATCTCCGCAAAGAAGGGGAGCATCACGTTTTCGTCTCCGTGTCGGGTGGCTGGCGGACGAGCTGGACGGACATGCAGTTGGCAGGCGAGGAGGTGAGGAATGGATAAGTAAGTACACACTAAAGCGAAAGGGGGCGATGGGGCGATGAGGAGGACACGGAAGTACGGGAGGTCCATCAGCGCCAGGATGGGATACGAGATGGAGCTCTACCTGCGGGCGAAGGCCGAGGCGCGGGGCGAGAGCGTGGGCGAGATGATCCGCCGCGCGGTCGCTAAGGACATGAGAGAGAAGATGAGGGATGAGTAGGCATGGCGAAGACGTCGAAGTATCCGGAGAAGGTATGCTTCTCCATGCCGTCGTGGATGTATGAGAGGGTCGTTCACGTTGCAGATCAGAATGGCATATCCATCGCCGAGATCGGACGCAGGGCGCTGAAAGCGTTCCTTAGACAAGATCCGGGGAGTATGGGGATGGGGAAGAGCCTTGTGAGGACCTCCTTCATGATCCCTCATAGGATGAAGAAGAATCTGATCTGTACAGCGGAGTCGGCGAACGTGACCGAGCCCGAGCTGGTCCGGCGTGCGCTGGCGCGATATCTAGGGAGGTGGAACTAGACATGATGAGCGCGATGGAGATGAGATCCTTGCGGCGGGCGATCGCGTGGGTGCTGGACCCGGAAAGGCTGCTGGAGGAGAGGGAGATCTGCGATGTGCAGTGCTACGGGTGCGAGCATGAGGGGAAGGACGGCTGCCTCGTCAACGTGCTGGCGTGGGAGGATGGGTGCGAGCGGAAGTGGCTCTGGGACGACATCTGCAAGATCTTCGAGGACGCAGCCGTCCAGGTCGAGGATCTGCTGGAGCAGGCGGGGTGTCTGGATTGATCGAGCCCCAGCGGGGAGGGGCTCGACCGAAAAGTAGGACTATAAGAGGATAAGGTGAGGATACCATGAAAAGGCTCATAACGCAATGGTTGGAGGCTCGGAAGGCTAGGAAGGCCGAGAGGACGCGGCGTAGGCTCCATCTCGTCGTCGCATTGGATAGGGGGGATGAGTGATGTCGAAAGTAGAGGCGAAGGTGGCGAAGAAGGCGAAGGCCCATAGGCGGTATCGCCTGGCGGACGGTACGCCCGTTCCCGGCGTGACTACAGTGCTGGGCGTGATCAATAAGCCCGCGCTGGTGAAGTGGGCTAATAACCTGGGGCTCCAAGGGATCGATAGCAGCGCCTACGTGGATGAGACGGCCCGCGTGGGGACCTTGGGGCACGAGATGATCCAGGAGTACCTCGGCGGCCCGGCTTGGGACCGTGGGGCTTGGGACGCGGGGCAAGTAGACCTGGCCGAGAACGCGGTCTTGAGCTTCTTCGAGTGGGAGCGGCAGACGGGGTATCGGATGCAGACGATCCATATCGAGCTTCCCCTTGTCAGCGAGATCAACCGCTACGGCGGGACGATCGACTGGTACGGCGAGATCGGCGGTCAGCGCTGGCTGGTGGACATAAAGACGTCGAAGGGGCTCTGGCCGGAGCACGTGTACCAGGTAGCGGCCTATTGGATGATGCTCCAGGAGAACGGGCTCCCCGTGGACGGGGTACGCCTCCTTCGGGTAGGGCGCACCGAGGACGAGGGGTTTGACGACCACGTTATCGACGTCCCGAAGCTCAACGTGGCTTATAACGTGTTCATGTCCGCCTTGATGCTCTATCGGGCGAAGGCGGAGTTTGAACGGTACGAGAAGGCTGAGAAGATCGAGACCGCCCCAGAGAGGGCGAAGAAAGAGGTGGCATGAGATGACGACGGCGATAGCGAACGTGGCCCCCCAGGAAGGGACGATGTACCAGTGGACGCCGGAGCAGGTGGAGACCATCAAGAGGACCGTGGCGAAGGACGCCTCGGGGCCTGAGCTGGAGATGTTCCTGCACCTGAGCCGGACCTACGGGCTGGACCCATTCGCGAAGGAGATCTGGTTCATCAAGATGGACCGGACCCCCACGATCTTCACCTCCCGCGATGGGTATCTGAAGATCGCTAACCGCGACCCCCACTTCCAGGGGATGGAGGCGGATGTGGTTTACGAGGGCGACTCTTTCAGGAAGACGAAAGACGGCGTAGATCACGTTTACGGCGTAAGGGACAGGGGACAGCCTATTGGGGCGTATTGCTTCGTACATCGGGATGATAGGGATTACCCGACGTATATCTACGCCCCCTTCAAGGACTACAACAAAGGCGGCAACTGGAACAAGTACCCCCACGCCATGATCCTCAAGGTAGCCGAGGCCCAGGCCCTCAAGCGGGCGTTCTGTATCAGCGGCCTGGTCACGCGCGAGGAGATCGAGGAGGAGCCCGAGGAGCAGCGCCCTGTGACTAGGAGGGCGGCGGCTCCGGCTCCACAGAGCGCGGAGATGGACAGGAAGTCTGGGCTGTGGCACAGGCTCCTGGACGCCTTCGATGGAGATGTGGACGCGGCGAAGGCCCTGGCCCTGAAGGTCACGGGCGGGCGTGGCTCGAAGGAGTGGACGGAGGCGGATATGTCCGCTCTTGAAGAGGCGATCGATGGGCTCACCGTGCCCCAGCCGCAGGAAGTGGGGACCATCATCCCGGAGATGCTCCCCCTCGACGAACCTCCCGCCCAGGACGCCGCCGCTCCTATCGAGCCCGAGGTGGTCGAGGAGGAGCCTGAGACGCCGGAGGATAGGATGCGTGCAGAGATACAGGAGCTCCTCGGATCCGGCGGTCTGGACCTCTCCTTGCCAGAGCGAGAGCAATTCGTCTGGGAGCGGACGAAGAAGACGGATCTGAAGGCCCTGTCCATGGGGGAGCTGTCGAAGGTAGCCAGGGACGCGCGGGGGCAGTTAGAGAAGCGCGCCAAAGTCGAGGAGTGATAAAGAACCATGGCGACAGGGTTGAATCAAGTGACGTGCCTTGGGGGGCTGACGAAGGACCCCGAAGTGCAGCAAGGGCGTGACGGGGGATCTGCGTGGCTGCGCTTCTCCCTGGCCTGTGGCCGTAATGCGAAAGATAGGGACGGGCAGTGGCGCGAGGAGACGGACTATGTGCCCTGCATCGCTTTTGGACGCACGGCGGAGAATATCGAGAAACACTGCGTCAAGGGCACGCGGATCCTCGTGATGGGGAGCCTGAAGAACAAGGAATATAAGACCAGGGACGGCGAGAGGCGCTGGGATACGCGCGTCTATGTGTCGTCGTTCTGCTTCGCTGGCGGGAAGAGGAAAGACGACGACAGGGGCTACGACGATAGCCGCAGGGACGCGCCACCGCCTCGGGGCAAGGAAGATGAATTCCCCTCGGACTTCAGCGAGTACGAGGGCGGCGGATTCTCCTTTCGCGAAGGCCCACAGGTGAACGGCGAGGAAGTGGAGATCCCATTTTGAGAGAGGGGGTGCAGGGCATGATCTTCGGGAAAGAGATCCGGGCGCGGCGTCTGGAGCTGGGGCTATCACAGCCAGCGCTGGAGCGCCTGTCGGGTGTGGGCTACCGTGTCATCTCGAGTATCGAGAGCGGGGTACGCTTTGGCTCCTATGAGTCCCGGCTCGCCCTGGCTCGTGCCCTGGCCCTGGATGAAGCCGCGATGGTGGAGGGGGCTGACTCCCACGAGTTCGCTCCGATAGGCTCCGGCGAGAAACTTCGGGCGCGGCGGGAGGAGCTAGAGCTCTCGATCGCAGAGCTGGCGCGGATAGCCGGGACGAACGAGGAGACCATCTCTAAGGCCGAGAGAGGCAAGACTAGACCTTTATTATCGACCTGGACTCGCTTAGAGAAGGCCTTGCTCCGATACGCCAGTGCGATAGGGGGATCCTCTAGTGTTATATCCACGCGTCCCTACGTGTACCGTTATAAAGGGAAGGTCCTAGCGCATTCCTTCACGGAGGGGCAGGCGTACATCTTCGTCCTGCGGCGGGGGCGGGCAGATGCGATGGGGCCTTTCCATATCTCGAATACACGGCGCTTCGTGTTCCTGCGGGACGAGCCGGGGCAGGGCTGCCTGCTCCACGTGTTCCGCCATCACGAGGGCGGCTGGCTGGAGACCTTCACCGACGCGCAGTGTAGCGATTACAAGATCTCGGAGGTGTAGAGATGGCAAAGGAGAAAGAGGACTGGGGGCGGCGGCTCCTGGCGTTCTATAGCCCGTATCCCGGCGCGGGAAAGACCACGGCGGCGCGGCGGGCGCTCGACGGGCGACGATGCAAAAAGTACCGCATCGCCTTCGCCGACCCGCTATACGACATCGTGGCCAGCATCAGCGCCCACCTGGGGCTGGCGGCGAAGCACGGCGAGCTGCGGGACAGGAAGGACGAGCCCCTGCCCGAGCTGGGCGGCGCGTCGGTCCGGGACCTCCTGATCGGATTCGGCGCGAAGGGCCGCGAGATCTTCCCCGACCTCTGGGTGGAGTTCATGCGCGGGCGGCTGGGCAACTTCTCGCGCATCGGGGAGACGTGGATCGCCATCGACGACCTGCGTTTCCCCAACGAGTACGCGATGCTCCGGGAGGAGGGCGCGAAGATCGTGCGCGTCACGGTGCCGGGCCGCGAGATCGTCCCATCCGAGACGGAGGCCCTTCTGGAGGGTTTCGCCTTCGACGCGGAGCTGGTGAATCTCCAGGAGGACATGCGCACCTTCGATGCCCAGGTGGACGTCCTCTGCCGCGACCTGTTCCCGGAGGCCGGGGCGTGACCGGGGCGGCACCGAGGGACTGGACGCTCCGTGGGCTCATGGACGCCATCGAGCGCTGGAAGCCCGACAAGGACCGCCCGAAGGAGGACGCGCTGGCATTGCTACTCCTCACGACGATCGCGGGGGTCTTCCTCGCCGCCGATGGGGAAAAGGTGCAGTACAAGGAGCGGACGCGCGACGTGGGGCACGTCGACGGCTTCCTGGTGAACCGCTACCGGCGTATGGAAGTGATGGGCGTCCCCTTCGAGGCGATGGGATTCACGGAGGCCGAGAAGGCCCAGATCCGGGACTGGTACGAGATGGAGGGAGATGCATGAGATCCATCGAGGGCAAGATGCCCAAGGGCATCAAGAAGGGCGCGGCGCGGTGCTCCATCTGCAAGGAGCCTATCCCCGCGGGCATCCGCATCCGCGCGGCGATCGAGCGGGACCGGGACGACCCGGACGGGCCGCCCGTGATATCCCCGGTCCATCCGGCCTGCCTGGCCCAGTACCTCCGGCGGCATCCGGACTGGACGGACCACCGGGACGATCCGGGGGCCCTCCCCGACGCGCTGGTGCGGCGGTTCTGGGTGGACCTGGGCCGGAGGAAGGGCTGGGGCGATTTTATCGAGCGGGCGCTGCCGCTCTGTTAGGAGGATGCGTATGGACAGGCCAAAGCCAAAGGGCGAGAAGCGCAAGGTGGTGGGCGTCGCTATGCCGGAAGACGTCTACCGCGCGATATGCGACAAGGCGGTGAAGGAGCATCGGAGCGTGTCCAACCTGATCGCCCACATCCTGGCCACATCGGTCGAGCGGTGACGCCACCGAGATATAGGAGGAATGCACATGAACATGGCGAAGCTCCAGAGGGAGATACACGAGAACGCCGTCGCCCACGGATGGTGGGACGAGCCCCGGACTTTCGGCGACGTCATCGCGCTGTGCCACAGCGAGCTGTCCGAGGCGCTGGAGGCGCACCGGAACGGCGAGGCGATGGCCTGGACGAACGAGGCCGGGAAGCCCGAGGGCGTGGCCGTGGAGATGGCGGACTGCATCATCCGCATCCTCGACTGGGCGGGGCACGAGGGGATGGACATGGAGACGCTCGTGTGGAGGAAGCACGAGTACAACAAGACGCGCCCGTACCGGCACGGAGGGAAGGCGCTATGACTGGGGGCAAGGCGCTGTGATGGGCGAGCGAATCATCAGGAACGCGGCCAGGTGCAACCACTGCGGGGACATCATCGAGAGCAAGCACAGGCACGATTTTAAATCATGTTCTTGCGGGCGGATTTTTGTGGACGGCGGGCATTGTTACCTGCGATGGGGCGCTATGCGTATGGATGATTTCACGGACCTGTCAGAGGTTGAGGAGGTAGACGATGAGTGAAAAATTGAAACCCTGTCCATTCTGTGGCGGGGATGCTGAGTTTAAAGAAGACATCTATGTCCAAGACGGTGACAAAGGCAGCTATGCGAAAGTCTCGTGTTCCAGATGTTTGGCATGTATATCAGATGGCGGACAGTGGTTCGATCAAGAGTCGCACGATCTCATGAAGAACAGTGTTATCGAGGATTGGCAACGACGCGCAGATAAGGAGCTGGAAAAGGTGACGATGTTCTTAAATCGTCTGCACAAAGCAGTTGATAAAGCTGTCATGATCGTAGAAGAGTGGCTATAGGAGGCCCCATCGATGAGTAAAGAGCTTGATCCATGCCCCAGGTGCGGGACCAGGAGATGGCTGAAGGAGGTCTGCTACGACACCATCCCCACCCAGCGCTTCTATACGATCCGATGTGACAAGTGCAAGCTGGAGGGATGGATAACTGGAAGCCATGAGGAAGCTATATTCGAGTGGAATTGGGGGATGGCCCATGGCGGTTATTGAACTTAGGCCTTGCACGTTCTGCGGCGGGGAGGCCGAGATGGAGATGGACGAGGCCGGGCTGCATCTGGTGCGGTGCCAGGAGTGCGCGATGGCGACGCCCCCGGAATATCGCCCGGACCAGGCGGTGGCGGACTGGAACGCGATGTGGGACGGGGCCCTGAAACCCTGCCCCTTCTGCGGCGAGGATGCGATCGCCGCGTATGACAGCCGGGGGCTGCCCTGCGTCATGTGCAGGCGGTGCGCATGCCGTACCGCCCCGTGCATCGGGGAGCCCAGCCCGGAGGCGAACCTGAAGGCCGCCCGCGCCGCCTGGAACAGGAGGGCGTGCGATGCGTGAGGAGCTGAAGCCCTGCCCGTTCTGCGGCAGCTCGAACGTCCGCTTCTATGAGAGGCGGGGGGCGTACCAGGCGGCTTGCATGGATTGCGAGGCCCGCGCCCAGTACGCCTACTCCAGGAAGGAGGCCGTCTCCAATTGGAACAGGAGGGCTGGAAATGAGAACGAGTAGAAAGCTGAAGCCGTGCCCACTTGACGACATAATTTCCGCTAGGGAGTACATCGAATTGGAGCCCTGCCCGTTCTGCGGGAGCTCGAATCTTTACCTCGGCGAACTCAACGGCCCGCTTGAAGACGGGATGACGGTTTACGTCCGTTGCCTGGATTGCGGGGCGACGATCGAGGGCGAGGGCGTCCATCCCGAGGACGAGACGCGCCGGGGGCTGGCGACGCGGGACGCGGCGGCGCGGTGGAATAAGCGTGAGTGGAAGAGATGAGCAGCTACACGTCCGGGCCGTGGCGGGTCGGCCCCCCGATCTTTGATGGCGATGTCATCTTCGCCCCGCCTCAGACCGAGGGGCGCAGAAACGAGGTCGTCGCCATGGGGATTTTAAACAAGGCCGACGCCCGATTGATCGCCGCCGCGCCAGATCTGTTGAGGCTTTTGAGGATCGCTTACGACGATCTCCGCGAGCTCGGGTTTTGTACCGTATTGCCCGAGATCGATGAGATCCTTACGAGGATCGAGGGCAAAGAAGGGAAGGATCTAAATGAGCCTTGAGCCAGAGGGCGGCCCGTGGAACATTTACCCGCTTGAGGACGGGGATGAGCTGCTTGACGCCCATAACGATATCCTCTTGAAGTTTCCTGTAGGTATCGAGCCAAAAACAAAGCGGGCGATAGTCGCTGTGCCAGAGCTTTTAGATGAGCTGCACGCCCTTTTGGACTATATGCCTTATGTCCCTGCTTACCAGTGTTACAAAGGTCCGGGCGAGACGTGGGACGATGCCATACGGGCCCATGAGGACGTCGAGCGTGTGCTGGCGTTATTGAGGCGTATCTATGGCGAGGAGAAGGCATGAGCGAGGCCCCCGCGCCAACGGGGGCCCCGCATGAGACATACCGAAGCATATCACCTATAGAGGAGAGTATAGCACATGATAAGACTGGAAGGAAGCATCGACTATTACCCGACCCCCGCCGCGTTCCTTGAGGATATCACTCGGGGGCTGGACTGGAAGATGGTCGGCTCTGCCTTGGAGCCTTCGGCCGGGAAGGGGGATATCGCGGAGTTCCTGCTGCGCAAGATGGAGCCGCGATACTGGTATGGGGTCAAGGAGCGGACGGTGGATATCGACTGCATCGAGATCGAGCCGGACCTGCGCTCCATCCTGATCGGGAAGGGCTTTCGCGTAGTGCATGACGACTTCCTGACGCTCCATACCTACAAGCACTACAGCCTGATCCTGATGAACCCGCCATTCTCCGAGGGGGCGAAACATCTCCTGAAGGCTATCGAGGTCCAGTCCGTCTCTGGGGGAGATATCATCTGCATCTTGAACGCGGAGACGCTGCGGAACGCATACACGAACGAGCGTGGATCGCTCCTGAGAAAGCTGGACGCGATGGGGGCGGATATCGAGTATCACGAGGGCGCGTTCTCTCACGCGGAGCGCCCTACGGATGTCGATGTCGCCGTCGTGAAGGTAACGGTCCCCGCGCCGGTGCGGAGGAGCACGGTCTTCGACACGCTGCGCGAAAAGAAGTACGAGGAGATCCAGCGGGAGATGGAGGAGCGCGAACTGGCCCCATCAGATATCGTGTCCGCCTATGTCGCCCAGTACGACCGGGAGGTCGAGTGGGGGCTGCGGCTCTGGGACGAGTTTCAGATCATGCGGGGCGGGGCGTTGAAGCGGACGACTCCGATCTCGATATGCATCGCGAACGGGTACAACGACAAGGAGGATTTTGGCATCAACGCCTACGTGCAGGCGGTGCGGCGGAAGTATTGGGATACGCTATTCAAGACGCCGCAGCTTACGGACAAGATGACGTCTAATCTGAGGAGCGAGTATCTGTCGCAGGTAGATACCTTCGTGGGGTACGACTTCTCCTATTTCAACGTCAAGACAGTCATGGCCGATATCGCTAAGAATCTGACATCGGGCGTGGAGGAGTGCATCCTGCGGCTCTTCGACCAACTCTCGGCGGACCACGCCTGGGAGCCTGGAACGCAGAACAACGTCCACTATTACGATGGCTGGGCGACCAATAAGAGCTGGTATATCAACAAGCGGGTGGTCCTGGCATCGATGAGGACGTGGGACGACACCTTCAAGAGATACAGCTTTGATTACGGCGTGCGTGAGAAGCTGGCGGATATCGAGAAGGCGTTGAACTACCTGGATAGCGGTCGGACGGATGAGATCGACCTGGAGGCGCGGCTCCAAGCGGCCCAGGAGGCCCAGCGGGTCAGGGACGTGGACCTAAAGTATTTCAAGGCTACGTTCTATAAGAAGGGGACCTGTCATATCGAATTTAAGGATGAGCGGCTCCTTAAGAAGCTCAACATCTTCGGGAGCCAGCGCAAGGGTTGGCTCCCCAGCGGCTACGGCAGGCGGCGCTATGCGGATATGTCGAAGGAGGAGCAGCATGTCATCGATTCCTTCGAGGGGGCTGCGGCCTACGAGCGGACGGTGAGCGATGCGGGATACTTCCTGTTCAACGCGGCGCGGGCTATCCCGATGCTCCAGGGGGCGACTACGGCATGACGGGCGACGAGAGCGTGGAGCTAGAGGGGCGCTTTGTGGTCTTGACGAAGGCTCTGTGGCGGGTGCTGGAGGAGACCTCCGAAGCGCAGGTATGTCACCCATCGGCGCTGATGGAGATATTGCTCTGGCGGGGGATAAGAAGGATGCAAAAGGAGGGACACGATGGCTCTATCGAGGAATAGGCGGATCCGCGAGTTGATCGTGAAACAGGAGGAGCTTCGCCAGCGCGCCGCGTGGGCGCAGGGCGAGGAGCGGATAAGGCTCCTAGACGAACTAGAGGAGATCGGTGGGCAGTTGGACGTTATGAAAGGAGGACGCAGATGATGCGTAATGAGGACTTGCCGGGCGCGCGAGAGTTCCGCTGCCCCGTGGACGGACGCACGAAGAAGACGGATATAGAGGTATCCGCGATGGTCTTATTAGGGTGCAAGAGGTGTATGTCGTACCAGAGCAAGACCTGCTCCGGCCCGGAGGTCGTGGGGGAGGCGAAGGAGACGAAGCCCATGCCGCCCTTGCCTCCCTTCATAGAGAAGCTGGAGGAGATGGCGAGGGAGATGCCTACGCCGAAGGGAGAGGATCTCCGGCCTGGTCGCAAGATCAAGGCGAAGCCTGGGTCCAAGCCCCAAGGGCGTAAGCCGGAGGCCGCCCCGGAGCCCCCCGCCGCCCCCTCGGAGACGACGCCCACGGGGCAGGACGTGCGGGAATGCCGCGCAGCGATCATGGGGCTCATCGAGGAGGCCTTGAGAATGAAGGATATCCGCACGGTCCGTATCGACGAGATGGTGAGGACCTTACGCGAGGAGCTGTTCGCCGCGAAGGCCGCCGGGGTAGGTTGGAGGAAGTTAGCCGCCTGTCTGCGCCAGTACGGCTACGCCATCAGCGAGAACTCGCTGAAGCGTGGGCTGGAGCGAGCCAAAGCGAAGGAGGAGAACGGGGATGGCGGGAAAGCCTAGGCCGTCGGTGTATCCGGAGGTAATAGGGAGTAAGATCCCGCTACAGATGAGGGTGCAGCTATTGCTCCATTTGAAGCGGAAGGGGAGGACGCTCAACGATGTCGCGCGGGATGCGTTGGATGCGTACCTAAAAAGCGAGATCGAGGAGGCAAAGTGGAGAGACCCAAATACGGAGAATATCAAGGTCAGGATCACGGCGGATATGAGATCCGACGTTATACACGCGGCAGCGAAGGCGGCTATCAGCGAGGCAGAGCTGCTCCGTCGTGCGATCGGGGCGTACCTGGAGACGACAGAATGGGTTGCCCGGTAAGGAAAAGGATAATAAAAGTCAAACATTTTAAACACTGATAGGTCTATAGCATTGGGTAGTATGTAGGAGGCGTGAAAGATGGCATGGATCGAAGCCCATCAGGGGCTTGCGCAACACCCAAAGACGAAACGCATGGCCCGGATGCTGGGCATCTCGACAGCCGAGGCTATCGGGCATCTGTTCATGCTCTGGTGGTGGGGCATGGACTACGCTCAGGATGGGGATCTGTCGAAGTACGATGAACTTGACATCGCTGACGCCGCGCAATGGACCGGTGACGCAAAGGCATTTATCGACGCCTTGAAAAATTGCGGACCTGGGGATTCTTCGGGCTTCATCGACGAGCACGACGGGAGGGTATCCCTTCACGATTGGGACGCATACGCGGGACGCCTCTTTAACATCCGCGAGCAGAATCGGGAGAGGCAGGCGAGGCATAAAGAGCAAAAAAAGATCGAGGCCGCGCGTGAGCAACGGGATAGTGACGCGGATATAACAGACGGGTCACGCGTTAGTAACGCGTCGGTAACGCGTGAGCAACGGGACGATAACGCACAGGTAACGCGTTATAAAAGCGTTAGTAACGCGCCGGTAACGCGTATACATAACATAACCAACATAACAGAACAGAACAAGACAGAACAAGACCTACAAGACCTACCCCCCCCTACCCCCCCCGCCGGGGGGAGCCCCCCCGAGGGGGACTCGCAGGCGTCATCGGGAGGCCCCGAAAGCCCCCCTAGCTCCGTAGGGGGCGAGGCAGGGAACGGGCAGGGCTGCACGCTCTCGCAGGTGATCCGGCTCTGGAACGAGGAGCTAGGGCCTCTCGGGTTCCCGAAGGTCGCGAAGGGGACGCCCGCGCGGGACAGGTGCTTCAGCGCGCGCGTCGGGGAACAGGCAGAGCGGAGAGACCTGGAGTGGTGGCGGGAGCGTATCGCCCAGCTCGCCGCGTCGGACTTCATGCGCTCATCGGCCAGAGATAAGGCCAACTGGCTCAACTTCGACTGGCTGCTGAACGAGAGCAACCTCGTGAAGGTCGTCGAAGGGCGCTACGCGAACGGTAAGAGCCTGCCCGCTAGGAGCGGGGGGGCAAGGTCTTCGCCGCCAAGCGCCCGGGATGCCCCGATGACCTACGAGGAGGCCGTCGCAAAGTTCCGAGGTAGCAGTACCGCTGTGGACGTGGAATATATCGACGTCGAGGAGGGATGACCATGCGGAAGGACGAATTCAACGCATTTCGAGAGCTCATGTCCCGAGCGGCGGATATCACCGTCATGCCCAACGGGAAGGACCTGGAGCGCGTCACGCTGGCGCTGTTCGAGGGGCTGGAATCGTATCCGTTCGTGGACGTGGCCGAGGCCGTGGCGGCCTATTGCCGGTCTGAGCGATTCTTCCCGATGCTGGCGGATATCGTGGAGCGCATCGAGGGCAAGGGCAGTGACAAGGGGCTCCTAGCTTGGAGCATGGTCCTGAAGGCCGTGGCCCGCTATGGGCACTGGGAGTCCGTGCGCTTCCCGGACCCGACGATCCACTGGGCCGTGGCGCACATGGGGGGATGGCGGCACTTATCGCCCCGCATCACGGACGATAACGAGCGTTTCCTGGCGCAGGACTTCGCTCGCTGGTACGCCATAGGCGAGCGGGCGATATCGGCGGGCGAGGAGCCCCCAGCCTACCTCGTGGGCGAACACGAGGCGGACAACAGGGCACGGGGCTACGCCATGCGTGGGATCCGTGACGTGGAGACAGGGCGTATCCTGCCAAGCGGGGAGGCTCCAGCTCTGGGGGCGTCCACGGCGCAAGCCAAGCCATTGATCCAGCTCGTAGCTGGCGGGATGGACGCCCGAGAGGCCGTGCGATGAAGACGCTATTGAGCGTCACTCTGGCCGGGCTGCCCCCGACGGTCAATCACCTGTACCGGACATCGCCTCGGGGCTTCCGGTACAAGACCAAGGCTGGGAAGGTCTGGCAGGAGGACACGGCCCTGATACTCCGGACGGCGTGGGGGGGCAAGCCGCCGCTGGGCAAGGAGGACGGCATCTTCGTGCAGGTCTTGTTCATGATGGGCAACGAGCGGGCCTGGGATATGGACAACCGGATCAAGGCCCTACAGGACTGCCTCCAGATGGCGGGCATCGTCCGTGACGACCGGGAGATAGACCACCTCTGGGTCGACCGGGAGAGGGGACTGGCGACCGACGCCACCAAGGTCTCTGTGGGGACGGTGGCTGGCTGATGGGGGGCGAAGGTATGTCCGAGCATGACCTGGTTCTGGCCGAAGATACGCGGGCGTCCTCTACGCCCATCAAGGACCGTCCCTACTGGCCCTTCCGCTTCGCGGAGCGGTGTCTGTACGAGTTCCACGAGAATGCCGCCAGGCTGGATATCCTGCGTGAGGACCTAAAGGTCCTGGATTCGACGACCTCCGCAGCGGTCCCGAAATATGACCCGCTCTCGATACACGGCGGGGGACCGTCGGATAACGTCTCGGCCCGGCTGGAGCGCATCGAGAAGCTGGAGGAGGATATCAAGCGGCTGGATCGGCGCGTCAGCCCCATCCAGAGGCTCATCGATGACCTGGGGGCTCCCTACGTCCTGGACGATTCCCCGAAGGCCGAGATGTTCAAGATCTTGGAGCTATATTACTTCGGCAATAACGTCTGGACCACCGTAGCCAGGGAGCTCCACATGGCGAAGCGCACGTTCTTCCGGAAGCGCGAGGATCTGGTCCGGTTAGCCATCCGCTACATGGGGCTCTGATCCATGTGGCACTAATTTGGCACTGGCGTGGCACTGGCGTGGCACTGATATCCGTTTTCCTGTGGTATCATCATAGCGTCGAATAGCGCGAGAAAGACATCTCTCATGATCTCCTCGATGGGGGCGTCCTGTATACGGACGCCCTTTATCTTTATGCGCGGAAAGGGAAAGACATCATGCCGAACGACAATATCAGCATCGCAGGGACGGTCAAGGTCCTGCCCGTAAAGGACCTGAAGGGGTACGAGAAGAATCCCCGCAAGAACGATAACGCGGTGGAGGCCGTAGCGAACAGCATCAGGGAGTTCGGTTTCAAGGTCCCTGTCATCGTCGACAAGGACAACGTGATCGTCGCCGGACATACGCGCATAAAGGCCGCCAAGCAGCTTGGCCTGACGGAGGTCCCCGTCATCGTCGCCGATGACCTGACGCCGGAACAAGTCAAGGCCTTCCGCCTAGCCGATAACAAGGTCGCCGGGCTCGCGGGCTGGGATTGGGACATGCTCGCAGCCGAGATGGACGCTATCACCGATATCGACATGGGGCTCTTCTCGTTCGACGCCATCCCCACGAGCGAGGAGATCGAGTCCTTCTTCGAGCCTATCCCCTCCTCGCAGGACGGGGAAGGGACGCCTGCCCCCAACACAGCGCCAGGGGAGCCGGACGCTCCAAGGGGAGAGGCCCCGGCGCGTCAGGTCGAACGGGTCTCGTCCGTGGATAGCGGGGAAGCGTCGTATCTCAGGATCACTTGCCCGCACTGCGGGGAGACGATCGTGCTGAACGACGGCGCATGAAGATCTATCTCGTTGGCGGGCATGGCAACATCGAGCGTATCGAGCCCCCGGTCTCGCCACAGGACCTAAAACGCCTCAACTGCCTTGTGAGCATGATCGCCTTCAGGCGCTTCAGGTACGCCCCGCATGAGTTCAAGAGCTTCATGCTCGATAGCGGGGCTTTCTCGTTCCTGCGTGGCGCCTCGGATGCGCCGGACTGGGACAAGTACCTCGACCGATACATCGCCTGCATCAACGAGAACGCTATCGACCTGTTCTTCGAGCTGGATATCGACCCCCTCGTCGGGTACGAGAAAGTCAAGGAGTTTAGGGCACGCCTGGTGCGAGAGACGGGTAAATTTCCCATCCCCGTATGGCATAAGTCCAGGGGGAGGGACGAATGGCTCCGCATGTGCAGCGAGTATCCCTACGTCGCCATCGGGGGCTTCGCCATAAAGGTCTTCAAGCCGTCGGAATTCCGCTTCATCCCCTACCTCCTCGACGAGGCGCATAAGCGCGGGGCGAAGGTCCATGGGCTCGGGTTCACTTGGCTGCGGCTGCTCGACAAGTACCCCTTCGATAGCGTCGACTCCAACAGTTGGACGGCTGGGAGCATGTACGGGAATATCTACAAGTTCCACAACGGGCAGATGAAGCTCTTGGGGCGCTCTAATCGGGACGGCAGGGGCAGAGGTAAGGGGCACGAGCTGCACCGCAATAATTTCTACGAGTGGCTGAGATACGCCGAGTACATGGAGGCAAAATACAGCGATGAGAAAGATCGTCCACAGGGTCGAGGACGGTATGGACAGGCAGGATATCCTCTGCACGACGTACCAGATGCGCAATTTCTACACGCAGTTCCATGACGGCTTCTTCAGCAACCTCGACGTCATGAACTACATCCAGCACTACCGGGCGGCGCAGATGGCGAAGAAGGGCGATAACGTCGTGGACGTCTGCTGTGGGCGCTCGCTGATGCTCCCGCTCCTCCGCTACCACGCGAAGGACATCGCCAGCTATACGGGCGTCGATATCTCGAAGGCGAATATCGGCGAGGCGATGCGGGGCTGTGTCAAGAAGGACCTGAAGCCCCAGGACCTCGCATCCTACTACCCCTTCAAGGTCGCCTGGAAGCTAGGGAACGTTGCGGAGATGAGCAAGGTCATCCCTGAAGGGTCCGCCGACCTCGTGATCTATACATCGGCGATCGAGCATATGCACCCGGATGACGGGCGCAAGAGCCTGGAGGAATGCGCGAAGATCATGAAGCCTGGGGCGACGATGATCCTGTCCTGTCCCAATACCCCTGGCAATGGCTACGACGCGCAATATCGAGCCCACGTCTACGAGTGGGGATACGACGAGCTCAAGGTGGCGCTTGAGGAGATCGGGCTCAGGGTAGAGCAGGAGGTCGGCCTCGTGCTTGGAGCTAAGGAGATGGACGAGCTCTATGCCGCCCAGCCCGAGGACGTGAGGCAGTTCTACGCGAGGATGAAGGGATACCTGCCCATGCCCTGGCTGTCGGTAGTGATGGCGGTCCCATTCCCCAAAGCGTCCAAGGAGCTCTTATTCATCGTGAGGAGGTAACGCGCCCCTGGTGGGCAAAGGAAACATGAGCAAGACAGATAACAACTTAGCGATATTGACGGTCCTGTTCGTCGTGAGCCTCGTCATCTCGAACGTGGTCACGGCGAAGCTGTTTTATACCGGTGTCCCCCTGTGGGGGGAGGTGGTGGTCCTGCCAGGGGCCGTCGTCTGCTACGCGCTGACGTTCCTGTGCACTGATATCATTGGCGAGATCTGGGGCAAGGCAGCGGCGAGCCGTGCGGTAGTCTACGGCTTCATCGGCCAGGTAGCGGCGTCCCTGATGATCCTGTTCACCCAGATGCTCCCCACCGTCAGCCCAGAGCTCCAGGCGGCCTATGACACCCTCCTGGGGCAGAACCACATCTTCGTCTTCGGCTCGCTGGTCGCCTACTTCGCGTCGCAGCTCTGGGACGTGTATATCTTCCACGCCATACGCGAACGGTGGCTGTCGAGGCGTGGGACCACATCGGCGCGGTGGATCTGGAACAACGTAAGCACGATGACCAGCCAGCTCATCGACACGGTCCTCTTCGCGGGCATCTCGTTCGGCATCGGCTTCGGCTGGCTGTTCGATCCGCATATGCGAGGGGCGCTCCTCTCGATGATGGCCGGGCAGTACGTCTTTAAATTCCTGCTGGCGGCGCTGGATACGCCGTTCTTCATGTTCTTCACCAGGGGCACAGAGGCGCTATCGTAGCGTGCCCAGGGCAGTACTAGGGGGGCCGGTAGGTAGAGCTTGAGTGGGGAGCGAGGTGAGAGGATATGGCGAAGAGGGGACGGCCTAGGAAAGAGTTCGATCGAAAGCTATTCGAGTCGCTCTGTGGGCTCCAGTGTACGCTCGATGAAATAGCCTCGGTATTCAGTTGCGATAACAAGACTGTGGAACAATGGTGTAAACGTGAGTACGGCAAGAATTTCTCCGAGATTTTTAGGGAAAAGAGGAATATCGGCAAAATATCGCTCAGGCGGGCACAATGGAGATTGGCGGAGAAGTCCCCTGCTATGGCTATCTTCCTCGGCAAGAACTTCCTGGGGCAGACCGATAAGCAGGACGTAGAGGTCTCTGGCCCTAATAACGCCCCAGTCGTCATGAAGCACCAATACGACCTGAGCGGGCTCTCCATGGGCGAGATAATGACTCTGGAGGCGATCCTGTCTAAAGTAGAGAGCAATAAGGCGGGGGGCGTCAAGGATGGACCTACCCAGCCTGAGTGAGGTACGAGCCTGGAAGCGGGAGCTGGCCTGCAAAGATTATGGAGCTTACGTCGAGCTGGTCCATCGCGGGCGCTGGAGACGGGCAAGACATCTCGACCTGTTATGCAGCCTCCTTAGATCCGTCGAGGATGGGACAATTCCGCGACTTATGGTCTCGATGCCTCCGCGCCATGGCAAGTCTATGGCGGTGACAGAGACCTTCCCGAGCTGGTTCTTGGGGAAGCAGCCGGACCGTCGCGTCATCGAAGTTAGCTATGGCGATAAATTCGCTCAGAAATTCGGGCGCGCCAATCGCCGTAAGATCGACGAATTTGGGATGGAGCTCTTTGGCGTTTCCATATCCAGCGATAACGCCTCAGTGACGAACTGGGGGATCAAGGGGCGTGCTGGGGGTATGATATCAGCCGGGGTCGGTGGGGGCATCACCGGGGAGGGGGCGGACCTGCTTATCATCGACGACCCCATCAAGAACCGCAAGGAGGCGGAGTCCCTGACCTACCGCGAGACCTTATGGGCGGAATGGCAAGACACTTTGATGTCGCGCCTCCACCCAGGTGGGCGGGTCGTGATCATCATGACCCGTTGGCACGAGGACGACCTCGTGGGACGGCTCTTGGCACAGAACGCGACGCATGGGTGGCGAGTGGTCAACCTCCCCGCCCTGGCGGACGAGAGGGAGCCAGATATCCTGGGACGGAGGCCTGGCGAAGCGCTCTGGCCGGAGCATGGGTTCGATGAGACATGGGCCGAGGAGATGAAGGGAAGGGTCGGGACCCGTACTTGGGAGAGCCTTTACCAAGGCCATCCTACGCCACAGGATGGCGGGCTCTTCCGCACATCCACGTTCCGGCGCTTCCGTGCGGCGGGGACGTGCTACCGGCTTCTCACGCCCGAGGGCGAGAGGATCTACGACCATTCCCAGTGCCGCGTGTTCCAGACCTGCGATGTGGCGGGGAGCAGGAAGAGTAGTGCGGACTATTTCGTCCTTGGGACCTTTGCCCTGACGCCAGGCGGCGATATCCTCGTGCTAGAGATACTGCGGGAGCGGCTGGAGGGGCCGGACCAGCCCATCCTGATACGCCGCAAGTTCCAGGAGTGGAAGCCAGCCATGATCGGGATCGAATCGGCGAATATGGGACTGACGCTCTATCAGCAGGTCGTCCGCGATGGCCTGCCGGTGATCGGATTACGCCCAGATACGGACAAGTACACACGGGCTATCCCTGCTGCGGCGCGGTACGAGGCTGGGGCGATCTATCACAGGGAGAATGCCCCGTGGGCGAACGACCTGGAGGCGGAGCTCATCGCCTTCCCCAACGGGGCTCATGACGACCAGGTGGATGTCATCGCCTATGCCGCGTTCATCCAGGCCTGGGGATATCTCGACGCGATGGAGAAAAAGAGCGACCGCGCTTTTGTCTTAGGATAGGTCTGGATAGGAGAGATAAAGATGGGCGACGAGTTGAACTTCCCCGGCGGGCGGGCCTTCGTGGTGAAGGCGGGGGATGGCAAAGCCCCTGTCAGCATGAAGATGGAGCAGGACCCCTTTGCCGCATACTATGGCGATGGGATACTTGAGCCCCCCTACGATCTGGGCTATCTGGCGCGTCTGCCTGAATGCTCCAATATCCTCTCTCAGTGTGTCGAGGCGATGGAAGTGAATATCGACGGTTTTGGGTTCGGGCTGGATCCTATCGGCGGGGCTGATCCGGAAGGTGACGGAGTACCGATCGAAGCCGCCGAGGCAGAGCGCAAGGCCATCCTGCACTTCTTCGAGTTTTGTAATCCCGACATGCCCTACTCGCAGCTCCGCCGCAGGGTGAGGCGCGACCTAGAGACCTTGGGCAACGGCTATTGGGAGATCATACGGGACGGCAAGGGCGATATCGCCTGGATCGAACATATCGAAGGGCATACCATGCGCCTGACCCGCCTCGACGATGAGTATACGCCCGTCACCCTCCTCATTAGAGACGACGAGAGCAATGAGCTGCGTCCTTATGAACACCGCAAGCGCTTCCGGCGCTTCGTCCAGATACGGGATGGGCTGAAGGTCTATTTCAAGGAGTTCGGAGACCCGCGTCTCATCGACGCGCGGACGGGGCGCTTACGCGGCGAGGAGGAAGTGGGGGAGTTCACGCCCGCAACGGAGGTCATCCACTTCCGGTTCTACTCGCCCAGTTCCCCTTATGGCGTCCCCCGATGGATCGGGAACCTTCTGGCGGTCCTGGGCTCGCGTCAAGCCGAAGAGGTCAATTATGAGTACTTCGAGAACAACACCATCCCCCCCCTGGCGCTGCTCGTTGCCGGGACGCTTGGGGAGAAAACGGTCGAGAGGATAGAGGATTTCATACATGACCACATGCGGGGGCGTCAGAGCTTCAACAAGATGCTGGTCATCGAGGCTTCCCCCGCTGGGACCATCGTGCCCGGAATGACGGCTGCACCCAAGACGTCGATCCAGTTCCAGCACCTCAGTGACGCGCAGCAGAAGGACAGCCTCTTTGACAATTACGACCGGACGAACAGGGAGAAGATACGCTCCTCCTTCCGGCTCCCGCCGATCTTCGTCGGCTTGACCAGCGACTACACGCGGGCGACGGCGCGGGAATCCCGCGAGGTAGCAGAGGAGCAGGTCTTCGCCCCAGAACGCGGAGACCACGATTTTATCATCAACCGTGTGCTATTCCCGGCGATGGGGGTGCGGTACTGGAAGTATCGCAGCCTTGCCCCTACGTCGAACGACTCGGAGATCATGGCGGGCGTACTGGACTCCTTCTGCCGCTGTGGGATGACGGTCCGCGAGGCACGGGACGAGATATCCCGTCTGCTCAACAGGCCATTAACGACGCCCGAGGGGGAGGAGCCGGAATGGCTGGACCTGCCCATGTCCATCTACCTCGCTCAGCTCCAGCACGGAGGGGGAGAGGGCGAGCCGGGGCCGCAGGGCGAGCTGATCCAGAAGGGGGCTCCCGACAGGGAAGCGCTTTTTTTGCGGGCTTTGACCGGGATCGAGAAGGCATTGGAGGAGGAGCACGAGCATGGCGACGATACTGACGAGCCTGACCCCAGCGGCACGGCGAGAGGCCTGGCTGAGGCTCGACCATATCCTCCACATGCTGCCCATAGCGAAGGCTAAGGGTAAGACGCGGGAAAAGTTTCTCGGGATGGAGCGTGACCTTGCCCGAGATCTGCTCAGGCTATGGCTCGATACCTGCGCCAAGGCGCTGAAGGGGATATTCCAGGACATCCCCGACTTCACCTCCAAGGAGGCGATGGAGCTCCTTCAGCAGTCCCTTGCGGACCTCCTCGGCCCGGCCTTCGGCAGCTCGCCGGAGGCGCAGGGAGTCATGAAATGGGGCGTCCAACGCGCCTACCGCGCTGCAAAGTCTCAGTTCATCATGCCGGTCCCAGAGAAGGGGAAAGCGTCGCCCCCCCTCTCCCTGCCCGACCATCGGGCCATCAGTGTACTGACGCGGCATAACTGCTTCTGGCTGGGGGAGCGGTACGGCAAGGCCATCCGGCCAAAGATCGCCAAGCTCGCTCAGGAGGCCCTGGATGAAGGCCTGGGGCGGGATCAACTGGCCGAATTATTAAGAAGGGGGCTAGGCGAAGCTGCGCCAGGAGGGTATACTTATTGGGATGTCGTAGCTTCGTCGGCTATCGTCCGTGCCCGCTCCTTCGGGACGGTCTCCGGCATGGAGGAGGCCGGGATCACGGAGTACGAGATCCTGGCCATGGGCGATGAGCGCATGTGCCCGATTTGCGGGGCTTTGAATGGCACAGTATTCAGCGTGGCAGAGACCCGAAAAGTGGTTAATAAGGCGCTAGATATTACCGACCCCAAGAAGTTTAAGGAGACTATGCCGTGGCATAAGGGCTCGCCTCTTGGGCAGTCCATATCCAGACTTACGGCAAATGGGCAGAGCCTTCCGCCTTTTCACGGACGCTGCCGCTGTACGATGGTCGTGGCAAGCGAGAGCTCGATCGAGCAATACGGCAACACGATTGAAGAAAGAGCCCTGCATATCAACGAGTTCAATAAGGCGCAGAAAATACAGTTGTTATCTGAGCTTGCCGATATCAGGGGAGTAAGCTATACTAAAGATAAGCTGAGGTCTGGGGAGGATATCTATAAGGATGATGGTGGATATTTCATCTATCCTCTCAATAATGGCTTTGCTGGGGAGATAAGAGAGACTGTCCTCCGTCCACGCCATAACGGAGAAGCGGTACTAATTGACCTGATTGACAGGTATGGAGATATAGGCGGGCGCTATTTTTCCCCCGCCGGTACACCAATTGAGAAAAGGGCTTTACCTAGTATATCGCGAAAGGAATCTTTGTATCACAAGTATAGGGTTTTGGCCCCATTGCGGGTCAAAATGGGGATCGTCGCCGGATGGTTTGAACAACCTGGGGGTGGCATCCAGTACATGACAGAAAAGATCGTAAGGGAATTATTGGCTGATGGGGATTTAGAGGAGGTATCCGAGTAATGGGGTATGTCCAGAGGCTTGCGGAAATAGCAGTGAAAGAACTTGGGGATAGGCATCTTTACTGCATCAGCGATGAAAATGATAATATTATCGCCGGGAATGGGGCTTGTGAGTGCTATTTACGACCGGCAAGAACTGGTGGTTGGCACGCTGTCATTCAAGAGTTCGGGCGCGGTACTATCTATGAGGATCACCAACTTAACACCGAGCGCGAGGCCTGCGTCAAGTTCATCGAGATGACCGAGGAATATTATCACCTGAGCAACTATCTCAGCGAGTTTGAGGAGCCGAGGAAGACGGCATAACAGTAATCCCCACGCGGTGGCTACTATAGGCTCTAAGCATTGAGTATCTACCTTGTACTATAATCTACTGGCGATGGGGGGGGAGAGAGTATGCCAAACTGTTTGCAAAAGTTTATTTACAACGCTTCTTTAGCATCTCCTTTATTGCTTAGTATCGCGCTTGTTTGGTGCTTTCACGAGAAAACTTATTTTGTTCCGATATTATGTGGTGGTATAGCTGCTCTCCTCGTGGGGACCATGTTAGTGTCATTTTTATATGCGAAGAAACATTTGGCGCCGATAAAAATACAAGTGGCGAATATTTCTCCCTATGACGGTTGGATTCCAATGTGTACTATTTGCTACATACTTCCATTTTTCGCTATAATGAAGGAGAATGGTATAGTAGGCCCCCTGATTTTGGGAGTTATATTCGTGTTTATGGCACTTTACGTTAATACCCCTGCCCCAAATATAATTTTGGCTTGTATGAAGTATCATTTTTACTCAGCGAATACGGAAAATGGGATTACGGGGTATCTCGTCATCAGTAAACGCAAATTAAGAAAAAAACAAGATTTAGCTTTGGTGAAGCGGATTTTTGAATTTCTATTATTGGACATAGAGGAGAAAAGCAATGTTTGAAAATACTTCTGTTCTAATTATGACAGAATCAGGGAGTATTTCACGCCTTGAGATTGACGCAGCTACGCAAGTAGAGATATGCAATAGCTTTTCTGAAGCGAGAGATCGCCTTATTGCTGATAAAACAGAATAAGTATTATCATCTGGGGAAGTATCTTGATGAGTTTCGAGAGGGATAAGGTGGAATAGATGGAGAGCCCCCTGGTGGGGGCTCTTTTGATAGCTTGGAGGTGCGTCCTATGACGATTCTAGAGTTTATATGCCTGATCGTCATCCACGACCTTATCATCCTGTATGGTCTCATGCGTCACGATCAGGATGAGGACCGTTGTCGATAGACGTCAGTATCTACACAAGTGATGAGGTGGAGAAGATGATAGCCTTGATATGTTCAGCGATCAGCGTAGCGGTGTCGCTCCTCTCTTTAGTGCTGGTATTCGTCGCCGTTGCGCCTCAGTCGCCGATGATCGCCGCCGCCGGTATCATAGCGCTCGCGAACCTGGTGGTCCTATCCGCAGTGCCTACTTACGTCGTTTGGCGAGAAGTGTCTAAAGGGCTAAGGGAGGAAGAGCGTTGACCGGGCATCCCCCTTTGCCTGTTCGATTTTTTGGTGGGAAGGGATGGCAATGAAAGTATTATTTATAACGTCGGCGGTATTATTGTTAAGCTGCATTCAGCCAGCGATGGTATTCCATTTGGCTTATACATGGTTCGAGCCGCATGATTTTCGCTGGTGGTTCATGGTGGTCCCGGCGGTCCAGCTCTTTCTTCTGGGGCCGATCATCAGCCTTGTCGTCTGTTATTCATTTTTCTTGACGTGGATCAGAGAGATATCATGACTGTGACTGACGAGATGCAGGAAGAACGTCTGCTGAAACGCAATGGAGAGGGGTATAGCCTCACAGAGCAGGGCGTTGAAAAACTGTCCGAGGGAGTATCTGGATGACTTTGAGGAGAAATAGATAGCGTAAATGAGAGATGGGGGGGGGTGAAGGGATGTTTGCCGACGCATTTGATATCTATATGAGTCCTGGGGAGTTGAGAAAGATGGCGGGGCAAACGGTCCCCCCATTCGATTCCTTGAAGATCGCAAATATGATGGATATCGAAGTCTTTACCACGAACTTTGGGGCAGAAGATGGTGAGGATGTATCAGGCAGTGTCATTATCGAGGATGAAAGGCCTGTCATCTATGTGGCAAAGAGGCATCCAAGGGTGCGTCAGAGGTTCACGATCGCCCATGAGCTAGGGCACGTAGCGTTGGGGCATCTCGATGGCCGTGATGGAGAGCTTATCGACGACGCAAAGCGGATACGTTCGGTAATGTGGAACAAGGAGGAGCGCGAGGCTAATGCCTTTGCGATGGAGCTCCTTATGCCCATTTGGGGGGTCAGGGAAGCAATAGCTGCTGGTATCAGAACGATCGATGAGTTGTCTATACTGTTCGATGTATCCCAGCAGGCCATGTCTATCAGGATCGAGCGCTTGAGGAGCAGATATTGATCATGGATGGGAGACCCCGAAAGGGGACGCCGACCGATCTAGAGCCTTGATAGACGGATCTTGCAAGCCGTTGAGAAACTGTCTGAAAGCGAAAGGATGCCTGAGAGGGCGTCCTTTTTTTATGATGAGAAGGAGAAGTGACATGCCGGGTATCATAAAGCTGATGTGCGAGGCATATCAGAGGGTATTCCCGAATAATGCCATGGAGCCCAGCGGCGGCGATCACACCAGGGGGCATACATGGAGCTGACCTTGGAGCAGTTGCAGGGGCTCTGCCGGGAATGGCAGGAGCGGCTTGGGCTGGGGCACTGGGAAATTGGGCTGTCGATCACAAGGGCTCAGAGTATGCCGAAAAAGGATGTCACGGCGGCGATCAACTTTGATATCACAAATGAGTATGCGCTCATCGATATCCTTGACCCAATAGATCAGCCTAAGGGGCCATTCGAGCAGGATATGGAGGTAAGCCTCGTCCATGAGCTCCTACATATCCCGATGCGTTATATCGTGGATCCCGTTGACGACACATTAGAGGACATACTCATGGAGGCGTTCATCAACCGGCTGGCCCGCGTCCTGGTAAGGCTGAAGCGGGAAGGGGCGAAGGATGAGCGGGCTTAGACGAAAGGAGAGATACATATGATCGTGCGAGCGGATGGCAGAGAGACGGTATCCGAGCGGATGATGAAGTTGAGCGGGAAAGCGCGGCTGTTGGCCTGCGAGGTGGTCGTGGACATCCTCAAACGTGTCAGGGGCGGGGCCGCTACCGAGGGCGATAGGGAGGTCCTGGCTATCCTGTGGGATGGCGTCAGGCGGGAGACATACGACATGGGGGACGCGGCGGAAGATCTCGATGAGACCTACGAGCCCGACGCCCCCGACGAGGCGGAGCTCAGGGAGGCCGTCGAGCGCCTGGGGGACGCGCTGGGGAAGGTATTGAGCGATGGATAGCGATGTCCAGGAGAAGGCGGAGGCGCTGAAGCGGGCGTTAGGCGATCCGCCGTGGCTCCAGAGCATCGGCGTCGGGGAGCTCGGGGGGGACCCCGCGATCTTCGTGTACGTCAGCGGACGGATGCCGAAAGGGGCTATCCCGGAGTTCTGGCGCGGCGTGAGCGTTTGGCCGAGGCGGATCGGGAATACCCGGCCTGCTGGGGAGGAGGCATAGCTATGTCTAGAAAGAGCGGGAGGAGATGATCATATTTGGTGAAGGTGACGACGGAACACATCGTTGAGTTCAAGAAGTCCGACGACGTGAAGCAGATCGTCTACGGCGAGGTCTACAAGCCCGACTGCCGCGATAGCGACGGCAACTGGATGAGCCGCGAGACCATCGAGAAGATGGCCCACGAGTTTATGGAGGGGCTGCGCAATACGCGGATTAACAAGGGGCACGCAGGGCCGAAGGACAAAGGGGCGGTGGTGGAATCCTTCATCGCCAGGGATAGCGACCCGGACTATGCGCCGGGCTCCTGGGTGGTGGGCGTCCACGTGCCGGATAAGGAGGTCTGGAAGCAGGTGACCGACGGTATCTTGACCGGGTTCTCCATCGAGGGCACGGCGACTTTGATCGAGGAGGGGAGCGCATGAGCAGACCGGAAAGGCCCGGGGAGCTCCAGGATGTCACGGTGGATGCTATCAGCCTCGTGACGAAGGCAGCCAACGGGGAGCGTTTCAAGGTCTTCAAATCGGACAAGGGGGCAGAGCCCGAGCCCTCGACGAAGGCCGATGAGAGGACGATGACGGATGAGCACAGCAGCACGGTCCCCGAGGACGTCCAGAAGAACGAGCGGGGGCTTTTAGATTCTATGCGGGCGGTCTTCAAGGCGCTCGTAGGGATCGACGGCGCTGACGTCCGGAAGGGCGACGTGGCGGACATCTACGCGGCGCAGGAGAAGGGGCGGAAGCTGAACGACGCCATCGAGGCCCTGTACAAGGGGCTTGGGCGCAGCCGATGGGGCGACGGTGACGATGGAGCGGAAACGAGCCTGGCGGCGATCAGGAAGGCTTTGTCGGACTTTCAGAAGATAGCGGAGGATATCCTGCTCGGCACTGATGAAGACGTGAAGAAGGCCGTCGCTGAGGTCGGTGTCGAGAAGTCTGGGCGCAAGATATCGGGGCCGAGGTTGGCGAGGCTCAAGGAGATGTACGCGATATTAGGTCACCTCATCGAGGAGACCGATCAGGAAGGAGATGTAGAGGAAGTGAACAAAGAGGACATCACGAAGGTCGTCAAGGAGAGCCTTGATGAGGCACTGAAGCCGATCTCCGAGCGGCTGGATAAGCTGGAGAAGGCGGAGGAGGAGGCCGCACCTGCGGCAGAGCCCCAGGACGGGGCGAAGGATACGGGGACGGATGCTGGGACGCCGGACGTCGGTGAGGTCGTGAAGGCCGCGTTAGAGGAGGCATTGGCCCCCTTTACCGCGCGTCTTGAGAAGGTGGAGAAGGCGCGGGGCTTTTCCAACAGGGTCCCCGAGGAAGCCGTCCAGAAGGACGACGACGGGTTCTGGGACGGGTTGTTCTAGCTCTGACAGATGAGATAGGAGGGCGATAGAGATGAGGAGCAACAGGCAGATGATGAAGGATGCCGTCACCACCGACGCGATCACGGGGACGGGGAAGGGGGGCCTCCTCAACCCGGAGCAGGCGAGGAAGTTCATCAGCTACATGACCGACGATACGGCGTTTCTGAAGGACACGCGGCTGGAGCGGATGGACACGTATGAGAAGCAGCTCGATTTCCTGCTGATCGGTAGCCGCCTTATCAGGAAGGCCACCGAGGGGCAGGCCCCCAGCGAGCTGGCCGGGGCCGAATTTCGGCGCAAAGAGCTTCGGTCCGTGAAGGTGCGCCTCGCCGCCGATATCACCACCGAGTTCGCCGAGGATAATATCGAGCGAAAAGAGGGGCAGGACCGGATCGCCCGGGAGCTGGCCCAGCAGTTTGGCAACGATCTCGCCGACCTGATGCTGAACGGGGATACTGCGGCTTCGGGGTCGGATGCCTCCTTCCTCACCATCGGCGATGGGATCATCAAGCAGGCGAAGAGCAGCACGGAGACCCATAAGGTGAACACCACCGGGAAGACGGACTACAAGGGCGACATCTTCCCCGCGATGCTCTCCGCTATGCCCAACAAGTTCAAGCGCGATAGGGCGAACATGCGTTTCTACTGTTCCAGCACCGTCGCGGACGCCTACATCATGAGCCTCACCAGCCGCCTCACGGAGATGGGTGATAACATCCTCGTCAACGGCAATCTGGTAAAGTTCCTGGGGATCCAGCTCTTCCCGGTGGAGTACATGCCGGATGACGTGATCATCCTGACGAACCGGCTCAACCTCGTCAGCGGCGTCCAGCGCGACATGAAGGTCTACAGCCAGTTCAACCAGCGCAAGGACCTGACGGAGTACACCATGTACATGCGCCTGGACCCCGGCAAGATCGTCTGGGATGACGCGCTCGTCATCGCCTATCCGGTCACGGCGGCGTCTGGGGGCGGCGGTGACTAGTCATGGCACAGCCGGGACGCAGGAGGCGCGAGGAGGAGCCGCACCCCATACCTAACGAGGAGCTTACGGCAACCGATGAGGGCGCGGCGAAGGAGCCTGAGCCCATGACGGCCCCCACGAGGAAGAGCGTAACGCTCGTCCTCACGGGGGCCGGTTCATATACCGTCCCAGGCAGCCCCCTCGGGACGGTCCGCAAGGGGCAGCCCTTCGACGTGGACGAGGGGACGGCAAAGGAGCTCCTGGGGACGGGATTTTTCAAGGAGGCGTGAGCTATGTACTGCTCCATCGAGGATATCCGGGCCGAGGGCGTGACGGAGGAGCAGGCGAACGACGCACGGCTCTCAGAGCTCATCGCGCTGGCCTGCGGGTATATCGACCGGATGACGGGGCAGTGGTTCGAGCCGAGGGAAAAGACGTTGCGGCTGGATGGGACGGGGGGGGAGACACTACCCCTCCCGCTCTTCTTGATCCGCGCCAGCTCCGTGAAGGCCGATGGGACGGAGATATCGGACTACGTGCTCTACGACCGTATCGGGGCGGAGGATGACAGAAGCTACCCCAGGATGAAGCGCAAGGTCCGCTGGCCCAAGGGGGACCTCAACATCGAGATAGCGGGGCTATGGGGCTACGTGGATGAGGACGGGGAGGGCGGATACGTCACACCGCCCCTCATCCGGCGGGCCGCGATGAAGCTGGCGCTCTATAGCTTTCCCAGCCTGGGCGACGCCGAGGCGCAGGAGGAGAGGAATATGCGTTGGGCGATGCTCAAGGAGACGACGGACGGGCATAGCTACGAGCTATCCGCCGACGTGCTCGCGGCGATGGCGGAAGGGGCCGTGACCGGGGACGTGGAGATCGACCAGATCCTCAGGCAGTACGCGGCCTCGCGGGTCAGGATGGGCGTCGCATGAGGCCCCGCCTGATACATCCCCGCCGCGTCCTGCTCTACCGCCGCAGGGCGACGGAGATCGATCCTGAGTTCGGCCCTACGGGGGAGATCGAGTGGGAGGATCCTATCGCCCTCCAAGGGCAGGTGAAGTACAACAGATACCAACAGGTCGTCCCTGTCGGGAGCGGGAACGATCCTGCCAGTGATGGGCATGTCGTATTCCACTCCGAGGACTGGGTATCTTCCGGTGGGAAGGTCGGCGACGAGATGGAGCTTGTTGTCGACTTCGTAGGGCCGTCTCGGCTGGTCGTGATCGAGGTGCGCCCCGCCGCGCACTACCGGGGGATCCATTGGCACGTCCATGTCCATTTCACGAGGAAGAGGGCTGGATAGATATGAGCAGCGGGCTTGAGGGAGATTGGGACAAGCTGAACGGCCTCTTAGATCCCGCGAGGATGAAGGCGAAGCTGGATGTAGCCGCAAAGAAGGTCGGTGTCCACGGGGCCTCTGCGGTCAAGCGAGGCATCGTCAGCGGGGCCCCCGGCGGGGAGAAGTTCGCCCCATTGAGCCCCGTGACGATAGCCCATAAGGGATCCAGCAAGCCCCTCATCGATAAGGGAGACCTAGTGGGGAGCGTTACCTACGCCACGCCGGACACGAACACGGTCTTCATCGGCGTCCGAAAGAGCGCGAAGGGCAAGGATGGCGTAGGTTTGGCGAACGTCGCGGCGGTCCATGAGTTTGGCTGTACGGTCCCCGTCACGCCTAAGATGCGGGCGTACCTGCACCACGAGGGGATACACCTCAAGGCCTCGACGCAGTACATCAACATCCCCCCGCGCCCCTTCCTGCGTCCGACGCTGAAGGATCCGAAATTCCGTGAGAAGGTGGCGGAGATCTATAAGGCCGCTATAAAGGAGGCGTTCGCGCCATGATGCTGAGATGATCGTGGAGACGACGCGGGCGCTGGTCCGGCTGTTTAAGAGCATCGAGCCCAATACGCACTTGAGCGCGGGCAGCATCGTTGAGCTGGCGAGGCTCCCCGCCGTCGTCCTGAGCGGGCCTGTAGCCGTTGAGAAGAAGCGCCTGGCGCGGGACGCGGAACGGCTGACAGCGATAGACATGGAGGAGATGGAGGCGGCCCGCGAGGTCCCCCCGCGCTGGTACGACCTCCAGTTCGACGTAGCCCTCTCGTGCAGGTCGACGCTGGAACTCGTGGAGATGATGGAAAGGTGCAGCCGTCTCGTCCAGGCGTCCCCCCTCCTGACCGCCGAAGGCGGGGGGCGGGTCCGGCGGTATGTCTGGGCCTGGAGGACGCCGCCTGGCGTCCGTGACGCCCCGGACATCTCACAGGTGGCCGAAGGGCGTGGGGAACTGGCCGTATTCGACGTGGAAGCCTATAGCGGGCTTCGGGAGATATCCCCGTTGATCCGCGTGGTAGATATTGGTATCGAGTCCCCTGACGGGACGGACGAAGTGAAGATCGGAGAGTGAGGAGATGGCGAAGAAGAACACAGCCCCTGTCCTGCTGATACGCAACCTGGCGGACGGGCCTAGGGACTACCCATTGAAGGATGGGAGCAGCGTCTACCTGCCCCCGCGCGGGAAACCCGTCCATTGGGCAGAGGTGCAAGAGGATGTGCTCAGTGACGCCCTGGCCCGCGCCGAGCGGAAGGGGCTCATCGAGGTGAAGAGGGGCGCGGTCGAGGCCGAGCCTGACGGGGCGAAGGAGGCGAACGGGTAATGGGCTTTGGACTGCCAAGGGTCATCGTGAGCGAGAAGGACGCGAGCTACTACGTCGACACGCTCATCAAAGGTATATCCTGCGTGTCCGGCATCACGGAGAAGGGACCGGTCGGGACGCCGCAGCTCATCAGCTCCGCGATGCAGTTTGAGCGCGTCTTCGGTCACGACCTGAAGACGTCCGACTTCCCGCTCCTTGCCAAGCGTGCGCTCGCCTACGGCGCGGTGCTCTGGGTATCGCGCGTGGCCCACTATAGCGACATAACGGACGTGGCGACGTTGACGGCGCGCGGGGCGTCCGTAGAGCTGAAGGACCGCGCCGAGACGCCCGTAGCGACTCTGAAGGTCACGGCGAGCTCGCCGGGGACCTGGGGCAATGGTCTGAAGGTGAGGATATCAGATAGCTCCATGGACTCTGGGGCACTCTTCACCGTTGAGATTGTCGAGGGGGACGATGTGGTGGAGACGTTGCCTGACCTATCGATGGACGACGACAGCGATAGTTACGTCGAGAAGCAGAAGAGCGCCTACATCGTACTCACGGACCTGGCGAGCACGTCCGGGGCGAAGATAGACCGCCCCGCGCTGGGGACGTTCCCCCTGACCGGGGGGAACGACGGGCTGACTGGGATCTGCGACGCGGACTACATCGGGAGCGCAACGAACGGGACCGGCCTCCATGCCTTCGACGACATCACTGATGCGGTGCAGCTCGCCGTCCCCGGCGTATCCTCCCCGGCGGTCATCTCCGCTGGCCTGGGGTACTGCGAGAACAGGGGGGACCTGCTCTTCGTGACGGAAACGCCCTTCGACCTCGCGGCCCAGGAGGCGGTGGATTTTCGGCTGGGGAAGGGGACCTATAGCCATGCGCCTTTCGTATCGAATTACGGGGCGATGTACTGGCCCAAGCTGAAGATCTATGACGTGGCGCAGCAGAAGGAGCGCCTGGTCTCCCCCGTCGGGGACGTGCTGGGCGTCATGTCGGTGAATGACTGGACGGAGAATGAGTCCTACGTTCCGGCGGGCATGAGGCGGGGGCGCATCCTGAACGCCCTTGGGGTGGATGTCAACGTTGGGGGGCGGGGACGTCTCGGGGAGGGCAACTACCTCTGCGAGAATCAGGTCGACCCCATCTGTGTGTTCGATGATACGGGCCCCGTCGTCTGGGGTGCGCAGACGCTCCAGCGGCAGGCGTCGCTCCTGCGGGAGGTCAACGTCCGCAGGATGTTGATCGTCGTGAAGAAGACGCTTGCCGCTTACGCGCGGGCCTTCATCCACCAGCCCAACGATCCGCGCACCTGGCGGGAGTTCTACCGTGGGCTGGAGCCGAAGTTCCGCGAGTGGAAGGCAGAGCGTTGGTTCTACGACTATCGCATCTTCTGCGACCAGGACGCCAATAGCCTTGAGGAGGCCAAGCTGAACATCCCCGAGAGCGTGCAGCGCGGGGAGTTCAAGTGTTTGACGTTCATCAAGCCGGTCGTCGGGATCAAGTGGGTGTTGCTCGACGCGGTGATCACGCGCCTGGACGCCAACTTCAGCGAATCCCTGACCGACGTCCTTGGCATCACGGCATAAGGAGGGGGAGAGGTATGGGACTTGTGGCGACTTTCCCTGGCAACCCTCGCCAGAAGCATCAGTTCCTAGTGAGGGTGGACGGGATAGAGAGCGCGTGGTTCGAGAAGGCGACCTTGCCAGAGAAAGAGGTCGAGGTCGACGAGTTCAACCCTGCCGGAAGCGTCCGTCCGACAAAATTTGCGGGGCGGGCGAAGTTTAGTGATTGCACGTTGGAGAAGGGGATGATGGCCGACGGGGCCGATCTGACCGCGTGGAACTGGCTGACTTCGGCCAACGATACGCAAGCGGGAGAGCTGGGCGATCCCTCGACCTATCGGAAGGACATCGAGGTGTGCCACGTTGACCGCGTGGGCAACGTGATCCAGACCTGGAAGATGAAGGAGACCTTCTGCTCCAAGATATCTTGGGGCGATAACGAGGGCGGGAGTAGCGATCACGTCATCGAGACACTGACGCTGACCGTCGGGGACCTTGAGGTGCTGTAGAGGGTAGTAGCGCCGCCGTCAGGCGACGGCGGCGCGCCCAGCTTTGGCGATAGGAGGATAGGATATGGCAAAGCGTGAGACCGTTGGGGACGTGATAGGCTTCGAGCTGCCATCCGGCGTTCCCGTTGAGATACAGGAGATCACGGCGGAGGCGGAGCGCTGGCTCACCGACAAGCAGGCGATGAAGTCCGGGAAAGGGCTGAACAAGTTTATCCTTAAGGCGCTCGTCTCTTATGACGGCAAGCCCCTCCCCGAGAACGAGGGGGAGGCCATGGCCTTCTTGTCGGACATGCGCACCGGCGACCGGAACTACCTTATCTTGCGCATCCGTATGCAGAGCTACGGCGATGAGATGGTCTTTAACCATAAGTGCCCAAAGTGTGGTAAGACCTCGGGGTATCAGGTCAACTTCCAGCAGTTGCTCGACGACGGGACCTTGAAGGTCTATCCCTACCGTGAGGACGTCCCCGTCACGGTGGAGACGCGGGGCGGAACGGCTGAAGTCGATTACATGACTGGGCGGACGGAGCAGTGGTTGGCGCAGCAGAAGGAGCTCGATACGATCCATTTCGCCATGGCGGCCTGTAAGTCCTTCAACGGCCATGCCCCGACCTACAAGGAGTTCGAGGGGCTCTTCGCGAAGGATATCAGCAAGATCAGGTTGGCCTTCATGGATCTAAAGGGCGGGCTGGACGCGCGTATCGAGCTGGATTGTCCTAAATGCGATAGCAGCTACGATGTGCTGCTCTATAGCATCGACGATTTTTTTACCCCGTTGACTACCTCGGCGACTATTGGCCTGTAGATGAGGCCGTATTCTTCCTCGCCAAGGGCCTGGGCTGGGGATACCGCGAGATCATGGGCATGTCCAGCGGTGAGCGCCTTTGGTACGTCGATCGCCTAAGGCGTCAGATCGAGTATGAGAACAGTGAGATAGAGAAGGCGCGGAGGAGGTGAGGGCATGGATATGGCGATGGGAGCCATGGGGCTGGGCATCATCCTGACACTCAGGGACCAGGCGTCTAACGGCATCGATAAGATACGCGAAAAGATGACGGGGCTCCAGGGTGTCTCCGAACAGATGACGAAGCGCTTCGACGCCGGGGTGAAACAGATGATGGGCGGCCTCGGTGCGATGATGATGGGCGGCAAGATGTTGAGCGCCGTGAATAACACCGTCGGGGTATCCGTGACCGTGGCGGCGAGCTTCGAGCAGGCGATGGCCCGCGTCCAGGCCGTATCCGGGGCGACGAGGGCAGAGTTTGAGAAGCTCCAGGCCCAGGCCAAGCAGCTTGGGCGCGACACCCAATTTTCGGCCTCGCAGGTCGCAAGCGCTCAAGAGCTTCTGGCCCGCGCGGGATTTAAGGTGGAAGAGGGGAATAACCAGATCATCGCGGCCATGCCTGGGTTGTTGAATATGGCCGCTGCGGAGGGGATGGGGCTGGCCGAGGCTGCGGACATCGCCGCCGGAACGCTGCGGGGCTTTGGGATGGAGGCGAACGAGATGGATCGCGTCGCCAATGCCTTAGCTAAGGGCTCTGCTTCCGCGAATGTCTCCATCGCGACCATCGGAGAAGCGCTTAGGAACGTAGCGCCTGACGCTAATGCTCTTGGGCTTAGCCTGGAGGAGACGATCGCCATCATCGGCAAGATGGGCGACTCCGCGATAAAAGGCGGACGGGCAGGCACGGCGCTTTCCTCGATCATGAGCAAGATATCTGCCCCAACGTCGAAGGCCCAGAAGGCCTTAGCCAGCCTCGGCGTCACGACGACGACTTCATCAGGGGACCTTCTAGAAGTCCCGGAGATATTGGACAATATTTCAAAAGCCATGAAGGAAAAGGGGCTTGGCACGGCGCAAAAACAGGAGATCCTTAAAGATCTGTTCGGGCTGACATCAAAGACCGAGGCGCAGGTCATATTGAACGCTATCGATGATGGGGGCCTGAAGGAACTGACAGAAAAAATCAGGAATGCAGGCGACGCCGCCGGGGATATGTCAAAGGTAATGAACGATACGCTCCAGGGCTCCATACTGAGGCTGGAGTCCGCGTCCGAGGGGCTACGTATCGCCATCGGCGATATTTTTAAAGATGCTTATCGATGGGCCATCGACAAGCTGGCGGATCTCAAGGGCTGGCTAACGGGGCTGATCGAGTCCTTCCCCCTTCTATCGAAGCTGATCATCGGCGGGGTCGGCGCGTTGGTCACCTTCGCTGGAGTGGTACTTATCCTCAGCGGCGCGGTCATGGCGGTATATGGCGGGTTCAAGATGTGGGTATTCGCGAAGCCGCTGATCATGGCAGCCCTCACTGCTATAAAGACACAGGCCGTGGCGGCAATAGCGGCGCTCAAGGCCGCATCTGCCCCCCTCCTCCTGCTCATCGGTCTTGGAGCGGCGCTCTACGCGGCCTGGAAGTCAAATTTCGGCGGGATCCGCGATATGCTCACGGCTATCACGGAGGGGTTCAGCATGGCCGTATCCGCTGATGAGAAGGGGGTTACCCGCGTCAGCAGGGAGACGGCGGACCGCCTCAAGAAGGCCGGTATCTGGGACTTCGCCGTGACGATGGGGAAAGTGTTCTATCGCCTTCGGGAGATGTGGGCGGGCTTTAAAGAGGGGTTCATGGAGACCGTCGAAAAGATACGAGAGGGGCTTAGGATCATGTCCGATAAGTTGTCAGAGTTCCTGAGACCTGGGCGCAAGTTCCTAGAATGGCTAGGGATCCTGGACCCGCTCTCGAAGTCGTCATCCGATACGTGGCGCGAGTGGGGGAATACCTTAGGGAAATGGGTCCCCCTGATCATTGCCGCTATTGCGGCCCTGAAGGGGGCGAGCGTCGTGGCCGGTATCCTTCAGGGGATCGCTGGGGCTATCGGGTTGGTGAACGCCGCGATAGCCGCCAATCCGATAGGCATGATCTTCCTTCTCACCGTTGGGGCGATAACGCTGATGTCGATGTACTGGGACGACTTTGGAAAAGTCGTCAAGAACGTGCTCATCAGTATAGGAGATATCGTCTGGGGCGTGATCGATACCATCGTCGGGTTCTTCAAGTTTGGGATCGCCCTTATCACGGGCGATTGGAAGGGGCTTGCGGATGCTATCGAGCATATATTCAAAGGGCTCGTCGGAGTCGTGAAGGGTATCCTAGACACGATATGGGGCCTTATAAGCCCGATCATCGATGGGGTGAGCTGGGTATTGGAGGCTCTTGGGTTCATCTCACCAGAGACGCACGAGGTGATCAAGAACGCTCTCAGCAACGAGCCAAGCGCGGATATCACGGAGTATGAGCATCTGAAGAAAGCCTACGAAGCCAAGGGATTCGTCTTCGACGATAAGGGCAATGTAAAAAAACTGCCAGCCGACATGTATATGCTGGATATTATGCAGCAGGAGGGCGCGAAAGAGGAGGCGGCCCGCCGCCTTAAAGAGGCGAAGGCCGCTATGCCTGCCATGCCCGTCCTCGCGCAGCAGTCCCAGACACAAGCCGTAGCCGCAGGACAGGCGACGGCCCAGGCCGTGGCTGGCGCTCCTGGGAAGCCGCTCCAGGTGAAGAACAACGTAAATATGGTCGTACAGCCCACGACTACGGATGTCGTCCTGGATAGCGAGAAGCTAGGCGAGATAATGACGCGATATGAGGCCCATCAGCTCGCGCGTGAAGGGTATGCGGTGACGCAATGAGGACGGAAGATCAGGGAGTCCTCGTCGACCGGGGCAGCGGAGTTCGTGTCAAGTTCGATCTGAACCCTGAGATATTCCAGGACGAGAAGACAACGGAGCTGGCAAGTATTGGTATCCCAGGGATGAGCCACCCGAAGATGCAGTTCACAGGGGGAGGGGAGCGGATGCTCTCCTTTTCTATCTTCCTGCACTATGGGGCGACGGGGGACGTCCCAGGGGCGATAAGGACGTTGCAGTCCTGGCAATACCCAGAGTACAGCGGGGGGCGGTTGACGAAGCCCCCAGCAAAGCTCCTTCTGGTATTTGGAGATACCTGGCCTGATGAGCAATGGGCGTTGCGCTCGTGCAGCGTAACGCGCCAGCGATTCAACAAGGATCTGGCGTGTACGTTCGCTGAAGTAGCGGTCGAGCTGGTCCAGATCATCGAGACCTCGGTCGACGCACGGGAGGTGAGGGGATGATCGATCCAACGAGCCGCTACAACTATTCGGTCCTGTATCGAGACAAAAGAGGCGGGGACTTCTGGGGGACGAGACAGCCCATCCGGCTCAAACGTCACTCCTCCGATAGCTATCATCAGGTCACGGACGCAGACAGCAAGCGGATAGACCTCATCGCGTGGAGATATTATGGGGACGTGCGGCTCTGGTGGGTCATCGCCGAGGTGAACGAGATCGGGGACCCGCTGGAGATCCCGGTAGGGACACGCCTACGTATCCCATCTTACGAGCGGGTACAGATGAAGGTGGTGAGGTGATGGATACCTACGCACCGATGGTCATCATCGAGGTTGGCGGGGCGACGCTCCCGCGCGATATCAGCGAACACATCACGTCCTTCTCCTACGAGGACCACGAGGACAAGATGGACGAGATGAAGGTGACTATCGTTGATATGGCGCTCTCCTTCGTGGACGACGAGCAGCTCCAAGAAGGCAAGGAGATCCGCGCTCGGTGGGGGTATATCGGGAACCTATCGCCTGCGCGGATCTGTACGATAAAGGAGATACGATACCAGTTCGGCGAGGATGGTGTCGTGAAGCTCGACGTGACTGCGTTGGATAAGCGTCACAAGCTCACAGGGCGCTCCTCGCGGACCTGTTGGAAAGATAGTCCGATAGAGAACGTTGTTTCTCATATCGCGACAAAACATGGGCTCGAACCGGTGATCGATATCCCAAACGATAGGATACGGGAATATATCACCGAAGGGGGCAAGAACGACCTAGAGTTTTTGAAAGAGCTTGCGGAGGATACGGGTTGTTCTGTGTGGGTATACAACGAAGAGCTCCACTTTGAGCCTAATCAGTTGACCGCCCCTGTGATGAGCTTTAGATATCGCGAGGAGCGCGACGGATATCTTATAGGTTTTTCGGCTACAAGCAAAGCAGAAGAGGGGAAGGGGACAGGTGGCGAGACGGAGACGTCTGGGATAGACCCGATGACTAAGGAGCCCTTCAAGACGCGTAGCAGCGCTGATGATGTTACGGTAAATCTTGGCAATCAACGCGTAGAGAACGAGACACGATATAAGCCATCTGATGATGAGACGGGGCGGGCTATCCCCAGCCCAGCCCCTATGGCGGGGATAGCAAAACAGGAAGGGGCTGGGAAGGTCCAAACTGGGGCCATGAAGGTCGTCGAGGGGACGGCGAAGACGATAGGGATCCCTTCTTTAGAGGCAAAGGACACGATCACGCTAGAGAACGTAGGGGCAAAATTTAGCGGTCTATGGCGCGTGAAACGGGTGAAACACGATATATCGCGGAGTGGATACACTTGCGACTTGACGCTCTGTAAGAGCGACCATAATCACGGGGGGGGGCAGCGGGGAGCGGCCCCTAAGGCGCAGAGGGGTGGTAGCCATGCTACAAGTGCTGGAGAAGCGAAAAAGTCCCTGCCGCCGTATATCGAACAAGACTTAAAGAATTAGATCAGGTGAGCGAGATGAGCAGACCCAGTAACGGGCTCGAGTTGGCGGGGAAGCACCGCGCCATCGTCGAAGATAATGATGACCCCATAAAACTAGGGCGATTGAAGGTGCGCATCCAGGCTGCATATGGAGCACAGCCATTGGAGAAGCTGCCTTGGGCTTGGCCCTGTCTTCCGTATGGCGGGATGCCGCAAACGGGGCTCTTTGCTATCCCAGATATCGGGTCGGGCGTATGGGTAGAGTTCCTCTGGAAAGACGGGCGGCCGGATACGACTTACCCCGTATGGACAGGGACTTGGCTCGCGGAAGATGAGACGCCTATCGAGGCGATAGGCCCCAAGGATCCTGTGCCGGGTGATGAGAAGGTCGTATCAAAACAGGTCTACCGCTATAAGGTCTTTAAGACCACCGCAGGACACTCCATAACGCTCTGCGATCTCCCAGGTAAGGAGAGCGTGACGATAGAGCATGGGACGAAAGGGGCGATCATCCACATGGACAAGGAAGGGAATATCTCTATCTGTGGGCCAAAGAAGATCGCTATAGACGCAGGGGAAGAGCTTCTGCTCCGCGCGCCGCATATTCGGCAAGAGCGCGATGAGGGAAGCGCTGGGAGATACGACGATGTGGATCGGTCCTAGCTATCCTTTCCGTATCGGCGAGCGTGGGCTATTTAAGGATGGCACTGATATCGCTTTGATCGAGGGGAACATCTTGCAGATATTGGGGACTAGGAAGGGGGAGCGCGTGATGCTCCCCCTTTTTGGGTCGCGGATAATGGACTACATCTATGATCCGCTCGACCATGTGACCTGTGCCCTTATCCGCTTTGAGCTCATCGATGCGATCAAGATGTGGGAACCGCGCGTCGTCCTGGACCAACAGAGGACGATGGTGACCCCATACCCATCCGAGTTTCGTGTCATCGCTGATATGCGCTATTGGTTAAAGCCGCATGGAGACGCACGCCCCTTAGCTATCGAGATCAGCCGGAGCGGAGGTATCAGCTTATGGCAGGATTGACCCGTTTTCAATATGTAGATAAAGACCATGCGGGGATCGTGAGCGATTGTATCGCTCGCATAAAGGAGACTTATGGCGAGTCTCGGTGGAACGATTTTGAAGAGGATAGCTCTGGGGTCATGCTGCTAGAGGCATTTGCCTACGTAGTGGATCTATTGCTATTCTATCTTGACCACCAAGCGAACGAGACCTATCTTCCCACAGCGACAGAACGCCAAAACATGATAAACATAGCGAAACTCGTCGGGTACAAAGTTTCTGCTGCGCAACCGGCGTCTGTAGATATTACCTTCGCGGTAGAAGAGCCTCATGGATACGATGTCACGATCCCTGCTAAGACGCGTATCGAGACATCGGACGGCATAGTATTCGAGACACGTGAGGTAGCGGTCATCTCTGCCGGGGAGCGTTCAGTCTCAGTCGGTGCTGTAGAGGGAGAGACATTTGAGGATGTCGTAGGGGTCTCTGATGGAGAGCCAGATCAGGAGTTCTACCTTCCGCGCGCAGGCATTATCGAGTTGGTGGAGCTTGACGTGGGGGGGCATGTATGGGGGCTGGTAGATAGTATCGCCGATGCACTCCCGAAGGATATGGTGTTCATGGCTGACCTCGACGCCTGGGGGCGTGTACGTTTGATATTTGGGGATGGGCAGAACGGGCGCATCCCGCGCAGGGACGACAA
>Ga0310695_10000671_pt1 | contig 85701 bp, 58 predicted proteins | sample RumenRJG_04DNA_FD_203882 | JGI IMG/M metagenome (GOLD analysis project Ga0310695, IMG submission 203882) | Bovine rumen microbial communities from Lethbridge, Alberta, Canada - RJG_04 (v2) (version 2) | ecosystem: Host-associated > Mammals > Digestive system > Stomach > Rumen | place: Canada...
GTTTCTTCCGTGAACAGCAGGTCCGGCCGGTCCAGCGGCAGGTCGCCGTAGACTTCGTCCGTGCTCACCTGGTGATACCGGGTAATGCCGTATTTCCGGCAGGCATTCATCAGGTTGGCCGTGCCCATGATATTGGTCCGCAGGAAAACATCCGGATCCTCAATGCTGCGGTCCACATGGCTTTCCGCCGCGAAGTTGACCACAATGTCCGGATGCTCTTCCTCAAACAGCTGCTGTACCGCTTCCCGGTCACAGATGTCCGCCTTCACAAACCGGAACTGCGGATTGTCCATCACACTCTTCAGCGTGGAAAGATTTCCCGCATAGGTCAGCTTGTCCAGGCAGATAATCCGGTACTCCGGATACTTTTTCAGCATATGGAAAATAAAATTGGAACCGATGAATCCCGCTCCGCCGGTCACGATAATTGTCATAGTTTCCTCCGCTTTTATGGTTTTCTTTCACAAGCTGTTCTCGAATTTGTTATAGTGCCATGAACGTCTGATGCAGCTTGAATCATTGGTCACCGTTTTTTTTGAGCAACTATAATCGATCTGTAATTTGCTGTGATATGATCAAAATAGAATGTAAAGCCTTTATAGGGAAAGTATGAATACACAAATCCTCATATCAGCTTTGTCACTTCCATAATCTCCTTCATGATTACATTTGTCGAAATATTCTCTTCTCCTTTGGCATGTTTCTCCTTGCCTTATGTTTTCCGCTGAGTATTTACAATGATCATTTTCCTATGTCATGCCAAAAGTTCCCTCGTCTTTTCCAGCGCCGCCGCAATGACCTGATCCATATCATAATACTTGTATTCACCCAGCCGTCCGCCAAAGACAACATTCTTTTCCTTATCTGCCAGCTTCTTATATTCTTGGTACAGGTTTCCGTTCTTCGCATCATTTACGGGATAGTATGGTTCATCTCCGAGTTTCCATTCAGAACTGTACTCCCTGCTGATAACGGTTTTCGGCAAGTCGTTTCCATCCTCGCCTTTTCCGAACTCAAACCACTTATGTTCAATAATCCGTGTCCAGGGTGTTTCTCGATCTGTATAGTTTACAGCCACATTACCCTGGAAATTCGGCTTGTCTAGAATCTCTGTTTCAAAGCGAACAGAACGGTACTCCAGCGGCCCCAGCTTATAATCAAAGTATGCATCAATCGGGCCGGTATAGATCACTTTTTCAGCCAGCTTGTCCAATTCTTCCTTCTGTTCCAGGTAATCCACGCCAAGCCGGACCTCAATACCTTCCAGCATATGTTCAACCATCTTCGTATAACCTCCGACCGGAATACCCTGATACAGCGCGTTAAAATAGTTATTATCAAACGTCAGCCGGACAGGCAGCCGTTTGATGATAAACGCAGGAAGATCCTTGCAGTCACGACCCCACTGTTTTTCCGTATATCCCTTGATCAGCTTCTCATAGATATCCCGGCCAACCAGTGAAATTGCTTGTTCCTCCAAGTTTTTCGGTTCGCCGGTAATTTCTTTCCGCTGCTCTGCGATCTTGGCTTCAGCTTCTTCCGGTGTCACCACGTCCCACATTTTGTTGAAGGTGTACATGTTAAAAGGCAGGGAAAACAGTTCTCCCTTATAGTTGGCTACCGGGCTATTGGTAAAGCGATTAAACACAGCAAACCGATTCACATAGTCCCATACATTTTTATTATTGGTATGGAAAATATGTGCTCCGTAGATATGTACGTTGATTCCTTCTATTTTTTTAGTATACACATTGCCGGCAATCTGTAAGCGTTTATCAATCACCAGAACAGAATTCCCCGCATCGGATAATTCACGGGCAACCGTCGCACCATAAAGGCCAGTGCCAACAATAAGGTAATTATACATATTTCATCCTCCGCTGTGAGCATTCATGCACTTATCTCTTATTCGAAACCCACTGCAAATCAATGCTATATTTCTATTGAAAACCTGCTCCCTGAAATATATTGAGTAGACGTTCCGAAAGTTGCGGAGCTCATCATTGGCGCAAATATGACATGCAGCTTTTTCAGAATAAACAATCTACGATCTATTGTATTTTCAAGGAATAACCACATTATTTTCTTGAAATATCTGATCTGTTGTTTCGTTTTTGTATTCCGTCTAAACTTTTTATTATACTTCTCGCGCTCAATATACACAACAACGGTAATATCAAACACTTGTATCTACTTTGTGCTTCAATAATCAGCAATAGTATGAAATACCCAAATATAATTAGCTTAATTAAATGGATCGCTTCATTCTTTTCAGTATATAAATAGTCAGTTGCAACTGATATCGTTGCAGAGATGCACATTATTGCATACATTACTTGTGATATTATTGGAGAGATGTGCTTTATGACTCCATATATAGTATGATGTATGCCACCATCTACTCCCATTGCATTCAGAAAGTAATGAATTGGCATTAAGTCATCCTGCCAAGCCCAAATAATCTTCTGTACGAACAAAGATGGTACCTTGAATTTATTAGTTGCCCAGTTGTCGATGAGTAGTTTTCTAGCATAGTCTCCTGCAGCAGCTGAATTATATCCATTATTCAAAAAAGTATTCCAAAATCCGCGAGAAAGAGTCCCTAAGTGTATTTGCCCTTCACCTTCAGTATTTAGTCCTACCAATAATTGATGATAGATAACCCCGGATGAATATTGTGTCAAATCAGCGCCTATCCACGAGCTTACAATAATAAGGATAATTCGCTTTACCAAGAAAAACATAATCAACAATATAAGGCCATCACACAAAATATTCTTTTTTTTTCTTCCATAAGGATTATACATACAACCAACTATCGCATAAGCAAGTATGATAACAATTGAAAAAGATTTAAAAGAACTAGATATACCAAATACAATTCCAGCAATAGCAACGCAGATAAAATGCCTTACTCCTTTGTTTTTCCATCCCCCAATTAGTATAATAATTCCTATCAAGTTCATTAAAAGCGCAGAAAAATCCGGAGTCCCAATTGTGCAATATAGAATCCCTGAGGGGAACAAAGAATAGAAGACACCCGCTATGCTTGAGCTTCGGTTGTCACCCAGCATTAACCCTGATAGTTTTGATATACATACAGCAATTAATGAATCAATTACTGCATTCACATAGAGTATTGTTCTATAGTTATCAGGAAAAACTTTTGTTAACAAAAATTCGAAAAATGACCATACTTGATACGCCGGAAAAGGTAGATGTCTAACGTAGCTGAATCCTTCTCTTGCTCCCTGTGAAACATCCCATGACCATAAAAAATCACTGAATGGATAAATTTGTTCCCTAAATAACGATATAATTAAAATTCTTGGAAGCAAGGCAATGTAAAAAACAAGCATCAAGCGCCAAACTTCTGTTTTGATCTTCGCAGTTATGAAACCAGCTATTATTGCAATTAAGACGTATAAAAGAGCTAAATACAGGTATTCTATACGTATTGATGGTAAAAAATAATATGCTTCTTCGTGAAATAAATGAATACCAATTATCAGCAAAACGCTCAACACCGAAGCAATGCTTAACGGTATTATTGCTGTCACTGATAGTATTTTTACTGTTGCTTGCTTTTTCAAGATTTCTCCTCGTGTCATTCTGAGATTAGTCCGTGAACAAAATGACTCTGAGTATTACTTCCTCCCTTTGTCAGGAATATTATGATTTGATGAGAGTTTGTCTTCCACGGTTGTAGCAGAAAAGGGACTTGTTTCAAAAAGTCGAATATTCTCTCTTACGATTTCCATCAGTCTTGCAGCAATTCGCTCGGCTCCATATCCATCAATGAGCGCTTGTTGTCTGATTCCCAACTCTGTGCGACTTTCTTTGTTTCTTGCCATATTATTTACTGCACTCATAATGCGCTTATTCGCATCGGCTGATAGTTTTCCAGACATGACAAGGTTTGAATTGATAGACTCAGGATCCCTAAGATCTCCTACATTATCTGCCAACCCGAGACGTTTGAATGCTTCGGCTCCGGGAATCTGATTATCGGCGGTTGAAAATGTTATCAGCGGAACACCACAGGCGCAAATTTCATATAGTGTAGATCCAGCAGCGCTAACAACAATATCCATAGAACTGATCAACCATCGCATATCCGATACATTCTCATGCAACTTTATTCGATCATCGTCAGCTGCTAAAGCTTTTATCTCATCCTTATCTGTGTTCATCATACCAAGAAGCAAATGATATGTTATACCTTCTGATTTGTCATCCTTTTCATTACACAGATAACGTAGAAAACTGACTGCAACATGCAGCTCATCAGACCCGCCAGTAGAGAGCAGCACATCAGTCACAACAGATCTCTGCTCACGGTGATCAATATCTCGGAACATGGCTCGAAGCGGGGCATATGTGGGACCAAGGAGGTACTTTGGTTCTTCACATCCTTTATACAGCCTATGATAGTCACCAATATTTGCATACGCATTATAGTTGATAAGTATATCAACTGGATATGAGAATGAGAGAACATCGTCTATATAACATACCATTCCGATGTTATGTCTTAGCCAATTCAGATAATCACTTGTTACATAATAGGAATCAATGATCACAAGATCAACATCAATAGATGGAGCAAGTTCTTTCCACGCATCTATCTCCCCGTCCATGGCTCTATAATCTGTATGCAAAATGATCGGTTCATAACCGCAGCTCTGAATCAGGTTGGATACAGACTCATCAGCAATAATAAACTTAATGTTTTTTTTACCTCTGTTTATGACCATTGACTCTGACGAATCTGCTGCCATGGCTTCAGCAAGGCTGAGGCATCTCATGATATGGCCCATGCCAATAGAAGTATTAGCGTCAGCGCGAAAGATTATCATACGTCGTACTCCATGGTTCCCTGTCTGGAGCTTGGTAACTACAGTGTACTCTCAAGCTCTATGGTTCTGATTATATTATATCCCGATATTTGATAAATAAACGTTCGCGGACTATAGCCCAATAACCACACAAGATGTATTATTTGATATGGCTCCACTATACTCATCCAACTATTTCTATCCCCTGTGCATCAAGTGTCAACTCTAGTTCTATATATAGCAAAAGGTTTCTTGTATGATACGAGTTGAAAACATAGCTTTTCTATCAATTTGCGTGATGGCAAATTGTTTTCATGTATTTCCGCCACTATTTCGTTGCAACCCCATTCAGATACCGCAAAAGAGACTAGTTTTTTTATAGCTTCGGTTGCAAAGCCTTTATGTTGGGCTTCTGGAGCCACTAGATAGTTCACTTCCGCTTTATTTTTTTCTCTATAAAGACCAAACACACCTATTTTTATATTAGTTCTTTTCTCAATACCCAGCCAATCATAACGATCTTCATTCTCATTATACGAATTTTTGAACCAGTTTAAATGTTCCTCAATTGTGATCTCATGAGGATTTTTGAAATATTGATAAACCTGAGGATCAGAACGCCATCTTACAATGGTCTCCGCATCCGCCTCTTCAATTCCACGGAGCAACAGCCTCTCTGATTCAATTATAGCAATTTTCTTTTTCATAAATTCACCGTAATTCATCAAGGAATTTTTCTGTAATGGGTTCACCCCGTTTTATAGATGATTTTGCTTTCTTGCCAAGCATTTCTTTCAAATACTTTGGATAAACGCCATTACTAGGCCTGATGCTTCTGACATTTTCAATTGTTATCTCGTCACCGATCTTTATATCTTGCACTGCAAACAGGCTACGGCGAAACATTGTGGAAGACTGTTCTTTGGGCGACAATGAATAATCTGGTCCTTTCGCAATTTGACATGCATTATTGACATCTTGAACCATCTTGGCGAATTCTTCCATTGTCATGCTGAATTCACTATCTGCACTTTTAATCCCATCTATTTTTACGTGTTTTTCAATCACCCGTGCACCAAGAGAAACCGCCACCACTGCTCCAAGGCTTCCAAAGCTATGATCAGAAAGACCAACATGAACTCCAAATCTATTTCTCATATCAGGAATATTACCAAGATGCATATCTTCCCAATTTGCCGGATACTCACTACAACATTTCAAAAGAATGATCTGGTCATTTCCAACATGCTGACAGGCATCAACAGCGTCCTTTATATCTTCAATGCTCGCCATACCACAGGACATAATCATTGGTTTGCCTTTAGACGCTGTATATTCAATCAGCGGAATATCGTTCAATTCAAAGCTTGCAATCTTGTATGCTTCGGTACCAAGATCATCAAGAAAATCCACGGCAGAGGAATCAAAAGGGGTTGAGAGGAAATCAACCCCGCATTTTTCACACTCATCCTTTATTGCCCTATGCCATTCATAAGGAGTACCTGCTTCTGTGTATAAATCATAAAGTTTATATCCATCCCATAAACCGCCGTGAATCCGAAAAAACTCATTATCACAGTCAATTGTGATACTATCAGCAGTGTATGTTTGGATTTTTACACAATCAGCCCCTGCAGAAGCTGCTTGCCTTACTATTTCCAACGCATTCTCTAGTGATCCACCATGATTAGCACTCATTTCAGCAATGATATAAACTTCATCATTATTAATCTTATCAAACACATGAAACATCAGCTTTTCTCCTTATGAAGCACTGTATACTTGGCTTCTGCGATTTCCCAATCGGACATCGTATCAATATCCTGTACTTCCTCTTCCGGCAGAATATATGGTTTTGTCCTCGGCAAAATCAGCGTGTGTCTTTCCAAAAATAATGCAGAATTACAGATATAAAACTGCCCACAATCATGATAGATTGGTTCTAAATCCTGACTTCTTGTTCGCTCATATTGGGGATACTGAAATGCAATACTTCCATCACGAACCACAAAAGCCCTTTGAGGAGGAAAACTATATCTAACCACAGATATCACTGCATCTGCATCAATAATCAAGCGCATCGCTTCTGTCAATTTTTCTCCCGTTATAAAAGGAGCCGTAGGATAGATACAAGCAAAAGTATCAAATTGTTTTCCGCGATTGTTATATGTGGACAATACTTCCTCTAATACATCTGCTGTGGTTGCATAATCATTGCTGGTTTCTTCAGATCTCAGAAAAGGGACGACAGCTCCATACTGTTCTGCCACATTTTTTATTTCTTCAGAATCCGTACTTACCATCACTTCATCGAATACTTTGGAACTTATTGCTGCTTCAATACTATAGGCAATAATAGGCTTTCCGCAGAATTTCTTAATATTCTTTTTGGGTATCCGTTTGCTGCCGCCACGGGCTGTGATAATAGCGATGCTTGCCATTCTTTCACTTCCTATAATACAGTATCACTTTTTGAACTGCTTCTATTACTTTGTCCTGTTGTTCATTTGTCAATCCATAATAGAGAGGTATTGATACCATCCGCTCATAGAGCTTTTCTGCATTCGGACATGCTCCCATTTTATAACCAAGCTTCTGATAATATGGAAATGTATATGTAGGAATATAATGAACATTTACTCCCACGCCTTCAGCCTGTAAAGCGTCAAAAATCTCCCTGCGTCCGCATTTCAACATTTCCAGATTAAATTGCAAAATATACAAATGACGTACTGTATCTGATTCCGGTATTTCTTTCTGCACTGTGATCTCGGGCATTTTACTAAACGCTTCATTATACCGTTTTACAAGTTCTTTCCTTCTTGTTGCGAACATATCCAGTTTGTCCAGCTGAGATGAAAGGAGAGCTGCCTGTATATCTGTCATACGATAGTTATACCCCAGATCTATCTGTTGATAATACCATCCACCTTCTGGCTCCTTATTCATCCACGCCGGATTTCTGGTAATACCATGAGTTCGGAATAACAGAAGCTTTTTATACAATTCATCGTCATTCGTGGTTATGGCACCGCCTTCACCGGCTGTACAGGTTTTCACCGGATGGAAGCTGAATTCTGTCATGTCTGCAATAGAGCCCACAGGTTTTCCGTCATATTTTGTTCCCAGAGAATGAGCAGCATCTTCAACGAAAACCAAGCCATGCTGATCGCACAATGCTTTAATCCGGTTAATTTCCACCGCCTGACCGGTAAAATCAACTGCAACGACAGCTTTTGTCTTATTGGTAATGCATTTTTCAATCTGGTCCGGATCAATATTGTATGTTTCCGGATTGATGTCAGCAAAAACAGGTTTTCCGCCACAGTATAAGGCACAATTCGCTGATGCCGCAAAAGTGATCGGAGTAGTAATCACCTCATCTCCTTCTCCAATTCCGGCGGCAAAACAAATAGCATGAAGCGCAGCTGTACCATTGGCAATCAAAACAGCATGCTTTGCTCCTGTAATGCGGCATAATTTTTCTTCTGCCTCATCAATCTTTGGACCGCATGTCAGATAATCGCTTTTCAGAACATCTACAACCGCCTGGATGTCTGCGTCATCAATGTATTGATGGCCATATCCTATTTTCTTTTCTAACACTGGTGCTCCGCCAAATATAGCAAGATTCTCCATACTATTATTCCCTTTCCTATCGATGTGTCTTATTGACAAGCTTAGATACTGCCAATCTTCACTTTATTCTTCTCGATCCATTCCCGAAGCTGTGGAATAGTCATCCATTCTGTATTATTGTCAGAGGTATAACTAAAGCCCTCCGGCACCTTCTTACCACCTTTAATCATTGCATCAAACGGGCCCCAGTTACAAATCTGGGGGAGAATTTTAAAGTGTTCAGGATATTCATAGGTAAAGTGTGCATCTTCCACGCCAATCATCTGTTCATGAAGCTTTTCGCCGGGACGAATGCCAATTTCAACCTGTTCCGCATTAGGATCAACAGCCGTTGCAATATCACAGATATTCATGGATGGGATCTTCTTAACATATATTTCTCCACCTTCCATGTCGTTAAACGCATGCCAGACAAGTTCGACACCCTGTTCAAGAGAAATCATAAACCTGGTCATACGTTTGTCTGTAATGGTTAATTTCCCGCTCTTGGCTGTCTCCATGAAGAACGGAATTACAGATCCACGTGAGCCCATAACATTACCATAACGAACAACAGCAAATTTGGTCTTTCCGCCGGTATAACTGTTTCCAGCAATAAAAATCTTGTCAGAACAGAGCTTTGTGGCTCCATAGAGATTTACCGGAGAACTCGCCTTGTCTGTCGAAAGAGCAACCAGTCGTTTCACCTTCATATCGATACAGGCATCGATCAGGTTCATAGCACCATTCACGTTGGTTTTTATGCACTCAAATGGATTGTATTCTGCTGTCGGAACAATCTTGGTCGCAGCAGCATGAACAACATAATCAACGCCATCAAGAGCGCGATATAGTCTCTCCTTATCTCGTACATCACCAATGAAGAAACGGACCCGTGGATCATCCGGGAATTTTTTGGCCATGTTCCATTGTTTCATTTCATCCCGAGAGTATATAATCAGCTTCTTAGGATTATACTTGGCAAGAGTCATAGGAACAAAAGTATTACCAAATGAGCCAGTACCACCAGTGATAAGAATAGTTGAATTGGTAAGCAAAATAGTCTCCTCCTTTTTTGTTGACCTGCTAATAGAACAGGTGATGTATATATTCACTATAATAAAATAGTGTTTTTATAGGATATTGTATTAGTTAATTCCAAGTAATGTTTTCTTTTACCCAGCGTGCCGTTGGGATAATTCTGTCTTTTAATTCATGCTGGCACTGCCAGCCTGTATCACGAAATAGTGCATCTAAATCTACTTTGTTATAGTCGATTTGCTGATTATCCTTATATTCTCCAAATTTCAGCTCTATATCTGGAGCTATGTTGTCTCTGATATCTATCATCCATTCCTTAAAAGTTTTCAGTTTCCTGTGTCCAACATAGTATTCTTTTTTGTTATGGCCTTTCTCGCCAATGGCAATCAAAGCGTCTACTATATCTTGAATATATACCAAGTCATATAAATTATTTCCTTCGACCAATTTGGGTGCAATATTATTATTCAAGCTGTTTATCACGACGTTGACCAGCTGTTTTGAATAATTATGTTCACCGTATGGCATGGGAATCAGCGCTCCTGAGTATTCTATGCCCAGATTGTGCGCAAGGGTTCTGCAAATTAGGCTCGCTGCCGTTTTACCAGTGGAATAAATACATGTATATCGCGGTTCAAATGTCTCTGATTCAAGAAAATTAATGATTTCGTATTGATTATAGGTATTGGCATAAACAAACTTTTTCGCTCCAACCTTATGAGCTGCTACTAAAGCATCTCCAGCATATCCCGCATTGCTCATCTGAAGCTTATAATCCCTTATTGCGGTCGTAAACCCACCTGCCCACGCAAAATGATAAAAAACATCTATGTCTGTATCTTGAATTAATGCAGGCAGTTCTTCATATTTTTCGAATCCCGCAATAACCGGTGTAAAAAGAGAATTCGCTCTAAATTCATCAAGCTTCGGTGTGTCGATATCCACACCTGTTACTCTTATTCCATTTGCTAGCAGCTTCCTTGTTAACGAGCCGCCAAAGAAACCCGTTACGCCAGTGATTATTACATTTTTCATAGCAAACCTCATATGTTCAGAATCGATAATAAATTGCGTAACTGGATATTCAGGCAGTTGTTAAATTGAATCAGAATATTCAAAGTCTGGAAATCTGCCCAGAAGTATCCATCCGGTAATGGATCCGGTAAATCGTTCTTTTCTATTCTCATTATCACATTACGGTTTTGTTCCTGATAAAATCTTCCTCCCTCTTCAGAAAAAAGGCCGCTGAATTCAACCCCTCTGTTATGTTCAAAGTTATAAGTAAACAATGAGTCAACAAGGCTTGAATTGGGATTGTCAATCGGTTCCAGCTGAACGCTTGGGCCTATTTCAATTTTGTCAAAACAACCCACTTCCGATTTGGTGTGAATCAGAAATTTTTGTATGTTTCCCTCAATACAGTAAATCAGGCCGAATGTTGATTGACCCGTTGCCTCAAATAATGGCTGCTGCCATCTGCGAACTTCCCGGCCTTCTATTTCAATATCGCAATAGACAACCTTAAATGCTCCATGCCTTGAACTAATCTCGCCGTCTTTTCTCTTCCAGGATTCTAGTGAATAAAGATCAACAAGTTCTATTTCACTGCGGTCAAGCATTTTAATATCATTCATATACTGATAGATTTTGTTTATTTCTGATCCTGAATTGCCAAAGAACACAGAATTATAAAATGTTTCCTGACTAAACAGGCTTCGGATATGGCTTAACTCCTTATATGAAAAATCCCGAAGAGAGAAGGGGATACAAGAAATCACTGTTCTGGTATCCATGTTGACAAGATTGTCATATGTCATTAACTGTTTTATCTGGCCTAAAGTCATCCATTTATGGGAATCAAGTACTTTAATATCATCGTTTACAACGATAATGATATTTCTATTCCTTTTTCCAAGAAATCTGGAAGATTGTTCCGACTGAATCTGATCAACGATGATTTCATAATTATGCTTATTGGAAAAATAATCCAAATACGCAGGCACTTTTCCCCCATGTGCCTGCATGAAATTGCTCTTTGTCGCCTGAATGGTTGGAGAAATCTGGATTTTATTCACATTTCCCGGCTCAATTTTGGCCTGCATCAGAAAATACAAAACACCTTCAAATTCTTTGCAAATAATGCCAAGATATCCAATTTCATTCTGAATGAAAATCGGTTGCTCCAGTAATATCTCTTCTCCGATTTTTTTCTGTAATCCCTTAATCTGGAAAAATGATCCAGTTTTGTTACGGATTTCTCCCCGCGTTGAATCATAATGCCAGTTTTCTCCTGCAAAATCATACGGGATCTTATTGATCTCAACCTTAATATCCCTATTTTTTTCTTCAATCCAGGAAAGAATCTCTTCTGTAGAGTTAAAAGGATTTTCGGTTGTTGCCCATGATTCAATTAGACGCATCAAAGACAGATTTGCATTAATGTTATACATTTTCTTCCCCCACAATCCTTTGCAGCTCACTGTAGTCAGACACATAATCTGACATTCTGTATTCTGTATCAGCCAGGACACAAAGAATAGTGTCTTTTTTACAGTTATTGATCTTTATCCATGTATTTTTTGAAAAAACGAGGCCATCCCCTGCATTCAAATCAAAGTTCTCTGTTTCAGAGATATTGTTTAGTTCGACTTTACAACCACCTCTGATAACCACATACAAAAAACTGCTCGTTTTCGAGAAATGATTTCCTCTTACAGCTCCTTCCGGAACTTCCGAAATGAAGAATATTCTTTTGGCATTGAAGGGAATATGGTTAATTGCCATAAGCATTCCGCGTTCATCACCATATCCCTGTATCTGTATTCTGGTTCCAATCATCTTTTTGCCATTTCTGAGAATTGTTCTATCAGGCGCGCCTGTTTCAGAATACTCTCATAATTATTATTTCGTACTTCCTGGTCATTAATGCAACGCATGAAATGTTCTATTGATTTCCTGAACGCGTCATCAGATGGCAGTGTACGTTCTTCCGTTTCAGTATTTTTCTTTATTGTCATCGTCGGAACATACCCTGCCGGTGCAGTCAACACCCTACCTGTTCTGAGCGTTCCCGTACTTCCCCATACTTCAAGTTCACATTTATAATCATTGTCCATGCCGAATGCAATTTGAGCTGTAACCCCTTCCTGATTAACTAATGCTGCTGATCCGTACATGTCTACTTCAAATTCACTTGTATAATTCAGATGAGCATATTTGATCTCTGCGGTTTCACCTAGCAGTCTTGTGGCATATTTGATCGTATATCCCCCAGCGTCTATAAGCGCGCCGCCCCCAAGTGTTCTGTTATAACGAAAATCATGAGCGGCTCTTCGCGGAAAACCAAAGCTAATACGATAAAGACGAACCTCTCCAATTTCTCCGCTTTGAATAATGGACTCAATAGCGCTGAGCTGGTCGTGGAAAATGAACATATAGTTTTCATGTAACGCCAGATGATTCATGCGTGCAATCCTGACTAATTCTTCCGTGTCAGAATATGAAATTGTTGAGGGTTTTTCAACCAACACATGTTTCCCGTTTTCCAAAGCCTCTCTCGCCCATTTATAATGCAAAGCCGGCGGAAGGGGAATATAAACGGCATCAGCTTCCTTGGATTTGATAATATCTGAATAACTACGAAACAGCTTCCCACCAAATCCATCAATCATTATTCGAGCCTTTTCTTCCTCGTCTTGTATCATGCTTTTAATTTCTGTTTCCGGAGGCAAGCATGATCCATACCTTTCAAAAGGGCTGTTGATTGCTAGACCGACAAAACTGCATTCATCGATTGTTCTCAGCGCCGGAAGAAATCTTCTAAAAGCTATTTCAGATGGGCACAAAATACTGATATTCATTACCAAAGTCCTTTCATATCAATGTTTTATGATCTTTTTCATGATACTAAAAATCGGCTTGATTATGTGAAATGCCGGTATTATGATCTTCGTTGTCCAGGGATGATAATAAACGACTTTCAGGATTCGTATTCTGTTGATGCCAAAGTAACTCTGAGTCCTGAACACATCACGCCAGTTGATTTCTAATGCGTGGCCCTTGATACTGCATTCATTCAGCAGGTTCCTGTCATATAGTTCTTTCTGCGTTACCATCCACCAAGTGTTGCTGAGGAAAATGTAGTAAAATGCAAATTGATTTATCATAGGTAGATACGGAATAATTGCAGAATTCACTTTATACCTTTCAAGGTATAATTCAGTCGCTTTTATCCTGTCAACCATCTTGGATTTTGAGATAAATGCCGTCTGGCTGTTCTCATCATCTGCACGGTTATATAAAGCTTTTTCTGTTGTATTAATCGAGTTTATACATGCCAATAAACCATATGTAAACAAAACATCTTCAAACATTACTTTTTCCGGAAAACAAAGGTTATTCTCGATCAGTATTTGCTTCTTAATCATAATTGCAAATACATAACCGAAACAACTCATTATCTCTTCTTTTTTCTGAAGAGATAATGAAACAAGTTGTTTACATGGAAACCGCTTATATTCTGCGCCGCTCTTATCAACCACATTACATGCCGAACAATCATATTTTCCGTTTTCCAGCAGACTATAGAGAACTTCCAGCATATCCCTGCTTGGATAATCATCCTGATCAATAAAAACGATATACTCGCCACGCGCCTCCGCAATGCCCCTATTGCGTGCTGCGCCGGCGCGACCGTTCTCTTTACATAAAATGACCCTGAATCTTTGATTATTCTTCAGTTCTTGAATCTGACTGACCAGCTTTATTCCGCTTCCATCAGGAGAAGCATCATCAATTAACAAAACCTCGAACGGATATACTATTGTCTGCTCATCAAGATACTGAAGGCAGGTCTTAACTTTTTCTGCTCCATTATAGATGGGAATAACAACAGAAATAAGAGGAGCTTCATTATGTTCTTCAATTGCCATATCGTATATTATCCTCCAGACTTTGGAAATAGGATGATATGATTATTACTTAACCCTTCAGAACTTGACTATCATAGTTTTTTCATTTCAGGTGTTAAGCTAAAAAATTTCCTTCCTTCTGATCATTTTCCATAATTCATATATGCCTAATACAACAGCAATACCCCACCGTATATACCATACACTTCTCGTAAACCAATAGAGAATGCAGATAGCACAAATTGTTATAAGCCCTGGCATAAATTCTTTGATTTTGAACGGGAATATCTCTTCTACCTTTAATCTTCTGGCACGGATGAGATGAAATGCAAATAATGCCGCATGCGCCACCCCTGTAGCTATAACTGCTCCGAGTATTCCGCTCCACTTGATCAAAAAGTAGTTCAATATAATATTGAATATGGCCGTCGCCGTGGTTCCAATTGCAATTGTTCTTGTTTTCTTATTATAAAACTCAAAATTAACAGGAAAACTATAAAGGAAAACAAAATAGTAGCCTATTGAAAACAAAGGAATTAGATCGGTTCCTTCCCAAAACTCGCTTCGTGCATAAACATGAAATACTTCGCGTGACAGGAGTATAAACCCAATAGCAAGAATAGTAAAAAGCTCTATATAGTTTTTTGCGTGTCTTTTCATCTCGTCAATCTGTCCCCGTCGGGTATACTCATAATAAAATGGAACCCAACTGTTATTCAAGGCAGACCAAATCGAACTTAATACCGCCCCAAAGGTACATGCCAATGCATAAATCCCAGCAGCGGAATTACTGACCATGCTTTGAAGCATCAACCTGTCACTTTGATTGAGGAGAATATGTGATAAAACATGAAAAACCGTCGGAAGAGCGATAGGCAGTGTAAATTTCCAATATTCTCTTTTAAAAAACACCTTCCCCGTTTTCAGGATATAAATAAATATAATCAGGCCAATGATAGTATATATTGAGGATTGCCCGATAATCCTTCCCCAGTAATTTTCGTCTTTCGGAAATACACGGATTAATAGAATCGAGCATCCGATTGTCAGAACAGAAACTACTACCGAAAGAATAAAATTCTTATCTGCTTTGAATTCATATGTAAACTTGTTGTTCATGAAACCCACTACACATAATCCCCAGCCGTGGAAAAGCCCTAGAAGTATCATGGGCAGATTCAATGTAACAAAGTTTTTTAGAATCAAAGTAACCAGTATCGTTAATGCAGAAAATCCTGTATATATTATTGTAGCCAATGAAAGAACACTTGATTGATACTGTGGCTGTTCTTCCAGAGGAAAGTATACCCTTGCCACTGATACCGTTCCTGCTGCCTGCAAAGAAAAGGCTGCTGAGGCGATCTGAACCCAGGTAAGATATACAGCTGCTATACCATAATTATCAGTCCCGAGAGCGCCGGAAAAAATGGGGCCGGAAATAAAAGCAAGCCCTTGTAGCAAAAAGGTGCTCGCTATATTGAATAAAGTTGTCTTATTTTTACTTATCATGTAGTTGATCTCCAGATACATATACTGTAACTGTTTTAAATTGCTTTATCTCAAGATCTGCTGATTTCCTCAATAACATCATGATACTGTTTTGAGATGTTTTTTGTACTTGAAAAGTATTCACGGGTCTCTTTCAGGTTCTTTTCCAGCATTTCAGGATTCTGTTCAAAAAGCGAAAACAAATTGTCCAGTTCTGCAGGATTATGGAACTTACACCATTGTATATTTGGCATAAAATTATCTTCGTGATCAACAAAAATAAAAGTAGGAAATAACACCAGTACATATTCCAGGAAAACCGTCGTATTAAGCACGATTGCAATATCTACTCTTCTTGAAAACTCCTCAACATTGATTTCATTGGTATATGCATGGTCTATTGATGACCAGTCAATATCCTGATAATATTCAGGTCCGAAATTCGGATGACATTTTACGAAAATTTCCAATCCTTTATTTCTACAATAATCAGAAAGCATTGATATCATTCTTGTATCAGCTTCAGCAAACATATCTCCTGAAAGAATTACTCCCACTGAAAACACTTTTTCATGTTTCTTGCAAATTGCGTCCGGAATCTGTTTGCCAATCAGTTTCAGCAATCCGGCTTCCCGGATCCTCGCAGCCGGAATACCACACTTTTCCGCTTTCTCTCTTGCATATTTTCCATGGACAATAAAATATTTGCTCCTTGATAATACAAATGGTTCGATCCCTTCAAAATTTCCATGCTGCAACGTTGCGGTATTGATACCCTTAAGATTACATTGCTGTACAACAAACGAATCAATAAGATGCATATCGCTTAACACGACCATGCATTGGCAATTACATTTCAAAGCAACATCCACGATTGAGTCTGAATTCCTTTTTGCAAAAAGGATCATCGATGCGTAATAAAACGCTTCTTTTTTCGGAAACACTTTTATTAGGCTCCGGATCCAACTCAACAAATTGGAACAATATGTCAGTCCATTGAGCGATATTTTTCTCTTGCCTGGCAGGAATACTACTTTTGAAGAAAACAAATCCCCGATTTTGTTGATTGTTTCCAGAAAATCCTTTCTGCCCTTATAGGAATTACTGTATAATAAGGCGATTTCCCCAGAACCCTGAATTGTGTAGCTTACATCTATTGTACATAGATACATCAGAATTCTTAGAATAGAATGAAGTATTCCTTTTTTGTTGTAGGTGTTGCTGTAATAAGAGAAATACATCGCATGAGCAACATCTATATCCTCCAAAGACTTTAAGTCAGTCTTCAGGAATTGCTGTAATGTCTTATCTTCCCTCAGTGTCATATAATTCTCCCAATGCATACAAATCTTCCACTGTTTTTATTTTATTTGTCAATTGTTTGATGTTGTTGCGTATATATGTCTCATCTGCCTTTGCAAAGTTGATTTTTTTCATAGCTTCTACAATATTTTCGTGAAACCGATAATGGATAACCCTAGCCGGTACACCTCCAACTATACTGTATGGCGGTACATCTTTGGTAACACAGGCGCAGGCTGCAATAACAGCTCCTTGTCCTATATTAACACCGGACATTATAGTAGCTCTTGTTCCTATCCAAACATCGTCCTCAATAACAATATCGCCTTTGTTCGTCGCTTCGTTATCGCTTGGATCAATTAGCATTGTCTTGAAAGGATACGTTGATACTGTTTTATACTCGTGTTCCGAGTCAAGAACAAAGAGTACTTCCGGCCCTATACTGCAGTAATGCCCAATAAACAATTGCGACGTATCACCATCTGCAAGTATATTGATTCCTCCGTATGTACCATTACCGACATGAACTCTGTCCGTATCGATTCGGCAATGAAGCTTTGTCCTGTTATGCTTATTGTTTTTTCTCCACTTCAGATAGAGAATAGGCATATAAATATAGTCTTTCATCCGCATATCATTGCACCCTTTTCCTCCCGCAATAAAAAATACTCGTTGTTATCAGTAGCAAATAGCTGAAGATTGATATCGAATCAAAATATCCATCAAATAGAAACATTGAAAAAGTAATTCTTTCAATCGTATAAAGTCTGGTCAATACTGCTATATTAATCCAGTTCCGTTTTTTAATGGCCCGAATAAAACCATTCAGTGTTTTAGCAAAAATGAGTGCAAACAAAAGGGAAAACAATACTCCTCCCACTGTCCCCAAATAGTAGTATGCGCTTGCATATCCTGCTTCTGTAAACCGTGATCCTGCTCTCAACTTATTGTCAATATAAGGTTTAGAGCCACAAAGGTACATTATTTTGTATATCCCATGTGATGCTCCCACGTTGTCTGATACATTTGATGAACTGTAAAAAGTCCCATGGATCTCATCTTTCATTTCGGACATATGAAATGTATCCGACACTTCATATGTTTTCCACCATAATTGTCCTTGTTGTGCCAGACGGGACCCAAAATACTGTTCAATACTGATATGCATTACATTCGTTGCAAGAACAGAAGCCACCAGTAACAACCCTGCTATACATAGTATTCCATTTCTTATCAGTTTTCTTATTCGTGCTTTGTTTTTTAGAGCTATTTTCTCATAATCAACCAGAAGAAAGAAAATGAGAACCGTTAAAAACGGACCGAATTTATTTCCGTTCCATAAATTATATAACATGTATACCAGTAATCCGCACCCACCTGAGATCCTATGATGGTTGACAAAATCAAGCGCCGGAAAGACAATTAATGCATATGAGAAATTATCAATCAGCCTCCAGATTCCAGTATTACTGTAAACCATCTCCGCATATTGGAATCTGTCATACCCAGCTAAAAAAGCTGGCGTTCTTATAATTCTAACAAACAATAAAATCAATAAGATTGTTGATCCTATTGAAAGCATATGAAATATAGAGGAATATTTATCGTTCGTTAAATTGTTAACTATAACACTGATTTCATTTTTTTTGATGGGTTTGTCAAATAAAGAGATTCCTGCATATAATACGATTTGAAAAAGAATAAGAGCGGGAATTGACCCTACAAAATGAGCCTTTTCTGCAATTTCATATAAATCGATGGAAGTAAATTCACAGAAAAATGTCCCCAAAATAAGTGAAATTGAACTGAAAACAAGCGGAAAATACTTAATGTAGATAAAGACATTCTGTTTTAACAGAAAAACACAATATAATACAAAGATTCCTAATGAAATCCATGATGCAATACTATACTGGTGAAAGAAAACACATATACCAGCAAAAAGGATACATATACAATTGACTAAAAGATCTTTGGCTTTAATATGCATTATGCTTCACTCTCATTTATTGCAATCTATACATCGTTTGATTTCCTCAAGGTATTGGTATTGATCTTTTACAGATGGTTCCAGAATTGCCCCTTCACCCCATTCATTCCATGCATTTACAATAATATAATCCTTTGATACTTCTTTTCTCTTGCACATTAGTAGCTCGTTGAGGTACTTCCCAAACTTCTTCGGAGAAGCTCCTTTTACGACCATTGCACCTTTGTTTCCTCTTCTTGGCGTATTATCCCAGGCAGGAAAACAACCCTGAATGATTGCGCGTCCATCATAAGTTCGCGTTTTCATTTGCATCATTTGATAAATATGATCATAATTCTGGTATTCAGTTCTCTTCGTTCTTTTCACAAAGACCCTGTATGCTTTCTGGAAGGGATTTGTCTGAAAACGAAGGGAATATAACGGTTCATCCTCATAAACAGCCACAGATTTCTCTATATGCGGCTCTGTACATTTCGTGCTGATATACTCAACAACATACAGACCTTCAAACCCTTCTTTCTGAACACGTTTTTCCCAGTAATCCACCATTTTATTGACTTCCGGTATCACACTGGAATTGTAGATCACCAGCATGGGTCTATTCGCGTCTTTTATATATCTTTCATCCTTGAAAAACGGAAGAAGATAATCTATATGTGCAGCCCAATCTTCTTCTGTCCCATATGTTTGTTCCAACAATACCTGCTGTTCCTTACCATCCCAAGCACGAGTCCACGAATGGTTTGCCCAGCAAAAGCAATAATTGATGTCTATTTCCGGATGCTGCAGTAATATTTCACACGGTTTTTCCAGCATTTTTCTGCCTTCATACCAGTAATGAAAATATATGAAACCATATACACCATACTGCCTGGCCAGTTCTGCTTGATGGTTTATTGCTTCAACCTTTGATAAATCGTAGTATCCTTCAAGTGGAACCATAGGTTGAGCATGACCTTCGTACAAAGGCTGGGCTTTTCTGACGTTTGTCCATTCTGTAAATCCCTTGCCCCACCATTCATTATTCTCACGAACCTCATGAAACTGAGGCAGATTCAATGCTAATACTTTCATATTCCTCAACCTTATCAAATCTGTATCTTTTTCACAGACTTTTTCTTGCCTATATTAAGAAGCGCCTTTTTTCATCTTGCGCTTAATAAATTTGCTACCTTTTATGATCCAGTTTTGTTCTTCCATGAATACATACGGCATATTTTTATACTGGTATCCGTTGGTCTCGATCCATACATCCAATAGCCGTTCGCTGACAAAACCGAACACCCGGCTGTCGTTCTTGTTGTATGTGCTGATATCCAGCCTCTTTTCGAGTTCGAAAAGAATGTCAAAGAGCCAGGCGCAGTACTCATCAAATTTATCCTTTTTCATGATAAACATGTTAAATCTGTGCCCTGTGGTTTTCTTCATGCTGGATTCCCAAGCTTTAATGTACTCAGGATATTTTTCTGCCAAGATTTCTTTGGTCTTGTCCAAGTCGATCGCATGGTGTGCATGAGCGTATTGGCTGTAATTTGTTTCAATCCAATAATTTCTGGGTTTCGGAAGAAGGATATCTGTGCTTTTCAGTTTCTTTTCCAGTTCTTCTTGAATAATCACTTTCTTCTTTTTATCAATAAAGAGTCTGCCGTTGGAAAAATGCCTCCGGTAATGTACAAGACCGATATAATCTGCTTTCAGGTTCTTCCAGGCCCAATATAAATCAGTCAATTCACAATAATTTGGATTCTTTGCACTGATATTATCGCCTTCATCATCCCGTTGATAACCAATGTCTTCTTTTCCTGCTGCTCCTGCATGAACCGGGAGATACATCAGGTCATCCGGCATCCAGTATTGTTTATGAGTAGCAACAATGATTTTTATATCCATAAGCTCTTCCTTTTCTGTTTTGATGGTTCTATTGTGCCCCATCTTTCTTAATTACAGCCAATGCTGTTCTGAATATACAAAGAAGATCAAGATAAAAGCTACAATTTCTCACATAGTAGTACTCAAGTTCAAGGCGCTCACGATAGTCAATATTGCTTCGTCCATTGCAACCCCACCATCCGGTAATACCAGGTTTGACTTTCTGGTATAGTTTTAGTCCTCCGAATTTTTCCAGCTCACCAGCCACAAGAGGCCGCGGACCCACCAAACTCATATCTCCTTTTAGTACATTCAGAAACTGCGGCAGTTCATCTATGCTAGTCTTCCTCAATATTTTTCCAGCTTTTGTAATTCTCGGATCATTTGAGAACTTTTGATTTTCATCCCACTCTGTTTTATACTTTGGATCCTTCAAAAGTTCTTTTAGTACTTCGTCCGCATTCGGAACCATGGAACGGAATTTCCAAATTCTTATCTCTTTCCCATTTTCTCCAATACGCTTCTGTCTATAAAAAATCCTGGCTTTATCACCTGTGACCAAATACACAAGTTTTATAATTATCGTAAGCGGTATAAGCAATATAAGTCCAAATAAACCGCAGAGTATATCAATCAATCTTTTCACTGCTAAATAGAACATTTGTCCTGGTGTAAATGAAAAGGCTCCGATGCTCAGGGATTTATATACACCGAAGTTCTGGATATACTGATCTTCCGGTTGGAAACCAACAGCAGATTCAACCACTATGTTAAGACCTACTGCATTTGCGTTCAGCCGCTCCAGCACTCCTTCCTCAACAAGTCCCGGTGTAACCGCTATAAGAACTTCCCCAATGTTATGTTCCAGAATAAATTTATCGTATTCAATTCCATAAACAGGATAAGAATCTAAGCCTACCACATTGATGCTAGTAGTTTTTTTATCATTTATCAGATGAACACCCTTAATTTCATAAAGTTGAAAATCTCCAGCCATTACATTCTCAATGGTCTTCTCTATATTCTCTTTGCTTCCAATCACAAACAACGGAATCTTCCTGGTTGTATTAATAACAACCTTTCCGCTAACAATCAGTTTCTTCCATACAAATTTTAAAAAGAGCGATAATACAAAGTAAATGCCATACATAACAAATGACATTTCACGTGAATATACCGCTCCAATCTTAAAAGAGTAAAAAATTGCCGCGGCAATAAGCAGATTATAAATTGCAAGTTGAAATGCTCTTATAATCTCCATATAGTAGGATCGTTTGAGAATTCCACTATATGGATTTGTAAAGAAATTAATCACAAGGCTTAGAACAAGCACAATAAACAAATACCTTGTCCACTCTTCATTCTTTACAAAATCCAAATTGTCGAACTTCAGATAATACGAGATAAGAAATGCTAGAAACAATGACACTAAATCCACTATCATAAAGTCAATGTGTTTCATCCATGAGTATTTACTCTTGATTTGCATTGATATCCACTCCATTATCGTGATATCGTTAATCAGACAAGTCGTTGTTGATCCTGTTCATCAGTCAAAAACCTATGTTTATAAAACCGACATTACGCTTATCTTGATACACCCAGAAATCACTTTGTCAAATCATACATTCAACAAAAAACTATTCCTCACAAACCCATCTGCTTTTTTTGAGTCTGTTAACATCCGATTGTTTGAAATGCAGTTTTGTTGTTATATGCTTGCTGTTTTTTGCCCATCTTTGGATTCATTCTTTGTCTGCCTGAATATATTAACAATGAATCAACATTGACTTTGAAGTAGAGCGCCATCTTTTATCCATATCTTTGGGCTTATTAGGGTCATGACTACTAAATGTTATATGCTTTTTAGGCATATATTTTCTTTAATGATAACAGAACAATGAGATCAAAAAATGCCTATTATGGAAAAAGTGTATGCTCCGCCGTCTGTCCGTTTCAATCTATTTGGAAACGTCAGCTTCGCCCTCATTATAACACCGCTTCTTCATCGGTCAAGCAAGCCACTTCGCCCAGAATCTTGAAGCGGAATTGTCCCACGCTCAGACCGGTCCCCCGCTGTGCAATGAGGGCAGACATGGCTTGAAAACCCTTATGGCCATAGCCTACCAATAATAAGTATAGGAGGCGCAAAGATGGATGTCAACCTCTGATTTGTGTTACAGCTATGCAGTTTGGGAAAAGCGCTTTCCAAAATCAAAGCTATATAATCTAACCTGGCTGTTAGATTATATATTCTTACCTGTCCCGTGTGTTTTCCATAGACGATCCTTCCATTTCTGGTTTTTAGGAACACACGGTTCCTTTCCTATTTCTGCACCATGCAGGGGGTTCCGGGGATTGCTGTCAGGTAGGAAAACCCGTTGATGCTATCCAGGCTGTAGACGAACATGGCCATTTCGGACCAGAAGTCCGAGGGGAACACAACGGGAATGTCCTCTTCCGCGCCGTGAAGAATCAGCGAAATGTCCGGCTGCTGGGTTTCGGGTTTGCTCATTCGGCTTTGGACGTATTCAACGGCCACGGAAAACAGTGTTGCGAAACAGGCTGCATTGTTGCGTTCAGAACCCAGCACCAGCTGGACATCCTGTGCGGCGGTTCCGTCCTCCTTGGTAGCAATCCAGTCCGGAGAAGAAACATCCAGGAACCGGTAATCCGTTCCGTCCGCGATCAGGGAAACAGCACCGATGTTGAGATGCTTTGTTCCGCGGTAGCGGATCCAGATCCTGAACACAGGAGTTCTTTCTGTTTCCCTGTCCCAGTTGCTGATCACTAGTTCCGGGAAAATCGCGCTGTAATAGCGGTCGTTTTCATAAGGAGTGGAGAATGCCCGATTTTCCGCAGACGCCTTCGTCTGGATATAGGCGGTAGTTCCATCTTCGGAAACCTCTGTACGGAAGTACTCCCCGTTTTCCTCAAAATAGGAGATGTTCAGCGTTCCTGACACCGTCCCGTCAGCTTCCGTGTTTTCCGCTGCCCCGGCGGTTGTCAGAGCTGCCGCCAGCAGCAGCACCAGAATCAGTGCGATGATTCTTCTCACGGAATTCCCCCTCTCCTCAGGAAATGTGGTAGGTCGGAAGGATTTCATGCAGAACCTTCTTCACGTCCTGGTGGCCTTCCAGGCATTTATCCAGTTTCTCCAGCCAGCCCTGGACGGTTTCCCAGTCATAGTGGTCCTGCTTGGCCACATAGATCCGGTCACGCTCAGTCGCCTGGTCGTTTTCCTTATCCAGGAGGAGTTCCTCGTACAGCTTCTCGCCCGGGCGCAGGCCGGTGCAAACGATCTGCTCCCTGCCGGTGCCGTACAGGTGAATCATTTTCTCTGCCAGGTCCCGGATCCGAACCGGTTCGCCCATATCCAGGATAAAGAGTTCTCCGCCCTTCGCCATACCGACCGCCTGGAGCACCAGAGAAGCAGCTTCAGGAATGGTCATGAAGTAGCGGATGATGTTCGGGTCGGTCAGGGTGACCGGACCGCCCGCCCGAATCTGGCGTTCAAAGATCGGGACCACGGAACCGTGAGAACCCAGGACGTTACCGAAGCGCACCGCCATGAACTCAGTGTTCTTTCTCGGAATAGAGGAAATCACAATCTCCGCCAGCCGTTTGGAGGCGCCCATCACATTGGTGGGGTTCACCGCCTTATCCGTGGAAATCAGGACAAAGCGCTTCACGTTGCACTCAACAGCTACCTTTGCCGTCTTATAGGTTCCGAAGACGTTGTTCAGGATTGCCTGCTCGCTGCTGGTTTCCATCAGGGGAACATGCTTGTGGGCTGCCGCATGGATCACGATATCCGGCTTGTACTTGCCCATGACCCGCCAGAGGGATTCTTCGTCCCGGACGCTGCCGACCTCGAGGACCAGGGTATTGGCCACCAGCTCCCCGTATTTCTCCTTCAGTTCGAAGAAGAGATCATACATATAGTTTTCGGAAATATCGTAGAGCACCAGTTTTCTCGGGGTAAAGCCCATGATCTGCCGGCACAGTTCGGATCCGATGCTTCCGCCTCCGCCGGTAATCAGGACGGTCTTGCCGGTCAGGAAGGCATGTACCTCCGTCATATCCAGATGCTGTTCCGCCCGGCCCAGCAGGTCCGCGATGTTGACTTCCCGGGCTTCCGCACCTTCCCGTACGCCGGAGTAGATCATCACATGCGCGCCGGTTTCGATACAATCGTTCAAAAGCGCGGTGATTTCACCCTTCGGCGTGGCAATGGCGATGATGATTTCGTTGATGTTGTACTTTTCAGCAGTTTCCGCCACAGCATCCGTACCGCCGACCACCGGAACCCGCGAAAGGGAAGAACGCTGTCTGGACGGATCGTCATCCAGGATCGCCACAGCGGTTGAGTTTCCGTAACGTCCGTTCTGGATATCCCTGATCACGGTGGCTCCGGCATAGCCGGCGCCGATGATCAGGATCCGCTTGGTTTCCTTATCTTCCTTTCTGCGGCTGCCTGCCGTTTTGTACCGGATCAGGTAGCGGGAAGCCGCCACCAGGAAGAGGGTAATAACCCACTGGATGAAATAAACCGGTCGGGGCATCAGGAAGATATTCACACCGATCCTGTCCCGGAAGAGATAGAAGATCAGGGAAACCAGATAAGTGATGCCTGTTCCTGCCAGGGTGCTGATCCCGCACTGGATGAGGACATCCTGTCCGGCATAGGCCAGGATCTGGCGGTAGATTCCGCTGATCCACAAAGCCGCCAGGGTGGTGACCAGCAGAATCGGAAGCGTTCGCCAGAGATGAATCACATGGTTTTCAGGTACGCTGAGGGAAAAATAGAATTCTACCGATATGAACAAGCCGATGAAAACAAACAGTGCGTCCATCGCCGGCCACAGGGTTTTGTTCAGTCGTCTGATAAATGGTCACCTCTTTACGATTTCTGGAAAACGGATTTCTGAAATCAATCTGTCATTCCTTCGCTAACTGATTTCTGTTTCTGTCCGGTGGTCAGAAGAATGCCTACGGCCACAAAGAAAAATGGCATAGTCGGACACGTTCCGGTTCTTAACCAGAGGAAGCATTCTATGATTTCACCAAGTAAAATCGAAAGGATAAAAGGAACAATCACAACTTCCCGTTTTTCCTTTGAAGTCAAAACAAGCCGGAAAGAAGCACTGACCATTTTCCCAAGGAATGTGCCCATCAGCAGAAGTCCCGGAATACCGTTTTCCAGCAGAATCATCAGCGGCATGCAGTGGCAATGATTAGCCATAAACGTCATCGTCTCAGAAGCATTAACCAACGTCATCGGATTCCAGATGGATGTGCCCCACAGCAAAAACAGGGGATTATTCCAAAGAACCTGAATTGCTGCATTCCAGATCATCGGACGATCTGTCAGGAGATTTCTCCCGCCATATCCACGATTGGATACAATAGCCTTTGTCTGTACCTCTTCCGCCAATGCCCGTGGAATCAGCAAGCCGTTAGCCCGTACCTGATTAAATGCTGTAATGGTTTTCATGCACAACATCACAGAAACAACGAAGACCACACCAGCTACCGCTATTCCAGTTGCCCAGGCATACCAGCTGTTTCTATTCTTTTGCTGAGCCTGATCCCGCAGTTTACGAATAATGAAGATTCCAAGCATTGTCGCAACGCCAGCCGAAACCGTTACCTGGGCGCAGCGGGAATCCGTCAGGCAAAGCGCGATAAACATCGGAATGATGGAAAGCAGGAAAAAGGCCTTGACCTTTCTCGTTTTTCCAACAATCGAGCCACACAGAGCCAACAGAAGGGAAAAACTCGCAACTGATCCGGAAACTGTAGGATAGAAAACCAGAAACAATCTGTTTTCATGTGTTACTCCCCATATGGCTCCTTCACCGATTGTGTAGATATTGTTCCCTGTCCATACCGCATATATTCCCAGACAGCTGGATACTACCATTCCAATCGTCCAGATGGTTATGCAGATATTCAGAAAACTTTTCAGCTGTTTTTTACTGAGGATCCGGGCCATTCCATAACAGGCGGAAAAAGCCCAGAATCCGGTCAGAATCGCGTCGCTGACCGAATCCTGAAAAACATTGTCAGGTCCTTCAGCAACAACTCGGACCAGTTTCATGAGTAAATAGACTGCCAGCAGCAGGAAACCTTTGTCCTTCCACAGTTTTCCCAGATAGATGGCCATAACGCCCGTGATGACCCGAAGCACCCATACAAAGCCCGGAAAGTTGAACGCTTTTCCGGTCGCTGTCTGGTCGCAGTATGTGGCAATCACCGCCAGATAACCAAGAAGTAGAAGAGCCATCAGAAACGTATATATAATCCGTCCGATGGTCCATGACTGCTGTCTGTCCAAACCAATTCTCCTTTTGATTAACGGGTTAGTAATATTCTGCTTTGCTTATTTCTTCACTTCAGTAAAAAACAGACGGCTCCGCCATACGGTCCGCTGACGCGCATCGCTGAAGACTCCTGTTTTTCGGCGTTTCCCTGCTCCAGCAAGCCACTGCGAGCCCTTCCGCGCCTGCCTGTTTTCCCCTTTTTCTTTTTTGAGGGGAAATATAACCACGGATTAAGAAAAATCAACATGGTTATACAGAATAAATTATACCTTTCTTCCTATTATGTGTCAACGAAACGCCTGTATTTATGGCCTTTTGCGAAAATTGCTCTGAGGCTTTCCTGTCAACGGTTCCGGGCTTCGGATTGACGCTTTTTTTGATGTTTGTTAAAATAGCGGGAAGAAACGGACGGGATGCTCCGTTTAGTTTCTCGGAAGGAGATGATTGATGTATGAGTAAAATCACTCGTACGATTGCCTGTTTAGTTGCGTTTTGTCTGATGCTGGGGGGAATCGCCCTGGCAGATGATTTCGGTATCGGTGAAGCCGCTGTTCATGAACCCGTGACTGCTGTTGAACCCGCTTCCAAACTGACTACCGAAAGCCTGTCCCAAGCCAATGTTTCCACGCCGGCTTCCAGCGGCACTACCAATCCCGCTTCGTCCGTCACCGTGACAACCGAGTCCGGTACCAAGGGTTTTGTGACCCGGATGTACCAGGTTGTCCTCGGCCGCGACCCTGATCCCAATGGTCTGAACACATGGGTTACCCAATTGGAAAGTGGAAAAATGCAGGCTGCGGATATTGTAACGGGATTCTTTAACTCTCCTGAATATCAGGAAAAAAATAAGAAAACCGACGAAGTTGTCAAGGATTGTTACAATGCTATGCTAGGTCGTGACCCGGATCAGGGCGGCATGACTTTCTGGAAGGCAATGCTGGATATCGGTATGTCATCTGACAAAGTATGTTCAGGCTTCCTGGACAGTCAGGAATTCATTGCACTGGCTAACAGCTACGGTATCAAACCCGGCACGATCTCCCTGAAGAATGCCCGCGACCTGAATATTGAACGGACTGCTTTCGTGTACCGCCTTTATCAGGATTGCCTGAAGCGGCAACCCGATATCGCCGGATTGGAACACTGGTGCAGACTGCTTACTCAGGGATATGCCGGTACCACTGTTGCCAGCGGATTCGTCTTCAGCTCTGAATACAAGAATACGCTGCCCAGTAACGAACAATTCGTTGACATGCTGTACCGCACTATCATGGGCCGCGAAGCTGACGCCGCCGGCAAGGCCAACTGGATCAACCAGCTGAACTACACCATCACCCGTGAGAAGGCGTTGAACGGCTTCATGCTCAGTAAGGAATTCTCCGAAAAGTGCACCACCGCCGGTATCAAGGTCGGCAGCAAGATCAAGGAACCCGACACCACCCGCGCCTGGAAGGCCAATATCCTGGTCCTGTCCCTGGTGAACGCGGAACGTACAAAGGTCGGCGCCGCCGCCCTGACCACCCGTGAGGATCTGTGGGAAAGGGTTGCCATGGTACGCGCCGAGGAAATCTCCAAGTACTTCAGCCACACCCGTCCCAACGGCAAGGATTGCTGGAGCGCATATGAGGATGCCGGTTTCGCGGATTCCCGCGAAGCGGAAAACATCGCCTTCGGCTACAAGTCCGAAAAGGAAGTTATGAAAGCCTGGATGAATTCCGCCGGACATAAGGAAAACATCCTGAACAACCAGCTGACCACCCTGGCCACCGGCCTGTTCAACAAGACCAACTGGTGCCAGAGCTTCTACGCTGAATAATTCAATTCTTCAGACGTAACGCAACAGGATCAAATCCTCAAAAACACCGTGCCTGTCCCTGCAAAGGGACAGGCACATTTTTATTTGCGATGTATATATCAATATAGTATATTGATGTGAAAATCCTGACCGTTAACCCACATTATCCAGGATAGTCTTTATACTGATCTGCATACAAGCAGCCCATATGAACTGGTTCATCCGTTGACCATTGTTCATAAACATAGATGATCCTGGTCATTCTTTATCACCGTCTTCCTGCTTTTCACGGTGCGGAGCCCGCCGACGAACTAACAGTTCAAGATCCTGCAGTTTCCGGCCGAACACATCATCCTTCGCAATCAGAAGGAGATCCTTATCCATTCCGTTCAACGCATGAAGGACAGCGGCATAGCATCCGATTGCTACAGAGGGAGACCCTTTTTCCACCGCTGTAACCGTCGCCCGGGATACATTTGCCCTTTCGGCCACCAATTCTGACGAAATATTCCTGCGCAGGCGAGCCAGTTTAATCTGCTCTCCCATCTGTTCCAGCAATCCCTGCGTCTGTGGAAGAAGTACCACTGTTTTCCGTCCCATCAGGATTTCCTCCGGTTTCGGTTTATGTATATAATTATATTCATTATAATAGCCTTATGTCAATAAATATGTTTATTATTTCAGCTGTAGGAATAATACAGCGAATGCGGACAATCAGAAACGCGGCCAGGCAGTACTCTCTTCATTAATCCCGCATCTGAGAAAGCTGCAGAATAATCACCTTGATAAGATCCGCGGACGAATCATCTTCAGGTCGGTTTCCCTGATTATCCGCATGCTGTTCTCACCTCCACCTTGCACAGAATGTCATCATTCTTTTTTTCAAGTTATCGGTTTATATCCAATTATATCCAATGAAAACTTTTGCTGAAAACTGCCAGGTCCTGTCTGGCATTGTTCTCAACGCTCATGAAATAAACGGCAAGCTTGCCTTCTGTTTTTTTGCGTCATTCCGCCCTTGATCCGTCTGGCAATCCGCCCGGCGCGCATGGCCCTGCACGTAAGTACGAAGGATCGTCAGCGCACGACATTCGCATTGCCGAGGGGCGAAGCCGAAGCGCCGCCAGTGGCGGATGAAGCGAGGCGAAAGCCGGGTGAGCAAAGGAGTCTGCCAAACGGCAGAGAAGGCAGACGACTATTGCGAACCTGACCGAACGAACGAAGTGAAGTGAGACGGGGTTCGACTCCCCTATGCTCCACCATAGTACGAAGTATCGAACTCGGATGCATTGGCAGCCGGTTCGTACTTCGGATAAGTTTAAAGGACAGCTGATAGGGCTGTCCTTTTCACATATGCTTGTACATATAGGCCTGTGGACTCAGATATGCGATATCGTTTTAGAAATGTGGTCGTTTTACCGAATTTAAAAAATCAAACAGTTGTCAGAAAGAATGATGCATGCTATACTGTTTTAGAAATTCGGCAGTAATGCCAGATTTATAAAACGGAGAGCTGCGATATGGAAATAAAGAGAGATACCTACCTGAATGATCTGGTTCTCAGGCTCCGTAATGGTATGATCAAAGTGATCACGGGACTCCGCAGATGCGGAAAATCCTATCTGATGAATTCACTGTTTTATCGTTATCTGACCGAATCCGTTACCGATGACGCACACATCCTTCGTTTCGCTTTTGATTCCGCGGAAGATTTGGCAAAGATAGGCGAAGACCCTGTAACGCTTGCCCGGGAAAAAAGGAAGGTTTCCCCGGAAAAATTCATGCGTTTCATCAATGAGCATATTCCGGAAAAAGATACTTTCTATCTTTTGCTGGATGAAATTCAGGAACTGGATTGTTTTGAGGCGGTTCTGAATGGCTATCTCCGTAATCCCCGGTTCGAAATCTATGTGACCGGAAGCAATTCCAGATTTCTTTCGACAGATGTCCTGACTGAATTTGAAGGGCGCGGAGATGAGATCCGTGTCTATCCGCTTTCATTTGCCGAATTGATCAGCGTATATCCGGGAACCTCTGATGAAGCATGGGATGACTATATGACCTATGGCGGGCTGCCCGCGTTGACGATGATGAAAACAGAAACGCAGAAAATACGTTATCTGGAAACGCAGATGAACAACGTTTATCTGAAAGACATCATTGTCCGGAACAATCTGAACAGCGATACCAATCTGCCGGAGCTTCTGGACGTCCTGGCCTCCGATATGGCGACCCTGGTCAATCCCAACATCCTGGAGGGTACCTTCCGCAGCGAAAAGAAGGTTAAAATCAGCGCGCCGACAATCAGCCAGTACATTGCTTATCTGCAGGAAGCATTTCTGATCAATACGGTTAAACGGTATGACGTGAAAGGAAAGAAATATATCAATACCCCGTATAAGATCTACTTTGAAGATACCGGCCTGCGTAATGCCAGGCTTTCCTTCAGGCAGACAGAGCCGTCCCATCTGATGGAAAACATCATTTATATGGAACTGCGGCGCCGCGGATTCCTGGTTGATGTCGGCGTTGTGGAAATACGTGAGAAAAACGTTGACGGGCAGCTTCAGCGAAAACAGCTGGAGATTGATTTCATTGCAAATCTGGGCAGTAAACGTTACTATATCCAGTCTGCATATGAAATACCGGATGAGATCAAGCGAAATCAGGAAATTAAATCTTTCAACTATGTCGGCGATTCATTCAAAAAGATCATTTTGACAGAAAAAAGCATGAAGCCCAGGCGGGATGAACACGGATATGTGACCATGGGCGTACGCGAGTTCCTTCTGGACCGGAACAGCCTGGATCTGTAATGCTTTTCTGAAGGAGATCATAGATTATACGAAGGATCGTCAGGACGGAGTTGCCGGTACCGAAACCGTTGGATCCGTTTTTTGTATGTGATTCTGTATCGTGGAAACACGGGCAGTTTCTTCCAATTATAAGGAAGCCAGTGCATTCTTTAACACGCGCGCTAATTGGTATAAATGTTCTCTTCCCTGGCATGTTGCAGAAGAAGAAATTGCAACAGAATAGTTGCATGATGGAGACAATGGAAGGTCAAACACTTTTTCCGTGTGCTATCTGACCGGAAAACCGATGAACTCCCAACTATCGTAAAGATCGATGTCTACTGCTGATAATACAAAAGGGTTTATTTACAGCTTCAGCACTTTTGCCATCCATCTGAAGAATACAGGCACCGTATCATACACATACGAGTTTTCATCATATGTCATCACAAGTTCTTCCTCGGAGAACGGACAATATCCGCCCTTCTGTTCCAATTCGGATAATATCCGTTCTTCTCTGCCGGCGAGAACGTCCCTGACAAAGTTCCTTGTATCCTTGATGATTTTGGTCAGGCGGCGAAGGTATTTCTCCGCCTGATCTGTTTCATCCAGTTTATAGTACAGGAGGATCATCGCCAGCAGAAGCGGTCCCTCATCATGCTCGCTGTATTTCTTCAGCAGTTTTTCAGCCGCTTTCGCGTCCTCCAGCGCGGCATACAGGTGCATCAGGCGAAAGCGAACGCCCGTATTATCATCTTCATTCAGATAAATGATATCCTCCGCTTCGCGAGCGGCCAGTTTCAGTTTGCCAACAGCCGCCAGGCAGAAGACATACTGGTTCTTCAGCCGGATATACGGCCTTGTTTCAAAGATTTGCCAGAAATGGCCAATGTTGTCCTTATCAAAAAAGCCCTGCTTTTCCAGGTTTGCCTTCCCGCTCTCCAGCGCCGTACGGATCTTGCTGAGGGTTACTTCCGGGTCTTTTTCTTCATACCGGATCACAAACCACTCCGCGTCCAGATTGTCCGGATCCTGCTTCAGCGCTTTCCTGGCCAGCCGCAGAGCTCCCAGCTCATCGCCTTCCTCCAGCTTTTCCTCAGCCAGCTCCATGAAATCATCGGCTGTTTCAGCAGTTTTTTCCGTCAGTTTTTCAGGCTTCCTGGCATTCATTTCCTTAATATGCGCACCCAGAAGCGCGTTGATTTCCTCCATGGACATGTCTTCATTGGCATGATCATTCAGGAACTGACGAAGCTCCTTCATCGTACGATCCATCTGTCGATTCATTTTCTTTTCCCCCGTTAATGATTTGACTCTTTACACGTTATTTTGATCACTGAAGCAGATGAACATCTCCGCTTTGACAGTTCCGGCACACACTCATATCCGGACATAGGACTTTTTTCGATACACAGTCTTCCGAAAATTACTTCCTTACGATTATAAATGCCTCATGCTTCATGGCTCTTTTTCATGTACAGTGCAATCCGTCAATTGCCTTCTGTTTTTTCTGCGTCATCCTGCTTTTTATCCGTCTGGTAATCCGCCCGGCGGGCATGGTACTGAACGTCCTCCAGGATCTTGCGCTCCGCGGAAATCGTATCGGACAGCACACCTACCACCCAGGTCATGAAGCCCATCATGATCAGGGTGCTGGCCAGGATCAGGGACTGGATATGGCCGGCGGAGTTGCCGCTGAAGAAGAATACCAGGAACCGGATCCCCAGGATCACGCCGATGGCGAAGGGAATGCTGCCCAGGATCGTGAAGAACGACAGGGGCTTATACAGCACATAGGTTCGGAGGATCGTCAGGATGGACTTCTTGATATAGCCGAACATGCTGTGAAAAAGGCGGGAAGGACGAAGCTCGCCGTTGGTGCGAATATCCACCGCCTCCATCGGGATCTTTTCCCGGCCGGCCTGCACGATGGTTTCCAGCGTGTAGGTATACTCGTTTGTCACGTTCAGGCGCAGCGCGGCCTCCCGGCTGAAAGCGCGGAAGCCGCTGGGCGCGTCCGGAATGCCGGACTTGGAAGCCCGGCGGACTACCCAGGATCCCACATGCTGCAGTTTTTTCTTGAGGGGAGAGAAATGCTCCGTCTTGTCAATCGGACGGGAACCGATCACGATATCGCTTCTGCCTTCCAGGATCGGGCGGACCAGGGTCTCGATATCCGCGCCGCAGTACTGGTTATCCGCGTCGGTGTTGACGATGATGTCCGCGCCGTTGCGCAGGCAGGCATCCAGTCCTGCCATGAAGCCCTTGGCCAGGCCGCGGTTCTTGCCGAAGTGCACCACGTAGTGTACGCCCCAGCGCCGGGCCACTTCCACCGTGTCATCCCGGGAACCGTCATTGATGATCAGGTACTCAATGGTGTCGATCCCGTCAATGTGCTTCGGCAGGTCGTTCAGGGCGATTTCCAGGGTTTCGGCTTCGTTGTAGCAGGGAATCTGGATGATCAGTTTCATAGCCTGTCTCTCCTTACCTCAGGTCTGTATGGAAACAGTAACTTACAGTCCGTAGGACGCCATAATCTGCGCAAACTCCTGCGAATAGGCAAATCCGGCGGCCACCTGGTCGCGGCTCACGCCTGAAGCCAAATGCTGAACCCAGTTTTCCAGTCCAGGGGCATCATATTCACGACCCAGGAAAGTTCGGTATAGTATCTTCACAAATTCCATGTCGCTCAGATTTTTTTCTGTGAATTCAGTTGAATGCATAAAGCCATCCAGTGAAACATTCAGCACTGTATCCTTTGTCGGCTTATCCAATATTATGGCACACCAATGATTCAATCCTTCTGTGTCGTAGCCTCTACCTAACATCTTCGTATACAGGCGGCTGACAAAACCGGTTATTCCCTCATTTTTGTCCCGGGGTTCATCCGACTGATAACTGCCCCGGTTAATGCCATAATATGCACAAAGCTCACCAAATTCTCGAGAGGCTGTAAACCCGCTGATAATTGACTTTCTCGACATTCCATCACCAAGGTTCTTTATCCAATGATTCTTACCTGCAGAATCAGAAGCGCGTCCCATAATCCCTTCATAGCAGCGTTCCACAAAATCAGCGTTAGACAAATTCCTGTTGCGCATTTCCGGACTGGTGTAGAACCCATATACCACTTCTGATCCAGTCAAAATGCCCTCTTTCAGATGGTATACCCAATGCTGTAATCCTTCTTCATCCGGTTCACGCAACAAACAAACTCTGTACATTCTGTATACAAATGCCGCGACAGGATCCTTAGTCGCCACCAGAACATCACAGGAGGCAGTAAATCCACCATCCCGGGTAGTAACTGTGATTACAGTAGTACCGTCCTTCTTGGCAGTCACATAGCCGGTTCCGGTAACTTCTGCCACCGCTGGATTGCTGGAAGTCCAGGTCAAGAACTGGTCATCCGCGTCCGTGGGAAGGATCGTCGCTTTCAACTGCACGCTGTCACCTTCCCAGAGGCCGTAGCTGGTATAATTCAAATAGACATCGCTGACACGAACCGGAAGATCGACCGTAAACTCGATATATTCAGAAACCGCGCTGTTGTCATCACTCTCCACTCTAATCTGCGCTGAGCCGTTCTTCCTGACAAGCACCTCACATATATTATCTGTCACACGGGTAATAGACATCACAGAAGGATTTTTTGATGTCCATGTCAGGTCAGTCTGCGTTGTATTCCAGGGGGTCAGTTCTGCCTCCAGAATCAGCCTGTCCCCGATTTTGAACCCACCGCCGGTGGACTCATTAATGGTGAAGGTATGGACATCATTGGTATAGTTCTTAATCCTGATAGCGGTCACCGGAACACTTTGCGGAGTAACCTCCACAGTACAACTGGCATAGATGCCGTTGGTGCTCATAGCTGTAATTACAGCCGTGCCGCCCTTCTTGCCGCCGACCACCTTGATCCCATCCTTATCCTCCACCAGGCGTGCGACATATTCATCTGAAGTATACCACTGGAGCGTCTTGTTGGTCGCGTTTGACGGCTGGACCTCTGCGGTCAGTACAAAGGAATCGCCCGACTTGATGTTGACTTTTCCCGTATCGTTCAGAGCAATACTGCTTTTCAGGGTAATACTGCTCACCATACCGCTGGCAGCAGGATTCTTTTTTGTATACAGCTTGATGGTGGAATCGCCATTCACATGTTCACCGTTGAGGAAAAAGCCTCCGCTGGCGCCGTAATCAGACTTGTAATCATAATAATTGTCCTCATCAGCCTTCAGTTTCCCAGAGCCGCCGTGCTGATAGGGAATCGAGACCATATCGTCGGAAGACAATGCGGTACAGGTAACCTCCACTTCCATATCAGTAGTCTGCTGAGCAACGTAAGCGTTATTCAGTTTGATGTTATAAAAACCGCTGTGTTTTGCTTCTCTCGTGCCACTGGCAACTTCCTCGCCATTCACCCGCACAACCGCGGTGATCGTCATGTTTCCGCTGGAAACTTCCACACCCACAGACTGGAGCTTCTCCTGTGCTGCTACCGTGAACGATTGTTTGATCACTGCCTGTTTTGGATATGATACTATCCAGGTCGGATTATACGATTTGTCATAACTATAGCAGAAATCAGCAATATCCTTATTTTCTGCGTCAAAAGAAGTGGCCCCACCGGACTTCATGGATACATCTTCATAGGAAATCCAGAAATAGCCATCTCCATTTTTTCTTCCAGTTCCCCAGCTGTTTCGGGCTTTCCATGCACCGTTGTTTTCCGGCTGCAGGCCGGACAGGAAATTGTTCTTTGAATAATTATCATCCCAGCCGACCAGGAGTACATCGTGATTGGTTTTGAAATATGTTCCGTAAAGAGCAGCTGTGGAACTGTTATACCCCACTTTGTTGCTTCCCACAGATTTTATTTCGTCAAACTCCGAAGCGCTGGGCATGTAGACACTGACCCTGACAGACCCGTGGGCCTGAATTTGCTCCTTCAGATCAGCCGCATTAGACGCCTTCATGTTGTACGCGCCCGTAATCTGGGCAGCGATTGCTGTATAGTTGGATGGCAGTTTATCTGCCTCATTATTGGCAGGATAGGGATTATCAGCTTCCGTTGTGGTACCGATCAGACTGGCAAGGATATGATAAGCCAGTGAGCTCAGGCCGCCGAGATTCAGATAGCTGTCTTCCGTGACAGCTGTGACGCTGTCGCCTTCACCGCCTTCCTTGGGATAGGGATAGTTATGCGCGGAAAAATATGCCAGGAAGAACTCAGACAGATCTATGGAGGCATTCTTCTCCGGATTATCCTTAATCAGGTCGATTTCCATGGCACCAACCGCGGCAAAAGCCCAGCAGGTACCGAAAGCTCCCTGATTGCGTACCTCCGGGAGAGTAATACCCGATTCGTGCTGATAAACCGCTGCAACCAGCTGTTCTTCCTCCATAACATATATGGAAGAAGTTTCCGGCTGTACGCCTTCTTCAGACAGCACATGAAGCTCTTCTTCTGTGATGTATTGTTCTTCCTGTTCTACACTTTCCAGGCTGCCGAAAGCATGCCCTTCCAGTTCCGGTTCATCTGTTTCTTCAGGAACTGATTCTTCAACTGTATCATCGGTCTCTTCTGAAAGCTCTTCCGCGAGTTCTTCATTGATCTCTTCCGGTTGCTCCTCTGCGATCGTTTCGATAGGTTCTACTGAAACATTCTCAGCAAAGCCTTCCGCAGGTTTCCCCGTTTCTTCTTCTGCCGAGCCCTCTTCCAGCAATTCCTCTGCAGATTCTTCATCGGGATTTACAGCCGATTCCTCAGAAGGTTCTTCCGCAGGTTCTCCATCCGTTTCATCCATCATTTCTTCATCGGACTTTTCTGCGGACTCTACTTCTGAAGGATCCTCTGTCGGTTTTTCATCCGGTTCTTCTGTGGGTTCTTCTATGTTCTCTTCGTCCGGTGTCTCTGTCAGCTCTTCCGTCGATTCCTCAGCCGGCATTTCTGTTGGTTGCTCCGTGGGTTCTTCCGCGGGAAGCTCATCCGGCTCCTCTGTGATTTCCGGAGCAGCAGGCGGCATCAGGACAACGTCCTCATTCCCGATCAGTCCGTTCAGGTCTGTGGGCGTCGCGATGTTCAGGAGAATCAGGTTCTTGCCCTCAACCCAGGCATTTTTCGTTTCCTTGCTGGCGGTATAGCTAATGGCGGCTGCTTTTCCGCGGATTTCATTCACCAGCACCTGGGCATCCATGAGCAGGGTGCCCTGTTCCTCGGTCAATTCGGAATCTGTATAGAAAACCGTGCCTGCCCGCAGTTTCGCACCGTAGGGTGTTTCCGTTTCCTGCCAGGGCTGAGCAGCCGCGGCAAATACAGGCATCAGCAAACACAGCGCCAGCAGCAAGGCCAGGGCCTTCTGACGAATGTCGGTGTGTTTGTTCATAGGGTATTCCTCCTTCAGGATCTTCAGAAATAAAAACATCAGGCCGGGGAAAGCCCCGGCATAAACAGCAGGCGGGGAGCGTCTCCCGCCAGCCACAGGATAATCAGCAGCAGCGCGATCACCGTCCCGGCAATCTTTGCCTTCCGGGTGCGGAAAAGGGGAGGGAAATGCTCGCACAGAATAAGCGCGAAGGGAACAATCAGGAACAGGTAATACCGGGCCTGGGCTCCGCCGGCATAACCGGTGACGCGGAATCCGCTCCAGCCGGACCAGAGATGCCAGGCCAGCGTTCCGGCAAAGCCGAGCACCGCCGGCAGGGTATACCGGTCACACTTCCGGCGGATCAGCTGGGTCACCGCAGCGACGACCGCCGCCGCCACCGGCACCCAGAAGATCAGCCCGGGAATCCCGTTGTCCATCAGGGCGTTCAGCTGTTCATTATGGCCGTAAGCCCTGGACCAGCTGTGCGCAATGCCGAGGGCAAAATGGCTGAAAAACTGGAAAAAGGACATGGGCACCCGGTTTTCCGGCGCCACATAAAACACGGTGGTTTCGTAGAATTCCGGCGCGATCAGCGACAGGGTCGGCTGCCAGCCGCCGTACCGCCGGTGGATGATCAGCTCATATGCCAGGAACAGGAGAAAGCAGGGGAGAATCACCAGGAAATACCGGTTGGCGATCAGTTTCAGGCTCTTTGTCCGGATCACGCTCATCACCAGCACCACGACCAGCATGATCAGCATGATCATGGCGGCTGTCAGCTTGGAGAAGGCGCCCAGCAGGAAGCCGACGCCGATCAGCAGATAGGTTTTCAGGTCCAGCCGGTCCTCATCATAACGGAGAAGGCCCGCGAAAAAGAGCACAAACCCGATGAAGGCAAGGTTGTCGTTGCTGATGCCCGAGCTTACATAGCCCAGCTCCGGCAGGGTCACAACCGCCGCAGCGTACAGGGCGTGAACCAGCGGCCGCCGGTTCTGCAGCCTCCGCCATCCCAGATAAAAAACCAGCACCATGGCGGCGGAAGTCAGCACGATATTGATGATGCGCAGCCGCAGGATTTCCACCAGAACGGTTCCGTCCGCCTGGAAGCGGATCGCGTCCGCCAGCGTCATCAGCAGGTAATACAGGGACGGGTGCCCCAGGTAGTTCACACCGGCCGCCGGGGAAAGCACCATCCGGCCGCCCGCCTGTGACAGTTCCGCATACAGCGGCAGGGAAGCGAAGTCCGGAATCAGCGCGGGATTCCGGGTCAGCGCGGCCAGGTAGCTCAGATGCGCCACCTCATCCGGCGTGGCGCCCGCATACACCGCGTACCAGCACAGCTTTACGATATAGTAAAGCAGCGCCGCTCCGTAAATGCACAGCAAAGCGCGGCGGGTTTTCCGGGATAAAGCTGGCTGCGTCGTCATCTTCCGTCACGCTCTCCTTTTTTTATTCCTCAGGAATCAGCCGGATAATCTCCTTGAAGGGCATCAGCATGGCGTCACATTCCTCCGCCCGGTGGTTCCGCAGGATCATTTCCGCGGCTTTCTGCATGGCGGGCACCTCCGCCCGCATCAGCTGGTTCGCGTAGATGATGATGTTGGCGCCCCGCTCCTTCCATTCCTCTTCCGTCACGGAATTGAAGGAGGTGGGAACCAGGACGATAGGCGTTGTGCTGTCCTTGGCCCGGAACTTTTCAATGAATTCCTGAATCTCGGACGGATCCTTCTTCCGGCTGTGGATCATGATGGCGTCCGCGCCTGCCGCCGCAAAGGCGAAGGCCCGTTCCAGCGCGTCCTTCATGCCCTGTTCCAGGATCAGGCTCTCAATCCGGGCGCAGATCATGAACTCCTTCGTCCGCTGGGCTTTCTTGCCCGCCCGGATCTTTTCACAGAAGTTCTCAATGCTGTCCTGGGTCTGGACGACCTCCGTGCCGAAGAGGGAATTCTTCTTCAGGCCGGTCTTGTCCTCAATGATCACCATGGACACGCCCATCCGCTCCAGGGAGCGCACGGTATAGACAAAGTGCTCCGTCAGCCCGCCGGTATCCCCGTCAAAGATGATGGGCTTGGTGGTCACTTCCATAATATCGTCAATGGTCCGGAACCGGCTGGTCATATCCACCAGTTCAATATCCGGCTTGCCCTTGGCCGTGGAATCGCACAGGGAGGAGACCCACATGGCGTCAAACTGCCGGGCGCCGCCGTTTTCATGCACCACGGTGTTTTCCACAATCAGGCCGGTCAGGCCGTCATGGGCTTCCATGACCGTCACCAGGCCCTTGGCCTCCATGACTTTCCGCAGCCGGCCCCGGCGGACATCCGGCATCGCCAGCTCCGCCCGTTCCCGGCGCTGGAGTTCCTTGTACTTCTCATCCTGGCTGTAGGGGAACTCCGCCAGCTTTCCGCCGTAGGAGGCCAGGATGGAAACCACCTCGTCCCGGATCGGCTTCTGGAAGCCGGTGCACCAATCGTCCCCGTGCACCACAATGTCCGGACGGTATATTTCCAGGTTCTCCTTATAGCTGAGCGTCCGCTGTTCCACCACCCGGAACACCCCGGCGATGTTTTCAAACAGGCTCATGCGCTCCGCGGCAGGCACCAGCGGGAACCGCTTGTAGGAAGCCACCGCCTCATCCGACAGGACGCCGACGATCAGCTTTCCGAGCCGCTGCGCCCGGCGGATAATGGCAATATGTCCGCCGTGGATAATATCCGTGGCGAAGCACATATAAACCGTGCGGTTTTCAATTTCCTTGAGCTTCGCGGACACCGCCGCCAGATCCTCCGGATTGTCAATCTCGGCGCACAGCAGGTTCTCCACATCCAGGGCGTGGATATTCGCGGCGCCGTTCAGTTCGTTCAGGGCGTTCTCCGCGTAAACCTTCCGGTTGTCATTCTCACAGAACTCTGTAATCTTATCCAGCCAGACCTTCCAGTCCGCCCTGTTCAGCTTATACAGTGCCTGGGCTTCCATGGCGTCCTCAAAAATGTCCACGCCCACCTTCATCACTTTGCCGTCCCGGATCTGGGCCTTAAAATCCTTGTCCGGCAGGGGCAGCGTGGAAGAAACCGTCATGCAGGAAGCTTCGGAAGCCAGTACCTTGTCAAAAACTTCGTTCTCAAAAACAAGATCACCGTGCATGAGAATAATGTCATCCTGCAGATACTCTCTTGCACAGTAAATCGAATAGATATAGTTTGTCTTGTCGTAGATCGGGTTCTTCACAAAGGTGAAGTTCAGCGGGAGCTCCAGGGAGCGGCAGTAATCCACCAGCACCCCGTCATAGTATCCGGTGGTGATAACCACCTCAGTAATCCCCGCGTCAGCAATCTGTTTCAGCTGGCGGGAGAGAATCGTCTCCCGGGGAGAAATCTCCGTCATGCATTTCGGATGCTCGGAGGTCAGGACACCCATACGACTTCCGAGCCCGGAATTCAGGATCAGCGCTTTCATTCTTTCTCCTTTTGTTTTCCTCCTCCAGGTAAACAATAACTAAGTTATTGTCTCCTGCGGCACAGGAAAACAGCTTTTGTCTGAACTAATAATTCTGAATTCTGAATTCTGAATTCTGAATTGATTACATTATGCATTGAACTTTATTCTGCAATCATTATTGCAGAATAAAGTATGTTCCTTCTTCCTGGTACGGCACAGACCAGTATCCGTGCTCATCCCAGACGCCTTCCGCCTCCATCAGCGATCCGCTGGCAGAAGGCGCGACGGAGAACCGTATGTCTGAGTAGGATTCCTGATAGATCCGCAGGTTGATTCCGTCCCCTGTGGGAGCAATCTCTTCCCCGGTTTCGGACACCAGAACCACGCCGGCAAAGACGCTGCCGTCCGTCCGTTCCGCAAGCTGCAGATACAAATCCGCCTGGACTTCCCGGCTCTGGTTCAGCAGGTCCTTCACGTTCACTGCAATCGCAACGCTGCCGCTGTTGCCCCGGACCAGGGCAACAGAGATGTTGGAATTGTTCAGCGCGATCAGATCCTCCCTGGAGAGGGTCATGGTCAGCATACCATGGGTGTTCGTATCTTCCTGGGCATAGAGGGTGCGCTCCCCTGTCACGTCCTTCGCCGGCTCCTGCCGGGTCCAGGTGCTGTCACAGTAGCCGCACAGGGCGCACTGTCCCCGCTTCATGCTGTGGGGACGGAGTTCCTCGGCATAATCCACGGTTTCCGTGGACAGCACTTCCCCGCAGTCCAGGCAGATCGTCTGAATAGTAGCCGGGCCGTATACTTTGTGCGAGGTTGAACTGACGGAAGTATAGGCAGGGCTGTCAAAGAAAAATATCGTTTGTTTGGTGTTCTCGTGCAGACAGGACAGGTCCGTCGGCGTTGCCGGGGCCGGTTCCTCCGCTTCCGCGGCGCAAAGCATTGCGGAAAGCAGCAGCATAAGAAGCACAAATGCAAGTGATTTCTTCATCCTTCTGATACCGGGTTCCTCCTTAATCTCATGAAGGGTATAAACCTCCATGGTCTGTATATTTTACTTCCACTAAACTGTTATCGTCAAGTATTGTTGTATTTACAACGGTTTTGTGATAGAATTGCGGCATTATTCCGGATGCGTACATCCGCCGGAATAATACATCGTTCCGATCTGTAATTCGTAATTATGAATTATGAATTATGAATTATGAATTAGTATGGAGGGGCTCAACATGACTACCATCACCACCCGGGAGCTGAAGGAACGCCTTCAGGAGCTGCAGGGTCAGGAAGTGACCCTGCTTGGCTGGATCCGCAACCATCGCAAGCAGAAGAATATGGGCTTCGTGGACTTCTTTGACGGAACCTGCTTCAAGAATCCTCAGGTGGTGTACGATAATACCCTGCCGGACTTCGAAACGGTGCAGGCCCTGCGGGTCGGCAGCGCAGTGAAGGTGACCGGCAAAGTCGTCCCCAGCTACAAGGATCCGGAAACCCCGGAAATCCAGGCCAGCGCCATCACGCTTGAGGGCGACTGCCCGGAGGACTATCCGCTGCAGCCCAAGCGCCACACCGTGGAATACCTGCGGGAAATCGCTTACCTGCGTCCGCGGACCCGCCTGTTCCAGGCCGTGTTCCGTGTGCGGAGTGTTGCCTCCATGGCCATCCACACCTATTTCCAGGACAGGGGCTATGTCTATGTTCATACTCCCCTGATCACCGGCAATGACGCCGAAGGCGCCGGCAACACCTTCACCGTAACCACCCTGCCCAAGGGTTCCACGGCGGACGCTTCCGAAGACTTCTTCGGCAAGCCCACCAGCCTGGCCGTCACCGGCCAGCTGGAAGGCGAGACCTTCGCCATGGCCTTCTCGAAGATCTATACCTTCGGACCCACCTTCCGGGCCGAGAACAGCAACACCAAAACCCACGCGGCGGAATTCTGGATGATTGAGCCGGAAATCGCCTTCTGCGACCTGGGCCAGCTGATGGATCTGGAAGAGGACTTCCTGAAAGCCATCGTGAAGACCGTGCTGGAGAAGTGCCCGGACGAACTGAAGTTCCTGGACCAGTTCACCGGCGGCGGCCTGCTGGACAAGCTGAACACCCTGCTGACCAGCACCTGCGCCCGGGTGACCCACGAGGAAGCCATCTCCATCCTGCGCAAGGCCATGGAGAACGGCACCGAGTTCAAGTTCGAGCCGAAATACGGCGAGGATACCGCCAAGGAGCATGAGAAGTACCTGACCGAGGAGTATTTCCACAGCCCGGTCTTCGTCTACAACTGGCCGAAGGACATCAAAGCCTTCTATATGTACCAGAACGACGACGGAAAGACCGTCGCGGCGGTGGACCTGCTGGTCCCCGGCTCCGGCGAGCTGATGGGCGGCAGCCAGAGGGAAACCCGGTATGACCTGCTGACGCAGCGGATGGACGAGCTGGGCATCAGCAAGGAAGAGATGTACTGGTATGTCAACCTCCGTCGGTACGGCGGCTGCACCCATTCCGGTTTCGGCATGGGCTTCGAACGCCTGCTGATCTACCTCACCGGCGTGGACAACATCCGCGACGTCATTCCTTACTTCCGGACGCCCATGAACTGCGATTTCTAATCGCAGTTCAAATTCAGAATTCAGAATTAAGAATTCAGAATTGTTACTTTACGGAGTGTGCATTCCCGCACACTCCGTTTTCCATCTGGCCGGATAAAAAGCACAACACCCGACCCGCATAACGGGAATGTGACTGCGGGGACTGATACTCAGTCACTGTTTTCGAAGAAAATGTGACTGAGTGTCTGTCTCCCCTGTCACGTTCCTGCTCTTCATTGCCTTCACGATGTCATCCTGTCGCAGCAGATAATTCTGCATTCTGCATTGTGATGGAGGACAGTGCCTGTTCTTAACAAGTTTTTCAAAATCTTGACAATTATCCGTACAGCCTGTAATATTATTATGTTCGGCTGTGCGATTTCATATCGCTGCTGTTATCGATAGAGCATCCCCCAAATGTATCACCGTGAGTATTCCTCACGATCTGTATTCTTTCGGGCAGGCCTCTGCCGCCGTCAGTGACGGTATCTTTTCAGAGGTCAGTCCAATTCGGAAAGGTTTGGGCTTTCCCGCGGATTGCCATGACCTGTCCGGTTGCGCATGCCCTTGGTCTTCCGTGCCGCGGCAGGCTTGATCCTTTATGCCGCCATGCATGGAACAGATATGTTACGAACCGGGAACCCCCTCGGTCGAGGCAGTATACAGCCGTGCGAAGCATTTGTTTTCGTACGGTTTTTTGTTTGCCGAAACGCGCATGGGAAAAGCTTTCCTGCGCATCTGAATAATGAAAATGAGATTTTGAAAAAGAAGGGGAGGGAATTTATGAGTCCTGTAATTGCCGCGGTCATCGCCGTGGTTGTGGGCGCGATCTGCGGTTTCTTAGGATATACCTACCGGAAGAATTTCACCGAAAAGAAAATCGAACGGACGGAAGATTATGCCAAACGTCTGTATGACGACGCCGTCCGCAAAGCAGAAGATTACAAGAAGGAAAAAGTGCTGGAAGCCAAGGAGGAAATCCTGAAGGCGAAGGCAGAAAACGACCGGGAACGTGCGGAGAACGAACGGGAAATCCGGGAACGCCGCAACGAAATCCAGAAGAATGAACGCCGCCTGATCCAGCGTGAGGAAACCCTGGACAAGAAGGCCAGCAACCTGGAAACCCGCGAAGAATCCCTGAACAACAAAATGGCTGACCTGACCCAGAAGGAAAACGAGCTGGAAGAGCTCAAGGCCAAGCAGCTGACTGAACTGGAACGGATCGCCGGCCTGGACCGCGAAGCGGCCAAGCAGCTGGTCATCGACCGCGTCCAGAAGGAAGCCTTCCATGACGCCGCCGCCCAGGTGCGTGAAATCGAAACCCAGGCGAAGGAAGAAGGCGAAAAGAAAGCCCGCAACATCATCGCCATGGCCATCCAGAAGTGTGCCGCGGACCATGTGGCTGAAACCACCGTCAGCGTCATCAACCTGCCCAACGATGATATGAAGGGCCGGATCATCGGCCGTGAAGGCCGCAACATCCGCGCGCTGGAAACCGCGACGGGTGTGGATCTGATCATTGACGATACGCCCGAAGCTGTGATTGTTTCCGCCTTCGACCCGGTCCGCCGGGAAGTGGCGCGCATCGCGGTGGAAAAGCTGATCATGGACGGCCGTATTCATCCGGCGCGCATCGAGGAAATGGTCGAGAAAGCCCGGAAGGAAGTGGACAACCAGATCCGGGAAGCCGGCGAGAACGCCGTGTTCGAGACCAACCAGCATGGTATCCACCACGAGCTGGTCAAGCTGCTGGGCCGTCTGCGGTACCGCACCAGCTACGGCCAGAACGTGCTGAAGCACTCCATCGAGGTCAGCCACCTGGCCGGCCTGATGGCTGCCGAGCTCGGCGCGGATGTCCAGCTTGCCAAGCGTGCAGGTCTGCTGCATGACATCGGTAAGGCTGTGGACCACGAGAGCGAAGGTACCCATGTGACCCTGGGCGCGGAACTCGCCCGGAAGTATCACGAAAACGCGGACGTGGTGCACTGCATCATGGCCCACCACAACGACGTGGAACCCCAGACCGTGGAAGCGGTGCTGGTGCAGGCCGCGGACGCTATTTCCGCCGCCCGTCCCGGTGCCCGCCGCGAAAGCCTGGAGAACTATATCAAACGGCTTGAGAAGCTGGAGGAAATCGCCAACAGCTTCAGCGGCGTAGATAAGTGCTACGCCATCCAGAGCGGCCGTGAAGTCCGCATCATGGTGAAGCCGGAAGACGTGAATGACGACGGCATCAAGGTGCTGGCGAAGGAAATCGCCAAGCGCATTGAAGAGCAGATGGAATATCCGGGTCAGATCCGGGTGAACGTCATCCGCGAAACCAGAAGCACGGAATACGCGAAATAAAAAATCCGGCAGGAAACGAAAAAAGATCGGCAGACGCCGATCTTTTTTCAATTCATAATTCAGAATTCATAATTCAGAATTATATAGTGTTTCCACCTACGGTAATACAACAACGTAAAGGCAGTTAAGAGCGGAAACGGGAATGTGTCTGTCCCCTCTGTCATGTTCCCGCAGGGCGTATGGGTGTTCCTACTGCGTTCCCGAACGTATACGGGCGGGGAGATTCTTCGATTCCGCTCACTTTGTTCGCTCCACTCAGAATGACACCCCAAGCGCTGCGAATAATCCGTTGCGTAAGGATGTCATCCTGAGAAAGGGCGCGTGCGCCCGCGTCGAAGGATCTCCCAGCCCGCTTACGTTCGGGAAGGCAATAGGAACACCAATGGTAATGGGTAAAAAACCAGCTGTGTAATACACAGCCAGCTAAACACTATATAATTCTGAATTATGAATTATGAATTGTGAATTAATATTTGTAGTTTGCTTTTTTCCTTCCGAACCTCCGGCTGTAGCAAGGATCATACACATCTTTTCCCCAGCGCTCTTCAAACCGGGCTATGTCTTCCGCGTCCCGTTCCTCGCCGGACAGGAGCATTCCGCAGGCTTCCCGGACGGCCTTCGCGTGGGGCGTGAAGACAAACCACTTCCCGCCTTCCTTCTGCCGCAGGCCGAGGTCCACCGCGGCCAGTCCGCCCCGGTAGCCTTCATCCAGGTCCAGCCAGTTTTCCCGCCGGACCATCAGGCAGCACAGGCTCACCGCGCTGACGTTGTGCACCTTGTTCATCATGTCGTGCCAGCCGCCGGCGGTCACATACAGGCCCTCGTTCACACACTGCACCGTATGCTCCATCCCCAGGGCGAATCCGCCGTGGGTAATATGCTTTTTCCGGTCCGTCAGCACGCCGGTCACGCCGGCCACGTCCTCCCGCTGGGCATACATCAGCATTTCCCGGATGAAGTAACGGTTCATTTCCGTAACGCCCGCGTCCAGGATCAGCAGATAGTCCGCGGTGCTTGTCCGCGCGGCTTCGTTGATCAGCGGAATCCGCTCCGTTTCCCCGGCCACAATAATGCTGCCGGTCAGCTTCGGCCAGTCCGTCCGGAACTGCAGTTCGCCGAGGCATTCCTGGCACTCCTCCTCACTGTCCCCGTGGACAATCGCCTCCACGGAGGCACCGGCCGGAATCTCATACCACAGGCGGATCTCCTTGTTCACCGGCACCGCGTCCGCCTTCCGGCCGAGGGCCGCCTCATGCTCCACCGCGGCGCGGCATCCATTCACCAGGCAGGTATACAGGTTCCGGTGACTCGCGCTGCTGAAAACCTCCCGCCAGCTGTACAGGATATAGGGCAGGTGCTCAATTTTATCCGTTTTCTCCGCCAGGCGCAGGAACAGGTCATGATCCTGGCTTCCGTCAAAGCCGCTGCGCAGACCCCCGGTCTCCTCCAGCAGCGATTTGCGGATCACGGTCATATGGCAGATATAGTTGTCGCTGACCAGGTTATCTGGGCAGTAGTCCGGCTTATAGTGCGGATCCATATGCCGCCGGCCGTTCTGGGTAATCCGGTCCTCGTCGGAATAAATCACGTCCGGCTGCTTTTCCGCGATGCATTCCGCCACCCGCCACAGGGCGTCCGGCGCCAGCAGGTCGTCATGATCGCAGAGGGCAATATATTCACCCCGGGCCAGCTTCAGCGCTTCGTTCGTGTTGCCGCTGATCCCCTTGTTCTCTTCTCCGCTGAACACCCGGAAGCGGGGCTCCTTTTCGCCCCGGGCCGTCAACACGACGGTCGTCTCCGCCCGGGTGCTCGCCCCGTTGTACAGCACCGCCTCAAAGTTCAGGTAGCTCTGGCTTTCCAGGCTGTCCAGCAGATCGCCGAGCATTTTCGGGTCCGTATTGTATACCGGGATCACCACACTGATGAGCCCGGCCGCGGGCTGGTTTTCCCGCTGCGCTTTCAGCTCCTCCGCGGACGCCCGTTCACGCTTCCACCGCCGGTCATAGGTGCCCAGCAGCTGCTGCGCCGCTTTCTGGCCCAGCCGTTTCAGTGTATAGGCCGTCCCGTGGCTCTGCCGGTATTCCCTGATCCTGTCAATCATGCTCATGCCCAATCCTCTGTTTTTCTGTGTTATTTGGCAAAATTGTCTTGAATTTCAATCTGTTGCGCATTGACAAACCCCAAACCCGGCGGTATACTTGTTCCGTAATTTGTCATATTTGGTAAAGTTCTCAGGAGGAAATGCCATGCGTTCCTATTTACTGAAGGAGATCCCGGATCACCTTGCCGCCCTGGCAGTAGAGGGCTATCACAAGCCCGGAAGCCTTACCCAGGCAAGCGGCGCATGGATCCACTCTGCCGGCTCTTTTGTGCTGGAGAAGGGAACCTGGCCGCTCAATCCCCATGATCAGTGGGTCTGGCTGGCGGTTGAAAAAGGAAACATCATCCTCTTCTGGGATAACCATGAGCTGGCTCTGTCCGCAGGTTCCACCTGTTTCCTGCCCGGCGGGGACAAGCGCTGTGAAATCACCACGGAGGAGGATACCCGCTGCCTGTGGATCGCACTGGAGGGGCCGCTCAGCCCCATGGTCGTGCGTAAGATGGGCGCGCTACTCCACATGCCGCTTCGGCAGGGTGCCCTGCCCAGCCAGATTTACCTGGCGGAGCAGATTGTGCAGGTCATTGTCCGCCACAGCGGCACGGCTGACGCCACATACCAGCTGCAGCACCTGCTCTACGGCATGATCGCATCCCACTGGGGACAGCCCGTGGCCATGGACGCCATGCTCTCCCATGAAATTGCCAAGGTCGTGGACATGCTCCGCGCCAACCAGTACAAGGACAACTTCTCCCTGGCGGATATGGCCGCCATTTCCCGTATGCCCATGGAAACCTTCCGCAAGCGCTTTGTGGCGGAAGTCGGTATGCCGCCCCTCAGCTACGTGCTCCACTGCAAGATGGAGCGGGCCAAGGAGCTGCTGCGTGACCAGAACTGCTCCGTCCGCCAGGCCGGTGTGGAAGTCGGCATGCAGGATCCCTATCACTTCTCCAAGCAGTTCAAGCACATTGTGGGAATCAGCCCCAGCGCCTTTATGAAGCAGGCCTCCGTGCCCAGCGCCACCATCCGCGGCGTTACGCCGAAAGTGAAGAAGAAGTAGTGCCGTTCCGGCAAATTCAGAATTCAGAATTCAGAATTCAGAATTATCTGACTGATTCTGAACAATTCCGGTTTCCTGATTACACATCATCAGCATGATTTCGTTTAGCCCGCAGTGCGTCAAGCAGACGCCCTGCGGGTTTTTCTATGGCGTAGGTCACAAGCACAGCCAGTAGCAGGGAAAGCATAAAGGAGACCAGGGTGTACTGGTTCTGCCAGGGCTGTTCCAGCGCCATGTTGGGCGTATCGCTGACCGAGGGCGGGAAACGGAGCCGTTTCAGGTGCACAATCACGGTCTGGTGAATCAGGTAATAATTCATGCTGACGCCACCCAGGAACCGGGTAATCCGGTTCCCCAGGAGCTTCCGCAGGGGGAACAGCGCAAACGGGGCAGAAAGAACCAGCACCGCGAAGCAGACCGCGTAAACCGGCCGGTAGATCATCTGATTCATCTGAATCCTCGGGGTACTGCCGGACAGGGCCTGGAAGTGCAGCATCTGCAGCAATCCGTAAAAACCGGCCGCGAAGGTGAAGGTCGCCAGCGCCTGTCCCCCGTATCTTTTCAGCAGCTCCTGCGCGGTCATTTTTCCGCTCTTCTTCCGCGGTTCCTCCGCCGGTTCCGCGGTTACGCGTGCTTCCCGTTTTTCCTCCAGCCGGATATACACCATGGCCGCCAGGATGCCGATCACATAGACATCCAGGAAGTTGATCAGCTGGTTCACCACCATATCGTATTCCACCAGCGACCAGAGGCACCAGGCCCGGAAGCCGAAGCACACCGCGCACAGCAGGCAGAGGGTCAGCGCCGGCTTTTTCATGACGCCGCGCGCCACCAGCGGGAACAGCACATAAGCCTGGGTTTCAATGGCCAGCGTCCAGCTGGCGGCACCCAGCGGCGTAGCCAGATAGGTATCCCGGAAAAACGTGAAGGTGAAGGTCAGATGCGTCGCCACATCCTTCACCAGATACTGGGGGCTGTAATACAGCCTCCAGGGAAGCGCAATCCCGAACAGGACCGCGAGGATAATGAAATAATATCCCGGCAGGATTCTCCTGACCCGGCGGTAATAGAACTCCCGGGTGTCCGGCGCAGGAAGGCGCCTGCGCATGGCCTTCGCGTAGGGCAGGAACAGCAGGAAGGAACTGAGCAGTACCGTGCCGTCCACCCAGACGTAACCGGAACGCACCAGGTAATCCAGGTTCACGGAACCGATGACCGGCGAAAGCCAGCTCTGCTGCCAGATATGGAACCAGCTGACGATGAAAATCATCAGCACCCTCAGGCCGTCCAGTTCAGGAATCCGCTGCCGTTTTTCATTCATTGCTGATCTTCCTCTGTCACCAGGAAAGGATCGGGAGCCGGCGTTTCCGTCGGTTCCGCCGCCGGCTGTTCGGTGTTCTCAGCCGGAGGCGCCGGGGTCTCCGTCGTTTCGGGCGGCACCGGCGTTTCAGGATACGGATTGATGCCGGCCTTTTCGCAGGCCTGCAGATACAGGTTCTCTATATCCCGGTACTGCCTGCGCAGCCCCTCCCGGTCCAGGCTTCCCAGCAGCTGAGCAGCCTCCGTCCACTCCTCGCGGCGGATGGCGGCCCTGGCTTTTTCATAGGTGGCCTGCGCCCGGATAGCGCCCGTCTTCTGATAATCATCCGGAATATCCCGGAGCAGTTCCAGCGCCAAGGAGAATTCCCGGTCGTCCGCTGCGTCCGCCGCCAGCTCATACCGGCAGGCCTGGTCCCGGGCATTGCTGTCCAGGTAATCGGGGATAGAGGCAAACAGGCTCTGGGCCGTTTTGATATCCCCGGCGTTATACCGTTCCTCCGCCTGGGCGTAGGTCAGCGCTTTGCACCGTTCCTTCGCGTCCGACCAGTCCCCGGCCATCAGGAATTCCCGGCTCGCGCCGTCCAGGTCCCCGGCAGCCAGCAGTTCTTCCGCCTTATGGTAATGGCATTCCAGGGTCATCTCCCGGCTGTTCAGGTAATCCTGGATCCCGCTGAGAATCTCAATCGTGCCGTCCCAGTCCCCCTGCTCCATCCGTTTCCGGGCGGGCAGGTACAGGCAGTCGGAAGCCTGTTCCCGGGCACCGGCATAATCCCCCAGCGACAGGAAGATTTCCCGGGCCTCTTCGTATTTTTCCTCCGTCTTCAGCGCGGTCCCCTGGGCCATGCCGGCTTTCTGCTCCAGTTCCCTGCGGCCTTCGTAATCCTCCGGCAGAAGCAGCATCGCTTCCTGCGCGCCCTGCCAGTCGCCCTGCTCCAGCAGCATCCGGGCCCGAAGCAGATCGGTTTCATTCGCTTTGTCAATGGCTTCCGGCTTGCCCGGGATGACCCGCAGCAGCGCGGACGCCTTTGCCAGCGTCTCTGCGTCGTTCCCGCTGTCCGCCGTCTCCAGGGCAATCTGCCAGTCGCATTCCGCGATCATTTCCTGCGCGTTTCCGTAATCGCCCAGGATCTGGAACACTTCCTTCGCGCCGGCCGGATTCCCCGTTTCCAGCGCCCGGTATCCAGCCTGCAGCCTCAGCCAGGGGGACAGACCGAAATAGGTGCCGGCGCACAGGGCCACTGACGCGGCCATGGCGATCAGGATCCGGATCCGGCTACCCCGGCGGGATTGCTGCTGATTATATTCCTCCTCCCGGATCCGCTGCAGGCGGATGGTATCCTCCCGCATGCTCCGGCTGTTCAGATCCAGCTGCCGCTCCTTCATGCTGACCTGGGCTTCCACCGCTTCCGGACTGAAGCGGGAAAAGATCATATCCTTCTGCCGGCCGCAGCGGGCGCAGATATCCGCTTCCTCCGGGTTCGGCCGGCCGCAGACGCAGAGCCACAGGCCGTCCTGTTCCGTCGGATAGCCTACCGCGGTTTCCCCGGCGGCGTATTTCAGCTTGGTCAGCGCCGGACTCACCGGCAGGTTGTTGGGGATATACATGATCCCCTTGCCGGGTTCCCGCCGCCAGACTTCATTGTCCGCGTACCAGACCTTCTCAATGATCACGTCAATGGAATGAAGATCCTCCGCCGGCGCGCACGGAACCGTCATCAGGAAAGTGGAATGGGGCCGGCCGTTCAGCGCCCTGCCGCGGTAGGCCAGGCGTTCGGTTTCCCCGCCGTCCTCATCCAGAAGGCGCAGCAAAACCTCGGCCGAGACAATGACCCGGTCGCTGAGGTTAAACAGGGTTACGGTAGCCGCGGGGACCTCTTCCGTCGGCATGGCCGTGCGGAAGATCTCGGCCGGACATGAAAGATCAATGTAGTTCATAGCGCTCCAAAGAAGTCTTTCGCATTGATTTTCAATTCAGAATTCTGAATTATTACTTTGACTTATGTACTCTCCGGAATTTTCCGGATCATGAATCAAACCTGTTATGAAACCCAAATCAGAGGATATATTCTTCAACTATAAATCCAGAACAATTCTGATTTCTGAATTCATAATTCTGAATTATTCCACCGTGTGGACTATGATTTCCGTCAGGAAATAGTTCTCATACTTGAGCAGCAGTTCCACCTGCCGGCCTTCCGGCGTATCCGTCACATAGCGCAGGGTCATGGCGGAGAAATCGTAGAACGCTACGCCGTAGGGCGCCGTGCCTTCGGTTCCGTACAGCACCTCGGTCAGGTCCTCGCCCATCTCGTTTTCACCGCTGCGGAAACGGCTGAAGTCATCGCTGAACACATCGCCGATCCGGACGCAGCGCGGACCTTCCATACCGTCATCCAGGATGGAGAAGCTCAGAATCTCCGCGTTCTCTCCATGCTCCCCGCAGCGGAAAACCGCCTCATAGCCGTCTCCGTCGCACCGGAGCAGCCAGGTGCCGTCCTCATTATCCATGATCTCGGTTTCCGGGGTACCCGGCAGATCCGCCGGTTTGAGGGAGACATAGGGCAGTCCGCCCACGGTGAGGTCTTCCGCGCCCAGGGGCGTCAGCTCCAGTCCGTTGCGGCTGGTTTTGACCGCCCGGTATTCCTCCTGCCCCGCCAGCTCGATCAGTTCACTGTAGAACTCCTCCGCGCGGGAAGCGTCCATCAGCTCCGTCCCCGCGGGATTCAGACCGCTGATCCGGATCACGGTAACCATGCCGTTGGCCAGGGAATAGGTGATGGCCGTGCGGCAGGACAGTTCCCCGTCCGTCACCACTTCGCCGTATTCCACGGTATTGACCCACTGGCCGTCCCGCAGCAGCCGGCCATAGGCGAAGCCCGCCTCCGTTTCCCTGAGGTAAAGAATCGCTTCCTCCCGGGTACCGGTCAGTTCGGGATTGTCCAGGGGGAAGGCGGCCAGCACTTCATCCAGGCGGCTGTCGATGCCGGTTTCCCGGAACACCGGCCCTTCCGTATAATCAAAAACCAGGGTGTTCACCGGAGTATCCGCCGTCAGCTCCGTTCCCTCCGCGTAAACTCCGGCCGTTCCATACATAAAAAAGGTTCCGTCCTCGCTCTCGGCGTCCTCCCCGGCCGGATCGTTCAGCAGCTCTTCTGTCAGCACCTGAGCCCTGACGCTTTCAAGCAGTTCATCCAGTTCCGCGGCTGTGACCACATTCACGTTCTCCTCCGCTGCAGCCGGCAGGATCAGGCACAGCAGCGCCGCGGCCAGGAGACACAGGATCCTTTTCATCATGACGGGTTCACTCCTCCCTGAAGGGTCTTATTCTATCCGCTTAAAAATGCGTATACACGGAAGATTATAGCACAGTCCCCAGCATCATGACAACTCAGGCCGTTTTGCCACAATATCTAGGGAATTGCCAGAACAACGGTTACTCGATTATAATGATTCATATCTGAATTGTGTAACTGTTGGCCAGTCTTTTGCGGGAGTGTATCAAAATGAATAAGCGCGTTTTGTGTTTCCTGACGGCTCTTCTGCTGGTTCTGCCGGGCATCGCGTCTCCGGCGGGCGTCTGCGACCATCTCGATCCGAATAATAATTACCTGCCTTATCCCTATGAGGTTATCGGGGCGGTAGAGGCAAAACCCGGCGTCCCCGGTTACTCGGGCGACGCCTGCTGCAGCAACTGCCACGCAGTCATCTATCCGGGATTTGTTACCTATGCCGAGGATCCGGATCTTCGCGATCCTACCCGTCCATCCGGACAGGACGAGGGGCCGGAAAAGCCAGACAAGCCGGATAATCCCGATACGCCTGATACGCCGGATACTCCTGACACTCCGGGCACCCCTGAGAATCCGGATGACCCCGTGAATCCGGATACGCCTGACAATCCGGATACGCCTGACAATCCGGACACGCCTGACAATCCGAACACACCCGTGAATCCGGGAACGCCCGATAATCCGGACGCTCCCGTCCAGCCGGGCTCCCAGAATCCCCCGGAAAATCCGCCGACCGGACAGGATGATTCCGGAACACCGGTAACCCCGGGACAGCAAAACCCCGCGAATCCGGAAAATCCGGTACAGCCCGGCGCTTCCGCGCAGACTGATCCGCCCGTACAGCCGGAAACCCCGGTACAGCCTGCCGATCCCGGACAGACCGATCCGCCCGCCCGGGAGGAGGAACAGACCCCGCCGGAAAACCCGGTACAGCCCGTCCCTCCGGCACAGGACGACAGCCGGGATAATGAACAGACAAAGCCGGAAAACCCGGTGCAGCCCGTGACCCCGGCACAGAATGACAGCAGCCCGGCAGAACAAACCCGGCCGGCAGAGCAGACTCAGCCCGAACAGCCTGTCACTCCGGCGCAGAACAACCCGCCGGCAGAACAGCCAAAACCGGAAAATCCGGTGCAGCCCGCACCTCCCGAACAGCCGGTTCAGCCGGAACCGCAGGAGCCGCCGGTCCTGCCGGCCAATCCGGACCAGTCCGATGAGCCCGGTCTGATCCTGCCGCCTTCCGACGGTACGGAAGATCCGGAGGAACCGGAAAACCCGGCGGAAGACGTGCCGCTCCCTGAAAAGCCGCCGGTTCGGGGCGTTGTGGAGGACGAACCCTTTTCCACCCGGTATCCCTACCGGCGGGTCAGGATGAACCCGGAGGAAGGCATCCGCGCGCCGGCCGCCGGAACCCTGATCTGGCCGATGCCGAAGTCTCCTTTCCAGCAAATGCTTGAGGAATAAACCAGGACCGGAAGATCCTGGAAGATGACGAACCGTACCGGGAAGGCCTCCCGATACGGTTCGTTCCTTATTCTGCTTGCCCCGCAGCGGGGTTTGTGCTATACTTCTTTCATTATTTTACAGGATCAGGTGAAAGCTCATGGACCGCATTTATGACCCGAAAGTCATTGAACCCAAGTGGCAGAAATTCTGGGAGGAGCACCAGACCTTCCACACGGATGTCTGGGACTTTTCAAAGCCCAAGTTCTACGCGCTGGATATGTTCCCTTATCCCAGCGGCGTCGGCCTGCACGCCGGCCATCCGGAAGGCTATACCGCCACGGATATCGTCAGCCGCATGAAGCGGATGCAGGGCTACAACGTCCTCCATCCCATGGGATATGACAGCTTCGGCCTGCCGGCGGAACAATATGCCGTTACCACCGGACACCATCCGGAAGGCTTTACGAAGGAAAACATCAAGACCTTCAGCCGTCAGCTGAAGGAGCTTGGCTTTGACTACGACTGGGACAAGATGATCGCCACCAGCGATCCTGAGTTCTATAAATGGACCCAGTGGATTTTCAAGCAGCTCTACCTGGACGGATACGCCCAGTACATCGACATGCCCGTCAACTGGTGTGAAGAGCTGGGCACTGTGCTGTCCAATGACGAAGTCATCGACGGCAAGAGCGAGCGCGGCGGCTACCCCGTGGTCCGCAAGAACATGAAGCAGTGGGTCATCGATCAGCCCGCTTTCGCGGAAAAGCTGCTGGAAGGCCTGGAGGAGATTGACTGGCCGGAAAGCACCAAGGATATGCAGCGCCACTGGATCGGCAAGAGCACCGGCGTTGAGGTGAAGTTCCAGATCGTCGGCGGCGGCGAATTCAGCATCTTCACCACCTGTATTGAAACCATCTACGGCATCACCTTCATGGTGCTGGCGCCCGACGGACAGCTGGTGCAGGATCTGATGCCCCGGATTCAGAACCAGGAAGAAGTCAAGGCTTATATTGAAGAAACCCGCAAGAAGAACGATATGGACCGGACGGAGCTGAACAAGGGCAAAACCGGCTGCCGTCTGGAAGGCGTCAAGTGCATCAACCCCGTCAACGGCAGGGAAGCGGAGCTGTTCATCGGCGACTTCGTCCTGGCCAGCTACGGCACCGGCGCGGTCATGGCCGTTCCGAGCCATGACCAGCGCGACTTTGAGTACGCCGTTGCCCATAACATCCCGATGATCCAGGTCATCGACGGTGCCGACGTGAGCGAGCATGCCTTTGAGAAGCAGGATTACCTCGGCAAGGGCTGCAAGCTGATCAACAGTGAGGAATTCACCGGCCTGACCGTGGAAGAAGCCAAGGAAGCCATCACCGTGAAGCTGGAGAAGATGGGCGTGGCCAAGCGCACGGTCAACTACCACTTCCGGGAATGGATCTTCGCCCGCCAGCGCTACTGGGGCGAACCCGTACCGGTGGTGCATACCGAAGACGGAAAGATCTACCCGCTGCCGGATGACGAACTGCCCCTGATCCTGCCGGAGCTGGAGGATTACAAGGGCAAGAACGGCAAGGCCCCGCTGGAGAATGCCGAAGAGTGGAAACACTACGACAAAAACGGCGTCAAGGGCCTCCGGGAGACCAGCACCATGCCGGGTTCCGCCGGCAGCAGCTGGTACTACATGCGCTATATTGATCCGCATAACGACAAGGAATTCGCGAATTACAAACTGCTGGAGCACTGGCTGCCGGTTGACCTGTACATCGGCGGACCGGAACACGCGGTGGGCCACCTGATGTACAGCCGGATCTGGAACCGCTACCTGTACGACAAGGGCCTGAGCCCCGTGAAGGAGCCCTTCAAAAAGCTGGTGCACCAGGGCATGATCCTGGGTGAAAACGGCATCAAGATGGGCAAGCGTTTCCCCAAGTACGTGGTCAATCCCAGCGATATCGTGGAAAAGTACGGCGCGGACACCCTCCGGCTGTATGAGATGTTCATGGGACCGCTGGAAGTCTCCAAGCCCTGGAGTCCCCAGGGTGTGGAAGGCGCCCGGAAGTTCCTGAACCGGGTCTGGACCTTCTTCACCAACGAGGAGAACATCACCGCCGAAAGCGACGGCGCCCTGGACCGGGTCTTCCACCAGACCGTGAAAAAGGTCAGCGGAGACTTTGAAACCCTGGGCTTCAACACCGCCATCAGCCAGATGATGATCTTCGTGAATGCCTGCTACAAAAACGGCACCTGCCCGAAAGCCTACGCGGAAGCCTTTGTGAAGATGCTCAGCTGCATCTGCCCCCACATCGGCGAGGAAATGTGGAGCCTGCTGGGCCACGAAGACACCATCGCCTATGAACCCTGGCCCGTCTGGGACGAGGAAAAGATCAAGGAAGACACGATCCAGATTCCCGTCCAGGTCAACGGCAAGGTCCGGGCCACGGTGGAGATCGGCGTGGAGGAAGGACAGGACAGCGTGCTGGAGAAAGCCCACGCCATGAAGAACGTCCAGTCTTTCATCGAAGGCAAGACCATCGTCAAGGAGATCTACGTGAAGGGCAGAATCGTCAATATCGTAGTGAAATAAAAAATGGCGGAAGCAGAGCTTCCGCCATTTTTTTGTAATTCATAATTCATAATTCATAATTCATAATTCATAATTTCAGATACTCTTCCGCTTTCAGATATAGTTTCATTGTATTCTGGAAGTCTTGATTATCAACGCATTTACTGTGCACCATCCGGAATGATCCTCCTGATATCCACCGGCATAGACTATTCGCCGGTATTCTGCAACAGCAAATAAATTATGAATTATGAATTATGAATTATGAATTTATGCCATTGACATCGTAACATTCCCGTAATAAAATGATTCTGTATCATTAGATACATCTGTGTCTGTCTATGACCGATGATGAAGAACGTTGAGGTGAACCATTCATGACCGTGTATCGCCGCCGTCTCCTGTGCCTCGTGCTGGCGCTGAGCATGATTCTCACGCTGATCCCTGCCGCTACAGGAAGCCGGAACTCTGCCTATGCGGAAGCGGATCGTAAGGGAATCACGCTGGACAAGGTGAACATGCGCTACGGCGCGGGCTCCGACCAGAAGATTGCCTTTACCCTGCCGGCTAACCATGTCTGTACCATTCTGGATACCAAAACGGTCCAGAACGTACTCTGGTACAAGGTGGAAACGATCGATCCCGCCCGGAAAAACAGCAATAAATACACGGGTTATATCCACGGGGACTTTTTCCGTGAGCTGACCGCCGAGGAGGCTGCGCTGTACGTTGCCACCGGCAACTCCGCCACGCCCACGCCCGTTCCCGTTTCCAACGGAGGCGCCCCCACGCCTACCCCCACGCCGGTTCCCGCCGCGGGGAACGTTGACCTGCCCGCTGCCGCGGGTTCCATCGGCTTTGTGACCGCCGGCGGCACCAACCTGCGGGAAGGCCCCGGCACCGGCTACCACAGCATTACCCGCCTGGACCGCAACACCCAGGTGGAACTGCTGACCATCCCCTCCATCCGCGGAGGCGGCGCCAACACGTTCTTTAAAGTCAAATACGGCAATTCTGTCGGCTATATCATGAGCGACTTCATCTCCATCCTCAGCGGCGGTCCGGAAAACGGAACCTCTGTTGCGGTCACCCCGGTTCCGGCGTCCCCTGTGTCCGCCGCGACCCCGGCGCCCAACACCACCGCCTACACGCATGTGAAGCTCACCCTTTCCAGCTGCCACCTGCGCGTCACCCCGGACGGAGACTATGATCCCAACAACGACTGGACGGGCAAGGGAACCGTCCTGCTGATCGCCGGCAATCCGGTGAAAAAGGGAAGCTATACCTGGTATCCCGTCTCCAAGGACGGTAAAACCTACTATGTCCGGAACGACTGCGTCCAGCCCTATACCGACAGCAGCGCCCCGGCCGTTACCCCCGCGCCGGCCACCGCGGCTCCCGCCACGGCAGCCCCCGCAGCCGCGACCCCCATTCCCAATGACACCCAGTACGGTATGGTTCAGCTGATCCTGACCAGCTGCCACCTGCGCACCAGCCCGGACGGCCCCTATGATCCGAAAAACGACTGGGAAGGCCGCGGTTCCGTGCTGATGCTGACCGGGGATCCCGTAACAAAAGGAAAATACAGCTGGTATCCGGTCAGGAAGGACGGCAAAACCTATTATGTCCGGAATGACTGCGTCCAGCCGCTTGCCAGCATTACCGCCACGCCACTGCCCGCAGACGTGACGGCTACCCCGGCCCCGGCCGCCGATACCGCGACGCCGGCTCCCGCCGCGGTAACGCCCGTCCCGGCCAACGTTTCCTATACCCATGTCCGGCTGGTACTGACCAGCTGCCACCTCCGGAGCGCTCCGGACGGAGCCTATGACTCCAATAACGACTGGGAAGGCCTCGGCAGCGTCCTGCCCCTGGCCGGAAGCGCCGTGAAACAGGGTGCCTACAACTGGTATCCGGTCACCAAGGGCGGGAAAAAGTATTACGTCCGTGAAGACTGCGTCCAGCCCTATATTGACGGAAACGCCGGCACGGCGGCCGTCACGCCGACCCCTGCCCCCACCATTAATCCGAACGGAATCGGCTGGGTCAAAACCACCAAGGGCGGCGTCAATCTCCGGGCTACCATCGGCGGCACCACCGTCAAGCAGCTGAAGAAAAACGTTACCCTGCCTTATCTGCTGGAGCCTGTCCAGAAGAACGGCTATACCTGGTATTTCGTCCAGGACGGCGCGAACCGGGGATATCTCCGCAGCGACGTTGTCGCCGTTGTCAACGCGCCTGACGCTACTCCCACGCCGGTTCCCGCCGCAGACGGTTCCACCCCGACGCCCACCGTTGCGGCGCCGACGGAGAATCCGCCTTCCGGCTATCTGAAGACCAATTCCGGCGGGGTGAACCTGCGGAAGAAGGCCGGTTATACCGACACCATCGGCCGGGTTGACAAGGGCGTTGTCCTGCCTTACTACGGCGCAACCACCCGGGTGAAGGGCGTTGACTGGTATTATGTCAAACACCCGTCCCTGGGATACGGATATCTGCACGCGACCTATATCAACCTGTGCAACGCGGACGGCTCCGCCCTCGCGACGCCCACTCCCGCACCCACCAATACCCCGGCTCCCGGCACAACAAACGCACCCATCAATACCAGCCAGACGGAAGCCACCTATAACACGCTGAAGACCGGTTCCACCGGCGACGCCGTGAAGAACCTGGTGAACGAACTGAAGAACCAGGGATATTACTCCGGTTCCGTGACCAGCAAGTACACCACCGCTGTGGCAGACGCCGTCAAGGCCTTCCAGAAGGCCAAGGGCCTGACCGTGGACGGTATCGCGGGTTCGGCCACCCAGCATAAGCTCTTCAACACCGTGCCTGTCGGCTACGCGAACCTGGAGAACCTGACCATGACCCTGTACCCGGCCGAAAAGATCGACTGGAACACCGGCGGCATCAACGAGCTGTGGGCCAAGGGCAGCAACTACAAGGTCTTTGACGTGAAGACCGGTATCGTCTGGTGGGCGCACCGCTGGTCCGGCGGCCTGCACGTTGACGCGGAACCCCTGACCGCCGCGGATACCGCGCGGATCTGCAGGATCTACGGCGTCAACCAGAGCTCCCAGATTACGAGCACCAAGCACTGGCAGCGCCGTCCGATGCTGGTCACCATCGGCACAAGAACCTTCGCCTGCTCGCTGTACGGCGTACCGCACAACTATCCGGAAGGCGACACCATCCCCGATAACGACTTCAAGGGCCAGCTGTGTATCCACTTCACCAACAGTAAGACCCACAGCAGCAAAAAAGTGGACAGCGGCCACGAAGACGCGATCCAGTACGCCTGGGAGCACGCTCCGAACGGACACAAGTAAAAACTGAATGGAATTCAGTTTTTACAATGCAGAATGCAGAATGATATAAACAGATAACACAAGGGGGTTGGACAATGTCCCACCCCCTTTATTATGCTTCATGGATCATGTATAATGCATAAAGGTTATATTTGCTGAATGTATTGCTTCACAAAGGAGAACGCCATGGCAAAGGTCAAGAGCACATACGCCTGTACCGCATGCGGTTATGAAAGTCCCCGCTGGGTCGGCCGCTGCCCCGGCTGCGGCGCCTGGAACACGCTGGAAGAGAGCCTGCAGGCCGTCCCGGAAAAAGCTTCCGGTAAAATCGCCGCGAACCAGCGGCCCGGTACCGGCGCGAAGCCCATGTCCCTGAAGGACATTCCGGAGGATACGACCCTGCGGACCGGCACCGGCATCAGCGAACTGGACCGGGTGCTGGGCGGCGGCATTGTGGAGGGCGGACTGATCCTGATCGGCGGCGATCCCGGCATCGGCAAAAGTACCCTGCTGCTCCAGGTCTGCGATCACCTGGCGAAAAGCGGAAAACGCACGCTGTATATCAGCGGTGAGGAATCCGCCCGGCAGATCAAGCTGCGCGCGGCCCGCCTGGGCATTGAAAGCGACCTGTACGTCCTGGCGGAGAACGCCCTGGACGCGGTGGAGGAAAAAATCCGGGAACTGCAGCCCGACACGGCGGTCATTGACAGTATCCAGACCATGTACCGGCCTGAAATGGCCAGCGCCCCCGGCAGCGTCAGCCAGATCCGGGAAAGCACCAGCCTGATCATGCGCCTTTGCAAGGAAACCGGCACCAGCGTGTTCCTGGTCGGCCATGTGACCAAGGACGGCGCGATCGCCGGTCCCCGGATGCTGGAGCATATGGTGGACGTGGTGCTGTACTTTGAGGGCGACCGGCAGCAGGATTACCGTCTGCTCCGGGCGGTCAAAAACCGCTTCGGCTCCGTGAATGAACTGGGCGTCTTCCGGATGACCGGGCAGGGCATGCAGGTGGTCGACAATCCCAGCGAGGAACTGCTGAGCCTCCGGGCCAAGGGTGCCAGCGGAAGTACCGTCTTCTGCGGCATGGAAGGCAGCCGGCCGCTGCTGTGTGACGTGCAGGCGCTGACCAGTCCCACCTTCTACGGCACGCCCCGCCGCGCGGTAAACGGCGCGGACAGCGGCCGGGTTGCAATGCTGCTGGCCGTACTGGAAAAACGCGCCAACCAGCGGACCTATAACCAGGATGTCTATATCAATGTAGCCGGCGGCCTGGAGCTGAGCGAGCCCGCGGCTGACCTGGCCCTGTGCGTGGCTGTTGCCTCCAGCCTGAAGGATAAACCGGTGGGACCCGAGGTGGCTGTCATGGGCGAAGTCGGCCTGGCAGGGGAGGTTCGGACCATTCCCCAGTGCGACCGGCGGATCGCCGAGTGTGCCCGCCTGGGCTTCACCACCATCGTGGTTCCCCGTTCCAACGCCCGTCGGATGAGCCTGCCCGAAAACGTAAAAGTAATCGGCGTGGACACCGTCGCCCAGGCGATGAGCGTGATCTTTTAATCCTGATAAAGATCAGGATTAAAAGAAATGCACAATGCACAATGAATAATGCACAATGATTTTCTTTACCGTTTTCATATGATGGATCGTCCATCCGCAATCTTTCCCGATTCATTACACTTCAACCGGCAGGAACCTCTGCCCGTTGACACTTTTCTCATTATGCATTATGCATTATGCATTGTGCATTGAATTTAGAGGTATAGTATGAGATCCAAAGCAATGGAAAAACTTCTCCGTCTCCTGCTGGTGCTGCTGGGCATCGGCGTAGGGCTTGCCGCGGCGCAGCTGGGCCTGGCCCTGTTCCGGCTGAGCCATCAGAACGCGGATATCCCGACCTGGGTACCCCTGGCTTCCTATACCGGCATGGCAGTCCTGGGCGGCCTGCTCCTGATGCTTCTGAGCGGTCGGATTATCCGCCGGGTCAGCACCTTCTCCATGGAGATGCAGAAGGAGTTTGACAAAATGCCGGCCAACCAGCTGCTGAGCGCTATCATCGGCCTGATCCTGGGCCTGATTGTAGCGGCGCTGCTGCGGCAGATGCTGTCCTTCTTCGGCACCGGCGTCGCCGGCGCGGCGCTGACCGCCATCCTGTACCTGACCCTCGGCGCCCTGGGATACAACATGGGCAAACGCCGGAGCCGGGAATTCATCGCCATGATCACCCGCCTGTCCGGCGCCCGGGAAAAGAGCAAAATCCGGAAACACGGCTATGCCTCCCGGAAATATGTGGATACCAGCGCCATCATAGACGGCCGGATCCTGGAAATTGCGAAGACCGGCTTTATTGAAGGGGAGTTTGTCATTCCCCAGTTTGTGGTGGATGAGCTCCAGCATGTGGCCGATTCCTCGGATGATACCCGGCGGGAGCGGGGCCGGCGGGGCCTGGAAATCCTGCGGGAGATGCGGGACGGCCTGAAGCAGCTGGTCATCGATCCGGCGGACATCGAAGGCCTCCAGGACGTGGATGTGAAACTGCTCCGCCAGGCCCGGGACTGCGGCGGAACGGTCATTACCGTGGATTATAACCTGCAGAAGGCAGCCGCTGTCAGCGGCGTAAAGAGCCTGAATGTGAACGAACTGGCGGATGCGCTCCGGCCCGCGGTGGTCCAGGGTATGGAGCTCCGGGTCCGCATTTCCAAGGAGGGCAAGGAATCCGGCCAGGGCGTCGCCTATCTGGATGACGGCACCATGATCGTTATCGAAAACGGCAAATCCCGCATCGGGGAGGATGTCGATATTCTGGTCACCAGCGTCCTGCAGACTTCGGCCGGCCGCATGATCTTTGCCCGGCTGAAGATTTAATTCATAATTCATAATTCATAATTACAGTTACTGTTCTGAAACTGAAAGGCAGCGTTAAACATCAAAACGCTGCTTTTTTGTGGCTAAAGATAATATCATTATGAATTGTGAATTGTGAATTGCAATAAAATAAGGCCTTTCGGCCTTATTTTATTGCAGTATGCTGCTGGTCGCTTCGTCCTCGTACTGCCGGGTATACAGCCGGTAATACGGGCCCTTTGCAGCCATCAGTTCCTTGTGGGTTCCCTTTTCCACAATCTTGCCGTCCTTCACCACCAGGATCAGGTCCGCATTCCGGACTGTGGAAAGCCGGTGGGCAATCACCAGGGAGGTCCGTCCCTGGATCACTGTGTCGATGGCGGACTGAATCCGCTGTTCCGTCAGGGTATCCACGGAAGCTGTGGCTTCATCCAGCACCAGGATCCGGGGATCCGCCAGGATCGCACGGGCAAAGGAAATCAGCTGCTTTTCACCGGTGGAGAGCAGGTCGCCGCCTTCGCCGACGTCCGTATCAATACCCTTTTCCATCTTGGCCACCACCTGATCGGCAGAGACCAGCTTCAGGGCCCGGTCAATCTCTTCCTCCGTGGCGTTGGGATTGCCGTAGAGCAGGTTCTCCCGGATGGTTCCGGAGAACAGGTGCGGGGTCTGGAGTACGTAGCCGATGGCGCTGTGGAGCCACAGCTGGCTCCGTTCCCGGGCGTCGCGTCCATCAATCAGCACCTTGCCCTCCGTCGGCTCAAAGAAGCGGCACACCAGGTTGACCAGGGTGCTTTTGCCCGCGCCCGTTTCCCCCACGATGGCGATATTGCTGCCAAAGGGAATCTTCAGGCTGAAATGCTCCAGCACGTTCTCATCCCCGTCCGGATAGCGGAAGGTGACGTCCTCGAACTCGATATCCCCGCGGATGGGTTCCCAGTTTTCCTTCTTCGGGGAGAAGGAATCACCGTATTTTTCAATCACTTCAGGCGTATCGGTCACGTCGGACCTGGTGCCCAGCAGCCTTGTCAGCCGCTCAATGTTCACCTGGGTGGTGATCACGTCCGAGATCGCGTCCACAATCCAGCGGACGGGCTCCATCATACCCTGGGCATAGGACATGAACATGGAGAAGGTACCCACCTCTGAAGCGGCGATCACGCCGCCCTGCCACAGGACAATCGCCAGGGCCAGGGAAGAGGCCAGGTGCATGGTCACGGCAAACGCGCCGCGCAGCCGGGCCGCCCGCACCGAGGTGCTGCGGTATTCCTCCGTGTCTCCCACGAAGTCCTTTTCCATGCGCTCCTCAATGGTCAGGGTCTTGATGGTTTTCGCGCCGGTGATCGCCTCGTTGAAGTCTCCGGTGATCCTGGAATTCAGTTCCCGGATATGCCGGTTGGCCTGGATCAGCTTTTTCTGGAAAAGGGAATACAGCACCACGATCAGGGGCAGGATCACCAGCACCATCAGGGCCAGCCGGAAATTGATCACCAGCATGACCACCGCAGCGCCGATGACATAGCTCGTATGCCAGACGCTGTCCATGAAGGTCCAGGAAACCAGGCCGCCGATCCGGGAGGTATCGGACATCACGCGGGAATGAATCCAGCCGACGCTGTTCTGGTTAAAGTAGGAGAAGGACAGGGTCTGCAGGTGGCTGAAAGCCGCCGCCCGCAGGTCCCGGTTCACGGAAACCTCCGTCGTCATGGCTCCCCGGCAGGCAAAGAAGGTTGCACAGCCGGCCAGGAGGATCGCCGCTACGTAGATCACGATAAACAGCGGCAGGGTATCCAGGGTCCCAAGCCTGATAAAGTGATCCAGGGCGTAACGCTGGAACAGGGGCAGGCCGATATCCAACCCGGTGCCGACCAGACCGCCGATCAGCATCACCAGCAGGGTTTTCCTGTATTTCTTCACATAGGGAAGGATCCGCGGGATGCCGAAGAATGGCAGGGACACCGCGTCCTTTTTGAGGCTTTCTGTTATCTGCGTCATTCCGCATTCACCTCCTTCAGTTCCTCTGTACAGTTGTCTTTCTTTGTTTCCGGGTCGGGGGAGAATCCCTGTATCTCCATGATCTGGCGGTACAGGCCTTCCTGCCTGCCCAGTTCTTCCGGCGTTCCCAGCTGGCTCACCCTTCCGTGATCCAGCACCAGCACCTGATCCGCCTTGGAAAGGGTCGTGATCCGGTGGGAGATCAGGATAATGGTGGCAGAACCGAAGCGCTTCTCCAGCGCCGAACGGATCTTCGCGTCAGTCTCCGTATCCACGGCGGAGAGGGAATCGTCAAAAATCATGATGGGCGTCGGCCTGGCCAGCATCCGGGCAATTGCCGCCCGCTGCTTCTGGCCGCCGGACAGGGTCACGCCCCGCTCGCCCACAAAGGTGTCATAACCCTTGGAAAAGGACCGGATGGTTTCATCCAGGCAGGCAGCCTGAACCGCCGCCTCCAGCTCCTTGTCCCCCAGGTCCCGGACCGCAATACCCAGGTTATCCCGCAGGGAACGGGAGAACAGATAAGGCTCCTGCAGCACAATACCGATATTGCCCCGCAGGTGCTCCAGGGAAATCTTCGAGATGTCCGTCCCGCCGACGGTGATCTTTCCGCAGTCCGCGGGCAGGGGATACAGCCGGTCCAGCAGGTACATCAGCGTGCTCTTGCCCGAGCCGGTTCCGCCGAGGATACCCAGCGTTGTTCCGGCGGGAATGGTAAAGCTCACGTCATGGAGCATTTCACGGCTTCCCTCATAGGCAAAGTTCACATGGTCGAAGCAGATATCGCCGTTCATCGGCGGCGTCAGCGTGTTTTCCGCGTCCTTTTCCTCTTCCGCGTCCATGATATAGCCGATACGGTCGATACCGACGCCGGCCTTGGACATTTCGCTGAGCATGCGTCCCAGCTGTCGGACCGGCCAGACCAGCAGGCCGTTGTAGCTGATAAAGGCGATGTACTCACCGCTGGTCATATTGCCCCGCAGGCAGAAGAGCACACCGAAGATCACCACCAGCATAATCTGGAGGCCGGAAAGAATATCGGAGGAGGACCAGAAGAAGCTCATCAGCCGGCCCAGCTTCACCCACAGGGAGGTGTAATAATCATTATGCTTTTCAAACCGGTCCCGTTCATACCGTTCCCGGCCGAAGGCCCGCACCACCCGCACGCCGGTCAGATTTTCCTGCGCCATGGCGGAAAGCTTGCCTTCGTTCTCGTCGCATTCCTCAAAGCCCTTCCGGAACTTCCTGTGGAAAAACAGGGAATACCAGATAATCACAGGCAGGGGAAGCATGGCAATCAGCGTCAGGGAGCTGTTCATGGAAAGCATGAAGCTCACGCTCATCACCAGCAGGATCCCGATCCGGATCAGGTTTGTCATCTGCTCGGAAATAAAGTTCCGGGTGGTTTCGATGTCGCTGGTGCACCGCTGGATAATATCCCCGGTGTGGTTGCTCATGTGCCACTGGAAGGGGAGCCGCTCAATATGGCCGAAAAGCGTGTCCCGCATGTTCTTGACCAGCGTTTCACTGGCCCGTACATTGGAGACGCGGAACGCGTACCGGGCAACGGCGCAGATACCCGCCACAATCAGCACGGCCAGCGCCATGATCCACATCCGGCCGCGCAGCGCTTCGGCGCCGCCCAGGGAGGCGATCAGGTTCCGGACCGCCGGGGCCAGGTTTTCCATGGACTCCCCGCCGATGATATTGTCAATGGTAATCCGGATAATCTGGGGAACGATCATCTCGCCCAGCGAAATCAGCGCTGAGCAGATCATACACAGGATAAATAAGGCTTTGCTGCCCTTTAAAAACCGCCAGATCAGTTTTCCCCGGCCCTTCCGGGGCTGAATATGATCCTGGGTCTGTATATTTTCCATAAAAAAATGTCTCCTTACAGTCAGTTGTTGCTTCTTCGTTTCCCTGACCCGAAGGATGGCATAAAAACTGCCCGCCATCGGTTCTCCGACGGCGGGCATGATTTTCGCAGCTGGTACTATACCTCTCGCGTTATACGCGATTTTCTGCAGTACGTGAAGCGTATCCCAAATCAGAGATTCGGACGCTTCCTCATTACTTCAGTTCGGCGAAGTACTTGATGGTGCGGACCATCTGGCTGGTGTAGCTGTTCTCATTGTCGTACCAGGAAACGACCTGCACCTGATAGGTGTCTTCGTCGATCTGGTTGACCATGGTCTGGTTGGCATCGAACAGGGAGCCATAGGTCATGCCGATGATATCGGAGGAAACGAGTTTCTCGGTGGTGTAGCCGAAGGACTCAGAGCTCTGGGCCTTCATAGCGGCATTGATAGCTTCCTTGGTCACGTCCTTGCCCTTCACGACAGCCACCAGGATGGTGGTGGAGCCGGTGGGAACCGGAACGCGCTGGGCGGAACCGATCAGCTTGCCGTTCAGCTCGGGGATAACCAGGCCGATGGCCTTGGCAGCGCCGGTGCTGTTGGGAACGATGTTGGCGGCGCCGGCACGGGCACGCTGCAGGTCACCCTTGCGATGCGGGCCGTCCAGGATCATCTGGTCGCCGGTGTAGGCGTGAACGGTGGTCATGATACCAGCCTGGATCGGGAAAGCGTCGTTCAGAGCCTTGGTCATGGGAGCCAGGCAGTTGGTGGTGCAGCTGGCAGCGGAGATGACCTTGTCTTCGGGCTTCAGGGTGTTGTGGTTTACGTTGTAAACGATGGTGGGCAGGTCATTGCCGGCAGGAGCGGAGATAACGACCTTCTTCGCGCCCGCTTCGATATGAGCCATGGATTTTTCCTTGGAGGTGTAGAAACCGGTGCACTCCAGCACGACGTCTACGCCCAGCTGGCCCCAGGGGCACTCTTTGGCATCCTTGATGGCATAGATGGTGATCTCTTTGCCGTCAACGATGATGGAATTCTCGGTGGCTTCAACGGTGTGCTTGTTCTCGCCGATCACGCCGCAGTAGCCCTTCTGAGCGGTGTCATACTTCAGCAGGTGAGCCAGCATCGCGGGGCTGGTCAGGTCATTGATGGCGACGACTTCGTAACCCGGAGCGCCGAACATCTGACGGAACGCAAGACGGCCGATACGGCCGAAACCATTAATCGCAACTTTAACTGCCATGGAAAAACCCTCCTCTAAGATAGTCGCTTTTGCAATAATTTAGGTCCGTAGGTTATTGTACCTGTTTTTCCCTTGTTTTGCAACATGTTTTTTCGTTCTCCGTTTGTTTTGGCGTCCCTGATCCGCAAGGTTTTTCCGCACTTTTCCGGCATTTGTGCAAAATGGGCGTGAATCGTCGAAAAAAGCTCAAATTCCTTGACTTCCGGCCATTGGAATGTTATTCTTTGGAGTACGGTAAGTCCGTACATATTAATGGAGAGTTCATAGAGGAGGTCTGTACCCATGATGGAAAACATCCCCGTCATCAAGCTGGGACTCGTCGCCGTCAGCCGCGACTGTTTCCCCATTGCGCTGAGTGAAAAGCGCCGTGCCGCCATCGCTGCAAAGTGCGGCCAGAAGAAACTGGACATCGTTGAAATCAAAACCACCGTTGAAAACGAAAAAGACATGCTGAAGGCTGTCGAAGAACTGAACGCCGCCGGCTGCAACGCCGCCTGCGTTTTCCTCGGCAACTTCGGTCCTGAAACCCCCGAAACCCTGATCGCCGCCAAGTTCGACGGCCCGGTGATGTTCGTGGCTGCCGCCGAAGGCGACGGAGACATGATCAACGGCCGCGGTGACGCGTACTGCGGTATGCTGAACTGCTCCTACAACCTGGGCATGCGTCACCTGAAGGGCTACATTCCGGAATATCCCGTCGGTACCGCCGATGAACTGGCTGACAAGATCGCCGAGTTCATCCCGATCGCCCGCGTGATCGTCGGTCTGAAGAACCTGAAGATCATCACCTTCGGACCCCGTCCCCAGGACTTCTTCGCCTGCAACGCCCCCATCAAGGGCCTGTACGAGCTGGGAATCGAAATCGAAGAGAACAGCGAACTGGATCTGCTGGTCAGCTATAAAGAGCACGCCGGCGACAAGCGCATTCCCGCCGTCTGCGAAGACATGAAGAAAGAAATGGGCGAGGGCAAGTACTACGACGATATGCTCGAGCGTATGGCCCAGTTCGAACTGACCCTGCTTGACTGGGCGGAAGCCCATAAGGGCGCCCGGAAGTATGTGGCCTTCGCCGACAAGTGCTGGCCCGCCTTCCCGTCCCAGTTCGGTTTCGAGCCCTGCTACGTCAACAGCCGCCTGGCTTCCCGCGGAATGCCGGTATCCTGCGAAGTGGATATCTACGGTGCCCTGAGCGAGTACATCGGTGCCTGCCTGACCGGCGACGCCGTGACCCTGCTGGACATCAACAACAGCGTTCCGGAATATATCTACGACAAGGACATCAAGGGCAAGTTCGACTACGAACTGCATGACACCTTCATGGGCTTCCACTGCGGCAACACCCCCAGCTGCAAGATGTGCGACAGCCGCGCGATCAAGTATCAGCTGATTCAGCACCGTCTGCTGGAGCCCGAAGGAAGCGAACCGGACTTCACCCGCGGCACGCTGGAAGGCGATATCGCTGCCGGCCCCATCACCTTCTACCGCCTGCAGTGCGACAGCGAAGGCGAAGTACGCGCCTACCTGGCTGAAGGCGAAGTGCTGCCCGTAGCCACCCAGTCCTTCGGCGGCATCGGTATCTTTGCCGTCAAGGAAATGGGCCGCTTCTACCGCCACGTGCTGGTGCAGAAGCGTTATCCGCATCACGGCGCCGTCGCGTTCGCTCACTGCGGAAAGCTCCTGTTCGAAGTGTTCAAGTATCTGGGCGTGAAGGATATCGCCTGGAACCAGCCCAAGAATCTGCCCTATCCCACAGAGAATCCCTGGGCATAAGCCAAAAACAGAAAAAGACCGCTTCGGCGGTCTTTTTCTGTTTTTGGCAATGAACAATTAAAAATGAATAATGAACAATGCTATATACTTTCTCCCGGACAGACATCTCACAGTCCTGGCCATTCTCTGTTGTATACATTCTTCAGTGGGATTTATGTTTGGAAATTTCTTTTTCAGTGGGGATTTTGTGCCAAATAATGATCAATTATCGCATAAATGAGGTTGTGATGTGGAGATACAACCGCCATAATTTGACAACAGTGGGAAACAGTGTTAAACTTTTCCTCAGTTAGATTCGCTGCCTCTTGTCCTCAGGCGGCTTTTAGATAGATGTTTTGTCTTACACACCCTTTAGCCGGAAAGACGAAGGATGCTATTTGCAATGCCGTGGAGGTGCGCGTCTGCGTGGAGCAAAATCTGTTAATCACCCATTATTACCACAGCGGTTTTTCCGTCGCGAGCGAACGGACGCTTGTGGTTTTTGACTATTGGCGCGGGGAAAACGGTGAACTGAAACCGGAAAAGCAGATCACCACTGAACTGCTGAAGCAGTTTGAAAACGTGTTTGTGTTCATCAGCCATGAACACATTGACCATCTGGACCCGATTGTTTTCACCTGGAGTGAAACCGGAAACGTCTCCTATATTGTCTCCTCAGACATGCCGGTGGGAACCCGGGGCAAAAGAATGGCCCCCGGCGATACGCTGAAGCTGTCTGACGAGCTTTCTGTCACCGCGTTTGATTCCACCGATCTCGGTGTCAGTTTCCTGGCCGATTTCTGCGGCATCCGGTTTTTCCACGCGGGAGACCTGAACTTCTGGCACTGGCGGGATGAATCCACCATGCAGGAAATTGAAGAGGCGGACGCTGAATTCCGGAAGGCGGTCAAACCGCTTGAAAAGGAAAAGATCGACGTGGCCTTCTTCCCGGTGGATCCCCGGCAGGGCGCCATGTTTGACGCCGGCGCGAACTTTTTTATTCTCAGCGTCAAACCCCGGATCCTGATTCCGATGCATTACTTCCGCCGGGCGGATACCGCGCTGGACTATGCCCGTACGGCCAGCTGCCGGACGACGGAGGTCATCGCCCTGCCCGGCTACGGAGACAGGCTTCGCATCCAGGCCGATGAAGACCATTACCTGAACGTTTCCTTCCCGCAGGATGAAAACCGTACCGAAAACGCCGAGGAAGGCACCGGTGATGACGGTTCCGGGCTTCCTCTCGACGAAGGGGAAACCATGCTGTCCGAAGACGATCCTTTCCTGGAAAGCGATCTGCCCCTTGCCTCCCTTGCGGAGGAGGATGACCTGGACCCCGGAGCTGAATGATCTCATAGCTTCAGGCCTGTTTTCCACAAGTTATCCACAGTTTTTCCAAGCTTGTATATTTCAAAAGCCGATCCACGGAAGCGTTGATTTTACTCACTTTCGAGGATCGGCTTTTCTCTGTGTACGTGAATATAAGGATTTACAGGTTGTGGATAACCTGTGTATATATTCCGGGCTTTTCTGTCTCCGCTCTTTGGCTTTTAAAGCTTGTAGGCTTTATCCACAGACAGTGCATAAAGCCAGCTCTCCTTCACCGGTTTGCCGGTCAGTTCCCGCAGTGCGACAGCATACCATTCCAGCTGGGGACGGTACTCCTCTACAAAGGCCGTTTCATCTTCTATATGATCGGTTTTGTAATCCAGCAGAATCCAGCCGTCCTCTTCCCGGAAAGCACAGTCGATCATACCCTGCACAATCATGCCGCGTTCCGCCACATACAGGTTGAAATCCCATTCCCGGTGAACCTCCGGACTGGCGAGCATCCGCCGGCCGATCTCCGAAACAAAGAACCGGCTGATGATTTCCGGCCGGATCCAGGCCGCCTCTTCCGGTGTGAACACCTGTTCCCCGACCAGTCCGTCCCGGATGGCTATCAGCTGATCCAGATCCTTTCCGCCGTCCTGCCGCACAGCGTCCAGATCCACAAGGGACAGGAACCTGTGAATAACCGTACCGCGGGCTGCACCTCCCGCCTCCCGGACAGAACCCGTAAAGGACGGCCGGTTTCCTTTTTCATACTTTCTGAGCATCCGTTCCACATAATCCGGCGTACGCTTCTCTTCCGGCGTCTGTTCCTCGTTCTCCAGGAAGATTCGGTTACGCGCATTCCGGAGCAATGTCGTAACGGAGTATTTTTTCAGCCGGTTTTCGTCCTCCGGCAGCACGGTTTCTTCAGAATCATTCTTCCACAGTTCATCTACAGGCTGTGCAGAAAGCAAGGATTCAACCCATGATTTCAGGCTGTGGATAACTCGCGGGGTTTCCACAGTTTTCTGTTGAATACTGTCAAGAATCCTTATTTTCCAAGGCTTTGAAGCCTGTGTATTGCTTGTGGATTTCTTTTCTTCATCCAGCAGTGCAGGCAAAATCAGATCCAGATAATCTGAGGCAGCCAGGGTTCTGTGGTCCCCGGGAGGCATGTACCAGATCGGCCGTTCTTTTCCCGTTCCGATCAGGAATAATTTTTCCTGCGCCCGGGTAATGGCCACATAAAGCAGACAGATTCTTTCCGCCTTCACATCATGGTCTTTTTTCCATGAAAAGATCTCATCCGCCGCTGTTTTCCGGGAAAGCCGCCATTCGGGAACCTTATAGCGCAGGCACAGGCCCAGTTCCTCATCCAGCTGAACCTTGTCCCCGGGTTTTCCCTTCAGTCCCTTATCCAGCCCGAGGCAGAACACAACCGGGAACTGGAGGCCCTTGGACTTGTGCATCGTCATGATCCGGACCAGGTCATCCTCATCCCCCAGGGCGGACGCTGCCTGCATTTCCCCGCCGGAAGCCTGTTCCGACAGGAAATTCAGGAAATCCCGCAGGCTGTAGATTCCCCGGTCTGCAGCCTGTTCCGCCTGAAGGCACAGACTCCTCAGGTTTTTCCGGGCGGCATTTCCGTAATCCGTTGCTCCGTAAACAGCGCACAGCAGCGTATCCTCCAGCAGATACCAGAGGAAGTCCGACAGCTGGATCCGGGGCGCCAGGAACCTCCAGCCCTCCAGCCGCTCTTTCACCCTGCGGCATTTGTTTCCCAGCTCTGAATCTTCCTCAGCCGTCATTTCAAACGCCTGCCAGAACGGTTTTCCCTTTCCGGTGTACTTCAGGCGGATATGGCTCAGTTCCTCTTCCCGGAAATCAAAGGGAGGATTCAGCAAAGCGGTCAGCAGGGGAAGATCCAGGTGAGGATTATCCACCAGCATCAGCAGGTTCCGGAATACAATCACTTCCTGCTGTTCAAAAAACCCGCCTTTGCCGTCAAAGAAGACAGGGATCCCCCGTTCCTTCAGCAGGTCCGCCAGCTTCTGTCCGTCCGCGCTGACTTCCGGCATCAGGATCATCATATCTTTATACTGATATTTTTTTCCTTCAATCAGTTCCCGGATCTGGCTTGCGGTATGATTCGCAATGGTTTCCAGGCGGGTCTGGTCTTCACCGATCTCCAGCAGATCCACGGTTACCGGCTCATACCCTTCACAATCCGTCCGGCCTGCCTTCAGTTCGTCCGACGGAGCGTATTCCAGATCCGCGGCTTCCTTCCGCATCACATCCCGGAAAATCGTATTGGCCGTTTCCAGCACTTCCGGACGAGAGCGGAAATTTTCCTGCAGGAAAATACATTCGCCGGCATCCGCTCCCCGGTCTGTGATCCGGGACAGGAACAGCTTCGGATTAGCCTGGCGGAAGCGGTAAATGCTCTGCTTCACGTCGCCGACCATAAACAGGGTGTTGTTTTCCCCGGCCAGGGCCTGAATCAGGGCATCCTGCACGGAGGAAACATCCTGGCATTCATCCACAAAAATCCGCAGATAGCGATTCCTGACGGATTCCCTTACAGCCTCGTCCTGCAGGATGGCCAGGGCTTTATGTTCCAGATCGGAAAAATCCAGCACGCAGGCCCGGGCTTTGTTTTTTTCATAGGCCAGGTGAGTCTCTTCCGTAATTCTGGCCAGCCCGCGCAGGGAATTTCGGATTTCCGTGAACTCCCTGGTGATTTTCCTTTCATCCAGCATCATCCAGCCGGATAACCCGGAACAGATGTCTTTCAGCTGCTTCCTGTACTCCTGATACCGGTCTTTCCAGTCAATTTCCCGGTCATTCAGGTTTTTCAGAGACGGAATCCGGCAGAAATCCTTCTTCAGTTCCTCCTGACTGACATCCTCGCCGTTCTTCCACCGGCAGATCAGGTCCACCCGTTTCTGATCGTCAATAAAAACAGGACGGTATGCCTCCTGTTTTTCATATTCCTCAAACATGTCCGCCTGCTGGCGCAGAATGATCCGGAGTCTCAGAATCTTTTCATTGACCATTCGGGAAACGGTCCTGAACCAGGGATGATTCCGGTCCACAAACAGGGGCACGTCTTCCGTCTTTTCCTTCAGCCAGCCGAAAGGATCCGGAAGGCTCATGATGAAATTCCAGACAGTCGTTACGATTTTCTGTGCCTCTCCCGGCTCATACTGTCGGATAAAGGACAGATATTGTTCATCCTTCTCATCCCGCAGTTTGTTGCAGGCTTGCCGGAAAGCGTCGGCAAACAGCTGTTCCCGCTGTGCGCCGGTGCAGATCTGAAAAAAAGGATCCACTCCGACAATCTGGAATTCCTGACGGATCAGATGCTGGCAGAAAGCATGAATAGTGCAGATTTCCATGGCGGACGCTTTTTCCGCCGCGGAAGCGATAATCGGATCTTTTCTTTCCGTCAGCAATCTTTTTCGGATTTTTTCCTTCATCTCCGCCGCTGCCGCATTGGTGAACGTGATCACCAGAAAAGAAAAGGGATCGGCTCCCTCCCGAATCAGCCGTACGATTCTTTCGATCATGACAGCCGTCTTTCCGCTGCCGGCGGCAGCAGAACAGAGCAGCCTCTGAGCAGAGGAATCAATGACTCGTTTCTGATCTTCAGTCCATTGCGGCACGGTGAAAAACCTCCGGCGTTTTTTATAATTTATAATTCACAATTCATAATTCATAATTATATATACTTTATCCATTAAACTGTGAATCTGTATTACTCAATTATCGTTATAATTTAAAGGTTTCAAAGTATTGTTTCACGTGAAACAATGTCATCTGACGATGTTTATTCATATTATATATACTATCACCCAGATGTTTCAATCTCACGGATTCTGTTGATAATCTATATTTTTCAATGGTTTCAGAATATTGTTTCACGTGAAACATTTAACTGGTACACAAAACATAATTATGAATTATGAATTGTGAATTATGAATTGTGAATTTCATTCACGCTCGCTTCTCCGTTTTCCGCGGATACGTTCCAGATCCTGTCAACTTTTTCATCGTCCACATCATTCCGGTCCGCACAGGTGATAAAAGTCTGGAAGTTGCTGATTTCACCGATCAGGCGGGCCCGGCGTTTCCGGTCCAGTTCACTCATTACGTCATCCAGCAGCAGGATGGGTTCATCACCGCTCAGATCCCGCAGGATCTTCATTTGGGAAAGTTTCATGCTCAGCGCGGCTGTCCGGATCTGTCCCTGGCTTGCGAACTGTTTCATCTGGTTTTTGTTCAGCGTCAGTCCAAGATCGTCCCTGTGCGGACCTACGGAAGTGAAACCCATCCGGATATCATCTTCCCGGTTTTCCCGGAACAGCCTGCAGAGAACATCCTCGATCTTATCATCTTCCTTCACAGAAGAATGGTAGGAGAGGCGGAACTGTTCATCGGTATCGGATACCCTCTGATAGGTTTGTGTTGCAATATCGGAAAGCAGTGAAACAATTCTTCTTCTTTCGCGGATGATTACGGCCGCGGGTGCCGCCATTGTTTCTTCAAAAGCGGTCAGCATGGAAGTATCTGAATAGGGATTGGCCTTCAGGTTCCGGATCAGGGCATTCCGCTGATCCATGCAGGCCCTGTATTGCTGAAGCGCGATAAAATATCCCCTGTTGATCTGGCTGATCATCATATCCAGGTACCGCCTGCGGACAGACGGACCTTCCTTGATCAGTCCAAGATCTTCAGGAGAAAAAATAACGCAGCGCAGGCAGCCCATCATATCGGAAAACTTGGCAATCTTTTTGCCATCCATCAGGATGAATTTTTTCTGCGCTTCATCAGGATGAAAGCGGACGGCAATCTCCCGCTTTCCGAGGGTATTCTGAATGGTGACAGAAGAAAGAGCAAACGTTTCCCCGTTTTTAACCGCGTTGGCGTCATTTGTAATTCTGTGGGAACGGCCGAGGGAACAGTAATGAATCGCTTCGAGCAGATTCGTTTTGCCTGATCCGTTCCTTCCGAAAAACAGATTGACGCCGGGATGGGGATGAAGCGTCAGCTCACTGTAATTTCTGAAGTTTTTCAGTTTCAGTTCTTCAATCAGCATCTTCTTTAAAACAGAAAACGGCATGATCCGGAATCCGGACAGCCGTTTTCAGATAATATCCTTTATCTTACTGGAAAACACGCACCGGCAGAATCAGGTAGAGGTAATCGTTGCCTTTCTGAGGAACCACCACACAGGGGCTGACGCTGGAATTGAACTTCATGCACAGCTCCTCATCCGGAACATTCCGGATCACATCCGTGATGTATCTCGCATTGAAGGCGATATCAATCGGTTCGCCGTTCAGGGAAGCTTCCATTTCTTCTTCCACATCGCCCAGCTCGGCATTGGAGGAAATTTTCAGGACGTCATCCCGGAAACTCATCTTGATCAGGTTGTTCTTGCCTTCACGGGCCATCAGGCTGGCGCGCTCAATCGCGTCCTGCACATTGCTCTTGTTGGCCAGCGCTTCCGTTTTGAAATCAGAGGGAAGAATCCGGCGGTAATCGATATATTCACCTGCCAGCAGGACGCTGGAAAGACGGATATTGCCGAATGTGCACTGCATTCTTCCCTTATCAATCAGCAGCGTGCAGAAAGCATCGTCATCAGGAAGGATCTTGGTCAGTTCATTCAGCACTTTACCGGGAATCACGGCGCTGACAACCTCAACGCCTGCCGGAAGTTCAAAGGGCTGGAAGAGTTTATACATAGCCAGGCGGAATCCGTCCAGCGCAACCAACCGCGCTTCACTGCGGTTCACTTCCAGAAGGCTGCCTGTCAGGATCTGGCGGCTTTCATCGGTAGCGATGGCAAAAACCACATGGGAAATCATATCCTTACACTTGTTCTGCTGGATTTTCACCGCAGAACCTGTTTTCATCGGATTGATTTCAGGATATTCTGCCGGATTCATGACCGCCAGTGAACTGCGGTTCTTCATACAGCGGATTGTGGCTGAACGATGATCCTGCTCCGTAATGGTCACGGTACCGGAAGGCATTTTACGGATCATCTCCGCAAAAATACGTCCGGGCAGCACCGTCTGGCCTTCTTCCTGCACGGAAGCGGCATTGGTATACTCGATGGTCAGCGATCCGTCGGAACAGGTCATCATTACCCGATTCTCTTCAGCGGAAATCAGCACACCTTCCAGGATTTGTTTTGCCGGACGGGGAGAAAGCGCTCTGGTGACAATGTTCAGTCCTTCAAGCAGGTCCTGTGAATTCATGGATAGGATCATTTCGGTTCAACCTCTTTCGTTTGAGAACGCAGAATGCTCTTATGATATATAAGAACAAGTCGTTGTAGTAATAGAACATGTGGAAACTGTGGAGAACGCGGTAAAGGAATGAAATCATTCATTTACTGCGGTGGAAAAAATTTGAATATACTCGCCGGTTATCAACAGTATTCCTGTTATTATTCCATACCTGCTCTGTCAAATCCTTCTTTTTGGGAAGGATCAGGAAAGACAGATCAGGGATTACCGGGTTCGCTGCCGGGTCCGGCGGATCAGAACTGTGTGAAACCGGAGCGGTAATCCACAGTTTTCAGTGAATTCACCGGGCTGGGGATAAGTGGATGTTGAAACCTGTATGCCCTTATTTTTCGGACAGCACAGAAGAATTCCGCACAAAATAATCCACAGCGGAACCCAGGGTCAGCAGCACAACGATGCCGGCAAGAACAGCCAGCGGCCAGCACTCATAAACAGAAAGATTCAGGATCAGCATCGCGCTGATCAGAACCATCTGGCAGGCGGTTTTCCATTTTCCGAGCGGTCCGGCGGCAATCACGTTGCCTTTGGTGACTGCAACCATCCGCAGTCCGTCTACCGCCAGTTCCCGGCAGAGGATCACAATGACGATCCAGGCGGGCATCATTTTCAGGTAAACCAGCATAATCAGCGTAGTCAGCACCAGCAGCTTGTCAGCCACGGGATCAATGAATTTGCCGAAATCCGTTACCAGGTTCCGTTTCCGGGCAATGCGTCCGTCCAGGAAGTCTGTGATGCAGCCGAGGATAAACAGCACGGCGGCAATGATCCGGCAGGTGTCAGACTGAAAATGGAGCAGCGTCACAACGGCCGGAATACACAGGACCCGGGCGACGCTCAGTTTATTAGGAAGGTTCAAAGCATTTTACCTCTCAGATCATATTCTTCGGCGGAGAGGATCTTTACAGGAATAAACTGTCCGGGCTGCGGACGGGCATCCCCGCAGGAAACATAGATTTCTCCGTCCGTTTCAGGAGCTTCACGGCAGCTTCGGCCCAGCACATTGCCTTTCCCGTCTGTATCTGTCACCAGAACCTGTTCCACGGAACCGACCCTTGCCAGGTTACGCTTCAATGAAATTCTCTGCTGCAGGGTCATCAGGCGGTCCAGCCGTTCCTGCTTGATTTCTTCGGGAATCTGGTCAGGCATTCTGGCGGCAGGGGTGCCTTCTTCCGGCGAATAGGCGAAGGCGCCGAGCCGGTCAAATTCCGTCTCCTCCACAAAATCAAGGAGTTCCCTGAACTGGTCTTCCGTTTCTCCCGGGAAACCGACAATCAGGGAGGTCCTCAGCGTCAGGTTCCGTTCACGGGCGCCGCGGACGCTGCGAAGGATGTCCTCCCGGGTTCCCCGGCGGTGCATCCGGCGGAGCAGTTCCGCGTTGATGTGCTGAACCGGGATATCCAGGTAGGGACAGACATTGTCTGTTTCCGCGAGGACGTCCAGCAGTTCGTCATTCGTTTCATCCGGATAACAGTACAGAACCCGGAGCCAGTCAACACCGTCAATCGCGGCGGCCTTCCGCATCAGCGCGGGAAGGGTGGTGTGGGGATGGTCTTCCGTTCCGTAGCGGGTTGTATCCTGGGCTACCAGGATATGTTCCCGTACGCCGGAACCGGCCAGGGAACTGATTTCCCGGAGAATAGCCTTTTCATCCCGGCTGCGGTAGGGTCCGCGGATCATCGGAATGGCACAGAAGGTGCAGCGGTTGGAACAGCCTTCTCCGATTCGGATATAGGCGGAGTATCCCGGTGTGGTCAGGACCCGGTCATGCTCATAATAGCTGAAGTCATCGGTGCACAGGCAGGGCCGTTCGGATCCGAGCGCCTTTTCAATGGCTGCCGGCAGTTCCGCGTACTGGTTGACGCCGAGCAGGACGTCAATTTCGGGAATATCCTTCAGCAGATCCCCGGAATAGCGCTGGCTCAGACAGCCGGTGACAACCAGGACCCGGCAGCGGCCGGTCTTTTTGTATTCCGCCATATCCAGGATGGTGTTGACAGACTCTTCCTTGGCAGGATCAATAAACCCGCAGGTATTGACCAGCAGGACATCCGCTTCCGCCGGATCACTGGTGATGACAAAGCCCTTTTCCTTCAGCAGGCCAAGCGCTGTTTCCGTATCGACGCGGTTTTTGTTGCAGCCCAGGGAAACGGCTCCGACAGAATAGGCCATGAAACGCCCTTCCTCTCCCATAAACATTGGTGTATACAGATGGAAGTATACCATGTTTCAGGCGGTTTGAAAAGGAATGGACAGGAAAGCGCGACATCAACTATAATGAAGAAACTGAATGAGAAGATGAACGGAGGGACTTCCTTGAAGGATATCTTTCTGCTGGTGGACGGCAACAGCCTCATGCACCGGGCTTTCCACGCCCTGCCGGTGATGGACGCCAACGGCGTGTACACCAATGCGATATACGGTTTTCTGAGCATGCTGCTCAAGGTGATTAAAGAGGAAAACGTACAGTACCTGGCGGTCTGCTTTGATGAGCACGGACCGACCTTCCGCCATACAGTCTATGCGGATTACAAGGCGGGACGGAGGGAAACGCCGCCGGAACTGCGGCAGCAGTTCGGCACCATTCTGTCCCTGCTGGATGATATGGGCATCCGCCGGTTTTCCCTGCAGGGCTGGGAAGCGGACGACCTGCTGGGAACGCTGAGCCTGAAGGGTGCCGCCGCGGGTGCCGCACCCCTGCTGCTGACCGGGGACCGGGACGCCCTGCAGCTGGTAGGAGGCGGCACAGAGCTGATGTTTACCCGGAAGGGAATATCGGAGACAGTCCGCTTTACGCCCTCAAAGGTTTATGAGGAATACGGCTTTACGCCGGAACAGGTGACGGACTGGAAGGGTCTGGCCGGAGATTCCAGCGATAATATTCCCGGCGTACCGGGGGTAGGCGACAAGACCGCCGTGAAGCTGCTGCAGGAATACGGCACACTGGAAAACGTGCTGGAAAACGCGGACAAGGTCAAGGGCAAACTGGGTGAAAAGCTGGTCACCTTTGCCGATCAGGCCCGTTTCAGCAAGGATCTGGCCACGATCCGCCGGGACGCGCCGGTGGAGTTTACCCTTTCTTCCTGCCTGCTTCCGGATCTGAGAAAAGGAATCCCGGCGCTGGAAAAACTGAAGCTGAACAGCATCATCAAACGGCTGGACAGCGGGGAGAACAACGGGGAAGCCGCAGAAAGGAAAGGCCCCGAAGCACTGGCTTTCGAACCGACGGTTCAGCTGGATTCCGCGGAAGGGATCGGTTCCTGGCTGGAGGAGACGAAAACCGCGGGGCCTCTGTGCGTCTATGTATCGGAAACGGCAGTTTCCCTTGCCCGGGAGGGCGGAAAACGCGCGGAAATCAGCCTTGGCGGGGATCTGCTCAGCCCCGGGCTGGATCCGGCGGAAGTGCTGGGCAGCCTGGCAGGAGAGCTGAAAAAGGGAGAAGCGGTGGTTCATAACGGCAAAGCGCTGCTGCACATGCTGGACCGCTGCGGCCTGGAAAAACCGGAAAGCTTCGGCTGGGATACGATGCTGGCGGCTTACCTGCTGAACCCGCAGGAGAAGAGCTACCGGCTGGGCGCCCTGTGCCCGGATCTGCCGGAGGACGCGGGGACGCTGTGTTCCCTGGCCGTATGGCAGAAGGCCCGGGTGGAAGAGGACGGCATGATGCGGCTGATGCGGGAAATTGAACAGCCGCTGAGCTTTGTGCTGTTCCGGATGGAACGCGCCGGGTTTACCGTCAATACGGAATTCCTGCGGGACCTGGGCAGCAAATATACGGCGGAAATTGACGAAAAACGGGAACAGGTGATCGCGGCGGCGGGTCATCCCTTCAACCTGAACAGTACCCAGCAGCTGGGGGAAGTGCTGTTTGAGGAACTGAATCTTCCCCATGGCAAGAAAACTTCCAAGGGTTATTCCACCTCCGTGGAGGTACTGGAAGGGCTGCGCTTTGATGCGCCGGAAATCATAGAGCCCCTGCTGCGCTACCGGCAGCTGACCAAGCTGAACAGCACCTATGTGGAGGGACTGCTGCGGCTGGTGGACGGAAAGGGCAGGGTGCATTCCACCTTTGACCAGACCGCAACCGCCACGGGACGGATCTCCTCCTCGGAACCCAATCTCCAGAATATTCCCGTCCGGACGGAAGAGGGAAAGGAAATCCGGGAAGCTTTCCTTCCCCGGGAGGGATGGGTGCTGCTGGACGCGGACTACAGCCAGATCGAACTGCGGCTGATGGCGCATTTCTCCGGGGATCCGGCGCTGATTGACGCCTTCCGCAAGGGGGAGGATATCCACGCGCGGACAGCCAGCGAGATCTTTGACGTTCCGCCGGAATGGGTCACGCCGGAGCTGCGCAGCCGGGCCAAAGCGGTGAATTTCGGCCTGATCTACGGAATCAGCGGCTTCGGCCTGAGCCGGAATACGGGCGTCAGCCGGAAGGAAGCCGCAGCCTTTATTGAAAAATACTTCCAAACCTATCCGGGCGTAAAACGCTTTATGGATCAGACGGCGTCCGAGGGGGCGGACCGGGGTTATGCCGAAACCCTGATGGGCCGGAGGCGCTACCTGCCGGAGCTGCGTTCCCCCAAGGCACCGATCCGTGAATTCGGCAAGCGCGCGGCGATGAATACGCCTGTCCAGGGAACGGCGGCGGATATCATCAAGCTGGCGATGGTTCGGATCGACCGGGCCCTCCGGGAGGCGGGACTGAAGAGCCGCCTGATCCTGCAGGTACACGATGAACTGCTGCTGGAATGTCCGCCGGAGGAGGCGAAGCAGGCGGCAGCCCTGCTGCGGGAAGCCATGGAGGACGCCATTGAGCTGCAGGTTCCGCTGGTGGCGGAAGTGCATCAGGGACAGAACTGGGCTTGCGCAAAATGAGCTGAAACCGTTGAAACGATTGACATTTTAAGGTAAAGATGATACATTGTGTTCCGTTCCCGGGAGAGTCCCGGAGAGTGAGGAAGGAGACGCAGGAAAATGCTTGAGTTTAAATTTGACACCCAGCTGCTGATTGAGGGAAAAGATCTGGACGAGGACGCGATCAACGATTATTTCACCAGCCATTTCAAGGGCGACTGCCTGCTGGCTGTCGGCGATGACGAGCTGATCAAGATTCATTTCCATACCAATGAGCCCTGGCAGGTGCTGGAATACTGCGCCAGCCTCGGGGAAATCTACGACATCGTCGTGGAGAACATGGAACGCCAGGAACAGGGCCTGAAGGGCTGATTAATCAACGGAAAATACCGACGGGATATGAATTTTCATATCCCGTCTTTTTTGTACAGGTATTGTCTTTCCTTTGTACTTAGATTGTTTTTTGGCGGTGCGCTAGGTATACTGAAATAACTTAGACAAGGGTGTCAACTATATACACTAAGGAGGAAATCCCATGAAGAAATTTGTTGCCCTGTTTTTGGCCGTGATGCTGCTCGTTCCCGCCTTTGCAATGGCGGATAATGTGATCAAAATCGGCGTTTATGAGCCTGCTTCCGGTTCCAACGGTGCCGGCGGCAAGCAGGAAACCCTGGGTGTTCAGTACGCCAACGCGGAAACCCCCACCGTCAAGATCGGTGATGAAGAGTACAAAGTGGAACTGGTGATCGCGGACAACGGTTCCGAAAACGACAAGGCTCCTTCCGCCGCCCAGCAGATCATCTCTGCCGGTGCCAGCGTGGCGCTGGGTTCCTACGGCTCCGGCGTTTCCATTGCCGGTTCCGAATACTTCAAGAACGCGAACATCCCGGTGATTGGCCTGACCTGCACCAACCCGCAGGTGACCGCCGGCAACAGCCACTACTTCCGTGTCTGCTTCCTGGATCCCTTCCAGGGCACGGTTCTGGCGAACTACGCTTTCAACACGCTGGGCGTGAAGACCGCCTACTGCCTGGGCGAGCTGGGCAATGACTATGACCAGGGCCTGATCGAGTACTTCAAGCAGGCGTTCGAAGGCCTGGGCGGCGTGGTCTTCAAGGAAGACTTCCCCTCCAAGACCCAGGACTTCAACTCCTACATCAGCAATGCTGTTGCCTATGGTGCTGAAGTGTTCTTCTGCCCCGTGTCCATTGAATATTCCACGCTGATCATCCAGACTGCCAGCGCGCAGGGCCTGGAAATCCCGATCCTGGGCGGCGACACCCTGGACAGCAACAAGGTTGCTGAAGCTGCCACCGGCACCAACATCAAGGTCATCATCACCACCTTCTATCAGGAAGGCGCGAATGCCCAGTTCGACGAAGGCTTCAAGGCCTGGCTGAACGCGAATCCCGAAATGCTGACCAACAACGGCGGCAACGACATGATCGCCGCGGTGTCCGTGATGGGTTATGACGGATACTACATGGCACTGGCTGCCCTGCAGGCTGCTGGTTCTCCCGACGGTGCCGCTGTGATGGCTGCCCTGCCGACAACCGAGATCGACGGCGTGTCCGGCCACATCAAGTTCGATGAGACGGGCGACGCGATCCGCACCTCCGCTTTCGTGAAGACCATCAACAACGAGACCGGCGCCTGGGAATTCGTCGCCGAACAGACGGTTGAATAATCCGGGAAACGAATCTGAATGATTTTTCATGCGGCG
>Ga0310695_10000673_pt1 | contig 85668 bp, 73 predicted proteins | sample RumenRJG_04DNA_FD_203882 | JGI IMG/M metagenome (GOLD analysis project Ga0310695, IMG submission 203882) | Bovine rumen microbial communities from Lethbridge, Alberta, Canada - RJG_04 (v2) (version 2) | ecosystem: Host-associated > Mammals > Digestive system > Stomach > Rumen | place: Canada...
TTGCCCATGGTTTATGAGGACCTGTACACCAAAATATGCTACGGCAACCTGATTGTAAGTAAAGATTCCAAATATGGCGTCATCAACATGAAGGGCGAGGAAATCATCCCCCTCCAATATGACAAAGCCGCCTTTGATGGCTATGGCAAAGCCCTTGCCCTCGGCAAAATAATTGGTGAGACTGACGATGAGGAACAGTATCAATACGGTTTTTGGGACTTAGAAGGCCATCAATTGAGTGATATGGTATTCAGTGATGTCGAAGCAAATATCTTCGGTTATATCCTTCAAATCGATGGCAAAACTTATTACACCATGTCTTTCAATGAAGGACTCACGCCTTTCTTCAACAATGACGAAGATGAAGAATCCATTGTTGAAGAATCTTCATTGTTTGGCTATCTTGACCGACAAGGCAGGGTTGCCATTAAGCCACAATTCAGTTCGGCCGAACCCTTCAGTGACGGTTTGGCTGCAGTGGGTTTGCCAAATGATGATGGTAATGGCGAACTATACGGCTATATTGACACCAGCGGCAAAATGGTGGTGCCGGCCATCTATTCTGTCGTCGCTCCATTCGTTGCCGGTCTTGGAGTCGTGAGGACAACCGATGGCGAGGTCATCGTCATTGACAAACAAGGCAACCGCATCATGGAGGTTCCGGGCTATGATGCAGAAATCATCGTTGACGATAACGGCCTGGGCCTGACGCTCATCAAGGTTACCGGATATGACGACAATGTCAAATTTTATGACAGGACAGGAAAACTCATCAAGATGCTTGTCGACGGGGAGTACTTATACCCACGTCCCTGACCCGGCATTATCTTGACAAATCAATAGCGAGAAATAGACTGACAGTGGCCCATTGCTGAACGGGCGCTGTCAGTTTTCTTTTTTCAGGATGGCGGCGAGGCGGCGGGCAGTGCGCTCGGTAGCCCTGGCGGTCTCGATGTCGGTGGAATCGAACAGCAATTGGGATTGGGAATAATAGGGGGCCCGCTCTTCCAATTCCTTAACAACCAGGGGGAGAACCTCGTCGGAAGGTAAAGTATTGATTTTTGGCCGTTTGCACTTCTGCTCGGGCAGAAGCAGACGGTCGGTGATGCGTTCGGGACTGGTAGTGAGCCACACGGTGATGCCGGCCCGGTTCATCAGCGCCATGTTGTCACAGTGGCAGGGTGTGCCACCACCGCAGCCGACGATGACATCGGTCATCGCAGCCACCTCATGCAGGGCCTCGGTTTCCAACTCACGGAAGCGGCTTTCGCCCATTTCATCGAAGATTTTGACGATTGACATACCCTGTCGGGCCTCGATGAATTCGTCGAGGTCGATGAAGCGCAGACCCATCTGCCGGGCAAGTACCTCACCCAGTGTGGTCTTGCCGCAGCCCATGTAACCGATCAGGAAAACAGGTTTCATCATAACCATCCCGCCTCGCGGTACCACGCGATAGCCTCGCGGATGCCTTCGCGCAGCGGGTACTTGGGATTGAAGGAGAAATCGCGTTGCGCCTCGCTGGTGTCGCACTGCCAGTTGCGCTGTTTCAGTATCTTGAACTTGTCGCGGTTGAGGGGGCTTGCCTTGAGAGTCACCTTGCCCACAAACTCGGCAATGCGGCACACGATCTTGACCAGCCACAGGGGGCAGGTCACTGGAATGACGAACTTCTTGCCCAGTTCCTCACAGACGATCTTTCGGAATTCCTGCTGCGTGTAAGCGCGGTCCTCACTGATGAAGTAAGCCTTGCGCATCGGTCCTTTTTCCAACGCATCCATCACTGCGGTGACCAGGTCCTTGACATAGATGAACGTGAGCATCTGCTTCTTGAACCCCACGCTGAAGTCAAATCCGCGCTTGATGCTCTTGATCATCAGGAAGTAGTCCTTCTCGTGCGGGCCGTAGACGCCCGTGCAGCGGAAGATGGTGTAGGGGAAACCTTCCACGCTCTGCAGGTAGGTCTCACCCTTGAGTTTTGAGACACCATAGAAAGTGTTGGGCAGCGGCACATCGCTTGGTGAAATGGGCCTGTAGTTCTCCTCATCACCCGGTCCCATCACGCTAAGGCTGCTCATCATCAAAAAGACGTCGGGGGTCATGTTAGTGACCTGCAAGGCATCGACCAGGGCACGCAGGTAGCCGTGGTTGACCATCTCGAAGTCCAGATAGTTGGTGCTCTTGGTCACGCCCAGGTTGTGTACGATGTAGTCCCACCTGCCCCACTCGCCCATGTGGTCGCGCAGGGTGTCCTCCAGGCGGTCCTGGTCGCTGTAGTCCAGTTCGATGAAATGGATGCGCTCGTCCTTGAGAAACTCGCGGTTGGTGGTCGCTCTCACCGCAGCCCAGGTGTCATAGCCGCGCTTGAGGGCCTCCTCGACGAGGAAACCGCCGATGAAACCGCCGGCTCCGGTAATCAGGATACTCTTGCTCATTCCTTATTGTCGTGTGATTCTTGTTCTTGTCGGCGCGCCTGTGCCAGTTTTGTTGCCTTGGTCTTGTGCTCGGCGTTATACTCCACGGCCTCAACGACACGCTTGACGATGTCCTCAGGCTTGATGTTGCCCAGACAGCGGTAGTCGCCGTACTTGCAAGTCTTGTCGCCGGTGATGGAACAGGGTCGGCAGTCCATATCGAGTTGGATATCATCTTCCACGACCTGGTTGTAGCCCAGATAGCCGCACGACGGCGACGTGGGTCCCCAGATGGTCATGGCCTGCAGGTCGACCAGCGAGGCCAAGTGCATATTGGCCGACTCCATCGTGAGCATCAGGTCACACTTGGCAAACAGCGCATACTCGTCGATGAATTTGTGCTTGACCTCGGCCATCGAGGTGACGCGTTTGTACTTGCGGGCAATACCCCTTAGCGCGATTTTCTCGGCCTTGCCGCCGCCCATAAGGAATATCCAGTAGTTCTCGCGCTTGCTCAACTCGGCAATCACCTGCTCCATGAGTTCCAGGGGGTAGGCCTTCTGTCGGTGCGATGAGAACGGCGAGATGGCAATCCACCGTTGCCCGGGTTCCTTTTCCAGGACAATGGGGCTGACCGGCCAGTCGCGTCCCTCGTAGAGGTGGGTGAAGTTGTCGGGGGCCTCACATCCCAATTGGGTGAACACGTTGCGGTAACGCTGGTGGATGGGAGTGACCGGATCGGTGGAGCGATGGCTGACCAGCGCGCGGCGTTTGGGTTTCTCACGGTCAAGACGGGCAATCTGCGCGCCACGCAAACGCAGATAGGCATCGATAATCCATGTTCCTGACACATTGTGCAGGTCGGCAACCGCATCGATATCATACATCTTGTAGAGTTGCCTGGCAAGATTAAGCAGGCCGAACAAGCCGCGGTAGTTCTCCTTGACGTCAAAGTCCACCACCTTGAGGTTGGCGGGACGGTCATGGAACATCGATGCGGGCCAGCGCTTGGTGAGCATGATAAAACGTGTGTCGGGGTTGGCCTTGCACACGGGGTACAACACCGGTATGGCCATCGCTACGTTACCCAACACGGAGAGTCGCATGACAAGCACATTTTTATGTTTTTTCTTCTCGGTTGCCATAGGGAACACAGGATTAGTGAGATAGATGATAGAAATTGCATGGCAAAGTTATATCATCTCAACGAATTATGCAAAAAACAGTTGAAATAATCCAACGGCGGCATCGTGCCAACCATCAGATTACAGAGGCGGCACGGTACCTTCAGCGTACCTGCTCGACCAGGTCAACCACCCGCTTGACGATGCGCTCGGGCGGGATACCCGCCATGCAACGGAAGTCGCCGTAGCGGCAGTCACGCTCGCCATAGATCGAGCACGGGCGGCATTCCATATCTTCGAGTTGGATGTCGGTGCCGGCGTCCTGTCCGTAGCCGAGGAAGCCGCATGCGGGCGAAGTGGCACCCCAGATGGTGACGCTCTTAAGCCCCATCAGCGATGCCAGGTGCATGTTGGCCGAGTCCATGGTGACCATCAGGTCGCACTTGCCAAGCAAGGCATATTCGTCGATGAAACCGTGCTTTATCTCAGCCATCGAGATGACATGCTGGTGCCGCTTGGCGATGCCCCGCAGGGCAATCTTCTCCTCCTTGCCGCCACCCATGAGGAAAATCCAGTAATTCTCACGCTTGCTCAATTCGGCAATCACCTGTTCCATGAGTTCCAGGGGATAGACCTTACCCTCGTGAGCCGAGAACGGTGAGACGGCAATCCAGCGCTGCCCCGGCTCCTTCTCAAGTACAATGGGACTCACAGGCAAAGGCTTGCCGTCGTACAGGCGAGTGAAGCCGCCGGGTGCCTCCAGACCCAAGTTTTCAAATACCAAGCGATAGCGGTCGATGGTGGGAGTGACCGGCTCGTCGCTCTTGTGGTTGATGAGCGCTTTGCGCTTTGCCCGTTCCTTGTCGAGTCTAACGACAGGGAGGCCGCAGAGCCTGAAGACGAGGCCCATGATGCGAGTGCGCAACACATTGTGCAGGTCGGCCACAGCATCGATGCCATACTTGCGGCGCAACTTCAGGGCGAGCCTTATCAGCCCGAACACGCCCTTATACTCCTTCTTGACGTCGATGCCCAGCACCTCCAGGTTGTCGGGGCGGTCATGGAACATCGAGGCCGGCCATTTCTTGGTCAGCATGACAAACCGCGTGCCGGCATTGGCCCGGCAGACGGGATACAGCACCGGGATGGTCATCGCCACATCGCCCAGAGCCGACAGGCGCATGACCAGCACGTTGCGCCACTGACCTTCACTTCTTGCCATACAGGACAGGGTTGGTTTCGGGGTCGTTATACATCTTCATCTGCATATAGACCTTCATGAACTTGCGGCCTTCGGCAATGTCTTCGAGCAACTGGTTGATAGCGGTCGTCAGGTCGTCGCGCTGCTCGAGCAGGACGTCGAGTTTGGCCTGGCACTTGGCGATGTGGGCAGCATCGGCATCGGTGCGCTCGGTCTGCTCCCTCATGTGCCAAATCTTGAGGGAAAGAATCGACAGGCGGTCGATGGCCCAAGCCGGGCTCTCGGTGTTGATGGTCGCATCGGGCAATACCTCCACAGCGGCATACTGCTGGCGGAAGTAGGCGTCAATCTCCTCGACGAGATCGGTACGGTCCTGGTTGCTGCGGTCGATGCGGCGCTTGAGGGCCAGGGCCACGACGGGGTCGATATTCTCGTCGCGGATGATGTCCTCGAGGTGCCACTGCACGGCGTCAATCCAATTCTTGGATGCCAGGCTGGCCTCGACCGTGCCTTCCTCAAACGGGTTGATGAACACGGCGTCCACATCGTCGGTGGCGTGATACAGTTTTACCACCTCGTCAAATATCTCGTTACATTTGTTGGCAAAAGTCATAGTATTAATCGTTGTGTTGTGTTTTGGTCAGTTGTTCTGTTGAGAGATGCGTTCGCCCTTGAGGGTGGCACTCGAAGCGCTGGTCACCAGGCACATCACCTTGTCGCCGGGTTGCTCGCCGCTGGCGGGAAAGACGATGACCTTGTTCTGCTGGGTGCGGCCGAACATGTCGTCGCGGCTGCGCTTGCTGTACCCCTCGACCAGCACCTCAAACGTCTTGCCCACGTCGGCACGGTTGCTGCACAGCGACAGTTCGTTCTGCAGCGCAATCATGCGGTTAAGGCGGTCAATCTTGACATCCTCGGGGACGTTGTCGGGCAGGTTCTTGGCGGCAAAGGTGCCCGGGCGCTCGCTGTACTTGAACATGAACGCCGAGTCAAAGCCCACCTCGCGCATCAGCGACAAGGTCTCCTGGAAATCCTCCTCGGTCTCGTTGTGGAAACCCGTGAACATATCGGTCGAGATGCCGCAGTCGGGCATCGCGGCGCGGATGCGAGCAATGCGGTCCAAGTACCACTCGCGGGTGTACTTGCGGTTCATCAGTTTCAGCACCTTGTTGCTGCCGCTCTGCACGGGCAGGTGGATGTGGTTGCAGATGTTATCGTGGCTGGCCATCGTGTCGATGATGGCGTCGCTCAGGTCCTCGGGGTTGCTGGTGGTGAAGCGCACACGCATCTCGGGTGCCGCCTCGGCAACCATCGCCAGCAGGCGCGCCAAATCTACAGGCTCGCTGCCGTCCTCGGGCTTGTAGAGGTAGGAATTGACATTCTGGCCCAGCAGCGTGACCTCCATGAAGCCACGCTGGCGCAGGTCGGCCAACTCGTTGAGGATGCTCTGCGGCTCACGGCTGCGCTCGCGTCCACGGGTATAGGGCACGATGCAGTAGGTGCAGAAGTTGTTGCACCCCCTCATGATGCTGATAAAGCCACTCACCTTGCTGCCCGCCACGCGCGACGGAATGATGTCGCGGTAGGTCTCGGTGGTCGACAACGCGGTGTTGATGGCCTTCTCACCCCGCTCGGCCAGGCCGATGAGTGCGGGCAGTTCCAAGTAGGCATCGGGTCCTGCCACCAGGTCCACGCTATAGTCGTTGATAAGCACCTCCTTCATGCGCTCGGCCATGCAGCCGATGACACCGATGATGAGACGGCGCTGCCGCTTGTGGCGGTAGGCGTTGAGTTGGTTCAGGCGCGAGAAAATCTTCTGCTCGGCATTGTCGCGCACCGAGCAGGTGTTGATGAATATCGCGTCGGCCTGGTCGAGGTCCTCACAGGTCTCATAGCCCGCCATCTTCATCACCGTGGCGACCACTTCGCTGTCGGCCACGTTCATCTGGCAGCCGTAGGTCTCGAGCAACAGCCTCTTGGAGGCATCGCCTTGACCGTCATATTTCAGATTCATTGCCATGTCAGTCTGCTTTTAATCCTGCAAATAATCCTGCAAAGGTACAACAATTCCCTCACCTACACAATAGCGCACGCACACGCGTGGCTCGTGGGCCATGGTTTTGCCTCACGGGCATGAACAGCAAAAAACTGTGTAAAAACCATTGCGGCAATGCTTTTTTTGCCTAACTTTGCTTTGTTGAACAACACTAAGGTAAAAAAGATGAAGACGGATTTAAAGACCAATATCAAGTTTTATCAGGTTTCGAGCCGCTACTATCGTCCTGAAAATGAGATAGAACTGGCTTCTCTCACGCGCTATGAGAAGGTGCCCACCACCGTTATGGAGAGTGCCGAGCAGGGTGCCCGCCAGGCAGCCCTCGAGGCGGCACGCGTCATCAACGAGAGCATCGAGATGCATGGCCGTTGCGTCATCGGCTTCGGTTTCGGACGCTTTGTTCTCAAGGTGTATGACGAGTTGGTAAAACTCTACTTTGCCGACAAAGTAAGTTTTGCCGACGTGGTTGCCTTCAACCTGGGCGAGGTGGGAATGACCGAGGACGAGGAACAGAGCCTGAACAAACTCATCAGCGAGCACCTGTATGACAAGGTCGATATCGAACCCGGCAAAATCCACACGCTCAACCGGCTGGCCGCCAACGAGAACACGCACAGCCAGTGCAAATCTTTCGAGCGCGAAATCATCGAAGCCGGCGGGCTTGACCTGGTGCTGTGTGACCTGAATCCCGACGGCTCGCTCGCATTCAACGAACCCGGCTCGGCCCGCAACAGCGCCTGCCGCCTGATGCTGTTGGGCAACGATTCCCGCACCCGTACCGCCGATTTGTTCCAGAGCGACATGCCCCCCAAAACCGCCGTCACCCTGGGCATCGGCAACATCCTGAATGCCCGCAAAATCATCTGCGTGGCCTGGGAAGAGGACTCGGCCAACGCGCTGTTCAACACCATCGAGGGCAAGATGACCGACCTGGTGCCCGCATCCTTCCTGCAGGTTCACGACGACGTGCAAATCATCGCCGACCTGGATGCCGCATCACACCTGACGCGCATCAGTTATCCGTGGAAGGTCACCTCCTGCGAGTGGAACGACTACCTCATCCGCCGTGCCATCGTGTGGCTGTGTGAACAGACGGGCAAGCCCATCCTCAAACTCACCAACGAGAATTACAACGACTACGGCTTGAGCGAACTGGTGGCACTCTACGATTCGGCCTACAACGTCAACATCAAGATATTCAACGACCTGCAGCACACCATCACGGGCTGGCCCGGCGGCAAACCCGATGCCGACGACACCTATCGTCCCGAGCGCGCCAATCCCTATCCCAAGCGGGTGCTCATCTTCAGCCCTCACCCCGACGATGCGGTGGTGTCGATGGGCGGCACGGTGCGGCGGCTGGTGCAACAGGGCCACGAGGTGAGCATCGCTTTCCAGACCGACGGCGACTTTGCCGTCAGCGACGACGACATGATGCGCAGCATCCTGCTCGCCGAACGGTTGACCAAGCATTTTGAAGGCTCCAGTTTCCAGTTCATCGAGGAAATCCTGTCCAAACTCCTAATGGGCACGACGACCCTCGACGATGCCGAAAACATCCGTTACTTCAAGGGCTCCATCATGCTGAGCGAAGCCATGATGGCCTGCCGCCAGATGGGCATCAGGAGGAAAAACCTGTATGACCTGCGCATGCCCTTCTACATCAATGACCCGCACGGACAAGGCAAACTCACCGACGACGACATCGCCGACGTCCAGAACCTCATCACCCAGGTCAAGCCGCACCAGATCTTCTTTGACAACGACCTGGTGGACCCCCACGGCACCCATGCCCGCGCAACAGGCGCCGTAATTCACGCCCTGGACAACCTGAAGGACGAACCGTTCATGCGCGACTGCCGCGTGTGGATGTACCGCGGACAGTGGGGACAATGGGATGTTGACCACGTGGAGATGGCAGTGCCGATGAGCCCCGAGGAGTTCGGCGACAAGCGCGAAGCCATCCTCAAGTTCCACTCCCAGATGCAAGACGCGCCGTTCCGCACCGGCACCGACGGCAAACTGTCGTGGCAGCGCTCCATCGAGCGTAACCGCGACCTGGCCGAGAAGTACCAGCAGTTGGGCCTGGCCACCTACGAGGCCATCGAGGCCTTCGTCCAGTACAGTTTCCTCAACAACAACACCGATTGATATTTTAAAAACACTATCGCCCTTAACAGGGCTTAATCCAATATCACTAATGATAAAAACGGGGCAGGATGTGTGATGAACACCCTGCCCCGTCTTTTCTATAGTTAATCTGTTGCTTTCACGCTATTCCTTCTTGCATGACAGCGTTTGGAAGTGCTATCATTTCGGGGGACAAGCCGATAGAGTACTTCCCGCCCCTCGCGCCCGAGATGAGATACTGCTTCTGCAAATTCTTGTCAACAATACATTTCCTGATAAAGCCGTTGGCTCTGGAAATAGCCTCGTTCAGCGAATTGCTGAACGGGTCACACAAGTTGTCCACCGTGCGACGCACGCGATCGTCGTCAGCACCAGGCTTCACCAGTGAGTAGATATTCACCATCTCGTCACGATACTGGTCGATATTCTTTAACTCAAAGCCATCCAGGCCCATAAGGCGATGCTTCATGAACAGGATGTAGAGGGTGCGGCTCATGGCCGGCATTTTGATTTCCATCTCATCGTAGTCGGGCAGCACGATTTTCATGTCGCCGTTCACCAACAGGCGTCCGGGCGTCGGCCCTAACAGCACCTTGCCCTCGAGCATGACTGACATCACCTGCTCGGGGTCTTGATGATACTTGGCGATAAAAGCGACAATCCTGGCCCTGAGGTCCCGCACGTCTCGCTCATATTCCGACTCGATTTCCCTGGTTTCCCGGATTTCCTCGACCTCAAGGTCCTGAACGTCAGAACTCTCGGCGGTTGTCGGCAACATCAGGGAGTCATCATCCTCGATGTAGCACATCAAGTCTTCATCAGAAGAACTGACCGCACTCTCGTCAGCATCCCTTCGCCTTTCTTCCAGAAGTTTTTCTTCCTCTTGCCTACGGCGCAGTTCTTCTTCCGCTTTCCAACGGCGCAGTTCTTCCGCTTTCCGGCAAGACTGTTTTTCTATCTGGAATTCTATCCTATCGAATTTGTGAGGACGTTCGACACGGGTGTGGTCCTGAGGTGCTGAATCAACTTCAAATTTTTCAAGGACGTGGCCTAACGGTGTCGAAGAAGTGGATGCACCCCAAGCGCCATGAGGCGGCTCGTTGCGGTCGCTATATTCCCGCTCGTTGATGATGACATCGCCATGACCGTCATCCATCACGTCGGACAGGCAGTCGCTGAATGTGTGCACGGCGGCAAGCAGCGAGTAACTGTCGCTGCGGCCGTACCTGTTGAGGTGCAGTTGCACGGTGGCATACCGGCCCATATTACCCACGTTGAAGCGGCGGGCGGCAATGACCGTATGGTCCACGTGCCAGGTCTCGACCCACTGTAGCGAGAGTGGGCGAATCATGGGTTCAATCATCGAGGCGAACCAACGCAGGTTGGCCGTCTGCTTGGGATTGCCAATGACGTAGATATGGCCATAATCGAGATTTTGAAGCAGGTGCTGGAGTTCGGGGCTTTCCATAATCAAGAAGCGGAATTAACGGGTGAGAAAAAAGATGAAGGATAACGTATTTGAACTGCAAAAACCATGCCAACGGGCCGCCCCATAAAAAGACGGCCCGCCGACGATTATAGGGCAATGTGTTTAATCAAAGTACTCTGCCTCATTAGCCTCCTTGATGCGTGCTATACGCTCACTCTCATCGAGATCATCCTCGGCCATGAGATTTGATAACTTACTCATGCAAGAGAACCATCTGCCACGAGCCTTGCGTTCTTTGGCAAACATGGCCTTGGTGCCTTCTTCGGACTTGGAAAACTGCAGGTGGTGATTGATGTGCAGCGAATAAGACACCTGCTCCACATCATGGTCGGCACCGATGTAGGTGAACTGCCAGCCCTGATCCTTGTAACTGTCGATGAGCGCCTTGATAGCGTTCAGGGAAAACTCGTGTGAGGCGTTCTCATAGCCGTCGGTGATAATGGTCACCAGGGCCAGCGAATCGACATTGTCGCTCTTGAGACGGTGCACACGGGTGATGGTGGTGCCGATGGCGTCATACAGCGGCGTCATGCAGCAGGGGCGGTAGTCCTTGTCGGTGAGGGTAGTGGCCTCGGCAACAGGCACATTGTCATAGATGGTCTTCATCTCGCAGCCGCAGAAGGCGACCAGCGTTACCAGGTGTGTTTGGTCAGGGTTCTTTTCCTGGGCACTCTTGATTGATCCGATAGTCTCGTTCACGCCATCGATGGCCTGGCGTGCAATGCTTGACATAGAGCCGCTCTTGTCAAGGATAATCACATTGTAGACAGTAATTGGAGTTTTCATCGTCTTGAAATTTTGAATATGAGTAAAAAATTGAAGTTAAAAAACTGCGCCGTGGTGGCTGACGATGCAAAAGTACACACGATAATCCTGCCCGCCGATTTCCTGCAAGGTTGTAATTTTTTCTTATCACTACACACCTGCCCAACACGGCAAAAAGGGCTTTTTGACATAGTCAGACAAAAATCTGGCGGTTCATAACCGATAATGTGAAAACTTATTCTTATCTTTGCAGGTTAAATGACTTTTAACCGCAATAATGAAAGTTAAAATCCATCACGAGGGCGAGAATATCCTGCTGATCCTGTTCCTGATCATTGCAGCAACAGGCGCTATGGCCTACAGGTTCATCAACTACAAGCCGGTGGCTTGGGTCCTGATAGCGCTCATGGCCATCCTGTTCCTGCTGGTGCTCAACTTCTTCAGGTTGCCCCGCCGCCGCTTCAAGGGCGACAACAGTGACGGCACGGCAGTCCTGTCGAGCGTCGACGGTACCGTGGTAGCCCTCGAGGAGGTCTACGAGGACGAATACCTGCACCGCAACTGCATCCAGTTGTCGGTGTTCATGACTGTCTTCAACGTCCATGCCAACTGGGTCCCCGTCAAGGGCGAGGTCATCTACTACAAGCACCACTCGGGCCGTTTCCTGGCCGCCAACCTGCCCAAGTCGAGCAGCGACAACGAGCGTTCGTCGATTGTCATCCGCACCACCACGGGCGAGGAAATCCTCGTGCGCCAGATTGCCGGTGCCATCGCGCGCCGCATCGTGACCTATGTCGAGCAGGGTGAGCAGGTCGACGTGAACGACTTCATCGGCTTCATCAAGTTCGGCTCCAGGGTGGACATCTTCCTGCCCATGGACACCAAGATTCTGGTCAAACTGGGCGACCGCACCTGGGGTGGAGAGACCCTGGTGGCAAGACTCAATAACAAGCAAGAATCATGAAAGCGATACGCAACAACATTCCCAATGCCATCACCTCGTTGAACCTGCTGTTCGGCTGCCTGGCATGCATCGCGGCGTTTCACTGTTCTGACACGATGTGCGGCACTGACCTCAAGGGCTATCAATGGGCATTTATATTCATCGCACTGGCGGCGGTGGCCGATTTCTTTGATGGACTGGTGGCCAGATTGATTCATGCCGTGAGCAACATCGGCGCTGAACTCGACTCACTGGCCGACCTGGTCAGTTTCGGCCTTGCCCCCGCTCTGGTGCTGTATAACATCATGTTGCAACAAGGAGCAGGCCATTGGGCACTCGTGGCGTTGCTGCTGCCCGTGTTCGGAGCCATCAGGCTTGCCCGCTTCAACGTGGATGCCAATCAGACGACAACTTTCACCGGCCTTCCCATCCCCGCCAATGCCATCTTCTGGATTGGTTTCACGTCATGGTATGCCACGTACCCCACCCCGCTGTGGATGGTGATTGTGCTCATCGTGGCGCTGTCACTGCTGATGGTGTGCAACCTGCGCATGTTCTCGCTGAAGATGCACAACCTGTCGTCGCTCAAGCAGAATTGGGCACAATATTTGCAGGTAGTGGCTACAGTGGCATTTCTCGTGCTGATGGGTCTGAAGGGTCTGGCTCCCGCCATCATGCTCTACGTGCTGCTTTCCATCATTAAAAGAGAGAAGTAAATGTGGTATTTCCTGCTATTCCTGCTGTTCTTGTATATCTGGTGGCAATGGAGAAAACTGCGCCGCAACATCTTCATGCCCCATGGTGATAAGATGCCACCCTACGGTAGGAGGCAGAGCAATCGCCGCGGCGAGGAATATACCGAGACCGGCGAGCGCAAGAAATACACCAGCGACGAGGGAGAATATGCCGACTTTGAGGAAGTCTCAGGCGGCACCGTCACCGAGGAGACAGCCTCGACAGAGGGCGACACCCGTACCGTCATCGAGGAGCAGGTGACGGATGCCGAGTTCGAGGAAATACGGGAATAACAGCGAGCCACAGGCTCGCAACACACCGACAAACCGGCAGCGAGAGCAACACACCGACGAACCAGCGGCGGCACAACACACCGACAAACCGGCGGCGGCACAGCACACCGACAAACCGACGGCGGCACAACACAACGGCAACCAGGACAGGGACAACTCACCTGGCGCAAAAATTTACAGCCACGCTAAGTGAACGCTTAGCGTGGCTGCATTATGGTGTGACCTGTGGGTTACAGTTTCAGGTCGTCCTCGCTCTTGGGTTGAGGGGGATAGTCGATGGTGTAGTGCAGGCCGCGGGATTCCTTGCGGTCCTTGGCCTGGCGGGTGATGAGGTAGGCCACGTTGATGATGTTGCGCAACTCGCAGATGCGGCGCGACACCTTGCTGGTCTTGAACAATCGCTCGGTCTCCTCGTAGAGGATGTCCAGGCGGTTCCACGCGCGGTCCAGACGCAGGTTGCTGCGCACGATGCCCACGTAGGTCGACATGATCTCGCCCACCTCTTTCTCGCTCTGGCTGATGAGCACCATCTCCTCGGGGTGCGTCGTGCCGGCATCGTCCCAGGCAGGAATATCCTCGCGCCACGTGAACTCGTTGCGGTGCTCGATGGCATGCTTGGCAGCCGCGTCGGCATACACCACGGCCTCGATCAGCGAGTTGCTGGCCAGACGGTTGCCGCCGTGCAGACCCGTGCACGAACACTCGCCCACGGCATACAGGCGCTTGATGCTGGAGCAGGCATTCAGGTCCACCTTGATGCCGCCGCACATATAGTGGGCCGCAGGCACGACAGGAATGTACTCCTTGGTGATATCGATACCCAAATCCAGGCAGTGCTTGTAGATGTTGGGGAAATGGTGCTTGGTCTCTTCGGGGTCCTTGTGTGTCACGTCGAGATAAACGTGGTCCTCGCCTCGCTGCTTCATCTCGTTGTCGATGGCGCGGGCTACCACGTCGCGCGGTGCCAACGACAGGCGCGGGTCATACTTCTGCATGAACTCTTCTCCTGCCAGGTTGCGCAGCACACCGCCGTAGCCGCGCATTGCCTCGGTAATGAGGAAGGCGGGACGGTCGCCGGGATGATAGAGCGTTGTGGGGTGGAACTGCACGAACTCCATGTCCTGGACCGTGCCCTTGGCACGATAGACCATGGCAATACCGTCGCCCGTTGCCACCAGAGGGTTGGACGTGGAGTGGTAGACCGAACCCACACCGCCCGTTGCCATCAGCGTCACGCGCGAGAGGAAGGTGTCCACCTCGCCCGTCTCCTGGTTGAGGACATAGGCGCCATAGCACTCGATGCCGGGGGTGCGGCGGGTCACGATTTTGCCCAAGTGGTGCTGGGTGAGGATTTCCACCGCGAAGTGGTCCTCATAGATGTCGATGTTGGGGTTGTTCTTGACCGTCTCGATGAGCGACACCTGGATCTCATGGCCCGTGTTGTCGGCATGGTGCAGGATGCGGAACTCGCTGTGGCCGCCCTCGCGGTGCAGGTCAAACTCGCCCTTCTCGTTCTTGTCAAAGTCCACGCCCCATCTCAGCAGTTCCTGGATCTGGGCGGGAGCCTCGGTTACAACCTTTTTCACGGCTTCGGGGTCGCTGAGCCAGTCACCGGCCACCATCGTGTCGTGGATGTGTTTGTCGAAGTTGTCCACCTCGAGGTTGGTCACTGTGGCGACGCCGCCCTGGGCGAGGTCGGTGTTGGCCTCTTCCATCTTGGATTTGCACACGAGGGCCACGGTGCCCGTTTTTGCCACCTTGAGGGCAAAACTCATACCGGCTACACCCGAGCCGATGACGAGGTAATCATATTTGCGTACCATTGCAGTTGTCTATTTTCAATTATCAAATGGTCTAGAGACACTAGAATATCTGGAGTTTCTAGAACTAATTCACTCTTTCTCGCCGTAGAGCAGGTCGCCGCAGTCGCCCAAGCCGGGCACGATGTAACTGTGCTCGTTGAGTTCGTTGTCGATATCACAGGTCCACAGCGTGGTCTTGTCCTCGGGCAGGTGCTGGCGCACCACCTCAATGGCCTTGGGCGTGGCCACTACGCTGGCCACATGGATGTGCTCGGGATGACCCTTGGTCACCAGAGCCTGGTAGGCGAGTTCCATCGACGAGCCGGTGGCGAGCATCGGGTCAACGATGACCAGCGTCTTGCCGTCGAGGCGCGGGCTGGCGATATACTCGATGTGAACGACAAAGTCGTCGGTCTTGGGGAAGTATTTCCTGTAGGCCGACACAAAGGCGTTTTCGGCACCGTCAAAGAAATTCAGGAAGCCCTCGTGGAACGGCAGACCGGCACGCAACAGCGTGGCAAGCACCACACGGTCGGCCAGCACATTGCACTGCTTCACACCCAGCGGTGTGGTCACCCCAACGGTCTCGTACTGGAGTTTCTTGGAGATTTCATAGGCCATAATCTGACCCAAACGCTGGATATTAGCGCGGAAACGCAGGCGCTCTTGCTGCAAATCCTTATTGCGGATTTCGCTCATGAACTGTCCCACAAGCGAGTTTTGGTCACACAAGTTGATGATTTCCATTTGTCTCTTTATTGTTTAGTGGTTAAGTATTCTTGCAGTAATGCTTTGGCATTGTCACGGTCCTTGGTGAGTTGGCGCTTGAGTTCCTCCAGACCGCACATTTTGAATTCCAGCCTCAGGAAACTGATGAACTCGAGCGTGATGTCCATGCCGTAGATATCTTCGTCGAAGTCGAACAGGTTGACCTCGATGCTCAGCCGGGTGCCGTTGTCCAGCGTGGGACGGCGACCGATGTTGGTCATTCCCTGTAAACGCTTCCCGCCAACATAAGCCAGCACAGCGTAGGCGCCATTGTGGGGCAGCAGCACATCGGGGTTGATTTCGCCCACATTGGCCGTTGGGAAACCCAGTCCCCTGCCGTTGTGGAAACCATGCACCACCTTGCCCTTGAGCACATGGGGGCGGCCCATGCAATGCATCGCGTCCACCACCCTGCCGGCAGCGATGAGCCCCCTGACAATCGTGGAACTAACGGGTGCATAGCGGCCCAGGTACTCGGGAGCCTTGACCACCTCGACGCCCAGTTGGCGCCCATGGCGGCAATAGTCCTCAAAGGTCTCTCCCCGGTTGTGTCCGAAACGGTGGTTATAGCCCGCCACAAGCATGCTCACGCCATAGCGGTCACGCAACAGTTCAATGAACTGCGACGAGTCGAGTTGGGCCAATTCGGGGGTGAAATCAAGGGGCATCAGCAGGTCGGGGCCGAGGGCACCGATTTGGTCCATGCGGTCCTCGGGCGGCATGATCAGTTTGAAGTCCGCATCAGGGCACAGGACCTGGCGCGGATGCCGCAAAAACGTGATGACGAGTGACTGCTTGCCCTGGGCGGCGGCCTGCTGCTTGAGGAAATCGACCAGTGTGGCGTGTCCACGGTGCACACCGTCAAACATGCCTATTGTAGCGACTGTGCTGCCTGCCGGCAGGCGGTCGGTTTCGCCCAGAACCTTCATTCTCTGTTATTTAAACTTCCTAACTATAGTGAATAACCCGCTGTGGACTGTCACTTATCGATGTACTCCTTGAGAATGCGCATCGTGTCGTTGCACACCCTGATGAACATCTCGCGGTTCTTGAGCATCGTCGAGGTCTTCACCTGCTTGTCGGCACCCGAGAACAGGTAACCCGTGTCCTTGCTCTCGAGGGCGCGCAAGGTGGGCACCACGCCAGCCTCGGGGCTCGGGATGTTGCGGCTCAGGTAGTCGGGCACGCGGTCAATCCAGCGCGACATGGCAATGGCGCCGCTCTTCAGCAGACCCGGGTTGACGCAGTTCACCGACACGCGACGCGTCTTCATCACACTCGACATATAGATTGAGAACAAAGTGAGGGCCAACTTGCTCTGGGCATAGGCACCCCACGGCGTGAAGTGGGACACGGCAGGAAACTCATAGGGCAACGTCACAAAACGGCGCGACACGCTGGTCGACAAGATGATGTGGCCTTCCTCCTCGATGAGCGGATAGACCTGCATCGACAACAGCACGGTGCTCAAGTAGTTGACTTGAACAGCATGCTCAAAGCCGTTCTCTGAAATCTCGCTGCGGCGGGGCAGCAGACCGGCATTGTTGATCAGTGCCGCCACAGGACGGTTCAACGCCCGCAGCCGCGCCACGAAGTCATTGACCAATTCAAAGGAGTTCAAGTCCAACTGCAGGCACGAGATGTCCTTGTTGCGGGTGAGCGTGCGCAGTTGCGCGGCATAACTCTCGGCCTTCTGGATATCGCGGCTGGCCAACAGCACCGCCTTGCCCTGTTCGGCAAGTTTGCGGGTAATCACACTGCCCATGCTGTCGGTAGAACCCGTGACGATATACAACGGCTTCTCCTGTTCAGCCATGATTTTGTCGTTATCGGTCATCATATCATAGTTTTTTGTTGGGTTCATAATTGTTCTAACCTGCAAAGTTAATAAAACTCCGCAATAACTCACCTTATATCGCGATAAAAAATGGACTAATTTTCTTTTCGTGCACCTTGGAGCGCGCTTCACTGAGATGAAAATACCGATTAAGTTGTTAAACCATATCTGATTTTATAGTCTAAAATTAAAAGGCAAGCATTTTGCCTCCAACCCTAAAACATCGTCCATTTTATGAGAAATATCATTCTCTCACTCCTACTCATACTAACGGCAGCGGCATCGCTGCCCGCCCAGGATATTGATGCCATATCGGCAAGGATTGACCTGCAGCGCACGGAGTTTCCTCAAGAGATAATCCACGTGATGACCGACCAGGGCAGTTATCTGGCAGGAGACACCATCTGGTTGCGCGCCTGGGTGGTGGATGCTGCAAGCCACCAGCCGGTCAATGCCAGCCAGTTTGTGTATGCCGAACTGGTGTCACCCATCGACTCGGTGATTGCGCGTGTCAAGATTCACCCCGATGCCAACGGGGTGTTCCGGGGATACCTGTTCAAGGGTCACGCCTTCGATAATCGTCACCATCGAGGGCATCGGCAACGACGGCACCCTCTTCCGCACCACCCACCAGGTGACCAAACGCTGAATGCGCCAGCCCTGAATTCCCGGGAAGTGGGATAACGGCCCGCGTCAAGCAATTGGACAAAACAATTATGCTCAAATTGTCCAAAAATCGCTTTTCTAAGATAATTGTCTTATCTTTGCCAAAGAAAAACCGGTTTCTTTATGGCAAACAAGAAGAAAAGCAAAAAATGGCTATGGATCACGCTGGTGATTTTGGGCCTGTTGGCCACAACAGCAGCATTGTCTCTGTGGCCCCGTAACACGATTCCCACCGTGAGCCGTGGAACACTGGAGCGCTTCCCGCAGTTCCAGTCGCAGTATGTTCCGCCAAGGGATGTCGTCGTCTGGCTGCCCGAGGGTTACAAGACGGGCGACTCGTGCGATGTGCTCTACATGCACGACGGACAGATGTTGTTCGATGCCACCACGACGTGGAACGGGCAGGAATGGCGTGTCGATGAGGTGGCGAACAGTATGATCCAGGACGGCTCCATCAGGCCGTGCATCGTCGTGGGCATCTACAATACCGATGACCGCCTCGCCGAGTATTTCCCCACCAAGACATGGCAGCACGTCAGCGAAGCCGACCGGCAGAAAGCCGACATCTCAAAACTTACGGGCGACGCCTATCTGCAATTCATCGTCAAGGAGTTGAAGCCCTTCATCGACGAGCGTTACAAGCCCTTGACGTCGCGTGAGCACACCTTCATGATGGGTTCCAGCATGGGCGGGCTGATTTCGCTCTATGCCCTGTGTGAATACCCGCAGGTGTTCGGCGGCGTGGCCTGTCTCTCGACCCACTTGTCGATGGCACAATTGCCTAATGGCGTTAGTGGCGACGCATGGGCCGCGGGCTTTAGGGACTATGTGGACCAGCATCTGCCCGAAACCAACAGCAGCCTCATCTACATGGACCTCGGCACCGTGGATCTTGATGCAAAATACAGTCTCTATCAGGATGAACTCACCAGAGTCATCTCCTACAAATACTGGGACAATGAACACTTCAGGACACACGTGTATGATGGGCATGGCCATAGCGAGACCTACTGGGCAAAACGCCTTGACGTACCGCTTTTATACTTACTTGGCAAATAATACCGAAAAATGGACGGATATGTAACTGTTATCGGTGGTGTGAATATGGACATCTCGGCGGCTTTGACGGCGCCGTTTGTCCCTGCCGACTCGGTGCCGGGGCAGGTGACCCTGGGCTGCGGAGGCGTGGCACGCAACATCGCCCACAACCTGCGGCTGATGGGCCACGAGGTGAAATTCGTGAGCCTCTTTGGCGGCGAGACCTTCGGCGAGATGTGCTGGCGCGAGTGCCAAGCCATCGGGCTGGACCTCACGCTGAGTGAGCGCCGCGAAGGCCTGCGCAACGGCCTGTACCTGTGTGTCAACGACCAGACAGGCGACATGATTGCTGCTGTCGCCGATACCGACATCGTGGGCCACATCACACCCGGTTTCCTGGAACAGCGCCTTGAGACCATCAACGCATCGGCTCTTGTGATGGCCGACACCAATATCGAAACCGAAACCCTGCTGTACCTCATCGACCACTGCACGGCACCGCTCATCATCGACGCCGTGAGCACCGCCAAGGCGCCGCGCGTCATCAAGGCGTTGCAGCAGAGCCGGTCACGACAATTGTACGCCCTGAAACTCAACCTGCAGGAGGCACAGGCCGTGACCCATTGTCCAACGGCCCAAGAAGCGGCCGTACGCCTCACGGCCATGGGCATCGGTCAGGTCTACATCACCCTGGGCAGCGACGGCGTGTACTGCAGCGACGGCACCCGCCATGAGCACCTGAAAGCCATCCCCTCGCGCGTCATCAACACCACTGGGGCCGGTGATGCCTTTATCGCCGGCGTGGCCCATGCCCTGATGGGCAACACCTCCTTCCCCGACTGTGCCCAAACAGGACTCAAGGCCGCCCACGCCACCCTGCTCTCGCTCCAAACCGTCAATCCCGACATCAACGACTATATCCAAGGCATCTGATATGTCCAATATATCCATATCTATGTCCAGTTTATTTAGTACAACCCTAAAAACCAACAAGATATGAACCAATACCTTTCCATCACACCCGAAGTGCAGCAGGCACTTGACGAGGGCCGCCCCGTGGTTGCCCTCGAGTCGACCATCATTTCACACGGCATGCCCTATCCCCAGAATGTGAAAACGGCCCTCAAAGTCGAGCAGACCATCCGCGACGGCGGTGCCACGCCCGCAACCATTGCCATCATAGGCGGCCGCCTCAAGGCGGGCTGCACCCCCGAGGAAATCGAATACCTGGGCCGCAAAGGCCAAGCCGTGACCAAGGCGTCGCGCCGCGACCTGCCCGTGCTCATCGCCCGCGGCGAGGACGGTGCCACCACCGTGACCACGACGATGATTATCGCTGCCATGGCAGGCATCAAGGTGTTTGCCACCGGTGGCATCGGCGGTGTGCACCGCGGTGCCGAGACCACGATGGACATCAGTGCCGACCTCGAGGAACTGGCCATGACACCCGTGATGGTCATCTGCGCCGGCGCCAAGTCCATCCTTGACTTGGGACTCACCCTGGAATACCTTGAGACCAAGGGTGTGCCGGTCATCGGCTACGGAACCGAGGAACTGCCCGCCTTCTACACCCGTCACAGCGGTTTCAAGGTGGATTACCGCATCGACACCCCCGAGGACCTGGCCGCCGCTTTCCGCGCCAAACTCGACATGGGGCTGCAGGGCGGCATGCTTGTCACCAACCCCATCCCCGAGGAGTACTCGATGCCTGCCGAGGTCATCAACAAGGCTATTGACGAGGCCATCGACGAGGCCAACCGCCTGGGCATCCGCGGCAAGGAAACCACTCCCTTCCTCCTGGCCAAAGTCAAGGACCTCACCGGCGGCGACAGCCTGGCCAGCAACATCCAACTGGTGCTCAACAATGCCCGACTCGCGGCCCGCACGGCTGCCGCGCTCATGCGCTAATCCGGCACTCCGGCCAGCGTTTCCCGGCCGTTAATCACCCTTATCGACAGGTGCATCACCGTCCCTGTAATCTTTTTTGTGCATAAATGGGCCAATAATCAGAGATTATTGCTTACTTTTGCAGGTTGTAAGTAAACGAAGTATAAAAACCCGATAATAAGACTACGATTATGAAATGTCAACATTGCGGACATGAAGTTCCCGAAGGTTCCTCCTTCTGCAACCATTGCGGTTATCGCATGAGTACCACGGTCACCTGTTCCTATTGCCACAAAACCATGCCGGCTTCATCGGTATTCTGCCCCCACTGCGGCAAGGCTATCGACAATGCCATGAGTGTGGCACAGAAGTCTGTGACGGAGGCTGCGGCTCCTGCCGCGGCAACTGCAGGCAACGGCCCCGACCCCGAAAAGGCCACCGATGCCCAGCGCGCTGCCCAACGCCGTGCCGCCGCCAAACCCGTGAAACCCGTCACCGCTGATGATGATGACGATGACGATGACGACGACGATGATGACAACGGACAGGAAGGCCGTTCCAACTTCAACCGTAATCTCATCATCGGCATCGTGCTCGCAGCAGTGCTCATCGGCTTGTTGAGCATGCTCAAACACTGCAACAGCCAGGCTAACGATGACCTGAAGGCCAGGGGCGACAGCGTTGCCGCCATGGCCGACAACAGCCAGGACGAAGCCGCCATTCTGGGGGCCGAACTGAGTCGTAACAACTTCACCGAGGACGGTGCCTCCATCGGCGGCGCCGTGAAATTGCACGGTACCGACCCCGACACCCCCGACCGCATCTTGGGTGTGACCTACAAGAACGATGCTGACCGTCCCTTCATCAAGATTTACCAACTGACGCGTGACGGCGGCGGCTGGAAGACCGAACTGGGCCAGACCAAGTATCTGGACGGACGCAACATCATCATGGACAACTCGTCGCTCATCGCCGATGCCATGTATGTGCCCCGCGCAGTGACCGTCGACGGCAAGCAGTGCCTCTACTTCGCCTTCCTGAACCACCTCAAGGGTGCCGGCGAGGGTAACACGGGTCGCGTGACCCTGGCCCTGTATGAGCCCGAGGGCAAGAAGTTGACCACGCTGAACTATGACGGCCCCATCCGCTCGCGCAGCGACGGCCACCAGTACGTCTACAGCCGCGGACCTCTCGAGAGCGTCAGCGGCAGCGAGCGCAACTTCCTGCAGCAGGAAGCAGTACACATCAGCGCCATCCGCGTAGCCACTCCCGAGGAGATTGAGGCCGAAGAAGAGGCCAAAGCCAAGGAAGAAGAAGAAAAGGCCCTGGCCGGCGAAGAGAACGCCGACACCAAGTGGGACCACGACAATGCCGAGAATATGGACAAACTGAAAGAGGGCGAAGATGTGCAGATGAAGTCCACCCAGTATGACAAGCCCCTCTTCAAGATGGACGAGATCAAGGAAAAGGTGGAAACCAGCAAGTACCTCGTCTTCCTCGACAAGAAAGGTATGGTATATGGCTTCAATAAGGACAGCCGCAAGTACTTCACCATCTACTCCTCGGCACAGGGCATCAGCAAGAACGGCGAAACCAGCGTACTGATCAAGACCGCCAACGGCAACATCAACTACGACCTGGTGCATGACAAGGCCAAAGCAGCGAACTGACAAATATGACTCCCGAGAAACGCTATTACTTCTGGTTCTTCCTGAAATTGGACATCATCCTAGTGGGGCTGCTCGCCCTGCTGTGGTGGCTGGCCAATGTAGTGTATGCGTGACCCCTATCACCCGAAACCAAAATAATTATCATAATGGCTGTAGAAATCAGAGAAATACAACCCACCAAGCGCAACCTGCTCAAGTTTGTGCATTTTCCCATCGATGTCATCTACCGCGACAACGAGTACTACGTACCGCCACTGGTCACCGATGAAGTGAACACCCTGCGCCCCGACAAGAACCCGGCATTTGACTTCTGCGAGGCCGTCTATTTCCTGGCCTACCGCAACGGGGAAATCGTGGGACGCATCGCCGGCATCATCAACAAGGTGGTCAACGAGCGCGCCAACAAGAAAGAGGCCCGCTTCAGTTACATCGACTTCATCGACGATGCCGAGGTGGCCGACGCCCTCATCGATGCCGTGACCCGGTGGGCCAAAGGCAAAGGCATGGAACACCTGACAGGTCCCCTGGGCTTTACCGACATGGATCCCGAGGGTTTGCTCGTCGAGGGCTTTGACCGCATTGGCACTACAGGCGCCGTGTACAGCCACGCCTATTATCACAAGCACTTGGAGCGCATGGGCTTCGTCAAGGATGTGGACTGGCTGGAGTTCCTGATCACCATCCCCACCGAGGTCCCCGAGAAGATGCACCGCATCGCCACTTTGATCAGCGAACGCATGAATGTGACGACCATCAAGTACACCGACCGCAAGCAACTGGTCAAGGACTACGGTGACGCCATCTTCAAACTGATCAATGTGGCCTATGACGAGTTGTTCGGCTACTCGCCGCTCACCGACAAGCAGATCAAGCACTACATCAAGATGTACCTGCCCTTCCTGCCTCTCGACGACCTGTCGATGGTCATCGACAAAGACACGCGCGAACTCGTCGGTGTGGGCATCACGATTCCCTCGATGTCCAAGGCACTCATCAAGAGCCGTGGCCGCCTGTTCCCCATGGGATGGAAATACCTGCTCGACGCCTTCAAGCACAACAATGTGGTGGACCTGATGCTCATTGCCGTCAAGCCCGAACTCCAGAACAAGGGTGTGAACTCGCTCATCTTTGACGACCTCATCCCCGTGTTCAACAAGCATGGCTATACCCATGCCGAGAGCAACCACGAGTTGGAACTCAACTCCAAGGTGCTCAAGCAATGGGAATACTTCGAGTATGACCAGCACAAGCGCCGCCGCGCCTACACCAAGGAAATTTAACCACAGAAATCCAAACCCACTAGACCATCTAGATTATCTAGACTATCTAGAAAAAACAAATAAAACAACATGAACAACAAGATTCAAGTCATCAGCAAATACGCCCTTCAAGGGCTGGAGACACAGGACCTGTGCAATGCTGCCCTCGCCGCCAAGCAGACGCTCGAAAGCGGCTCGGGTGCCGGCAACGACTTCCTGGGCTGGCTTCACCTGCCCAGTAGCATCGACGAGCAGCAACTCGCAAGCATCGAGCAGACCGCTGCCGTGCTGCGTGAGCAGTGTGAGTATGTCATCACCATCGGCATCGGTGGCAGTTACCTGGGCGCCAAGGCCGTTATTGAGGCCCTGAGCGACCACTTCGCTGCCTACAAGACGGGCAGTGGACCCAAGGTGCTCTTTGCCGGCAACAACATCGGCGAGGACTACCTCTACGACCTGATGGACCTGGTGCGCGGACACAAGTTCGGCATCATCGTCATCTCCAAGTCGGGAACCACCACCGAACCCGCTATCGCCTTCCGCCTGTTCAAGGAGATGCTCGAGCAGCAGGAGGGCAAGGCATTCGCCCAGCGCAACATCGTTGCTGTGACCGATGCCCGCCGCGGTGCCCTGCGCAACCTGGCCACCCAGGAGGGCTATGCCACCTATGTCATCCCCGATGACGTGGGCGGCCGCTTCTCGGTATTGACCCCCGTTGGCCTGCTGCCCATCGCCGTTGCCGGATTCGACATCCGCGCCCTCGTGGCCGGTGCCGTCGAGATGGAACAGGACGGCGACGAGCAGGTGCTCAACTATGCCATCGCCCGCAACGCCCTCTATCAGCAGGGCAAGAAGGTCGAGATTCTCGCCAACTTCACCCCGCGCCTGCACTTCGTCGCCGAGTGGTGGAAACAACTCTACGGCGAGAGCGAGGGCAAGGGCCACAAGGGCATCTTCCCCGCCAGCGTGGACTTCACTACCGACCTGCACAGCATGGGACAGTGGATTCAGGACGGCGAGCGCACCATCTTTGAGACGGTGCTCAGCGTGGGCGACCAGCAGCACGAGGTCATCATCCCCACCGACGAGGCTGACCTCGACGGACTGAACTACATCGCAGGCAAGAACGTGGACTACGTCAACAAGATGGCCGAACTCGGTACCCGCCTGGCTCACATCGACGGCGGTGTGCCCAACCTGCTCATCACCATGCCCGCCGTGACCGAGCGCTATATGGGCCAATTGATCTACTTCTTCGAGAAAGCCTGCGGCGTGAGCGGCTACATGCTTGGCGTCAACCCGTTTGACCAGCCCGGCGTCGAGGCCTACAAGAAGAACATGTTCGCCCTGCTCGAGAAACCCGGCCACGAAGAGGCCACCAAAGCCATCAAAGAAAAACTCAAACAATAACAAATAATCAATTAACGCCTAATAATCAAACAACATGAACAGCAATAAACAACAAAAACAACCAATTATTATATTGTTGTTAACGTTGTTCAGTGTTGTTGAAGTTGTTTGATTAAACTAGAAACTAGAAACTAAGAAATGATTTATCCGATTCTTTCGGCCGAGGAAGCCGCCGAATTTGTACAAAATGGCTTCACCGTAGGTGTTTCGGGCTTTACATCACCCGGTTGTCCTCAAGCAGTTCCCGTTGCCATCGCCGAGCGCGCCAAGCGCGAGCATGAGGCAGGCCGTGAATTCAAAATCAACCTCTTCTCTGGCGCTTCGACCAGCGACCACATCGACGGCGAGTTGACCCGTGCCGATGCCCTGAACTTCCGCACACCGTACCAGTCACACCCCGACATGCGCAAGGCCATCAACGCCAATGCCATCCACTATAACGACCGCCACCTGAGCGAACTGGCACAGGAGTTCCGCTATGGCTTCTACGGCAAGATGGACATCGCCATCGTTGAGGCCCAGAGCATCACCGACGACGGTGAACTCGTGCTGGGTACCTCGATGGGCAACACCGCCACCTGGCTCAAGATGGCCGACAAGGTGATTGTCGAGGTCAACGACCAGATTCCCGAGACCATCCGCGGCATGCACGACGTCTACACGCCCGTCGACCCGCCTTACCGTCGCGAGATTCCCATCTATACGCCTCACGACCGCGTGGGCACTCCCACCGCCCATGTCGACCCCAGCAAGGTCCTCGGTGTTGTCAAGACGTCGCTGCCCATCAGCAAGGAGGGTGCCTTTACCCCCGTTGACGAGGTGACCGCAGCCATCGGCCGCAACGTGTGCGCCTTCCTGGTCAATGAGTTGAAGGCCGGCCGTATCCCCAAGGAATTCCTGCCCCTGCAGAGCGGTGTGGGCAACATCGCCAACGCCGTGCTCGACGCCCTCGACAAGAGCGACGACATTCCTCCCTTTGAGATGTACACCGAGGTTATCCAGGACAGCGTGCTCGAGTTGCTCGAGAGCGGCAAGTGCAAGTTTGCCAGCACCTGCTCGATGACCTTCTCCAGCGGCGCCATGACCGAGTTCTTCGAGAAGGGCGAGGCCCTGCATGGCAAGGTGCTCATGCGTCCCAGCGAGATCAGCAACAACCCCGAGGTGGTCCGCCGTCTGGGCGTCATCACGATGAACACCGCCATCGAGGCCGACATCTATGGCCACATCAACTCGACCCACGTCAGCGGTACGCGCCTGATGAACGGTGTGGGCGGTTCGGGCGACTTCACCCGCAACGCCTACATCAGCATCTTCCTGTGCCCGTCGATCAAGAAGGACGACTGCATCAGCACCATCGTGCCCATGGTGTCCTATCCTGACCACAACCCGCACTCGGTCGACATCATCATCACCGACCAGGGTATCGCCGACTTGCGCGGCAAGGACCCCGTACAGAGCGCCCACGAGATTATCGAGAAGGCCGCTCATCCCGTCTATCGTCCCCTGCTGCGCGAGTACCTCAGCCTCGCCAAGAAGGGCCACGTGATGATGAACCCCGACATCGCCTTCGCCATGCACAGCACGCTGATTCACGACGGCGACATGCGCAAGACCGACTTCGCCAAGTTCATGAAGTAATTCAAACTACAAATTACGCTAATTGAACCAATTGGCATCCGCACGACGGAATTGAAAACAAGGAATACAAGAACAACAATTCAACCGATTGTATATCTTGTATTTCTTGTTTTCCCTTTTTCTTCACACCGACAGCAGGCTTGAAAACGAAATGACTACCGGAACTCACAAGGATTATAAGGCGCATGGGGCGATGTTGCTGGCCATGGTGCTGTTTGGGCTGATGGCGACGTTCTCCAAGGACGTGCTCACCCATGGCGGCATCACGGGGCCGCAACTGGTGGCGTTCCGCATCTGCGGGGCGGCCATCCTGTTCTGGGCGGGTTCGCTCATCGTGCCGCAGCAGCGGGTCGAGCGCCGCGACCTCTTGAAGATTGTGGGGGCGAGTTTCTTCGGTTTCGTCATGGCCCAGGGCGGCTACATCGTGGGTTTGAGTTACACCTCGCCCATCAATGCGACCATCGAGTTGACGACGATGCCGATTTTCACGCTTATCCTGTCGGCCTTCATCCTGCACGAGCGCATCACCCCACGGCGGGCATTGGGCATCATCCTGGGCTTCACGGGCGCCGTGCTGCTGATTACCCGTACCACGTCGGGCGCTCCGGGCAAGACAGCCGATTTTCGCGGCGACCTGCTCATCCTGGCGGCACAGGTGGGCTATGCCTTCTACCTGACGCACTATGCGGCCCTGTTCCGCAAATATGATGCGTTCACGTTCAACAAGTGGACGTTCACCTTTGCCAGCCTGATGATTCTGCCGTTCACCCTACCCCACATCGTGCAGATTGATTGGGCTGCCATCAGCGCCCGCACCGCCAGCGAGTTGATTTATATCGTGGCCGCAGCCACCTTCTTCACATTCCTGCTGGTAGTGTTCGCCCAGCGCCGCCTGCTGCCCACGACAGTGAGCGTCTACAACTACGTCCAGCCCTTTGTGGCCGTCGTCGCCAGCATGGCGATGGGCCTGGCCGTGCCGCAATGGATGCACGCTGTGGCAGCCGCGCTCATCTTCACGGGCGTGTGGCTCGTCGTCAATGCCCGCCAAAACACACAAGCACGGGAGACAAAATAACCGCTCTGCGGGCGGTAATAAAAATGAGAGCATGCAATTGTTGCACACTCTCAAACAAATCAATAAGGTTTACTGTTATTCGGGTAATCCGTAGAAGAAGGGAATATCCCCATTCTGGGCATCTTGAATCACTTTGTTGATATTGGAGTTCTGCAGGGTATTGAATGCACCGTAGGCAGCCGCTGCCAAGCCGACAGCAACCGTGATGAAGAACCACTTCTTGGCCGACGCCGCTTTCTTGTTGGCACCCTCGATATCGCCGGCCTTCAATCTGGTCTTGGCCATGAAAGCATTGTAAATCGCTACAAAACCGGGAATCAGCCCGATAAAGGGAATACTGCAGCACAGGCTACACGCCACAGTGGCAGCAATCGACTCGACGAGCCAGGTCTTGGTGGTGGCCGCCTGTTTCGGATTGGTCGTTGTGGGACCGTCCTGCGGGAATGGCAGCGGATTGTTGGGTAACGTCGTGCCTCCCTGGCCCGTAGGCGCGGGATTGGTAATCGGGGGAACCTGAGGCAGGGACACCTCACCGCCCACCTGCGGAATCTCGGGAAGCGGTGGCACCGACACGTTACCACCCATGGGCGGCATTTGAGGCAGTTGCACATCAACGCCGCCAGGAGCACCGATGGATCCTCCCGACAGCAATGCAGCGAGTTCAGGCACCAGGCTGGCCGAGGTCCACCCGGACATTCCCTCGCCCCACACCAGTGAGTTGGCGGTCAAGCCGCGTGCCAGCAGTTCTTTGGCCTCAAAAGGCCCTACCGGCTGGCCGTTTTCTGCAATGTAGTATCTCATAGGCTCAACGATTTATTTTAAAACATATCTGTCGCAAATTTAGCACAAATTTCATAAAAAAGCGAAAAATATCAAGCCTTTTTCAATCCTTTAGCACAGACTGAAATCTGTTGCCGCCTATACTTCCGTCCTATTGAGAAAGAACCTGACATTATCGTTTATTTCCCGGCCTAATGCTTCATAATCCAAATTCTTCAACTGCAACCAATGCCTGTTGCAGAGGTCATATTCCAGACTCTTATTATAAGCAGCCCCATCCACTTTCACGGGCAAAATCACCTTGTTATTGTTTTCGGCCACACTCACTTCCTTGACCGTATTGCGGGACTTATTGGAATTGACCGAAGATATATACAGTAGAATCTTTGATCTCAGAATGGCACTGACAATTTCTTCCTTGAAATCATCGCTGTGCCTTTCTGATCCATGATCAATCCAATAGGAAATACAGTAACTGTCGAGCAGAGAGCAAATCTTTTCGGCTATTTCATAATCCTGATGAGAATAACTAATGAAAACATCAAATTCAGGCTGATTCCCTTCCTCGTCCACAGCGGGTGCTGTGTTCTTGCTCACAATAGGGACGTTTGCATCAGATGGCACTTTCAAAGAAAACTGCTCAAAAAAACAAATGTAATCCATCAAGCCAAGGTTTTCAGGCAGTTTATGAAGACACAACTCAACACGATAACTCTTGTTTGTCCTCAATAGAAAGGCCGAAATTACCTCCGACATGATTGCCCCTATCCGCTGAAACGTGAAACCTGAACGACGCGACCCGATGCAGGGAAGAGCAATGGAGTTGTAGTCCATCGCCGACAACAGTCTGAAACATTTTGTCAGTGAATGCCGTATGACGGATTCTTCCATTTCGGTCTGCATACTTTGCTGCCCTTCTTCACTAACGCTCTTGAAACGTGTTTCGGGCGAGACCGTGACGCAATGGAAAATACACTTGTGGGGCAGTTTTCCTGCTGTAGTCACAACAACATCGCCCAACTCAGCATCACGTTTTTTCTCAATATCGTTAAGAACATCCTGGCCACCCTTTTCAAGGATGTAGCCCGACAGCCCGTCCTGCATAGGGATTCCGTAGTCATCAGAATTCACCAGCACATCGGTTTTAGCCTCAACGATATCACTAAACTTGACTATCAACAGCGAATTATTAAAACTATACTCCCTTTGTTGTGGACTCATAAGATTATGTTTTAGAGTTGTTATTCATTGCAAAGTTAATATAAATGCCTGACAAAACGGACGTTTTGCCAATCAATTTGTCATCTGCCCTCTAAGAAAAAATAACATGCCGCACGGCTATTGTGAGCCATGCGGCATGATATGATAAAGGATTTAATCAGCGTGGTTTAGTCTTTGCACTTGGCGCAGATGAACTCACGGTTCAGGCGGGCGATGTTGCTCAACTTGATGTTCTTGGGGCACTCGGCGGCGCAGGCACCGGTGTTGGTGCAGTTACCGAAACCGAGTTCGTCCATCTTGGCGAGCATGGCCTTCACGCGGCGCTTGGCCTCGGCACGGCCCTGGGGCAGCAGTGCGAACTGGCTCACCTTGGCGCTGAGGAACAGCATAGCCGAGCCGTTCTTGCAAGCGGCAACACAGGCACCGCAGCCGATGCAGGTAGCGCTGTCCATAGCCTCGTCGGCGGCTTCCTTGCTGATGGGGATGGCATTGGCATCCTGTGCACCTCCCGTCTGGAAACTAACGTAACCACCAGCCTGCTGAATCTGGTCAAAGGCGTTGCGGTTCACCATCAGGTCCTTGATTACGGGGAAGGCAGCCGAGCGCCAGGGCTCAACGGTGATGGTGTCACCATCGTGGAAGCGGCGCATGTACAACTGGCACGTCGTGGCACCAGTGGCGGGGCCGTGGGGATGGCCGTTGACATAGAGCGAGCACATGCCGCAGATACCCTCGCGGCAGTCGTGGTCAAAGGTGACGGGCTCCTGGCCCTTCTCGATGAGTTGCTCGTTAAGGATATCCAGCATCTCCAGGAAGGAGGTGTCGGTGGGGATATCGTTCATCTCGTAGGTCTCAAAGCGGCCCTCGTCATGAGCGTTGGCCTGACGCCAAACCTTAAGTTTGAAACTTATATTCGTATCCATTGTATTCGATGAATTTTAATGTGGTTGATTATGACTTATAGTTACGCGTCTGGACCTTGATGGCCTCGTAGTGGAGCGGCTCCTTAAGGAGCGTGGGAGCGGTCTCATCGTCACCGTTGTACTTCCAGCAGGCGACATAGAAGAAGTTCTCGTCATCGCGCTTGGCCTCGCCTTCCTCGGTCTGGTGTTCCTCGCGGAAGTGGCCACCGCAACTCTCGTGACGGTTCAGAGCATCATAGGCGATCAACTCACCCATGGTGATGAAGTCACGCAGGCGGAATGCCTTGTCCAACTCGATGTTCATGCCCTCTTGGGTGCCGGGGATGAACAGGTTGGTCTCGAACTCCTTGCGCAACTCTTTGAGTTTCTTGAGCGCGGTCTCGAGGCTCTCCTTGGTGCGGGCCATGCCCACATAGTCCCACATCACGTTACCCAACTCCTTGTGGATGCTGTCGACAGAGCGCTTGCCCTGGATGCTCATCAGGTGGTCGAGGTTGGCCTGTACCTTCTTCTCGGCAGCATCAAACTCGGGTGCGTCGGTCGAGAAGTGGGGCACGCTGATCTGGTCGCTCAGGTAGTTCTGGATGGTGTAAGGCAGCACGAAGTAACCATCGGCCAGACCCTGCATCAATGCCGAAGCACCCAGGCGGTTGGCACCGTGGTCGCTGAAGTTGCACTCACCGATAGCGAACAGACCCTTAATGCTGGTCTGCAACTCATAGTCAACCCAGATACCGCCCATCGTGTAGTGGATAGCGGGATAAATCATCATGGGGTTGTAGTACTTCACGCCGTTGATCTCGTTGGCAAGTTCGCCGGGATTAACGTCGGTGATTTCCTCGTACATGTCAAACAGGTTGCCGTAGCGCTGACGAATCACGTCGATGCCCAGGCGGTTGATGGCCTCGCTGAAGTCCAGGAACACGGCCTTGCCGGTGTTGTTCACACCGAAGCCCTTGTCGCAGCGCTCCTTGGCGGCGCGGCTGGCCACGTCACGGGGCACGAGGTTACCGAAGGCCGGGTAGCGGCGCTCCAGGTAGTAGTCGCGCTCCTCCTCGGGGATGTCGCTGCCCTTGATCTGTCCGGCCTGCAGTTTCTTGGCGTCCTCGATGCTCTTGGGCACCCAGATGCGGCCGTCGTTACGCAACGACTCACTCATCAGCGTCAGTTTGGACTGCTTGTCGCCGTGAACGGGGATACAGGTGGGGTGAATCTGCACATAGGCGGGGTTGGCAAAGTAAGCACCGTGGCGGTAGCAGGCCATTGCTGCCGAGCAGTTGCAGCCCATAGCGTTGGTGCTCAGGAAGTAGGTGTTGCCATAACCACCGGTGGCGATCACCACGGCATGAGCGGCAAAGCGCTCGAGTTTGCCGGTCACCAGGTTCTTGGCGATGATACCGCGTGCACGGCCGTCGATGATAACCACATCGTGCATCTCATAGCGGTTGTAACTCTTCACCTTGCCGGCATGGATCATGCGGTTCAGGCTCGAGTAGGCACCGAGCAGCAACTGCTGGCCGGTCTGACCCTTGGCGTAGAATGTGCGGCTCACCTGAGCGCCACCGAACGAGCGGTTGGCCAGCAGGCCACCATACTCACGGGCGAAGGGAACACCCTGTGCCACGCACTGGTCGATGATATTGTTGGACACCTCGGCCAGGCGGTAAACATTGGCCTCGCGGGCACGGTAGTCACCACCCTTGACGGTGTCGTAGAACAAGCGGTAAACCGAGTCACCGTCGTTCTGGTAGTTCTTGGCTGCGTTGATACCACCCTGTGCGGCAATCGAGTGGGCGCGGCGGGGCGAATCCTGGATGCAGAAGTTCAGCACGTTGAAGCCCATCTCGCCCAGCGTGGCGGCTGCCGACGCACCTGCCAGACCTGTACCCACGACGATGATGTCGAGTTTACGCTTGTTGGCGGGGTTGACGAGTTTCTGGTGAGCCTTATAGTTGGTCCACTTCTCAGCGATAGGTCCCTCGGGAATCTTGGAATCGATAGGCTGAGCGTTGATTTTGGTTTCTTCCATTGTTGTTAATGAATTTAATAGGTTAATACTCAGCCGTTAGAGTGCGATAACACATTTGCCGGTAAAGTAGCCGGTAAAATACAGAGCCTCTACAGCAAACAGGATAAACACGATGCTGGCCCACCACTTGGAGATGCACTGCCAGCGCTCAATCCACTTGTCGTTAGCCGTACCCAGCGTCTGGAAAGCGCTCCAGAAACCGTGGCTGATGTGGAACCACAGGGCTGCAAAGCCAATCAGGTAGATGGGCAGTACCCACCACTGGCTGAAGGTAGCCTTCAGGTAGAACGTACCGTTCTGTACATGTTTACCCATGAGTTCGGGCAACTGCATCTCGGCCCAGAACTGCACGAGGTGAAGTATCATGAAGCAGCACACGATGATACCCAGAACGAGCATGTTCTGCGATGCCCATTCTACGTTCTTGGGACGGGAATTCACAGCATAGCGGTTGTTGCCGCGTGCCTTGCGGTTCTGGAATGTGAGCCAGAACGCAAAGATGATGTGAATCGCAAAACCGGCGGCCAGTACCAACGTTCCGGCCACGGCATACCAATTGGCACCGAGGAATTCGCAGATTTTGTCATAGGCCTCAAACGAGATGAGGGCCACTGCATTCATCAGCGCATGGAATGTGACGAACAAGACAAGGAAGAGGCCGGTTACCGACATCACCACCTTGCGTCCGACAGATGAATTAGTTAACCACATAAAATTTGATGATTTTTAGTTATTAATTGATTGTTGTTTTGGTATTTTCTCTAATATCCCGCAAAGATAATAAAAATTTTCAATTCTTTATCTTTTTCAGTCGTTTAGAATCAGCATTGCGTCACCGTAGGCTCCGAAGCGGTACTTCTCTTCGATGGCTACCTGGTAGGCATTCATGGTCTGCTCATAGCCGCCGAAGGCCGCCTGGGCCATCAGCATGATGGAGTACGGCATGTGGAAATTGGTCACCAGGGCGTCGCAGGTGGTACACTGATAGGGCGGGAACAAGAACTTGTTGGACCAGCCGCCAAAGGGCTTGATGTGGCCGTTCATGCCCACACAGGTCTCGAAGGCCCTGAGCACCGACGTGCCGATGGCACACACCTTGTTGCCGTTGTCGCGCAAGGTGTTGACACGCTCGGCGAGTTCGACGCTGACGTCCATCTCCTCGCTGTCCATACGGTGCTTGGTCAGGTCCTCGACGTCGATGTCACGGTAACTGCCCAGGCTGATGTGCATCGTCAGGAAGTCGCTGTCGATGTCGCGGATTTCCATGCGGCGCATCAGTTCGCGCGAGAAGTGCAGACCGGCAGCGGGAGCCACCACGGCACCCTCCTTGCTGGCATAGATGGTCTGGTAGCGCTCGGCGTCCTCGGGCTCGGCATCACGGGCGATGTAATAGGGCAAGGGCGTGTTGCCCAGGTTATACAGGTCGCGCTTGAACTGGTCGTGGTCGCCGTCGTAGAGGAAACGCAGCGTGCGGCCGCGCGAGGTGGTGTTGTCGATGACCTCGGCCACCATCGAGTCGTCAAGGCCAAAGTAGAGTTTGTTGCCGATGCGGATTTTGCGGGCAGGCTCCACCAGCACATCCCACAGTTTGTTATTGGGGTTCAGTTCGCGCAGCAGGAAGACCTCGATGCGCGCACCCGTCTTCTCCTTGTTGCCGAACAACTTGGCGGGGAACACCTGCGTGTCGTTGAACACGAACAGGTCATGGGGATTAAAATACTCCAGAATCTCCTTGAACACGCGGTGCTCAATCTGGTTGCTTTGCTTGTGCAGCACCATCAGTCGGGACTCGTCACGCACGGGAACCGGGTGGGAGGCAATCAGTTCCTCGGGCATCCTGGTATTGAACTCTGAAAGTTTCATACGCTATCAGTATTATTAAATTGTCTTTTTATCAGTGCCTTGTTGACCTCACTTGCTGAGCCGCCAAGGCGCTGAGTGGTTATTCTTATATCCTTTCTTTTCAGTCTTATCCAAAAAGCCTATCGCTAAAGGCTCACTTGATCTGCGACGTGCGCTTGGGCGGAGCGTCACAGCGTTGCCGGGCTTGTTGGCGCGCCTCGCGCTCGGCCTTCTGCTGGGCGGCGCGCTCTCGGTTCTCGATGCGCTCGCGCTCCAGGCGCTCGGCTGCCGCTTGCTCGGGCGAGACATAGGTCTCGTTGTCGAGTTTCTCGACCAGGGCCTCGAGCGTCAGGCAGTCCTCCACCCTCACGTTGCCCACACGCGTGCGGCGCAAAGCCGTCAGGTGGGCGCCGCTGCCCAGGGCCACACCGATATCGCGTGCCAGGGCGCGGATGTAGGTGCCCTTGCTGCACAACACACGGATCTGCAGCGTGGGTTCGTCGGGCAAGCCGCATTGCAGCACCTCGATTTCGTCGATGACCAGGGTCTTGGGGCGGATTTCCACATCCTGGCCCTTGCGCGCCAGTTTGTAGGCCGGCTTGCCGTCGATTTTGCAGGCCGAGAATGACGGGGGCACCTGCTCGATGCTTCCCGTGAACTGCTCCTGCAGCACCCTGTCGACGAGGGCACGGTCGATGTGGCGCCACTCAAATGTGGCGTCCACCTCGGTCTCCAGGTCATAACTGGGCGTTGTGGCTCCTAACCTGAGGTCGGCAATATACTCCTTCACCCCTGCCTGCAACTCGTCGATGCGCTTGGTGGCATGGCCGGTGCACAGCAGCAGCACGCCTGTCGCCAGCGGGTCGAGGGTGCCAGCATGGCCCACCTTGACCTGACGCGTCTTCAGGTGGGTGCGCAACACGGCACGCACTTTCTTGACCGCGGCAAACGAGGTCATCCTCAGCGGCTTGTCGATGCAGAATATTTCGCCTTCTATCGGGTTAAGCATTGTTTCAGTTTAAGTTTCTAGTCCTTAGTCCCTAGTCCCTAGTTTCTAGTCCCTAGTTTCTAGTCCCTAGTTTCTAGTCCTTAGTTTCTAGTCCTTAGTTTCTAGTCCCTAGTTTCTAGTCCCTAGTTTCTAGTCCCTAGTCCTTAGTTTTTAGTCTTGTTTACATGGCCGGGGCAGGCATCAACTGCGACAACGCGATGGCCAACAGGCCTGCGAGCACACAATAAACGCCGAACCACACCAGTTTGCCCTTCTTGACGATGCTGATCATCCACTTGCAGGCCAGGCAGCCAGCGACAAAGGCGGCAACAAAGCCCACGACCAGCGGCAACGTGTCGATGCCGCCAAAGGCTTCTTCGCCCTTGACCGCCTTGAGCACGTCGAGCAAGGCCTCGCCCAGGATGGGCGGGATGACCATCAGGAACGAGAACTGCGCCAGCGACTCCTTCTTGTTGCCCAGCAGCAGACCCGTGGCGATGGTGCTGCCCGAGCGCGACAGTCCCGGCATCACGGCACACGCCTGGGCGATGCCGATGACAAGAGCGTCCTTCCACGAGATTTTCTCCTTCTGTCGCGGCTTGGCGTAATAGGAGAAGATGAGCAGGGCCGCCGTGAGCAACAACATGCAGCCCACAATCAGCAGGCCACTGCCGAAGATTTCCTCTACCTTGTCCTTGAAGAAGACACCCACGATGCCGATGGGAATCATCGACACCAGGATATTCAGGAAATACTTGGTCTCGTCGTTCATCTTGAACTTGAACAGACCTTTCAGAATCCAGTCAATCTCGCTCCACAGCACGACAAAGGTGCTCAACACCGTTGCCACATGCACCAGTACGGTGAACGTCAGGTTGTCGGCACCATCGATGCCGAACAGGTAACTCCCGATGGCCAGATGGCCGCTGCTGCTGACGGGAAGATATTCGGTCAGACCCTGGACAATGCCCAGAATCAGCGCTTCAAGCCAACTCATGCTGTATTATGCTTTTTCTTCGTCGTTGTTTTCGTCAACGGGTTTGTTGTCCTTCTTGCGGTAAATAATCGCAAATGCCATGAGCACAAAGCCCAGGAAAGCGATAATCGGACCCGTGGTCACGCGGCTGGTCTCAAACAGGTCCTTGTTGAACTTGTCACCCACGTTGGCGCTGCCCGTCATCAGCCAGAAACCGATGATGATGAGAACGAGGCACACGCCCATCAAGATAAAGTTGATTTTGCCCAGCGGGTAATTGACTTTCACGTTTGACTTGTTTTCGACTTGCGTTTTCTTTTCTTGTTTAGCCATATTTCAGTTGTTTTGTCGAGATACAACCATTTTGCATCCCATAGATTGTTCTTGTGTTGGTTGGTGGTATACAACAGCGCATAGACCTCCAATTTGGTGCAAAAGTACAACATCAGATGGCCCTTGTCAATAGTTTTAACCCATTTTTTGCAATCTCCACCATTTTATTCACGCGCGCATAGCGCGAAAACCCGGTAAAAACCACCCAACACCCTTCAGGCGAGATAGGGATTGCTCGCATCTGCCTGCAAGATATCAAAGAAAAATATTAGCGGTCGTAAGTGGTTGATTTCTAGGGTAAAGCACGATACTTTGTTCATCGTGAAAGAGACAGGCGAAACGGAAAAACAAGTGGCCAGAGCCTGATTCTCTAACCACTAACCTCTAACCTTTAACCTTTAACCTCTAACCTTTAACCTTTAACCTCTAACCTTTAACCTTTAACCTCTAACCTTTAACCTCTAACCTTCAACCTCTAACCTGCTCGCAACGCGAGCATCAATCAGTTTTCGAAGGCTTCGGTAACCGATTTGAGGTTGTCGATGATGTCGATGTGCTGGGGGCATTGAGCCTCGCACTGGCCGCACTCGATACACTCACTCGCCTTGCCGTGCTTTTTAGACAGCAGGTCATAGTAGAGTTTGCTGTTGCTCTTCTGGTCCGGGAACTGCTGCATCATGTTGTACAGGTTGAAGTACTCGGGGATGGCAATCTCCTGCGGACAGCCCTCGGTGCAGTAGTGGCAGGCGGTGCAGGGCACTGCAATCGAGTCGCGGATGACCTCGGTCGCACGGGCGATGATGGCCTGTTCCTCGTCGTTGAGGGGTTGGAAGTCCTGCATATAACCGGTGTTATCCTCCAGTTGCTCCATATTGCTCATGCCGCTCAATACGGTCAACACGTTGGGTAATGAGGCACAGAAGCGGATGGCCCACGAGGCCACGCTGGCATCAGGGTTATAGTCCTTGAACAGACGCTCCACCACCTCGGGCACACGGGCCAGCGAACCGCCCTTGACGGGCTCCATGACGATGACGGGTTTGCCATGCTGTGTGCACAGGTCATAGCAGGTGCGCGCCTCGATGGCAGGGCTGTCCCAGTCCAGGTAGTTGATCTGCAACTGCACATAATCAACCTCGGGATGGCGTTCCAGTATCTCGGCCAGCAGGTCAGAACTGTCGTGGAACGAGAAACCGATGTGACGGATGCGGCCCTCGGCCTTCTTGCGGGCGATAAAGCCCCAGCCGTCCATCTGCTCCATCACCTTGACGCGCTCGCGGTTGAGGGCATGGAGCCAGTAGTAGTCAAAGTAGTCCACCCCGCATTTTTCCAGTTGTTCGTTGAAAATGCGCTCCAGGTCGCCTTCCTCCTTGATGGCCCACACGGGCATCTTGCTGGTGACGGTGAACGCCTCGCGCGGGTAGCGCTTAACCACCACCTCGCGCAGGGCCTCCTCGCTCTTGCCGCCGTGGTAGGGATAGGCTGTGTCAAAATAGGTGAATCCTTGCTCGATGAAGCGGTCGGCCATCGCCTTGAACTTCTCGATGTCGATGCTCGCCTGGTCATTGGGGTTGGTGAGCGGCAGGCGCATCAGCCCAAATCCAAGTTTTCTCATATCCTGCTTGATTACTGTGTTGATTGTATCTTCAGTTGGGAAAAACGCTTCACGCCCCTCAGGTAGTGGGCTGTGATGATGTTGACGCGCTCCTCGGGCAAGGTCTTGAGCAGGTTGACCGAGGGCTGCGAGGTGTAGTTCTTGCGCATTTTGCGGAAGTCGCGGTGGGCACGGATGATGGCCCATGCGTCACCGAAGTGGAACTTGGCCAACGCCATGCCGAAGGCCAGCGTGTCCATCAGGCGCCGCACCAAGAGCAACTTCTTACCCTCGCCGGCTGGCAGGTTCTTGTGCAGCAGCAACAGGTTGTTGCGGAAGTTGAGGTAGGTCTTGCGGGGATTGCCCTGGGGCAGGCTGCCGCCACCCAGGTGATAGACGTGGCTCGACGGCACCATCATCAACTCGTAGCCCGCCAGACGGATGCGCCAGCACAGGTCAATCTCCTCCATGTGGGCAAAGAAATCCTTGTCCAGCCCGCCCAGGTCCTGGTAGACCTGGCTGCGGACCATCAGACATGCCCCGGAGCCCCAGAAGACGGTCTTGGGACCATTGTCATACTGGCCCTTGTCCTCTTCCAGAAACTCAAAAATGCGGCCGCGGCAATAGGGATAGCCGTGGCAGTCGATGTAGCCGCCTGCCGCGCCGGCATATTCAAACATCTGCTTGCCGTCGTCGCGGTCGTGCAGCATTTTAGGCATCACGGCTCCCACATCGGGATAGCGCTCCATGTGGTCCAGCAGCGGATTGAGCCAGCCCCGCGGCGTGCGCACGTCGCTGTTGAGCAACACGGTATAGGGATACATCGTCTGCTTGATGGCTAGGTTATACCCCTCGGAAAAACCGTAGTTCTTGTCAAATTTCAGCACCCGCACCTGGGGAAATTCATCCTTCAGCACCTGCAGACTCTCGTCGGTGCTGCCGTTGTCGGCGACGATGACGTCGGCAATGGCGGCATCGGTACCCTCAAGCACTGTGGGCAGGTAGCGCCTCAGCAGTCCGGCTCCGTTCCAGTTCAATATGATGACAGCGACTCGTTTCACTATTATTTCTAAGTTTTTGGTTTTTAGTCCCTAATTACTTCGGCATCAACGCTCAAGTCGTCGTTCAAGGCCAGCAGTTTCACGTTCACGACCTGGTTGGCGAGGCTCATGTCGGGCTCCACGTTCACGCGGATGTAGTTGTCGGTGAAGCCGTGCATCTTGCCCTTGCCGCGGCCATGCTCGAGCAGCACGGGACGCACAGAGCCCAGGTAGCGGCGAGTGAAATCGGCTTGCTTGGTGTCGCTCAGGGCAATCATGCGCGCGGCGCGCTCCTGCTTGTCCTGTTGGGTGACGATGTAGGGGATGCGCAAGGCCATCGTGCCGGGCCGTTCACTGTAGGGGAACACGTGCAGGTGCTGCACGTCGAGTCCGGCGATGAAGTTGTAACTGTCCTCAAACAGGTCGGGTGTCTCGCCCCGGGTGCCCACCATCACGTCCACCCCGATAAAGCAGTCGGGCATCTTCTCTCGGCACCGCATCACCTTGTCGGCAAACAACTGGCGGTCGTAGTGGCGGCGCATCAACTGCAACACGGGGTCGCTGCCGCTCTGCAGCGGGATGTGGAAGTGCGGCATGAAGGCGCGCGACCGGGCGCACCAGTCAATGATATCGTCGGTCAACAGGTCGGGCTCGATCGACGAAATGCGGTAACGCTCAATGCCCTCGATACCGTCAAGGGCCTTCAGCAGGTCGAGGAACGACTCGCCCGTGTTCTTGCCGAAGTCGCCGATGTTCACACCCGTGATGACGATTTCCTTGCCACCCTCGGCGGCCACCTCACGGGCCTGGGCGGTGAGGGCGGCAATGGTGCCGCTGCGGCTGCGCCCGCGGGCGGCAGGGATGGTACAGTAACTGCACCAGTAGTCACAGCCGTCCTGCACCTTGAGCCAATAGCGGGTGCGGTCACCGCGGTCACACGAGGGCGAGAACGAGCGGATATCCAGCGCGGGAGTCACTTCCAGCCGTTGCTGCCGGTCGTCGAACCACTGCAGCACATACCTGGCGATATCGGTCTTGTGCTCACTGCCCAATACGATATCCACACCGGGAATTTCTGATATTTCCTTGCCCTTGAGTTGGGCATAGCAGCCGGTGACCACAATCAGGGCGTCAGGATACTGACGGATGAGGTGGCGGATGTGCTGGCGGCACTTGCTGTCGGCCAGTGCGGTCACACTGCAGGTGTTGACCACGCACACGTCGGGCACCTCGCCCTTGCCTACCGGCTCGATGCCGTGTTCGGCGAGCAGCGACTGCATGGTAGCGGTTTCCGAGAAGTTGAGTTTGCAGCCCAACGTCTCGAGTTTTACCTTATGTACTGGCACGTCGTTCATTTATCTCTTGCGGCCACGGGGTTTGCCTGAACGGCCTGACTTGCGGCCGGGTTTGCCGGGTTTACTGTCGCGGGCCTCACGGGCCTGGCGGCGGGTGCTGTTGCCGCGGGCACCGCGTTGCTGGCGGCGCGATGCGCTGCCGCCCTCATACTGCTGGCGCTGGCGCTCGTCACGCGACAGGCGCCCGCTGGTGCTGCGGCTGTTCTGTTCGGTAATGGGCTCGGTGTCGATGCGGTGGGTGCCGGCGGGATTCTCCTTGTCGACGAGTACAAAGTCGAGTTGCTTCTTGATCAGGTCGGCCCGGGCCACCTGGATGGTGATGGTATCGCCCAGCCGATAGACCTTGCCGCGACGGCGGCCACGGATACAGTAGTTCTTCTCGTCAAACTCATAGAAGTCGTCGTCCAGGCCACGGATGCCGACCAGACCCTCGCAATGGGTCTCGTCGAGTTCCACATACAGTCCCCACTCGGTAACTCCCGAGATGTGGCCGGTGAACACACCGCCCAGTCGCTGACCCATGAACTCAACCTCCTTGTACTTGATCGAGGCGCGCTCGGCATTGGCAGCGAGTTGCTCCTGGGCACTCATGTGCTTGCACTGGTCCTCGAGTTTCACGGGGTCGACGCTCTTCTCGCCGGCGGCATACTTGTCGAGCAGGCGGTGTACCGTCAAGTCGGGATAGCGGCGGATGGGAGAGGTGAAGTGGGTGTAGTAGTCAAAGGCCAAGCCGTAGTGTCCGATGTTGGTGGCGCTGTAGACGGCCTTGGCCATCGAGCGGATGGCCAGGATGGCGAGCATCTCCTCCTCGGGTTTGCCCTTGGCCTGCTCGAGCATCTTGTTGATCGACTTGTTGATATCACGGCCGGAGCCCTTGGTGCGCACCTTGTAGCCGAAGTGGGCGGCGATGTCGGCAAAGTTCTGCAACTTGTCCAGGTCGGGCTGGTCATGCACGCGGTAGACCATGGCCTTGGCGGTCTTGTTCTTGGGCACCTTGCCGATGTGCTCGGCCACTTTGCAGTTGGCCAACAGCATAAACTCCTCGATGAGTTTGTTGGCGTCCTGCGCCACGTGGACGTGTACTGCGGTGGGCTTGCCCGTCTCGTCTATGTCAAACTTGATTTCCTCGCGGTTGAACGACACCGAACCGCCCTCGTCAAAACGGCGGCGGCGCAGTTGCTTGGCCATCTCGTTGAGCACGGCGAGTTCGTCGGCCAGGTCACCCTTGCCGGTCTCCAGAATCTGCTGGGCCTCCTCATAGGAGAAGCGCCTGTCGCTGCGAGTCACCGTGTGGCAGATTTTGTACTTCTTCACGTTGGCCTCGGCATCCATCTCCATAACCACCGAGTGGGTGAGTTTATCCTCGTCGGGGCGCAACGAGCAGATGTTGTTGCACAGTTTCTCGGGCAGCATGGGGATAGTGCGGTCCACCAGATAGACCGACGTGGCGCGCTCATAGGCCTCCTTGTCGATGATGGAACCAGGCGTCACATAGTGGCTCACGTCGGCGATGTGGACGCCAACTTCCCAGTTGCCGTTTTTCAGTTTCTGGATTGACAGGGCATCGTCAAAATCCTTGGCGTCGGCAGGGTCGATGGTGAAGGTGGTCACGTCGCGCATATCGCGGCGGCGGGCAATCTCCTCGGGCGTGATGCCGTCGTCGAGGGCCTCGGCGGCCTCGGTGACATTCTCGGGATACTTGTAGGGCAGGCCGAACTCGGCAAGTATAGCGTGAATCTCGGCATTGTTCTCGCCGGCGACACCCAGCACATCAACCACCTCGCCGATGGGCGTGTTGGCATCCTCGGGCCAGTCCACAATCTTGACAACGACCTTGTCGCCGGTCTTGCCGCCCGCGAGTTTGTCCAGCGGGATGAAGATGTCGGTGGCCAGGAACTTGCTGTCGGTGGCCAACTGGGCGAAGTACTTCAGCACCTGCAGCGTTCCGACAAACACCTGCTCCTTGCGCTCCAGAATTTTCACCACCTCGGCCTCGGGTTCCAGACCGGCACGTGCAGCGCTGATGTGTACCAGCACGCGGTCGCCGTTCAGGGCGTGCATCGAGTTGCGCTCGGCTACCATGATGGGCTGCCCGTCATCGCTGGCGGTATCGACACTGTTCTTGCCGTTGCTGCGGCGGATGAAGATACCCTCGGCCACCGACGAGCGGCCGACAGCCTTGTAGCGGCCAGGCCCCACCTGAACCAGGAAGCCGTCCACGGCCAACTGCTCCAGAATCTCGACGATGAGCGTGCGGCGCTTGGGCGTGTTGGCACCCACTGCCGATGACACCTGCTTGTAGTTGAACGGTGCCTCGCCCTGCTCGTTGAAGAAATTGATGACTCTGTCGTGGAACTCACGACGCTCCTGTTTCAATGATTCTAATCCTCTCTTTTTTGCCATATCTCGGATTCTTTTTCTTTTCTGTTTTTTGTTTAACCTACAAAGATAGTGCAAGGCGAGCGAAATGCCAAATTTTGTGCAAGCCAAACGCCATAAAAACTTGTTTTTAATAGTTGAGGCGCAGCCAACATTATCTAAATTTATTTGAGCATTTCCGAGCAGCAGCCTATCTTGCCCGAAGCGCATAGCGCCGCAGGGGAACGATGGTTCGGGCAAGCGAAGAACAAAACGAAAAACAAAGTTTTTGTTTATTCTACACACTGCAGCACCCACGTACACTTTGGGCCAAACCTGAAAAAACATCTTTTCACTTATATCTTGACCGGATTACGGGTTTTATTTGTATCTTTGCACCCACAATTTTTCCAAAGAATACCCTGAACGAATATCTGATATGCGCAAAAGTACGATATATAGCATTCTTATTATGGTCCTGATGTTGTCATTGCCGCTGCCGGCGATGGCACAGAAGAACGGTGACGTCAATAAACCTACCCGCACCCGTGTGCAGGAAAAAGGCCAAAAAGGCAACGATAATAAGAAAGCCGACAATACCAAGGACAACAAGAAGGCCGACAACAAGAATACCACTCAAAAAGCCGAGACTCCTGCTGCAAAGCCGGCCGAGAAAAAGCCGGAGGCCACCAAACCGGCCCCCCAGCAGTCCAATGTCCCGACCAACGACACCACCAAAAAAGCCGAGGCTCCCAAACCCAAGCCCCGCAACAAGGTCAATACCGACAATACCCAGTTTGACGGTATCGACGTGTCCAAGCACCAGGGCACCATCAACTGGGAGGAACTCAAGAAGAATCCCCACATCAAGTACGTATACATCAAGGCTACCGAGGGCAGCGACTATGTCGACCCCCGCTACAAGGAGAACATCCGCAATGCCCGCAAGTATGGTTTCAAGGTGGGCAGTTACCACTTCCTGACCAACAGGTCGAGCGCCAGGGCACAATTCCAGAACTTCGTGCGCAATGCCAACCGCGACGAGCAGGACCTGCTGCCCATCATCGATGTGGAGGTGTGCAAGCAGTGGTCGTCGCAGCAACTGCGCGACAGCCTCAAGGTGTTTGCCGACCTGCTCGAAGACTACTACGGCTGCAAGCCCATGATCTATACCAGCGAGAGGTTCTTCACCAAGCACCTGGGACGCGCATTTGCCGAGTATCCCCTGTTCATCGCCAAGTACAACTCCAACCAACCCAACATCGGCTACAAGTGGATTCTGTGGCAGTTCTCGGACTGCGGATACTTCAAGGCCGTGAAGGGCAACTACGGCGAGGTGGACCTGAGCCGCTTCAACAAGGGCTGCACCATCAAGGACATCATGTACAATCCCAGCAAGGCCAAACCCAAGAGCAGCGTCAGGGACGCTGTTGACCACAAGGAGAAACCCTCACAGGTCAACATGAAGGAAGAAAAGCCCAAGCCCACTCCCACCCAGTCCAAGAAACAGCAAGAAGAAGCCAAGAAAAAGGCCGAAAAAGAGAAAAAGGACAAGGAGCGCAACAAGAAAATGAAGGAGGATGAGGCCAAGAAGAAGGCCGAAGCCGAGAAGAAAGAGGCCGAGAAGAAAGAACGCATAAAGAAGGAGCAGCAGCGGCAGAAGGCCCGCGAAGATGCTGCCAAGAAAGAAGCCGACGCCAAGGCAAAACGCAAAGCCGAGGCACAAAAGGCCAAGCAGGCAAAGCAGCAGAAGGCCCAGAACAAAGCCAGCAAGCCCAAAAAGTCGGCCAGTTTCACTCAAAACAACAATTCCAAACTGTCGCAGTCACAACGCAACGACAGCATCCGCAACGCTCAACAACAAGGCCGTAAAACCAATAAAAGTTCGGCCGACAATGATTAAGTCGTCCCACATCAGGCAATCTGCACCAGTGCTTTCAACGGCGTTGGCAGTGATGCTTGTGTTGTGTTCCTGCGGACAAGGGCCGCAGCCCAAGGCCATCGGCAACAAGCCGCAAGTGGCCCCACGCAACGAGCAGGCGCCCTATGACGGCATCGACATCTCCAGCCACCAGGGATTCATCGACTGGGCCAAGGTGAGCAGCGACAAGAACATCCGCTTTGTCTACATCAAGGCCACCGAGGGTGCTACCTACCGATCACCCCACTACGCCCACAACCTGACGCAGGCCCATCGCCACGGCCTGCTGGTGGGCAGTTACCACTACCTGAGCCCCACCTCGTCGATCGACGAGCAGTTCGACAACTTCAGCAAGTTCGCGCTGCCGCGCATTCAGGACCTCGTGCCCATGCTCGACGTCGAGACCCGCGGCGAGTGGTCGCGCAGCCAACTCATCGACAGCGTGGAGAAATTCTGCCATCTCACTGAGAGGCTCTACGGCGTGCAGCCGATGATCTACAGCACGATGGGATTCTACAACAAGAACCTCACGCCCCACTTCAACAACCGCCACCTCTACATCGGCCGCTACTCCAACAGCGAGCCTGAAATCAACTGGGAGGGCCATTACACCATCTGGCAATACAGCGAGACGGGCATCATTCCCGGCATCGACGCCTATGTGGACCTGTGCCGGTACCGCAAGGACGGATGGATTGACGAAATCATGCTCCCCAAGAACGATTCCATCAACGATTAACTGACACCGAAACCATGACGTTTGTCGACATTCTATTGATACTGATTCTGCTGGGTGCCATCGTCGTGGGCTACAGCAAGGGACTTGTCAAGCAGTTGGCATCGCTCGTGTCGTGGGTCGCTGCCATCCTGCTGTGCTACAAGTTCGGTGACCTGGTGCAGGATATCTTCCTTGCCATCGTGCCCAGCGCAGCCGACTGGCCACTGTCGAGCGTTACCGTCAAGACGGTGTCACTGGCCTTTGCATTCCTGATTGTGATGCTGGTTATCAGGCTCGCCATGCGACTCTCCAAGAAAATCCTGAAGGCTACCAAACTGGGCTTTGTCGACCACTTGGGCGGCGCGCTGCTGTTCCTGTTCAAGTATGCGTTCATCGTGAGCATCGTGCTCAACCTGCTCTTCGCCATCAATCCCGACATGGACACCTTCGGCACCAAGCACATGTTCAACAACAAGCCCTACGAGTTCACTCTCGACCTGATGCCGCGTGTGCTGGGCAGCGACAAGATGCCCAGCGACTCGTTGAAACTGTACCGCGACAGCATCGAAATCACCACTCCCCAGCCATGAACCTGCAACTGACGGCACCGCAACGGGCAAGCGCGACTATCGCCCTACCCTTCTCCAAGAGCATCACCAACCGCGCGCTGCTCATCCAAGCCCTGTGCGACGGCCGGCCTCAGGTGCTCCATCCCGCCTTGTGCGACGACACTGCCGTGATGGTCAAGGCTCTGGCACACAACACCAACACACCCATCAATATCGAAGGTTCGGGAACGGCTATGCGGTTTCTCACGGCCTACTTCGCCACGCGACAAGGCCTCACCGTCACCCTCGACGGCAACCAGCGCATGCGCCAGCGCCCCATCGGCGTGCTCGTCGATGCGTTAAGGTCGCTGGGGGCCGACATCAGTTACCTGGGCGAGGACGGTTTCCCGCCACTGCTCATCACGGGTAAGACACTGCACGGCGGCGAGGTAGTGATGGACGGCGGCGTGAGTTCACAGTTCATCTCGGCCGTGATGATGGTGCTGCCCACCATCGGCGGCGGCACGATCCGTCTCGAGGGCGACATCGTGTCGGCACCCTACATCCACATGACCGCCTCGGTCATGCGCGACATGGGTGCCAGCGTCGACATCACTGGCAACTGCATCACCATCGGCGCGGGATATGCTGGCAACGACTACATCGTTGAGGCCGACTGGAGCGCTGCCGCGCCGTGGTATGCCCTCGGGGCGGTGCTTCCCGGCTCCACCCTCACCCTCAAGGGACTCGTGGCCGACAGCATCCAGGGCGACGCCCGACTGGTGGAACTGGGCAGGCGGCTGGGCATCGACACCCGTTTTGATGCCCAAGGAGCGACCCTCGACACGAGCCACTTCATCGGCTGCTGCTGTTCCTGCTTTGCCGACATGGCAGCCACGCCCGACCTGGTCCCCTCGTGGACGGTGCTGATGTGCCTGCTCGAGCGGTCGTTCCGCATGACAGGCGTGCGCAACCTCAAGCACAAAGAGAGCAACCGCATCGAGGTCCTGCGCGACGAGTTGCTGAAACTGGGTTACGTCCTGAAGATTGAGGGCGAGGACGCCATCTCATGGTACGGCGAGCGCGTTGCCGTCACCTGCAATCCACCCGTCATCGACCCGCACGGCGACCACCGCATGGCTATGGCATTCGCCCCTGCCGCGGCGAGATTCCCGGGACTGGTCATCACCGATGCCGCGGTAGTCGACAAATCCTACCCCGCCTTCTGGCGGCACCTGCGCGATGCAGGGTTCACCATCAACGAATTGGCACAATAAATGCAATACACGCTTGAAATGATGAAAACTAGGTTTATAGTAATAATGATATTATCCACATTGTTTGCACTCAAGGCAATGGCGCGTGATGCCAATGGCAGCATGGTGATCCTCAGCGATATCCACTTGCTCAGCCCCGAACTGGTGGCACCGGGCAGTGCCATTGACCAGGCCGATGCCGGCGACACCAAGATGATGGCGATGAGCGACGATATCATGGCTGCCATCACCGACAGCATCATCAGCATCAAGCCATCACTCGTATTGCTCACCGGTGACCTCACTTGCAACGGCGAGCGGCTGAGCCACGAGCGCATGGCACAATATCTGGACCAGATGGCCTCACACGGCATCCAGCCGCTGGTCATTCCCGGCAACCATGACTGCAACAACCCCTATGCCCGCCGCTACGACGGCGACAGGACTACCCCCACGGCCACTGTCACCCGCAACGAGTTTGCGGAGATTTACAGCAACTACGGCTACGGAACCGCCTCGCGGCGCGACCCCGCCTCGCTCAGTTATTGCTGTGAACCCGTTCCCGGCTTGGTTGTCATCGGCATCGACAGCAATATGGACGAGCGCAACACCCTCACCAGCCGAGGCGACAAAGCCGATGCCTACTACAACGGCGGACGCATCAAGCCCGAGACCCTGCAATGGGTCATCGCACAAGCCCGGGAGGCCCGCGACCAGGGCAAACACGTCATTGCCATGATGCACCACCACCTGGTGCCCCACTTCGACCAGCAGGAACGCCTGCTGGCCAACTACATCGTCCAGGACCACGGCAATATCGCCCGGCAACTGATGCAGGCAGGCATCCACACCATCTTCACGGGACACCTGCACGTGACCGATGCCGTCACATTATATAATGTGGACCGCACCGACAGCATCGTGGAGGTGGCCACCGGCTCGGCCATCTGCTACCCCTTTGCCCTGAGGGTGGCGACCTTTGGCCGCGAGGGCCGTTCCAACGACATCCGATCCATCACCATCGACACACGCTGGCTCACCAGCACACCCACCTGCCCCAACCTGCGCGAACTGGGCCGCCAGCGCATCATCAATGCCACACCCGGCCTTGCCTCGATGCTGTCGGACAAGGCATGGAGCAGATTGGGCGGACGCATGGACCAACTGAAAGCGATGCTTGAGATGGGAGGCGTCAAGGCCAACCTGCCCGAAAATCCGCAACAGGCATCACAACTCGTGTTGCGCCACCTGAGAGAAGTGCTCTCACGCACGATGCTCGCCGTGGTTGAGGCGGGTGAGCAGGACCAAGACGTGGAAAGCATCATCGACGAGGGTAAACAGGGCATCCGCGCCATCATCCAGGAAGTGGCGCCCGAACAGGCCGACAACCTGTGGGAATTCTTCCTCGGTGAGGTCTATCCCAAACTCGATCCCCTCGTGCGCAGCATCCTCGAGGACCGCAACGCCGTGGGTACGGATGCCGAATCCCACACCGACGACCTGCACCTCACCATCACCTTATAATAGAAAACCACTATTTTTGCGCCCATCGGGTATCGTTCCAGAAAAAAATCGCTATATTTGTGGTCACTGTATCTTTCACCGACGACAACGTGACCACTATGATGAAAAAACTGTCTGCAATGCACTTGCTGCTAGTGCCGGCCCTGCCGGCAACGGCGCAATGCACACCGACCATGGGCTGGAGTTCATGGAACACCTTTGCACTCGACATCAACAAGCAACTCATACGCCAGCAGGCTGATGCCATGCACAACAGCGGGCTACAGGATGTCGGCGACAGTATGGAACTCAACTAAACACGCTTTTCTCCCTATGAGCAACACGACAGACAACATCCTGAGAATCGCCGTCATCAGCGACCTGCACGTGATGGCGCCCGAACTGCTGGTCAACGAAGGCCCTGCCATCGAGGAATACCTGGCCCAAGACCGCAAAATGCTGCGCGAGAGCGCCGAAATCCTCGACACGCTCGTCGGCGACATCATCGACCTGAAACCCCACATGGTGCTCGTCACCGGCGACTTGACCAAGGACGGCGAGCGCGTGAGCCACCATCTGGTCGCCTCGCGGCTGCAGCGCCTCGTCGATGCCGGCATCCAGGTCCTCGTCGTGCCCGGCAACCATGATATCAACAACCCCGACGCCAAGGTCTATGACGGCGACAACACTACCCAAGCCGCCACGATCAGCCGCACCGAGTTTGCCGACATCTACCGTCACATGGGCTATGACCAGCAGTCGCGCAGGGATCCCGACACGCTCAGTTACTGCCGCGACATTAACGATAAACTCACCATACTCGCTATCGATGCCTGCATGGACCGCCTCAACACCTTCGTCTCTCGAGGCGATGCCCGCGACCACTGCAAGACCAGCGGAGCGCTGGAGGTATCCACCCAGCAATGGCTCGTTGACCAGGCGACAGCGGCAACGGCCGCCGGCCGATATGTCATCGCCATGATGCACCACCACCTGGTGCCCCACTTCCACATGGAGGAAACCCTGGCGGCACCCTACATGGTCGGCAAAGCGCAGCAACTGTGCCACCGCCTCATCGATGCCGGGGTGCACGCCATCTTCACCGGCCACCTGCACATCAGCGATGTGTGCCAGACGACGCACAACGGCCACCAGATGGTCGAAATCGCCACAGCAGCGGCCGTCGGCTACCCCTGCCAATGGAGACTCGCCACCTGTAACACCACATCCGGCAAGATGCAGTTGCGCAGCATCACCCTGCATAGCCTGCCATCGGACAGCGAATTCGGGGAACATGCGCGCGAAGTGTTCCAGAAATGCATACCCACCATGACGCATGGTGTCATCAAACGCTACTGGCCCGAAATCCGTCAAGCCATCGACTCCTACTCGGCCAAGCACTCCTTCATGATGCGCTTCGTCGACCTGCCCGATACCCCCGATGCACTCGCCGACCTGCTGCTCAAGCACCTGCAGGAGCCGGTTACCGACGCCTATATCGCGTTTGCCGAGGGCAACGAGGGCGGCACCGACAACCACGAGACCACCGACAGGCTCATCAAGGGGATTGACCAACTGGTGAACCAGACCGCCAGGGGCATTCTCAAGCCCCTGGCCAAAGCCGCCCTGCGGCTGCGCATCTTCGGCACCTTCAGGCTCGTCATGCAGAGCATCCTCGAGGATCGCAACGACATCGGCACCGCCAACGAGGCCATCATCAACGACCACACGGCCATCATCAACCTATAGTTCACACTGCAACTGCCTTACTGGTATCAAGGGCTATTCCCTCCCTTAAATTATGGCATTTGTTTGCAAATAATCATTTTTTTCTACTGAAATACATAGTTTTGATATCATTTTGCCTATTTTATTGCAATTTTGTTTGGTGTGATAGGTTTTACTTTTTATTTTTGCAACTATGTTAAAATAAGCAACTTATCAAAACAAGATATTATGAGTGCCCCCAAAATTGAACTGACTTCCAGAGAAAAGGAAGTACTCGAATTGCTGTCAACAGGGTATAACAGCAAGGAAATTGGTGAAAAAATCTTTATTTCATCAAACACTGTGGAGTATCACCGCAAGCAGTTACTGCGCAAGACCAATTCACGCAACGTGGCTGAACTGATTGGAAAAGCATACCGAACAGGATTGTTAAAAATCAACGACTGACATCAATACCCTATCGTAAGAAACAAGGCTATGCCCCGGGGTGTAGCCTATTATTTTGTCCTATTGCCAACCCGAGGACATATTATGACCTCTGAACAAAATGATATGGACCCCAAGAGTTTGTTCCAACTCTTCAGGGTCCACATCGTTTTTCTCATCACAGCCAAGGTGTCAAAACACGATGGCCAGTGGCAGGAGTGGCTTACTTCTTCTCCTTGAGCAGGTCGCGGATATCGGTAAGCAGTTCTTCCTGAGTGGGGCCAGCGGGAGCCTCGGGCTCTTCCTTCTTGGGCATGAGTTTGTTCATAGCCTTAATCATCAAGAAGATACAGAAAGCAATGATCAGGAAGTCGATGATGTTCTGAAGGAACAGACCATACTTGAGCGTTGCACCAACAGCCTCGGTAGCCACACCAGCATTGGCGGCAGCCGTATTGACTGCATCGGCAGCGGCTTCAACAGCGCCATCGGCACCTACGGCCTCGGCAGCATCGCCAACCATCTTGGATACGGGAGGCAGATGATACTCCAAGCCAGACAGGTCTACACCACCGGTCAACAGGCCGATTGCAGGCATCAGCACATCATCAACCAGCGAGGTGACGATTTTGCCGAAAGCACCACCGATGATAACACCGACAGCCATGTCCATCACGTTGCCCTTCATGGCAAACTCCTTAAACTCTTTAATAAAACCCATAATTTTACAGTTTTAAAAAATTAATATTATTATATAATACAATCATTTCGAGTATTAAACAATCTTAATTGTGCAGCAAAACAAGCAATTTGCCATTCAAAGTCAACATCATATCAAAAATTTAGTTAACTTTGCAGTCGCAATAGCGACTGATATGCCAGTTCCACCATTGCAAAGATAGTAAAAAATTGAACTAATAGTTATATAACTACATTATTTTTTAAAATTCATTAAAAAAAGCATTATGGAGAAAATTAAAATCGGTATTAATGGATTCGGACGTATCGGACGTTTCGTGTTCCGCTCGGCTTTTGAGCCTGAGAATGTAAACGACATCGAGGTGGTAGGTATCAATGACCTGCTCGACGTTGACTACATGGCCTATATGCTCAAGTATGACACCATGCACGGTCGCTTCGACGGTACCGTGGATTATGACCTGGAGAAGAAGGAACTCATCGTCAACGGTCAGCACATCCACATCTACGCCGAGAAGGAAGCCCAGAACATCCCCTGGGGCGAGATCGGTGCCGAGTACATCGTTGAGTCCACCGGTTTCTACCTGACCATGGACCGCGCCGAGCAGCACCTGAAGGCTGGTGCCAAGTACGTGGTTCTGTCGGCTCCCAGCAAGAAGGGTGACGACGGTCGCCAGGCTGACATGTTCGTTTGCGGTGTCAACACCGACAAGTATGCAGGCCAGACCATCGTCAGCAACGCAAGTTGCACCACCAACTGCTTGGCTCCCATCGCCAAGGTGTTGAACGACAGTTTCGGCATCGAGAGCGGTCTGATGACCACCGTTCACTCGGTAACCGCTACCCAGCGCACCGTTGACGGTCCCAGTGCAAAGGATTGGCGCGGTGGCCGTGCCGCTTGCGGCAACATCATCCCCAGTTCGACTGGTGCTGCCAAGGCAGTAGGTAAAGTCATCCCCGAACTCGACGGCAAACTCACCGGCATCTCGATGCGCGTCCCCACCCTCGACGTATCGGTTGTTGACCTGACCGTGAACCTCAAGAACCCCGCCACCAAGGAGGACATCTGCGCTGCCATGAAGAAGGCCAGCGAGGGCGAACTCAAGGGTATCCTGGGTTACACCGAGGACAAGGTTGTCAGCAGCGACTTCCTGGGTTGCCCGCTGACCTCGATCTTTGATGCCGACGCCGGTGTTTACCTCACCGACAAGTTCGTCAAGGTGGTTTCCTGGTACGACAACGAGATCGGCTACAGCCACAAGATGCTCGACCTCATCAAGGTGATGAAGAAGCACAACGGCTAATCAGCCCATCTGTTGCAACGCTAAGTCCCCGCAACGGCCAGCAGGCCATTGTGGGGATTTTTTCATAAAAAAATGATAAAAAATTTGGAATATCGGTTTGCTATGGCTTAACTTTGTAACCAACAATACTATTATTATTAACCATTTAATTAAATCAAATCACGACAATGAAGAAATGGAAATGCAATGTGTGTGGTTACATCCACGAGGGTGACACACCTCCCGACGAGTGCCCGCTGTGCGGAGTAGGACCCGAGGACTTTGAGGAAGTCACCGAGTAAGACACACCGCCACTTCACTCAACCTTTTTTAATCAACAAGCATCTGTTTAACTTAATTCTTTTTCTATAACGACTATCATCTGATCAATTATGGCTAAAAAATGGATCTGCACCGTGTGCGGTTACGTACACGAGGGTGACACCCCTCCCGAGAAATGTCCACAGTGTAAACAACCCGCCGAGAAGTTCAAAGAACTCAAGGAAGACGAGGAAGTAACCTATGCCGCCGAGCACGTCATCGGTGTTGCCAAGGGTGTTGACCCCGAAATCCTTGCCGGACTCAAGGCGCACTTCGAGGGCGAATGCTCCGAGGTGGGTATGTATCTGGCCATGTCGCGCCAGGCCGACCGCGAGGGCTATCCCGAGGTAGCCGAGGCATTCAAGCGCTACGCCTTTGAGGAGGCTGAGCACGCCGCCAAGTTCGCTGAGTTGCTCGGTGAGGTGGTTTGGGACACCAAGACCAACCTCGAGAAGCGCATGGCAGCCGAGGCCGGCGCATGCGAGGACAAGTTCCGCATCGCCAAACTCGCCAAGGCCCAGAACCTCGACGCCATCCACGACACCGTTCACGAGATGGCACGCGACGAGGCCCGCCACGGACAGGGCTTCACCGGCCTGTACAACCGCTTCTTCAAGAAGTAAGGCACGCCACCGCATCAACCGTAAAACGGCCGCCCGGGGCATCCCAAGCGGCCGTTTTCGCGTCTGCGGTTAACCCATCTACCGGGTTAGGTTCCCAGCGGGAGTAGAGCCACACATTATAATATAAGAATCGCCCGAGCGCAATTGCTCGGGCGATTCTTGTACTCCCGCTGGGAATCGAACCCAAATCTAAGGTTTAGGAAACCTCCATTCTATCCATTGAACTACAGGAGCATCAAATGCTATCGGCTGACGGCAATGGCTGTCGCCAGCCGATGCATTGTACTAATTACTTCTTGGCGCTTGCGAGAGCAGCCTCCTTCTTGTCGCTGCGACGGGCAATCCAGTAAGCCACGGGCGAAGCGATGAACAGAGACGAGCAGGTACCGAAGATAACACCGAGGATCATCGCGAAGATGAAACTGCGGATTGAAGCACCGCCCAGGAACAACATGATGAACAGCACGAGCAAGGTCGTGATAGAGGTCATCATCGTACGTGACAGGGTGCTGCACAATGCCTTGTTGAAGGTGGTGTAGAGGTCCTGCTTGGGATAGAGTTTGCGGTACTCACGCACACGGTCAAATACAACCACGGTATCGTTCACCTGATAACCGATAACGGTCAGGATAGCGGCGATAAAGGTCTGGTCAATCTCCATCGAGAAGGGCAGCAGGCCATGCAGGTTGTAGAAGCCGATTACCATGAATGCGGTGAATGCTACGGCAGCCAAAGCACCGATCGAGAACGCAACGTTGCGGAAACGGAGCAGAATGTACAGTGCCATAGCCAGCAGCGAGATGAGCACGGCCCATACGGCCTCGCGGGTCATATCGCTAGCGATGCTCGGGCCGACAACCTCACTCGAGATAACGCCCATATCCTCGTTGGACATGCTGAAGTCTTCCTTGCTCATTGAGCCAAGTTCGCTCTTCAGGCCGGTGTAGAGTTTGTCAAGGATCTCATCGCTGACACCCTCGCCGCCCTGATCAGCCTTGTAGTTGGTCGAGATGCGCACCTTGGTGTTGTTGTCAATCGTGATGACCTTGGTGATATAGGACTCGTTGCCGGTGCCCTTGAGCACGTCATTCAACTTAGCCTCCAGATCCTGGGTGACAACGGGATGGTCAAATTGTACCACATAGTTGCGGCCACCCGAGAAGTCGATACCGGGATTCAGACCACGCAGGCCGAACAGAGCAGCCATGAGGACGATGAGACCCAGCACGATGAAGGCGGTCTTCTTGGCAGCACCCATGAAGTCGAACGAGATGTTCTGCATCAGGTTGCGGGTGATCGGGGTGGTGAAGGTCATCTTGTCGAAGGTGCCCTTGTTCACGAAGTGCTCCATCACCAGACGGGTTGCGAACACGGCGGTGAAGAACGAGCAGCAGATACCGATTACCAGGGTAACGGCAAAACCGCGGATGGGACCAGAACCGAGCACAATCAGAATGGCACCGGTGATGATGGTCGTCAAGTTAGAGTCGAAGATGGCCGAGAATGCATTCTTGTAACCATCGCTGACGGCGGCCTTCAGGCCCTTACCGGCACGCAACTCCTCCTTACAACGCTCGAAGATAAGCACGTTGGCGTCCACCGCCATACCCAGCGTCAGTACGATACCGGCGATACCGGGCAGCGTCAGCACGCTCTGGAACGAGGCGAGGATACCGATGGTGAAGAACAGGTTCAGGATCAGACCCAAGTTGGCAATCATACCAGCCTGCCAGCCGTAGGTGCAAACCATGAAGATCATCAGCAGCACGAGGGCTACGACGAACGACCAGAGACCCTTCTCGATGGATTCCTTACCCAGCGACGGGCCAATCACGTTCTCACTGGCGATGTCGACACGTGCCACCATCTTACCGGACTGGAGCACGTTGGCAAGGTCGTTAGCCTCCTCGAGGGTGAACTGACCACTGATCTGCGAACGGCCACCAGTGATCCTGTCGTTAACATTAGGATAAGAGTAAACCTGGTCATCGAGCACGATGGCGATAGCCTTACCGACGTTGGCACCGGTGATACGGGCCCACTCGTGTGCACCATGGTCATTCATGGTCATCGATACGACCTGACCCTGCATGTTGTCAAACTCGCTCTCGGCGCGGGTTACGACCTCACCGGTCAGCACAGGCTGATTCTTAACGGTCTGCAGTGCAACCAGACCGAACACATCGGTAGTACCCTGAATGGGCTTCACTGTCCAAGCCAACTTCAGATCCTGAGGCAGGACGGTCTTAGCCACCTGCGAGTGGATGATCTTGTTGACTGCAGCGGTATCGATAGCCCTAACATTGCCCACAACAGGTGAGCGGCCGGCGCCATTGGCTGCCAGCATGTCAAAGTTGGCCATCTGAGCAAGGGTCAGTTCACCATTCTTGGCAGGAGCCTTCTTGGCGGCATCGGCAGTAGCCTTGTTGGCACTGTCGGGCTTAGCAGCAGTCTGCTCAGCGGCCTTATTGGTGCTGTCGGGCTTAGCGGCAGTGGCCTGGTCGGCAGTCTGCTCGGCAGCCTGGTCAGCGTTGCTGGTCACGGTGTTGGCGCGAGCCTGGTCACTGAGTCGACGCAATCCATCAAGCACATCACTCAAAGTGTAGGTCTGATAGAACTCCAGGTTGGCGGTTCCCTGCAACAGTTTCTCAACACGCTCGGGTTCCTTCACACCGGGCAACTCAAGCAGGATGCGGCCGGTGTTGTTCGGCATTTTCTGGATATTGGGTTGAACTACACCGAAACGGTCGATACGGTTACGCAACACATTGTAGGAGTTGTCCACCATGGCTTCAACCTCCTTCTTGAGGAGAGTCTCAACCTCAGCCTCGGTAGCATTGGGTTTCTCCTTGATACTTTCCATGCTACGGAAAATCTGAGCCAAATTGCCCTTGGGGTCCAACTTCTTATACTCCTTGCAGAAGGAGCCTACGAAGTCGCTTTGCGAAACCTGGTTCTTCGACACGTTGTCGATGGCCTGGTTGAATTTGGGATCTTCATTGTTGTTCGACAGAGCGCGCAGGATATCGGGGACCGAAATCTGCAGGATGACGTTCATACCACCCTTCAAGTCAAGGCCGAGGCCCAACTCTTTCTCACGAACTTGCTGGAAAGTGTAACCTTTGTTAAAGAAATGTGATAACAAGAGAGGGTAAACCTTCTTGTCGGCGATAGAATCCAGATAACCATTGAGTGCGGTCATGTACAGTTTGTTGCTGGTGTCAGGACTCTTGATGCCGGCAACGGCGAGAGCCTTCTTCTCGGCCTTGTCCTGGTAATGGTTGCTCACAAACGTGAAGCCCAGGTAGAAGGCACAAATCACCAACAGTGCAATGGTAAGGATTCTGATAAAACCTTTAGTTTGCATTTTGTGTTAATTATTTAATTAAAATTTGTTAATTTTCGTTTCATTTGACTTTTTCAGCCTGCAAATATACATCATTTTCTTCAAGTGAGGCATAAAAAAAATAAGATTTTCGTTCCCACCTTATTTATTTTAAGGCAAATAAGCCGTTTTTAGCCTGATTTTCTACCCAAAACAGGCATTCTGCCTCAAAGACACGACAAGTGGCGGAGTCAAAACCTTGTTCTCCGCCACATCGCTAAATTACTTTTTTTAGTGTTCGTTTTAACTTTCCAGTCCCTGGTCGATGCCGCGCTTCAGAGCCTCGACATAGTTGTTGATGCGTTCCATCTCCTTGGGAATCTGGATGCGCTGCGGGCAATGTTCCACACACTGGCCGCACCCGATGCAGTGATCGGCCTGTCGCAACCTGGGCACGCTGCGGTCATAGCCGATGAGGAAGGCACGGCGGGCACGGGCGTAGTCGGGATCCTTGCGGTCGCGCGTGAGGTTGCCCTCGGCGATGCACTTGTTGTAGTGGGTGAGCACACCGGGGATGTCGATGCCGTAGGGACACGGCATGCAGTACTTGCAGTCGTTGCACGGGATGGTGTTGTAGCCGACAATCTCCTCGGCCACACCATAGAGGAATTCCTTGTCCTCGTCGGTGAGTTCCTCCAGCGGGCAATAGGTGCACAGGTTCTCCTTGAGGTGCTCCATATAGGTCATGCCGCTCAGCACGGTGAGCACGCGGGGGAAGGAGCCAGCAAAGCGGAACGCCCACGAGGCCAGCGTGCGCCCGGGGTCACGGGCAAGAATTTTGCGGGCCAACGGCTGCGGCAGCGAGGCCAGGCGGCCGCCCAGCAGCGGCTCCATGATGACGGCGGGGATGCCGCGCTTGTCAAGTTCGGCATACAGGTACTCGGCATTGGTGTTCTCCTCGTTGATTTCCTTGGCATGCTTCCAGTCGAGGTAATTCAACTCGATCTGCACAAAGTCCCACTTGTATTTGTCGTGGTTGGCCAGCAGATGGTCGAACACGGCGATTTCGCCATGATAGGAGAATCCCAGGTTGCGGATAACGCCCTTCTCGCGCTGCTCCATGAGGTAGTCCAGGATGCCATTGTAGATGTAGCGTTGCCTGAACAGTTCCATCGCCTCCTCACCGGTGCCGCCACCGATGGAGTGCAGCAGCATGTAGTCGATATAGTCGACCTGCAGTTCCTTGAGCGAGTTCTGGAACATCTGGATGCTGGCCTCACGGGTCTGGGTCTCGGGGGCGAAGTTGGACAGTTTGGTGGCGATGAAGTACTCATCGCGCTTGTGGCGACTCAGGGCGATGCCCGTGGCATGCTCGCTCAGGCCCTTGCAATAGGCTGGCGACGTGTCAAAGTAGTTCACGCCGTGCTCAATGGCATAGTCCACCTGCTTGTTGACCATTTCCTGGTCGATCTCAGTATCGTTGTCACGGCCGAAGGGCTTACCGTTGGTGGCCGGCAAGCGCATCATGCCGTAGCCCAGGATAGAGACTTTCTCCTTGGTCTTGGGGTTCTCGCGATAGGTCATCTTGCCCACAGGAGGCTCCTGGTTGGCGGCGCCGGGGCCGTCCCCTCTCGAGCATCCCACGATAGTCGGCGCCGCAATGGTGGCGGTGCCCAGACCCAACGCCTTGAGGAATGTGCGGCGGCTCAGCGACTTGCCGCCCTTGTTGTCGTTATGCTTGTTGTCGTTCATATCATTGTCAATCTGAGTGGAATAAACTAACCGCTAAAGGCTAATCGGTGAAGGCTAAATCTCCCTCTGCATCTCGTGGCCTTCGACATAGATGGCACTGAACGGGCGCGACGGGCACACATACTCGCACGTGCCGCAGCCGATGCACATGGCACTGTTCACGGCGGGCACCATGGGCGAGGTGTCGTCGTCAGGATTGCTGGGAACCATCATAATGGCACCGGTGGGACAGTGACGGGCACAGTTACCGCAATTAACGCCGTCCTTGAGAATCAAGCAATTTTCCTTGACCCACACGGCATGGCCGATCATCGTCGACGACTTCTCGTCGACGGTAATGGGCTTGAAGGCGCCAGTGGGACACACGCTGGAGCACACCACACACTCGGGACGGCATGCACCGCGCTCAAAACTGAGTTCGGGCTGCATGAGTCTCGACGGGTCGCTCGAGGGACGCAGCACGCCGTTGGGGCACTTGGCCACGCACAACTGGCAGGCGGTGCAGTGCTGAGCGAAATGCTTGGCGCTCACCGAGCCGGGAGGGTTAATGGGCGTCGAGCGCTTATAGGGTTTCTTGTCCTCGATTACGGCAAGACCGCCGTCCACCTTCTTGGCCGCCTGGGCCAGTGCGACGTCGGCGCCCACGATGGCGGCGCCCACGAGGAACGCACGGCGGGCATTGTCGGTGGCAGGCTTGTCGTCGGTGGCGGGCTCAACGGGCTGGGCCGAAGCCTTGGGGTGCCCATAGTGCAGGGCGCCGAAGTTACATTTCTCCAGACAGTTGCCACAGGTCACGCAACGCGTGTAGTCCACCTTGCGCGTCTTGAAGTCGATGCACGAAGCCTTGCAGTTCTTGGTGCACAGGCCGCACGACTTGCACTTGTCGGCCTCAAAGTAGACCTTGAACCACGAGAAGCGGGCCAACTGGGCGAGGATGGTGCCCACGGGGCAGATGGTGTTGCAGTAGGTGCGTCCACCACGCCATGCCAGCACCACGATGATGATAAACGTCGCCAGGGCGATGAGGAAGGTGGGCAGGCTCTTCATCCACACGTCAACACTGTAGAAGGTGTAACTGTCCATGCGCTCGGCCACCGCGGCCAGCAGGTTGTTGCACCACTGGTAGACGGGCAGCAGCAGGTTGGTCACCATGCGGCCATAACTGCTGTAGGGCGCCAACAGGGCCACCAGCGCATGAATCCCGGCGACAAATGCGGCGATGAACACCACCAGCACGCCGTAGCGCAGCCAGCGCTTCTCGGGACTCGACGTGAAGCGGTTCTTCTTGCGCTTACCGTGAATCCACGACACGATGTCCTGGAAGATGCCCAGCGGGCAAATCACCGAGCAGTAGATGCGGCCGCACACGAGCGTCAGCAGCACGAGGGCCACGATGACCACCACGTTGAGCGCCAGCAGCGCCGGCAGAAACTGGATTTGGGCCGTCCACCCCAGGAAACGGTGAAGCGTACCGCTCACATCAAGAAACAGCAGCGTCACCATGACCATCATGATGGCGGCCAATGCTATGCGGATTTTTCTTAGCATAATGATTCAGTGAATGATTATTAGTTGATTGCGCAAAGTTAGTGAAAAAAAAAGATAATAGCCAAGAGGCAGTGCATTTTTACCTGCTGATTTCCACATATTATAAAAAAATAAACACCCCGTTTCACAACGCGGTGTCCATTTAGGATGAATAGTATTAATATTTCCAACTTTGCTGCAAAGTTACTGCTATTCTGCATACTGAGCAAATCTTAACTGTCAAAAATTGTTATATTAAGTTAATTGATTTCGGTAGGGCTAAATCAGACAGGGCACCCCAAAATTGGAGTGCCCTGTACCGTATGAAATCTGCTATCGGTTATTGGGCCGACAAGATCATGTCGATAAGTGCATTGATGTCGCTCAAGCCAATCTCGCCGTCGCCGTTCACATCGGCACGGCCCAGAGTACCGCTATCGGTATTATTGCCCTGGATGACAGCAATAATCACGTTCACGTCGCTGATGCTCACTTCGCCGTCGTTGTTCACGTCACCCTTCACGGGCTCGGGCCACATGTCCTTGTAGTACAACTTGATGTCATCAAGGTAGCAAGGCTGCTTGGCGTGGCCACCCGTCTGGTTGAATCGCAGCATGATGGGCTTGTCGATGGGCAGGGCAACCGCCGCCGTTCCCTTGGCGCCTGCGGCAATGGTAATTGTGCCCTCGGCAGGTGCAACCCAGGTTGCGCCGCCATCCACCGAGTAGGAGAACTTGAACCTGGCTTCGGTGTTCGTGGGGTTGAATACCTGATAGTTGACCATATAGGGGATGATCTTCAGCGGGGCCGACGAGGTGATCTGGCTCGGCTTCTTCATGGCTACGGCAAGGCTGCCGTTGCACTGGCCTTCCTCAGGAGAAGCCACCGCGCACTTCACAAAGTCCCAATCACAATAGATTCCCTGGACACCCTGGGCACTCTGGTCTTCGGTGACGGGCATCTGCTCAAAGCCCTCGATGATGGTGACAATCGACGTGTCGGCAACCAGGTTGAACTTAATCAAGCCGTCCTCCTCGGCAATGTCCATGATGCTGAACTCGTTGAAGTTGTGGTCCCACGTGAGCAGGCTGGGGTTGGTGAAGTTGGTGATCGACGTCACGCCGGAGGTGCCGGGGAAGGGGTCACTGGCACTGTCATCGCCCGAATAGTTGGCGCGCAGCAGTTCATAATACATGCGGTTGGGATTACAGTTCACCTCATTGCTCCACCACACGCGGGCATCGGTGGAGTCGACACGGGCAACCATCATGCCGTGGCCCGGCAGAAAGCGGTCCCATTTACCGGCTTGGCGGTTCTCGATGAGGAAGAACTCGTCTTGGTTAGGCGTATTCAGGCGATAGCCCACATTGCTGACGTCCAGCGGCTCCAGGACATAGTCACCGCCGGCATCAAGCAGCACGGGATCGGTGAAGCCCAGGGCATAGCGCTCATAGGTGCTGTAGCCCACGGGGTTGCGGCCGAAGTTGTTGCCGCTACCGCCAGCCATCACCGACCAGGCGCCGGGATTGCGGCTCTCGCCGCCGCTGCCGCTATAATCGGTGTCGTACAGGTCTGGCAGACCCAGCACATGACCGAACTCATGGCAGAAGGTGCCGATGCCGTTCACGTCAGAGTAATACCCTTCCCAACCGGCAATCTCGGTCGAGCAGGCATACAGGCCGAAGCCCACGCCGTCATGTGCAGGCGAGCGCCACAGGTAATACATGTGGGGCCACAGGTACTCCTGGTTATTGCCGCTGTAGTTGGCCGAAAAGCCTGCCACCAGGAAGAACACCATGTCAACCTCGCCGTCGCCATCGCTGTCATACTGGCTGAAATCCACCTCATCATCGACAGCGGCAAGGGCGGCATTGAACACGGCCTCGGCGTTGGATGTACCCTGAGGGTAGGTGCACGGGAAGTTCACGTTCACGGGGCCTACCACGTCAAACACGGGGTCAAAAATCTGGTTGGAGTTATCATAGAAGTAATCACGCACGCTGCCGGTCATATTCACATGGCGACCGTTCAGGGTGTAACCCGTGTAGTTGTGGGTGTTGACCATGTCGTTATAGAAGTCATTGGCATTGTTCATCGAGAAACGCTTGTTGGTGTAATTGATCAGGATGATCAAGCCACGGAAGTTGTCATAGTCCATCATGCCCTCGGCTCCCACACGGTGCATCGCGCCGTTGCGGCTGGCCATCATGCGGCGGCCGGTGGCGGCCATAGTTTCACCGGTCAGCCCCTTGGGAATGCCGGCAAGAGCCGACCTGTCGGCGGCACTGCGCTGGGCGGCATCACGGGCGATACGGTCGCCAGGCACCAAGCGGTCACCGTCCAGGCGAGCATAGGTGTAATAGCCTGCGGCATTCTTGAGCACGGTGTAACCGTCGGCCGTGGTGGTGAAGTGGAAAAACTCGTCACCATGCAGGCTGATCGTCAATGTCGTCCCGTCGGGCTGCGTCACCTTGACGGGGGTCGGGTCGGCAGGCACGGCGCGTGCCACCAGGCACACCAGGGCCAACACTGCCAATACTAAACTTTTTCTCATAACTCTCTACTTTGTTTTATACTTGAGATGGTGGTTAATAAATTCTATATCTGAAGGCCTCAACTCAGGATGATGTCGATAACGGCATTGACGTCGGCGATATTCACCTCATCGTCTTCGTTCACGTCACCCGAGGATGTCGGCTGACCCGACAGAATCATGCTGATCAGCGCGTTGATGTCGGCGATGTTCACCTCGCCGTCGCCGTTCACGTCACCCTTGATGCTGCCACCACCCTCGGAGTAGTAGAGCGTGAAGTTGTCCACGTAGACGGTCTTGTCCTTGGTTGCCGACTGGTAGACGCGGAACTGGGCGTTCTGGCGCTCGTTCAGGTTCAACGACCAGTAGCAGGTGGAAACGGTGCCCTTGGCCACCTCGGCCGCAGCATTGCCAGCGGGGGTCATTGCCTTAATCCAGTTCTGGCCACCGTCAAGCGAATACTCGAGCGAGAAGCGTGCCACGCTGGTGCTCGTGTTGAACACGTCTATGCTGGCCATGTAGAAGTTGTTGTTCACAGGAGTCGTCGAGTAGAACTGGCTCGGAGCCTTCATCAATACGCTGTTGACGCCGTCGGCCTTGCCCTCGCCGGGAGCACGAACACCCGACTTGACAAACGTCCAGTTAGCGAACTCACCTTCCACATTGGCCTCGTTGGTCGTGGTGGTCACAGGCATATTCTCGAAGTCCTCGACCAGGCGGTCGATGTCGCCGTCATCTACTACGGTGAACGAGATCAAACCGTCGGCCTCGCTGATGCCCACGATATTGTATGCGTTGGCATAGCCGCCCCACGTCTTCAGGCTCGGGTGCGTGTCGTTGGTCAGCATCGGGTTGCCCGACGAGCCGGGGAACGGGTCGCTGCCCAGGTCGCCCTCGGTGGTGTTGCCTGCACGCAGCAACTCGAAATACATGTGGTCGGGGTTGCAGTTCACCTTGTTCTGGGACCAGATGCTCGTGTTGGTGCTGTCGACGCGCGTCACCAGCATACCGTGGCCGGGCAGATAGGTGTCCCAACCGGTCTTCTGGCGATTCTCAATGGCAAAGAACTCATTGGCCACGGGAGTGCGCAGGATGTAGCCCTCGCGTGACGTGTTCACAGCCTCCAGCGTGTAATTGCCGGGACCAGTGATGGTCTTGGGACGGGCCCAACCCAGGGCATAACGCTCATAGAAGGAGTAACCTGCAGGTGTGCGGCCATAGTTATGGTCGGCACCGCCCGCCATCACGTCCCACTGACCGGGATTGTGGCTCTCGCCACCACTCTGTGAATAGTCGGTGTCATAGAAGTCGGGCAGACCCAGCACGTGGCTGAACTCATGGCTGATGGTACCGATGGCCTCAACGACAACCGATGAGGGAGAACTCTCCCAGCCGTAGAGTTCGGTAGAACTGGCATAGCGGTCCATCCAGATGCCGTCATACGAGATATAGTATCCCGACAGGTTGGATGCATGAGGCCACAGGTAGCCCGAGTTGTTGCCGCTGTAACTCGACGAATAGCCGGCTACAAGGAAATAGACCATATCCAGACGACCGTCGCCGTTGTTGTCATAGCGGGTAAAGTCCACATCAGCATTGGCATCCTGAAGCGCCGTGCGGAAGATCGACGCGGAGTAGCGTTGGCACTGCAGCGACGTGCGCGACGAGTGGTAAGGGCCATACACGTCGAACGGGGGAGCAAACACACCGTTTGACTGGTCGTTGAAGTAGTCACGCACACTGCCGGTGCAGTTCACGGTGCGGCCCGTCACGGGGTCTACATAGCCCGTGAGATCAGGCGTGCTGAACATCTCGGTATAGAATTCCTTGGGATTCTCGGCGGCAAACGTCCTGTCGGTGAAGTCAATCAGAATCACCAGGCCACGGAAGTTCTCGAAGTCAAAATTCGACAGGTCCACATTGCGCTTCACGCGTTGAACGTGGGCATGGCCCACCTCATTCTCGTCGACCATACGCTTGTCGATACCCTGCAGGAAAGCCTGCTCGATAGCGCCACGCCTGCCGGCATCGTGGGCCAGCACATTGCTCGCCTTCAACGACATGCCGTCGCGCTCGGCATACACATAGGCGCCGTCTTCGGTCTGTACCAACGTGTAACCGTCGGCCGTCACGTTGAAGTGGTAAAATTCGTCACCCACCAGTTCAATCGTCAGCAACGTGCCATCGGGCTGAGGCACCTTAGCCTGACCGCGGTGAGCCGGGATAGCAAATGCCTGAACACTCACAAGGGCTGCCAGCAACAGCAGCGCAATAGTCAATTTCCTCATTACTTTTTGTAGTTTATTTAGTTTTTAAGTTTCGGTCCGCAAAAAATCTGCCGCAGATCAGCATGTGATGCGGCAGCCCTTAACAATTAGAGCCCGCAAATTTACACCTTATTTTTCGCTTGACATATAAAAAAATGGTTAAATGTTCCGTTTTCAGCCGATTTTGAGCCGTTTTTGATGGATTTTCGACAAAAAAACTGTACCTTTGTTTCCTCCATTTAAAACACTGACCAAAAAGATAAAGGGGCCGAGGTTCAATAGGTACGGCCCTTTAAAAAAGATGTTTTAAGGTTTACAATGGGTGGCCCCGTCGAGACGACGGGGCCACTTCCGTGTGACAATGCGCCCAGCATGCTCATCTCTAACGCCTTACAAAACGCTCAAAAATTGAATGTTCCACGACTGATTGACATCAATCTGTTTTTATCAACATTTGCACGATTTTATCGAATTTTTTCACCATTTATTGAACAAAATAGTGTTACCTTTGCAGCCGTGAAACATTTTTGAAAATCCAAAGCAACGATGGGAAAAATCATCGCCATAGCCAATCAAAAGGGGGGCGTGGGCAAAACCACCACCTCGATTAACCTGTCGGCCGCACTGGCCGACTGCGGACAGCGCGTGCTGCTCATCGACGCCGACCCCCAGGCCAATGCCACCTCGGGACTCGGCATCGAGCCCAAGCAGATGCCGTCCACCATCTATGAATGCCTCGTCGACGACTACCCCATGCGCAGCGCCACGGTAGACACCTGTGTCGACCGGCTGCAACTGCTCGGGTCGCGCATCGACCTCGTGGGGGCAGAACTCGAACTCGTTGAACGCCAGGGGCGTGAGCACGTGCTCAAGAACGCCATCAAGGACGTCATCGACGACTATGACTTCATCATTATCGACTGCAGCCCGTCGCTGGGACTGATTACCGTCAATGCCCTCACTGCAGCCGACAGTGTCATCATACCCGTTCAAGCCGAGTACTTCGCCCTCGAAGGCATCAGCAAACTGCTCAACACCATACGCATCATCAAGGGGAAACTCAATGCGTCACTGCGCATCGAGGGATTCCTGCTCACGATGTATGACGCCCGCCTGAGGCTGGCCAACGAAATCTTCGAGGAACTGAAGAGTCACTTCGGCGACATGGTGTTCAACACCGTCATCCCGCGCAATATCCGCATCAGCGAGGCACCCAGCCACGGCGTGCCGGTCACCATCTATGACCCGGACTGCCGCGGCACGGCCAGCCATATCCAACTGGCACGGGAAATCATTCAACGCTACCAAAACAACGATAAAAAATAAGACATCATGAAACGTAAGTCTCTGGGCCGGGGAATCGGCTCGCTCATCTCGATGGACGACATCCAGACCGAGGGCTCATCGGCCATCAACCAGATTGCCATCAACAACATATCGCCCAACCCTGAACAACCGCGACAGACCTTTGACGAGGAAGCACTCGAGGAACTCGCTGCAAGCATCAGGGAACTGGGTATCATCCAGCCGCTGACCCTGCGCTCGACAGGCGACGGGAACTACCAGATCATCTCAGGTGAACGCCGTTACCGCGCCGCCGTGCTCGCCGGACTGCAGTCGGTTCCCGCCTACATCCGTACGGCCAACGACAGTGAAATGACCGAGATGGCGCTTATCGAGAACATCCAGCGCGAAGACCTCAATGCCATCGAGATTGCACTCACGTTCCGCAAACTCATCGACCAGTACAACCTCACGCAGGAACGCCTCAGCGAGCGCATCGGCAAGAAACGCGCCACCATCGCCAACTTCCTGCGACTGCTCAAACTGCCCGCCGAGGTGCAACTGGGACTGCAGGACCACACCCTCGATATGGGACACGCACGCGCCATGCTGTCGCTCGACGAGCCGAAACTTCAGTTAAAATTATATAATGAAACCATTAAAAAAGGTTTATCCGTCAGGCAGGTCGAGCAGCGCGCCAAGCAGATGCAGCAAGATGCCGGCAATGCTAACAAGGAACAACAAGAGGAAACCAAGCGCCTGAAAACCAAAGATTTGGAAATTATGCAGAACCATCTGGCTTCGGCATTCGGCGTTCCCGTCAAGTTCACCTGTGACCGGGCCGGTAAAGGAAAAATAACATTCCCCTTCACCACCGAGGACGAACTGAAGAGAATTATTCGTATCTTTGACAATTTGAAAAATGCGTGAACCGCTCCCGACGTGCTGCCCTTGACGACATATTGCACAAGATGGCACAGCCTTGCTGTCGCCCTGTTGCTGTGCCTGATGTGGTTCGGCCCTGCCGCTGTGGCCCAAGAGGTCACCACGGCTGACACCGTCCCCACCAAGGCCACCCTGGGACACCACGAGCGGCGCGCCATCCTCGTCAGCGACACGGCCACGATAGCCGGTGCAAGGCCCGTCAGGGTCGTCAATGCCGCGGGCGACACGATTACCTTTGCCTCGATGGACTCCATCAGGGGCATCGACAACGTCGAGATTCTCATGGACAGCACCGCATCGCCCACAATGGGCAAGGTGCGCACCTTCAACCCCGACCCGCAACGCGCGCTGTGGCTGTCGGCGTTGTGTCCGGGACTGGGACAAATCTATAACCGGCGATATTGGAAACTGCCCATTGTGGTGGGCGCCTTCGTCGGACTTACCTATGGCGCCACGTGGAACAACCGCATGTACAAGGACTACTCCAAGGGCTACCGCGACGTCATGGACGACGACCCGGATACACGCAGTTACATGGACTTTTTCCCGCCAACGGTCAAGGAGAGCGACCTCGACACCGCATGGCTGCAGAAGGTCATGAAGAACAAGCGCGACTATTACCGACGATACCGCGAGATATGCATCATCGCTATGGTAGGCGTCTATTTCATCAACATCGTGGACGCCTATGTCGACGCGTCGCTCGCGCACTTCGACATCTCGCCCGACCTGACGCTTGACGTCTCACCCACGGCCATCGACGCCTCGGCCATAGGCTCGCGCATGCCGTCGTTGGGGCTGCAATGCGCCATCAGTTTCTAACCGAGCATTTAACAACATGACAATATGACAAAACATCAACTAATCACTTTACTCATCACCGCGGCCATCATGGCGACAACAGCCATGGCAGCACCGCGCGAGAAAAACAACATCCTGTCGCTCAAGAACTCCATCACCGACGAGGACATCGTCTTCCCCGAGAGTTTCGACACCGATGTCCACAAGATGATGACCAACTGGTACCTCCAGAACTATGCCGTGCTCGACGCCGATGTCGAGAACAAGTCCCACGGCGAGGTGAACGAGGAAACCTACATCAAGCGACTTGCAGCAATCCCCTCGGTCATCGAGATGCCCTACAACCAGGTCGTGCGCAAGCACATCGAGCGCTACGTCTACCGCAGCCGCACCCTCGTTGAGGAGATGCTGGGTATGAGTCTCTACTACATGCCCATCTTTGAGCAGGCCCTCGAGAAAGAAGGGCTCCCGCTCGAACTCAAGTACCTGCCCATTGTCGAGAGCGCACTCGACCCCAATGCCGTGTCCCACGCCGGAGCGGCAGGACTGTGGCAGTTCATGATCGGTACCGGCAAGGGCCTGGGACTCGAAATCAACTCGCTCGTCGACGAGCGCCGCGATCCCTACCGCTCCAGCGAGATGGCAGCCAAGTACCTGAAGAACCTGTACCAGATCTACAACGACTGGTCGCTGGCCATCGCCGCCTATAACTGCGGACCCGGCAACGTCAACAAGGCCCTGCACCGCAACGGCGACGTGGGTGACTTCTGGGACATCTATGAGTACCTGCCCCGCGAGACCAGGGGATATGTGCCCGCCTTCATCGCCGCCAACTATGCGATGACCTACTACAAGCAGCACAACATCAGCCCGTCGCTCGCCAGCAAGCCGCTCATCACCGACACCGTCACCATCAACCGTCGCATCCACTTCTCACAGATTTCGCAGGTGCTCAACATCCCCGTCGAGGAAATCAGGTGCCTCAACCCGCAGTACCGCGCCGACGTCATCCCCGGCGACAGCAGGCCCTACACCCTCGTGCTGCCCTCACAGCAGGTCTACAGTTACATCATGAGCCAGGACAGCATCGACAACTACCGCGATGACCTCTACGCCCACCGCGAAGTGGTGGAGCCGGGAGGACAGGTCTCCACAGCCGAGGAATACATCTCGGGACGCACCAGCAGCGGTGACATCCGCACCACCACCCACAAAGTGGCACGGGGCGAAACCCTCTCGACCATCGCGGCCAAGTATAACATGACCACCGACGAACTCATGGCGCTCAACAACATGAGCAGCGAGCGCGTGCGCCGCGGCGACAACCTCAAGGTCAAAGCGCCCAGCCACAACAGCACCATCGCCAGCGCCGACAACGACGGTATCAACATCACCCACTCTGACGAGAGCCGTACGGACAACTCCGAGGACCTCGCCATGGACGATGAACGACAAAAGGAGGAGCAGCAGCAGTTCGACGAGGTGAAAAACATCCAGCGCGAAGCCGCCAGCAAGGCCCCCTACAAGGCCGGCTCTTATACCGCAAAGTCTGATACCCAGACCACAGCAAGCAACGAGAGCAGCAAGGCCTCTAACTCCGACCAGTCGGCACGCCGCAGCGCCTCGAAGGCCAATTCCAGCAACTGGAAGTCACGCAATGCCAAGTATTCTGAGAACAACAAGAAGAACAGCAGCAAGAACAACGAGACTGCTCACAGTTCCAAGAGCAGAAATCACAAGAAACAGCAACAGCAGGCAAAGCCCAAGCAGCCCTCTGAGGTTACGGTCAAGAAGGGTGAATCCCTCACCAGCATCTCTGAGAAGACCGGCGTGCCCGTGAGCGAACTCAAGCGTGCCAACAATATCGAGGACGGCAACAAGATCAAGGCTGGAGACAAAATCAAAGTCCCCACCAAGGAAGAGTCCCGTCAGGCCAAGGCAGCCGAGAAAAAAGGCGGCAAAAAGTCCAAGGGCAGCAGCGACAACTCCAAGGAAAAATCCAAGAGCAACAGCAAAAGCAAGTCGGAGTCCAAGAGCAAATCCGGTTCAAGCAGCAAGTCGGGCTCAAGCAGCAAGAAGTCCTCGGCTTCGTCAGGCAGCAAGTCCAGTTCAAGCAGCAAATCGGGCTCCAACAGCAAGTCGGGCTCAGGCAGCAAGTCAAGCAAGAAGTCCAAAAAGAAATAACCACGGCATCGTGGCTATTCCACTCGTCGCGGCATCGCCGCAACACTCCAGGCCCGATTGGCCTGTCAATGATGTCCGAGGCCTCGGTTGGCCCGCATGATAAATTACATAGGGATAGCCTTGATGGTACCCAATTTGCGCACGCTCACCTTGGTGGGCGTGCCTTTGTAATAGACCTTACCGGTGCCGCTGCCGCTCACCTTGAGTTCACCGCCGTCGACATGGCAGCCTATCCTGCCGGTGCCCATGATGCGGCACGTCACATTCTCGGCCCTCACATCGTCGGCCTGGATTTCTCCCGTGCCCACAAGCCTGACAGCCAAGTCGTCGCAGTGTCCCTGGGCAATGATTTTGCCCTTGCCGCTCAGGATCTGCAAGTCCAGGTGCGACACATCGATGCCGCGGGCTATCACCTTGCCGTTGTCGATCAGCATCACCTTGAACGATGCCATGCGCGGCAGCCCGATGATGCGCAAGGTGCTGTCGGAAGCATTCTCGGCCTCCTCGAGCGACGACGAGTAGACGGTGACCTTGGGTAAATACTCCAGTTGCTGGTAAGCGTTGTCGAGTTGGATGTTCAGGCGGCCGTTCTTGTTGATTGAGAAAATGAAGTGGTTGGCAACAGACTGTTCGCAGTACATGACGGCAAGTCCGGCCGAGTCAGGGTTACACCGATAGTCAACATTGACATCGGCGGTGACAACCAGACGGCTGAAGTTTCCCACCTTCACCTCGTGGCGGGTGGGTTGGGCCGTTACCGTGAACACGGCACAGGCCAGCACCAATACATTAATCAGCACTCTCTTCATGGTCTTGGGTATTTTGGATTTCTATATTTGGCAAAATGTCCTTCTCGATGTGGTCGAGGATGGCTTCGAGTTCAGCACGCGTGTCGGCCCGCAGCATGGCGATGCGCGTGGGCCTGAAGTTGCGGATGCCTTTGAACAGCGGCGTGGCGGCCAGGTGGCGGCGGATGTGCAGGATGCCGCGGTACTCGTCGATGCGGTCGATGCTCTCGGCAATCTGGCGGCGCACCAGCGCCATCTTCTCCTCGTTGCTGATGACGGGCACCTCACCGGTGAGCAGGTACTGCTTCATCTCGCGGAAAATCCACGGGGCTCCGATGCTGGCACGACCCACCATCACGCCGTCCACGCCATAGCGGTCGTAGCACTCCTTGAGCCGCTGCGGTGTCGTGACATCGCCGTTGCCGATGATGGGAATGGTCATGCGGGGATTGTTCTTCACGGCGCCGATCAGTGTCCAGTCGGCCTCGCCGGTATAGATTTGGGAACGCGTGCGGCCGTGGATGGTCAGTGCGGCGATGCCGCAGTCCTGCAACTGCTCAGCCAGTTCCACAATGATTTTGCTGTTATGGTCCCACCCCAGGCGGGTCTTTACCGTCACGGGCACGTCGACGACGCGCACCACGGCACGCGTTATTTCGAGCATGAGCGGAATGTTGCGCAGCATGCCGGCACCGCTACCCTTGCCCGCAATCTTCTTGACAGGGCAGCCCCAATTGATGTCGATGAAGTCAGGACGGGCCGTCGCAGCGATGCTTGCGGCCTCGACCATCGAGTCCACATCACGGCCGTAGATCTGTATCGCCGCCGGACGCTCGCCAGGCGCGATGGCCATCTTCTGCAGCGACCTTTCGATGCTGCGAATCAGGGCATCGGCGCTGACAAACTCGGTATACACCATGTCGGCGCCCTGCTCACGGCAGATAAGCCTGAACGACTGGTCGGTGACGTCCTCCATCGGGGCAAGCATCACCGGGCGGTCACCCAAATCGATATCCCCTATTCTCATCGTGTTCTGTTGTGTTGATCTGTTTTACCGTGCGAAATTACGTCTTTTTGCCCGACCAGGCAAAAAGTTAACGCATTTTAGGATAATCCATTGCTTACCGTAACTATTCAGCCATTTTCATCACGCTAAGGCACTAAGAGTTTAATACTTAATACGTTACATGATTTGTTTATGATATGCCAGACAAAATAAAATGCTTCAATCTATCAAAAAGTTTCACTGTTTTGACTATAATAATTGTCTGAAAATCAAAAACTTAGTGTCTTTGCGACTTAGCGTGATATTTGGTGGCGGGTGTTTTGGCTGAATGGTTACTCGCTTACCCCGATGGCTACTTCTTGAGTTCAAAACCCACCATCACGTCGTCATAGTGGTCGGTGAGAAAGGCCAGTGCCTTCAGCGTGGAATTGTCGCTCACGCTGCTCAGCAACTTGAACAGCGACAGCAGTTTGTCGGTGTCAAAGGTGAGATGCAGTTTATTCTTGCCGTCACGCTTGAGATTGGCCGACAAGGGCACGCCATGCCACTTGAACGTGATTTTCTCGGTCGACGGGTTGTAATTGTAGGTCCCCTTGAGACGCACACCCAGCATGCTGATTGTGCAGGTGCCGTCCACGTTGAACGTGAACTGGGGACGCGCCTTGTACAAGCCTATCTTCTTGAAGGCCTTCTTGAGTTTGCTCTTGAGTTTGCCCTTGGCAATGGGCTTGCCCAGGCCCGAGAGCACGTTGCGGCCACTCACATCAACGCTCGGGCCCTTATAGGTCCACTCCCCGCGCAGCGCCTCATTGATCTGGCGCGTCTCGAGTGCGATGTCATCCTCGGTCACCGTAAACACCTGGTCGGGGTGCAGGTCCTGGACCGTCGCGGCATTCTGGTTGGCCGTACCGCAGGACGCCAGTACCCCCAGAACGGCAAAAAACAATATCAGTCGTTTCATTTCAATACAGTATTTTGGGGCAAAGTTAATCCAAATGAGCAAAAACAGGACAAAAAAACCGTTCAAATGAAAAAATAATTGTAATTTTGCGCGTTTCAACTAAGCCTATATGACTTAACAAGTTATTCTGAATAACAAATAAATAACATTTTTGAATTATGGTAGTAGGTTACAGTGGCCGCAAGATTATCATGGAGAATAACGATACGTCCTATTACGGACGCATCCTTATCAAGGCACTCGCTACACATTATCCGAACAACTATTATATCCTGTACTCTCCCCAGAACGAGCACAACAAGCGCATGACCGCGTTGTTCAACGAGGACAGCGTGAGAATCAAGTTCCCGCGCAGCCATATCCACAGCAAGGAACGCTGGTATACCGGCAACGGCATCGTCAAGGCCGCCAAGGCCCATGGCGTCAACACCTTCCATGGTATTGACGATGCTGTACCCGTTGGCTTCAACGGCAGCAACTTCCCCACCGTTTTCACGATGACCGACCCCTTGTACAAGAGTGCAAACGGATGGATTACGCGCATGCTGCTGCAACGTCGTGCCCGCAAGGCCTGCAAGTTTGTCAAGCGTGTCATCGCACTCAACGAGGTCGACCGCCAGACCATCATCGACCACTATCACGTCAACCCCGACAACGTCGACGTCGTGTATCCCTGCTTCTATGAAGGCTGCGACGAGTCCGTGCCCGAGAATATGTTCGAAATCCTGCGCCAGAAGTATCATCTGCCCGAGCGCTACATCCTGTACAAGGGACGCTTTGAGGAAGAGGACAACCTCATCGAAACGATGAAACTGCTGCATGAACTGCACAACCGCAAAATCTCGATTGTCCTGCTCGGATACCGCACCGACTACTTCGACAAGGTCCTCAAGGAGAAGGCTCACGACCTGCACATCTTCCACCGCTTCAAGCAAGTCGACAAGGTGCACCAGGCCGACCTCACCGCCGTTGTCAAGATGGCTCAAGCCGTCATCATTCCCAACACCGACCGCATGCGCGACAACTACAAACTCATCAACGCGCAACGCACCGGCACCCTCGTCATCTGTAAAGACTCGGCCAAAGCACGCGAATTTGGCGGTGACGCGGCCATCTATTACAATGACTTCAGGGAAGGTGCCGAACTGGCCAGCGAAGTACTCGACGACGAGAACAAGAGAAACGCCATGATTCAGGCCGGCCGTGCCAACAGCGAGAGATTCACCGGCAAAATACTGGCCGATGAGATGATTCACATCTATCGCTCGGTGCTCACGCACCGCAGGCTCTTCACCGAGTAAACCTGACACCACATTATATATAACAAGCGGATGACCTGATGGCCATCCGCTTGCTTTTTATCACTCATGCCGCCGGTCAAGGCTGACCGGTGCCCCACAACAGTTTCTTGCGCAGGGTGCTGGCAAAGTTGTTCGACTCGAGTTGCACCACACGGGCGCAGTAGGGAGCACGGGCGATGGTCAGTGTCGACCCCGTGGGGCACAACGTCACCTCGCCGTCGATACTCACCTCGTAGTGTGACGCGCGTGAATGCGTACGCACCACGATGGCACTGTCGTCACGCACGACCAGCGGACGCATCGTCAACGAGTGCGGTGAAATGGGCGACAGCACCAGGCACGATGTCGTCGGCTCCAGGATGGGACCTCCCACGCTCATGTTATAGGCCGTGGAACCCGTCGGCGTGCTCACAATCAGGCCGTCGCCACGATAGGTCGTCAACTCATGGCCCCGCAGCCGCGTTTCCATGTCAAGCATCGACGACGTGTCGTGACGCAGCACCGCAATCTCGTTGAGCGCCCACGGATGGCTGATTTCCACTGCGTCACAGTCCACCTGCAACATGGTGCGCTCCTCGATGCGGCAGTTGCCGGCCAGCACATCGGCCACCAGTTCACGGGCATCGCCGATATGGCCCGCCGTCAGGTAACCCAGATGACCCGTGTTGATGCCCAGAATCGGCATCCCCATGCGCGAAACCCACATCACAGTCGTCAGGAACGTGCCGTCGCCGCCCAGCGACAACGCCATGTCGGCATCAGGCACATCGGCCGCGTCAAACGATGCCACCGGCATTTCCCTGCCTTGGCACAGGAATGACAGGTAGCCGCGCTCAACAGCGACTTCGATACCCGACTGCCGCAGGTGTTCCAGCAGCGACAGCACCGGGTCCACCTCGCCACGCTGATATGTGTTGCCAAAGATAACTAACTGTTTCATCTCGCTGCAAAGGTAATACTTTTTCATTGCTGCACACCACCTTGCATCTGTTTTTTCCAAGAGGAGGGTCAGAGAATTATAGTGATAATCGGCAAGACAGCCTCCACGCGATGAGCATAGAGGCTGCCTTGATGTTCCAATTCGCCGTCCTGGCGAGGCAGTCTTCAATTATCCTCGTCGAGGCAGAAGGTGATGCGGCCCCTCTTATCCATGAGACCCCATATACGCTCATATTTGCCTTTACCGATAACGACGGCAAGGCCATGTGAATAAATGATGCCGTTGCCTGTGTAGACAATGTCACCATTCACCTGGAAGAGCCGCTTGCCTGTCTTGTCGATGACAAAGCAGGAGTCATACTTCAGCGTCTGTGCCACGCCATCGTGGAACTTGCGGCCCCACCACCCTTCAGGCAATGTAATCACCATCTTGCCTGAATGGTCGATATAGCCTCTTTGGATTTCTTCGCCCGTCGTCGTAACGGCAGCCAGACCCTCGCTGAAATCGCCAGCCTGACTGAAGATGCCCGGAAAAGCCAGTTTGCCAGTCTTGTCAATATAACTGAACCATTCATAGTCACCGTCCACGACAACGGCACAAAGTCCTTCATGGAAATCATTACCGTTGCTCTCGGATGGGGTTTCGTACTGATAAGGTATGACCAATTCGCCCTTCGTGTTGATATAGCCGACCAGATGGGAGTCGTTGATGACCAGGCCCATGCCATCGCTGAAATCGCAGGCGAAATGATACCGATAAGGAATAACCAGTTTTTTATCGGCATCGACGTAACCAAACAATCCATCATTGTATCGCGCCATCAATGCATTTGGATCCACCTCTTCCTCAGGCCGACTATCCAATATGTTTCCCTGCATGTCGATATAAAACCGCTCGTCGCCCTTGCCCACAGAGAATACACCACAGTCTAACATATATATATAAGTACTGCCTTCAACGGCCTTGGCAAGGGCTTCGAAATTGTAAGGCTCTTCTTCCACTGTGGCTTCAGGAGCATCCATGGCGGCAGTAACTGTCTGTACCTGGTTCTGTTTGCCGTTGCATGAGATAATCGTTGCGATGCAAAACAGCAACATTGTCAATATATTCTTCATAGCACTTATTGTTAAACATATTTATCTTGACCTATCAGTTTCAAGATACCTCGAGATTAGAGAGGTACTCGACGAGGCGGGCAACGGCGCGGCCGCGATGGCTGATGCGGTTCTTGTCCCCGGGCGACATCTGGGCAAAGGTACTGCCGTCACCCTCCAACGGCTGGAAGATGCTGTCGTAGCCGAAGCCGCCCGTGCCGTGGCGCTCGGTGAGGATAACGCCCTCGACCTGACCCTCAAACATGTGCATCTCGTCACCCTGCAACAGAGCAATGGCGGTGCGGAAACGGGCGGTGCGATTGTCGATTCCATCGAGTTTTTTCAGCACTTTATCAATGTTGGCCTCGCTGTCATGACCCGGACCGGCATAGCGTGCCGAGTGCACACCGGGTTCGCCGCCCAGGGCATCGATTTCCAGTCCCGTGTCGTCGCTGAAGCAGTCATAGCCGTAATGCTCCTTGACGTAGCGGGCCTTCATCTGGGCATTGCCCTCGATGACGTCGGCAGTTTCGGGAATATCCTCGTGGCAGCCTATATCGGCCAGACCAAGCACTTCATACAGGTCGCCAATCATCTGGCGGAGTTCCTGCAACTTGTGGACATTATTGGTAGCAAAAACTATCTTCTTCATATCATAAAAATGAAAAACAAAAAGACAACAAACATGATGGCATCCGCACTCCTTATAATAAAGACAACTTGGACAACTCTTACAACTAATTAATTATCTTATTGATATTCAGTTGTTGAAGTTGTCTAAGTTGTCTTTAAATCATGTTACACAACGATGTTGACGAGTTTACCCTTGACAAAGATAACCTTTCTGGGCTCTTTGCCAGCGAGCCAGCGCTCAGCGCCGGCGTCGGCCAGGGCAAGGCGCTTCACCTCTTCTTCATCGGCGTCGGCAGGAACCTCGATGGTGTAACGGGCCTTGCCGTTGAATGAAACAGCATACTTCACCAGCGACTCCTTGAGGTAATCCTCGTTCCACGTGGGCCATTGGGCATCACACACGGTTGTGTCGTGACCCAGCACGTGCCACAATTCCTCGGCGATGTGAGGCGCAAACGGGGCCAACATCACTACCAGCGGCTCATAAATCTCGCGTGAGCGGCACTTCATGCTGGTCAACTCATTGACACAAATCATGAAAGCGGGCACCGACGTGTTGTAACTGAACGTCTCAATATCGCCGCTCACCTTCTTGATGAGTTTGTGAATCGACTTGAGCGCCTTCTCGTCGGGTTTCTCATCGGTGAGAATCATGTCATCACCCTTGAAGAAGAGTGTCCACAAGCGCTTCAGGAATCGGCCCACACCCTCGATGCCGTTGGTGTCCCACGGCTTGCTGGCCTCGACGGGACCCAGGAACATCTCATACAGGCGCAACGTGTCGGCACCGTATTTTTCCACGATATCATCGGGATTAACGACGTTGAACATCGACTTGGACATCTTCTCGATAGCCCAGCCGCAGATGTACTTGCCGTTCTCGAGGATAAACTCGGCATCCTCGAACTCGGGGCGCCACTTGCGGAATTTCTCGATGTCAAGGGCATCAAGTTCCACAATGTTGACATCCACGTGGATGGGCGTCACGTCATACTGGTCCTTGAGGTTGTAGGATACGAACTTGTTGGTATCCTTGATGCGATAAACGAAGTTGCTGCGGCCCTGAATCATGCCCTGGTTGACGAGTTTGCGGAAAGGCTCAGCCTCGCATACATAGCCGTAGTCATAGAGGAACTTGTTCCAGAAGCGGCTGTAGATCAAGTGACCCGTGGCATGCTCGGTACCACCAACATAAAGGTCTACCTGGCGCCAGTAATCATCGGCCTCGTGCGAGACAAGTGCCTCGTCGTTGTGCGGGTCCATGTAGCGCAGATAGTAGGCCGACGAACCGGCAAAGCCCGGCATAGTGTTCAACTCCAGCGGATAACCGCTTTCGGTCACCCAGTTCTTGGCGCGGCCCAGGGGCGGCTCACCCGTCTCGGTGGGCAGGAATTTGTCCACCTCGGGCAAGATGAGCGGCAATTTGCTCTCGTCGAGCGGCTGCGGCTGGTTGTTCTCGTCATAGTAGATGGGGAACGGCTCGCCCCAGTAGCGCTGACGGCTGAAGATGGCGTCGCGCAGGCGGTAGTTCACTTTCACGTGGCCGATGCCTGACTCCTCAATATACTGCTTGGTCTTGGCAATGGCCTCCTTGACGGTCAAGCCGTTGAGTTGCAGGCGCTCGTTGGACGAGTTCATCATGATGCCATCTTTGGCGTCAAAACTCTCCTCGCTGATGTCGGCGCCCTCAATCAGCGGAATGATGGGCAGGTCGAAGTGCTTGGCAAAGGCATAGTCGCGGCTGTCGTGGGCCGGCACTGCCATAATGGCGCCCGTGCCATAGCCTGCTAAGACATAGTCACTAATATATATAGGTATATTCTTGCCGGTGATGGGATTGACGGCATAACTGCCGGTGAACACGCCGCTCACCTTCTTCTCAATCATGCGTTCTCGCTCGGTCTTGTGCTTCACCTCGTCGAGATAGGCATCGACAGCAGCACGCTGGTCGGGCGTCACCACCTCATCCACGTAGATGCTCTCGGGAGCCAGTACCATGAAGGTCACACCGAAGATGGTGTCGGCCCTGGTGGTGAAAATCAGCAGGCTCTTGTCGCTGTCGGCGATGGGGAAGGTCATCTCGGCACCCTCGCTGTAGCCGATCCAGTTGCGCTGCGTTTCCTTGATTGACTCGGTCCACTCGATGGAGTCGAGGTCGCGCAACAGACGTCCGGCATAGGCCGACACGCGCAAGCACCACTGGCGCATGATTTTCTGCTCCACGGGATAGCCGCCACGAATCGACAAACCCTCGCTCACCTCGTCGTTGGCCAGCACAGTGCCCAACTTGGGACACCAGTTCACCATCGTGTTGCCCAAATAGGCGATGCGGTAGTTCATGAGCACGTCATTGTGCTGAACCTGGGTCATGGCATTCCATTCCTCGGCGGTAAACGTGTCGGTGCTGTTGGTGTGCGCATTGCAACCCTCGGTACCGTGCTTCTCAAAATGAGCCACCAGTTCATCGATGGGGCGCGCCTTGTCGAGTTCGGTGTTGTAGTAACTCTTGAACATCTGCAGGAAGGCCCACTGTGTCCACTTGTAATATTTGGGGTCACAGGTGCGCACCTCGCGGTCCCAGTCATAGCAGAAACCAATCTTGTCCAACTGCTCACGGTAGCGTGCGATGTTCTTATTGGTGGTGATTTCAGGGTGTTGGCCCGTCTGGATGGCATATTGCTCGGCGGGCAGGCCGTAGGCATCATAGCCCATGGGATGCAACACGTTGAAACCGCGCTGGCGCTTGTAGCGCGCATAGATGTCGCTGGCGATGTAGCCCAGCGGATGTCCCACGTGCAGACCCGCTCCCGAAGGATAAGGGAACATATCCAGCACATAGAACTTGGGACGGTTATTGTCGATGTCGCACTTGTAGGTGTGATGCTCACGCCAGTATTGTTGCCACTTTTTCTCTATCTCTTTAAAATTGTAATCCATTTTTATTAATCATTTATATATATCATTTACTTGATAATGCCCAATTCGCGCGAGATGTCAAGCATGCGCTGGATGGGCTTCACGGCGCGCTCGGCAATTTCCTCGTCCACCTCGATGGTGGGCGCCATGAACTTGAGCGAATTGTACAGTTTCTCCAGCGTGATCAACTTCATGTATTCACACTCGTTGCAGGCACAGGTGCCGTCCTCGGGCGGAGCGGGAATGAACGTCTTGTCGGGGCAACGGCGCTGCATCTCGAACAGGATGCCGCTCTCGGTGCACACGATGAATTCCTGGCTCTCGTTGTCGACGGCATAGTTGAGCAAGGCCTGAGTCGAGCCCACCTTGTCGGCCATGATGCGCAAGGGCTTGGGACACTCGGGGTGCACGAGCACCTTGGCACCGGGATGCTCCTGCTTGAGTTCGGCCAACTTGGCGGCACTGAATTTCTCGTGTACGTGGCAAGCGCCATCCCACAGCAGCATCTCGCGTCCGGTGATGCTGTTGATGTAATTGCCCAGGTTGCGGTCGGGACCGAAGATGATTTTCTCGTCCTCGGGCAAACTACCCACAATTTCCTTGGCATTGCCCGAGGTCACCACCACATCGGTCACCGCCTTGACGGCGGCGCTGGTGTTGACATAACTGATGACCGTGTGGTCGGGATGTTCGGCTACAAAGCGCCCAAACTCATCGGCAGGACAACTGTCGGCCAGCGAGCAGCCGGCACTCAGGTCAGGCACAATCACCGTCTTGTCGGGACACAGAATCTTGGCTGTCTCACCCATGAAGTGGACACCGCACAGGACGATGACCGGAGCGTCGGTCTTGGCCGCCAACTGGGCCAGCGCAAGACTATCACCGATATAGTCGGCCAGATCCTGAATTTCCTTGCGTTGATAATAATGGGCCATGATGACCGCATTGCGCTCCTTCTTCAAGCGCAGGATTTCTTCTCTCAGGTCGATACCCTCCTCGATGGGTTCATCGACATAGCCTTTTTCAACATTCATATTATATATTATTTGATTTTTAATTTTTTAAAAACATTAATTTAACTACAACAATAATGCCTGTTAATTGTGTTGAAAACTTTTGTGGCCTCTGGTGCCTGATGGCGCTTATTAACCTGTCGCTCCACTTTATTGTCAGGTTATTGACAAGCCTAATTGTTGAGTGATAGCCGATAAGCCACATTATTAACAAGGTGTTAACAAACTGCAAAGTTAATAATTTTTCATGGATTTCAACCCCATTGCCTGATGAAAACCGTGTTGAAATACCAATAAAAAATAATGGCTAACTTTTTTGGATGCTTCAACAAAATGGATAAGCCGCATCGATTTCAATCTGCCAAATTTTTTTATTGATTTTTTTCATATAGTTTTCAACAATTATTGACAGCCTTATTGACAACGTATTTTACGTGCAATCTCATTTCACCACAAATGTACGGCATTCCTTTCATTTAATTATTGTACATTTGTCGTGAGATATCAACATTTTATTGGATATGGGACAGAAAAAATCGATGCTTGACCTGCACCGGGTGAGCGTGGAAGAATACAAGGAGGTGAAAAAACTGCGGGTCACGGTAGTGCTCGACAACGTGCGCAGCGAGATGAACGTGGGATCGGTGTTCCGTACGGCCGACGCGTTCCTCATCGAGCGTATATGTCTGTGCGGTATCACTCCGCAGCCGCCCAAGGCCGAAATTCACAAAACCGCCCTTGGCGCCGAGGAGTCTGTCGACTGGCAATACTACCCCACTACACTCGACTGCATCAATCAACTCAAAGAGGACGGTTACCGCATCTGCAGCATCGAGCAGGTGCATGACAGCGTCGCTCTTCAAGACTTTGTTGTCAATAATGAGCAAAAAACCGCCATTGTCCTGGGCAATGAGGTGAAAGGTGTGTCCCAGCAGGTTGTCGATGCCAGCGACTTGTGCATCGAGATTCCGCAGCAGGGCACCAAACACTCGCTCAACATCTCGTGTTGTGCTGCCATCGTCATGTGGCACGTCTATCAATCAAACATATAGTCGCTCCCCCATCCAATTTCTCCATTCAAAACAGATCCTCCAGTTTGTCCATACTCTCTATCAATAGGCGAGAAAAAGTTATTAACAAGCCGTTAATTGTCGATTTTTGGCAAGTAATTCATTATTTAATATAAGGATGGCCGTCAAAAATTGTTAAATCAAAAGTGTTAAAAGGTGTTGATTTTAACATTTTAATTTGATAATGACTTTTTTAATCAAAGAACTTTCAATAAACACCTAATATTACTATTTATCAATTATTTAGGTGTGTTTTTGTATTGATTTCGCAATATTTTTGCAAAATATTATTAATTGACCCGAAAAGATAGAAAACAAGGGCATTTAGTTAAAATCTTCCATTTATTTTGCCCATTTCACAAACTATGACTATTTTTGCATAATTGTAAACCATCGAATTTTGTACTACCTAAACACTATTTTCGAGACCTTACAATACATAATTAAGAAACACATTTTTTAACTAATTGTATTAATTAATAAACATCACTATTTTATGAAGAAGCTATTTCTGCTGCTGATAGCCATCTGTGCTATCTCTCTGGGCATGAGTGCCCAACAAGTAGTGAGGGGACAAGTTACCGACGCCAACGGTGAACCGCTGATTGGTGCCACGGTACAGCCCATTGGCGGAGGAAACGGCGCGGCCACCGACATCAACGGTGAATTCTCGCTGAGTCTTCCCTACAATGTGAAGACCCTCAAGGTTTCGTATGTGGGTTACAAGACCCAAGAATTGCCTGTTCAGCCCAACATGGCCATTACTCTGACCGATAATGGTACTGTGCTGGACGATGTGATGGTAGTTGCCTATGGTACTGCCAAGAAGACATCGTACACCGGTTCGGCCGAGGCTGTGACGAACAAGAAACTGGAGTTGCGTCCTGTTACCGACGCTACCAAGGCCCTTGAGGGTAACGTAGCCGGTCTGCAGGTAACCAGCGCTTCCGGTCAGCCTGGTTCGTCGCCCAACATTCAGATCCGTGGTTACGGCTCAATCAACGCTTACAGCACCCCGTTGTATGTAGTTGATGGTGCGCCTTTCGATGGCAACCTGAGTTCGATCAACCCGTCTGATATCGAGTCGATGACCGTCCTGAAGGATGCAAGTGCAGCCGCTCTGTACGGTGCCCGTGGTGCTAACGGTGTCGTAATGATTACCACCAAGAAGGGTGTTGAAGGCCGCAGCAATGTGATGTGGCGTTCGACCTTCGGTTGGTCATCACGCGCTACCAAGCGTTACCAGCACGTTGATCAGAAGGAGTTTGTACAGTTGGTTTACGAGGCCCTGCGCAACGAGGCTCTCGACAACGGTAATAGTTGGAGCGATGCTGAGGCTATCGCCCGCGCCAACCTGAGCAGCCAACTCGGTGGCGAGCAGTACAATCCCTTCAAGAACTACACTTGGGACACCCTTATCGACCCCGCTACCGGTCAAGTGCGTGCCGATGCCAACAGCGCATGGAACGAGGACTGGTATGACAGCGTAATCCGCAACAACGCCTTCCGTCACGAGCACCAGTTGCAGGTGACCGGCGGTAGCGAGCACGCTCAGTATATGATGTCGTTGGGTTACCTGAATGAGGACGGTATCCTGAAGACCACCAACTATGAGCGTTACACCGGCCGTGCCAACATCACCAGCCAGATCACTGACTGGTTGGGCGCCAACATCAATGTTTCGTTGGCTCACGCCATGCAGAATTTCAGTGACTATGACGGTACCAGCACCAGTAACCCCTGGTACACCGCACAGTTCATCAACCCGCTGCTGCCCGTTTACCTGAAGGACATCAACGGTAACACTGTTAATGATGCCGAAGGCAATGTACAGTATGACTGGGGTGAGGCCACTCCTTACGGCACCCGTCCCGGCTCGATGACCGACTTCTCGTCACTGGGTATGCTGATGCTCGATAAGGCATGGGCTAAGCGCGATGTTGCCGGTCTGCGCACCGGCCTCGTGCTGGGTAGCGACCTGGCCAAGTACGGCTGGCGTCAGGGCATCAAGTTGGCTGTGAACTTCAGCATGGACTATGTGAACCGCAACAACACCAACTATATGAACTCTCAGCACGGTAACCAGGCTAGCGCCGGTGGTCTGCTTGAGAAGTACAATCGCCGCACCCAGAGTTACACCTTCAACCAGTTGTTGACTTGGGACCGCAGTTTCGGTGACCACACCATCGGCCTGTTGCTGGGTCATGAGTGGTATGCCTATGAATACAGTTATCTGGTAGCCGGCAAGACCAACCTCGTGGACGGTATCTACGAGTTGCGTCCCGCCACCACCCTGCTGGAGGCTGACTCCTACAGCGACAAGTACCGCATCGACTCCTACCTGGGTCGTATCAACTATAACTTCGCCGGTCGCTACTTCCTGAGCGGTTCGCTGCGTCAGGACAAGTCGTCGCGCTTCCACCCCGACCACAACAAGGGTACCTTCTGGAGTGTCGGTGCCAACTGGCGTGTATCAGGTGAGAAGTTCATGCAGAACGTGGGTTGGGTAAACAACCTGTCTGTAAAGGCCAGTTACGGTGAGCAGGGTAACGATATGCTCCAGACCTACTACGCTTGGCAGTCACTCTATGACCTGTCTTACAGCAATGCTACCAACATTGGTGCTTTGATTTCTTCGCTCGAGAACCAGAAGGTATCTTGGG
>Ga0310695_10000674_pt1 | contig 85643 bp, 77 predicted proteins | sample RumenRJG_04DNA_FD_203882 | JGI IMG/M metagenome (GOLD analysis project Ga0310695, IMG submission 203882) | Bovine rumen microbial communities from Lethbridge, Alberta, Canada - RJG_04 (v2) (version 2) | ecosystem: Host-associated > Mammals > Digestive system > Stomach > Rumen | place: Canada...
AGACGTCTGAACCATCAAAAAAAAGATAAATTATATTCATACAAAGCGAAAAAAATATCTTATCAAATCCATTTTGGGGGACGGCAATATGAATATTCAGGAACGCTTTTTAAAGTACGTGAGCTTCACGACCACGTCTGACGAATCCAGCGAAAGTTGCCCAAGTACACACCAGCAGCTCGAACTTGCAAAATATCTTGCAAACGAACTCGAAAGTATCGGACTTGAGCAAGTCAAAATGGACGAAAACGGCTACGTCTACGGACTTTTGCCCGCTACCGAAGGTCGAGAAAACGATACCCCTATCGGCTTTATCAGCCACATGGACACATCCCCAGACTTCTCGGGTGTGAACCCCAAACCGCAAATCATCGAAGACTACGATGGCGAAGACGTCTTGCTCAAAGGTTCTGGTGCCGTGCTCAAGGTCGAGGACTTCCCGACCCTCAAATGGCTTAAAGGCCGTACACTCATCACGACCGACGGAACAACGCTCCTCGGTGCAGACGACAAGGCCGGCATCGCAGAAATCGTAACCGCCATGGAAGAACTCATCAAAACAGACCGACACGCCGAAAGCCGCGGTTACGAGAACCTTTCGGGGCACGGCGATATCTGGGTCTGCTTTACGCCGGACGAAGAAATCGGACGCGGCGCAGACCGCCTGGACCTGGACTACTTCAAGGCAAAATACGCATACACGGTCGATGGCGGCTACGAAGGTGAAATCGCTTACGAAAATTTCAACGCAGCAAGCGCCACGTTCAAGATTTACGGCAAGGGTGTACATCCCGGCGAGGCAAAAGGCATCATGAAAAACGCAAGCCTCATGGCGGCCGAAATCGCGATGGCACTTCCAGAAAGCGAAACGCCAGCGACAACCGAAGGTCACGAAGGATTTTACCATCTGACCGACATGCAGGGCGACGTGAGCGAAGCGACTCTCAACTACATTGTTCGCGACCACGATCAAGCCCACTTTGAGGACCGCCAAAAGTTTTTAAAAGAAATCGCTGAAAAATTCAATAAAAAATTTGGTGAGGGCACCGTTAAACTAGAACTGAAGCATTCCTACAGCAACATGCTTCAGATCATCGAAAAAAATCCAAAAGTCCTCATACGCGCTCGAACCGCCATTGAATCTGTGGGCATCCCCGCTGTAAGCGACCCAGTCCGTGGCGGAACAGACGGAGCAAAGCTCAGCTTTATGGGACTCCCCTGCCCGAATCTCGGCACAGGCGGCTACGGTTACCACGGGCCATTTGAACACGTGACCGTCGAAGGCATGAAAACAGTCGTAAAAATCATCAAAAAAATTGCTGAATCAAGAGAATAAATCAATAATTCCATTTTGCAATAAAACATTCAAAAAAAATTTGGATTTTTGATTTTTTTATTATACATTACTTGAGACAGACAAAAAAAATTTAAAGGGGAAACCGATTATTCAGATTTCTTCTGGATAGTTGTTATTCCTGTAGTATAAAAAAGGAGGCCGTATGCATATTTCATTCATCGTCTTCGTGATACTCGCCGTTGCAATCGTCGGCATTTCAGGTTATTGCATGGGAAAACACGTCAATAAAATAAGCGAACAAGAATCCACCAATGCCAAAAACACCGTTTCCCATGAAGACTGCCTTGTCAAAAATATCGGAATGTTCAACTACGGAGCGTTCATGGACACGCGTGATGGCGAGACCTACCACACCGTTCAAATCGGAGATCAAATCTGGATGGTCGAAAACTTGCGATTCAAAGCAGCAGGCAGCTATGCGCCCGACAACGATGAATCGAACGTAAAAAAATTCGGGCGTCTTTACACATGGACAACGGCTCTCGATATTCCTCCTGAATATAGCGAACAATCTCCTGCAAAAGACATCGAAATGTACAACAAAGTTAAAGAACGGAATTATCAGGGCATCGCCCCAGAAGGATGGCATATTCCAAGCCGTAAGGAATGGGAAACTCTGCTCAGCGTCTTAAAATCCAAAACAGACGGACGAGAACTGCGCAGCGAATGTTTCTGGCACAAGCCCGGTGATGATACGTTCGGATTCTTCGCACTGCCGGCAGGCTACCGTTTTGATAACGGAGCGTTCTGCCACTTCGGTAGGCGAGCACGATTCTGGACAAAAGATGAATACGGCAAGACTAACGCATTCCGCGTGAGCCTCACCGACAATTCAGTTGACATCGAGGGCGTTTATCGATCCGACGCCATATCCGTGCGTTGCGTGAAGAACGTGTAGTCGCAGTCATTCCAATCATGCCCGCTCCAAGCGGGCATCTCCTTTTCAAAAAAAATTATTAAGCAAAGGTCCCTCGCGAATATTCGCGAGGGATTTTTGCATTTTAATCTTCGAACGGATAACGTACGCCAAACTGCTCTCGAATTTTATCCATGAGAGTCATAAATTCCATCGTCTTTGCGTGAGTCATTTCCGGACGTTCCCAAACGATAGAGTGCGCGACATTCGAGAGTGCGCGGGAATCCGAGAGGTCGCGAGAATTCGTGCAACAGTCAATCGAGCCGTCGCAAATTTCGTGCCGGAACAACGCAGGATTTTCAATCGCCTCTTTGCATGCGAGAACTTCGTATTCGTAGCAGTTGCAAAGACGCGTAGGCTCAATTGTTTCAACAACATTCCCGGCATCATCAAGCAATTCTAGCTTTACCATATCATTCAAATTCTGCACACGGATTTGCCCTGCTGTACCGTAAATCACGCCCTCGTTGTGCGTCGGCGAGACCATCGAAGTCTTGAGATATGCCTTTTGGCCGTTTTCGTACGTAAGGTTTATCCAGTCGCTCGCATCCACGCCCGTCTTAAACTTGATGCATTTGCAATCCATCGATGCAATTTCATTGCGGACGATGTGGCCATCAGGAATTTCGCGCATGCCGAGGAACAAGTCTGCAAACGTAAGGCTGTAAATACCGATATCTAGGAGCGCACCGCCCGCAAGCGCCGGGTCATGCATACGGCCCCTATCGCTAAGTTTCATCGAAAAATCGGCTTCAACCGTTTCGACACGGCCAATGCGGCCATCACGAATCCAGCCGCGAATCGTCTCCAGCGCAGGCAAGAATCGCGTCCACATTGCCTCGCACAAAAAGACGCCTTTGTCGTGCGCTAGCGAAATCACTTCGGCGGCAAGCTTCGCGTTCGCCGTAAAAGCCTTTTCGACCAAGATGTTCCGGCCATGTTCAATACAAAGTTTTGCAAATTCATGATGGTGCGAATGCGGTGTCGCAATATAAATCAAATCAATTGCAGAATCCGCAGCCAGCGCCTCATAACTTCCATACGCTTTTTCAAAGCCATATTCCTTGGCAAAAGCGGTCGCCTTTTCCAAATTGCGGGAAGCCACGGCGTAGCATTCTACGCCCATCCCCTGATTTTCCAAAGTTTTAACAGCGGCAGCCATCTTTGTCGCAATATGACCGCACCCAAGAATTGCAAACTTCAAATTATTCATACCATAAATATAAATTGCCCACCCCCAAAACCGCAAAAAAAATTTGCACCCCCTGTTTACCGTTGTAGCCGAAAAAAAACTAAAAGCGATCGTTTTTTCTCATGCCCGCCATATGTTTGGCATGCGCCTCAAACCTGTCATTCCCGGCTTGACCGGGAATCTCCTTGCTATAATACTCCATAATGTTTTTCATCAAAAAGTACTCTAGAATTTTGATATATTTCTCACTATGAAGCAGATTGAAACAGTTGCAGTTGTGGGTCTCGGGGCTGTTGGCGCCGTTGTGGCAGAACAGCTCTTGAGCGTTCTTGGAAACAAGCTTTATTGCGTAATGGACACGGAACGCAAAGCGCATTACCAAGCAAGCGGAATCGTCATCAACGGGAAAAAGGCGGACTTCAATTTTGTCACGCCTGAAGAAGTCCCGGTCGTTGATCTCGTGATTTTTGCGACCAAGAATTTGCAATTCAACGAAGCTCTTGAAGAAGCAAAAAATGCAGTCGGTCCAAACACCGCCTTGCTTTCGCTCTTGAACGGTGTACATTCCGAAACAGAAATCGAGCGCGTTTACGGTACTGAAAAGACGTTGTACGGATTCATCGTCAATTTGCAGTCCATCAACAAGCATGGAAACATCGATTGCGCAGGTCGCGGCATCATCCTCTTTGGCGAAAAAGACAACCACCGTACTGAGCGCGTCGAAGCCATCCACCAACTTTTTGAAGCAGCGCACATTGTACACAAGATTCCAGAAAACATCCGCCTCGAAATGTGGAAAAAGCTCTTGATGAACACTGTGTTCAATTCGATTGGAGCGATTTGCCGTTCGACATTTGCGGGCTTCAACTTCCCGGTGATGCAATCGCTTGTGCGTAAAATCGGGAACGAAGTCATTCAAGTAGCAAACGCCGAAGGCTTTTCGCTCACGAACGAAGACCTCGAAGAGAACTTGCGCCTTACATGCAACTACACGCCGCTCGGCAAGTGTTCCATGTTGCAGGATATCGAGGCCGGACGCAAAACGGAGAACGCGTATTTCTGCGGGACCATCAGCAAACTCGGGAAGATACACGGGATTCCGACTCCCTACTGCGAATTCCTAGGCGAACTCATCGAAGGAACGGAACTCGCGCGAGAATTGCAAAAGTAATCGCCATTACTAGACTTAACTGGATGGGGCAAGCCCCAACTCTTTGGCTCGGTTATAAAAATGAGCAAGATCATTTTTGCAACGCTCGCCTTCTGAGTTGTCTTCCCCTACGGGTCAGGATGACGGAGAAGTAGGATTCCATCACGCTCAAGATGACGAAGATGCTAAAGGTGTTTTACAACCTCAACATCAGCGGGGAGCCAGTTGACGGTATTTAAGTTTGCGCGGTCAAGCCATTTGGCGTCTTCGTGTTCCAAGAGTTTTGGCTTGCAGCCTGCGGCGAGCGTACAGTAAAAGCAATGCATCGTCAGGTGAAATTTCGGGTAATCGTATTCGACCGTACAAATCTTTTCGCCAACATTTACTTCAATGGCGAGTTCTTCCTGAAGTTCGCGAACGAGCGCCTGTTCGGGCGTTTCTCCCGGTTCCATCTTGCCGCCCGGGAATTCCCAGCCATCTTTTTGGTCGCCATACCCACGCTGCGTGGCAAAAATGCGCCCGCCATCCGTGATAACACCCGCGACAACTTCTATAGATTTCATGGTGTAAAATGTAGAAAAAGCAATGTCCACAGCGTCATTCTGAGCCATTTATGGCGAAGATGCAGGTTTTCTTTGCAGTCAGGATGACATGTCATTTGCGAAAAATCACATAAAAACCCAAATATAACTTACTTTTTTCGGCCAGCTATTGCTTTTTCTAATTAAATTTTATAAAATTTAATTGTACAAAATCAAAATAAACAATCAAATATGGAGAAACAATATGAACATCTACGATTATACTCTCATCGACGGAAAGGGAAACAATGTTCCGCTCGCAAACTTCAAAGGCAAAGTGATGCTCATCGTGAACACAGCAACCGGCTGCGGATTCACCCCGCATTACAAGCCGATTGAAAAGATGTACTCCGATTTCCACGACAAAGGATTCGAAGTCATCGACATTCCCTGCAACCAGTTCAAAGGACAAACGCCCGGCACGGACGACGAAATCCACGAATTCTGTACGCTCAAGTACGGCACGGAATTCCCGCAGATGAAAAAATCCGACGTGAACGGTCCAAACGAACTCCCGCTCTACACTTATCTGAAATCGCAAAAAGGTTTCGAAGGTTTCGGGTTCGGAGTAAAAGCCGCCGCGATGGCCATACTCCTCAGGAGTATCGACAAGGATTACAAGAATAATCCGGACATCAAGTGGAACTTCACCAAGTTCGTAGTAGACCGCGAAGGAAACGTCGTTGCGCGATTCGAGCCCACCGCCGACATGAACGACGTACGGGCGTGCGTTGAAAAGCTACTTTAGGAGGTGCAATGAATTGTTCACTAAAACTTGAAAACCAACTATGCTTTCCGTTGTACGCTGTATCCAAGGAAATCACGCGCCGTTACGCGCCATTCCTGGAGCCGCTTGACCTCACCTACACGCAGTACATCGTGATGCTCGTGCTGTGGGAAGAGAAAAAATGTAACGTCACTGAACTCGGACAGAAACTCTACCTCGATTCGGGAACGCTAACCCCGCTCCTGAAAAAGCTCGAGAGCAAAGGCTACATCACGCGCACTCGCGAAACAAGCGATGAGCGATGCCTTTCGGTAAGCCTGACCAACGAAGGTGAAATGTTGCAGCATAAAGCAGAAAGCGTTCCTAAGTCCATGGCAAGTTGTGTAAACTTGTCAGAAGACGAAGCAAAGTCGCTTTACTGCACGCTTTACAAAATCTTGGAAAGCCTTAGGAAAGACGCATGATAAAAATCTTGTTCGTATGTCACGGGAACATTTGCAGAAGCCCGATGGCAGAATTTGTAATGAAAAAGTTGGTACGCGACATTAGTTCGTCCGCAAGACAAGTCACGACGAACGCAGCGTTAACCGCCGCAGACTTCGAGATAGCATCCGCAGCGACAAGCACCGAAGAAATCGGAAATCCGGTGTACCCGCCCGCAAGGCGCATGCTCGCAAGTCACGGCATCGACTGCAGCGGAAAAACGGCTAGACAAATGACCGTCGCCGACTACAATCATTACGACTACATCGTGCTCATGGATCAAAACAACCTGCGGAATCTCCGCTGGATTTTGCCCCGCGACATTTACGAACAAGAACTTGCACAGTACCGAGATGCTCGAGAATCCGCGCAGATTCAAGATGCGCGCGATTCCCAAGCCGGTAAAGTTTCACTTCTCATGGATTGGGCGGGCAAGAACCGAGATGTCGCTGATCCCTGGTACACTGGCGATTTCGAAGCCACCTGGCAAGACGTCAACGAAGGTTGCTCGGCAATGCTCAAAGCTATTTGCAAGTAAATCCCTGCAACTCAAGCCCAGCGCGCATTTCGCCGTAAGTCGAAGTGCGTTTCATGTCCATTGCCTTCATGAATCGGCAATCATTGTCGATATGCATCTGGAAACCTGTCATCGTCGGAGCGACCTCGCCCTTGCCACTTGCACGGATACGATCCATCATCTGATCGCGCTTGTCAAACTGTTCCGGCGGCACAAACACGTCCGTCACGATATCGACATTTTCAATTTCTGAATCGCCAAACACAAACGAAATCGTCACAAGATTCTTGAGGCCATGGAACTGACCGTCCACCTTGCAGACAAGATTCTTGCGGGCATTTTTCTTTTTCGGTTTGTTCTTCGCCTTTGGCGTAGCAACTGACTTCGGCGTGTAATCCAAGGCACTCAGAAGTTCAGGCTCCTTGATAACGCCCACGCGCTGGTTGATAATGCGACCGTCCTTGATGAAAAAGAACGTCGGGAACGCCTGAATCGGGAGCGAATTCTTGATCTTTTCGATATTTGGCTCGTCAATCCCGACAGATGCAATCTTGATATCGCTGTAATTTTTCGCAATGCCGATAAGCGTCGGAATCATGACAAGGCACGGCGGGCAACTTGTCGATGAAATCTCGAGAATTACTGGCTTCTTGGAATGCAGAATTTCCTTTTCGAAATTGTCATCGTTGATTTTAACGATTTTAATATCTTCGTCAGCAGACGGAGCGTTCTTCGCAAAAGCACTACTAGACGTTCCCGCCGCGAGAACCGCAGACACTACAAAAGTCGCGATCTTCATCGCCCAATTTTTTCTTAAGTCAATCATTTTCGTTTCCTTAGTTTTATTGATAAAATACAAAATAATTATTCCAATCTGGAATACTCCTCAACTACTCCTGCCAAACGACACTTTGTAGCTTATGCAATGGGGGCGATTGTTCGTCTCAATCACAAGGAGGTAATCATGAATCGCATTAAATGTGCACTGTTTATTGCCCTCGCTCTTACGGTCAGCACATCTTTTGCCGCAAGAACTGTTAAATCAAAACTGGGCGATATCGATCTCACATCCGATAAAGATGGCAGCACGGTCGTCTGCACAGCTGGTTTTAACGATGAATTCACAATTCTCAAGGAATCAGATACGAAAGTACTTGTCAAGGGAAACTGCGGAAAAGGCTGGGTTGACAAATCCAAGATCGAATACGTTGCAAAAGGCCCGGGAGACAATTCCATTAGTTTGGATGAACAAATTCTCGTTGGCTGGATAGACAATCCGAGTGCAGTATTCGTCTTAGAAGGCAACGATGTTGACTTCGATGGAGTGGATATCAATCGTGATTTCAAGGAATACTTGACTTACACGATGGACCGTGAGAAGATGGAAATGCGAAACGGAGAAAACTAAACTCATACATCTACCAAGCGCTGTCCTCCGGGGCAGCGCTTTTATTATAAACTAATAAACTTTATTCCAAATTAAACCATTAATTTACTACTCTGCAACAATGTTACTTTGTAGTTTACAATTGAGGCAGTTGTTCACCTCGCAATAATCAAGGAGGCAATCATGAAAACGTTAAAACTTATAACCGCAGTAATGCTTGCGTTTATGGTCACATCATCATTCGCAGCGCGTGTTGTCAAATCAAAACTCGGCGACATCGAAGTTACAAATGCAAAAGATGGCGGCGAAGTTATCTGCACTGCAGGATTCAATGACGAACTGACGATTGTCAAAGAAGCTGAAACCAAAGTTCTCGTCAAAGGACGATGCGGAATGGGCTGGGTCGAAAAATCCAAAGTTGAATATGTCGCCAAGGCGCAGGACAAGGTCATTATTCTTGATGAAATCCCGTTATACGATTGGCCTGACAATCCAACGAATGTCGGAATTCTCATTGACGACATTGAAGATTTCGATGTAGCAAAGATTGACCGCGATTTCAAGGAATACCTGACATACACGATGGACCGTGAGCAAACAGAAATGAGAAATGGAGAGAACTGAGCTCACGCATCTCACGACGCTGCCCTGCGGGGCAGCGTTTTTGCGTTTATAAAACAAAGCCTTACGTTTTTATTACATTTCTTTTAAAAAGATTAAGGAAGAAAATTTTTCAAGGATTTATTTATGAATATTGCTATTGTCGGTACCGGTTACGTTGGACTTGTTAGCGGTACATGCTTTGCCGAAATGGGTGTCAACGTGACTTGCGTTGATGTGAACCAGGCCAAGATTGAATCTCTCCAGAAAGGTGAAATTCCTATATACGAACCGGGTCTCGATGAAATGGTTCTCAGGAACCAGCGCGAAGGCCGCCTCAAATTCACGACCGATCTTGCAAGCGTTCTCGACAATGTTGAAATGGTATTTAGCGCCGTGGGTACGCCTCCCGATGAAGACGGCTCCGCCGACTTGCAGTATGTGCTCGCCGTGGCCCGCACGTTCGGCCAGAACATCAAGAAGTACACCGTTCTCGTGACCAAGTCTACAGTCCCTGTCGGCACCGCCAAGAAGGTCAAGGCGGCCATCCAGGAAGAACTCGACAAGCGCGGCGTGAACGTTCCGTTCGACGTGGCCAGCAACCCGGAATTTCTGAAGGAAGGTTCCGCTATTACGGACTTCATGAAGCCCGACCGCGTTGTCGTCGGCGTGGAAAGCGAACAGGCTAAGGAACTCATGACCCGCCTCTACCGCCCGATGATGCTCAACAACTTCCGCGTGATTTTCACGGACATTCCGAGCGCAGAAATGATCAAGTACGCCGCGAACTCCATGCTCGCGACCCGCATCAGTTTCATGAACGACATCGCAAACCTCTGCGAACTTGTGGGTGCCGATGTGAACATGGTGAGAAAGGGCATCGGTAGCGATACCCGCATCGGTAGCAAATTCCTCTACCCGGGCTGCGGCTACGGTGGAAGCTGCTTCCCGAAGGACGTGAAGGCCCTCATCAAGACCGCCGAAAAGAATGGCTACAAAATGGGCGTTTTGAAGGCTGTCGAAGAAGTCAACGAATACCAGAAGACAGTTCTTTTCAACAAACTTGCAAAGCGTTTCGGCGGCGAAGCAAACCTTAAGGGCAAGACAATCGCCATGTGGGGCCTCGCCTTCAAGCCCGAAACCGACGACATGCGCGAAGCGACCGCTCTAGTGCTTATCGACAAGCTTGTTAAGGCAGGAGCCATTGTCCGCGTCTACGACCCGGTCGCCATAAACGAATGCAAGCGCAGAATGGCCGCACGAGATGACGCCGCTGCAATCGCAAAACAGATCGTCTACTGCAACGACATGTACGAAGCATTGCTCGATGCCGACGCCCTCCTCCTCGTGACCGAATGGAAGCAGTTCCGCATGCCGAGCTTCGGCGTGATGAAGAAGTCCATGAAGAACGCCCTCATCATCGACGGCCGTAACATTTACGACGCGAAGGAACTCGCCGACGCAGGATTTGAATACAGCGCCATCGGTTGCTAAGGAAAGATCATGCTTGATAAGAATGTCAACCTGAACGGAAAGATAGTCCTCGTCACAGGAGCTGCCGGCTTTATCGGTTGCAACCTCTGCAAGAAACTGCTGAGCGATTATGCCTGCGCTGAAATTGTCGGCATTGACAGCATCTCGGACTACTATGACGTGAACATCAAGTACGAGCGTCTTAATGAAATTGAAGCGCTCGCCACGGCAACCGGGAAAAAATGGACATTCATCAAAGCGAATCTTGCAGACAAGGCGGCAATCGACAGCTTGTTCGAAAAGTACCACTTCGCAGTTGTCGTGAACCTCGCCGCCCAGGCAGGCGTCCGCTATTCCATTACGAATCCGGATGCCTACATCCAGAGCAACCTCATCGGCTTCTACAACATCCTGGAAGCCTGCCGACATTTTGAAGTCGAGCACCTCGTGTACGCGAGCTCTTCCAGCGTGTACGGCAGCAACAAGAAGATCCCGTACTCCACCGACGACAAAGTCGATAACCCAGTCTCGCTGTACGCCGCCACCAAGAAGAGCAACGAGCTCATGGCCCACGCATACAGCAAGCTCTACAACATCCCGAGCACGGGGCTGCGCTTCTTTACCGTCTACGGACCCGCAGGCCGCCCGGACATGGCCTACTTCGGCTTCACAAACAAGCTCAAGGCCGGCAAGACCATCCAGATTTTCAACTATGGCAAGTGCAAGCGCGACTTTACTTACGTCGATGACATTGTCGAAGGCGTCGTGCGCGTGATGCAGCACGCCCCCGAAAAGCAAAAAGGCGAAGACGGCCTCCCCCTCCCGCCGTACAAAGTCTACAACATCGGCAACAACCACCCGGAAAACCTGCTCGACTTCGTGACAATTCTCCAAGAAGAACTCGTCCGCGCGAAAGTTCTCCCCGCCGATTACGACTTCGAAGCGCACAAGGAACTTGTGCCCATGCAGCCCGGCGACGTGCCCGTGACCTATGCCGACACAAGCGCCCTTGAAGCCGACTTTGGTTTCAAGCCCGCCACTTCTCTCCGCGAAGGTCTGAGAAAGTTTGCAGAGTGGTACGCAACGTATTACGGAACTGAAAAATAACGATTAAAACCAATTCTATGTTCCCCAAAAACAGAAGCATGGCCATTTACGTAATCGCCACCCTTATAGTTTTGTTCTTTTCTGCCTGTAGTGATGATAGTGCATCAGCAAGCGGAGTACCTATCACAGAACTCTCAATCGAAGACTTTGAGCAACCGTACACAGGTGTTCCAAGAATCGTGATCGAAACGAGAAAACATAAAGCCATAAAGGATCGCGAAACAGAAATCCCCGCAAAAATGCAAATCTGGAGCGAGAACGGCCCCGAAAGCGAAGTCATGGATTTGACCATAAGGGGAAGGGGCAACACAACATGGTCCTTTTATCCCAAAAAGCCCTATGCAATAAAGTTTGAAACAAAGCAATCCATTCTAGGTATGGCCAAAGCCAAAAAATGGGTCATGCTCGCAAACTATAGAGACCGAACCCTAATCAGAAACGCCGTCGCATTTGAACTCGCCCGCAAAACATCTCTCGCCTGGACCCCAAGCGGTAAATTTGCAGACGTGTTTATAAACGGGGAATTTTTAGGCAACTATTACATCTGCGAAAAAATCGAAGTCAAAAAGAACAGACTCGAACTAGACGACGACTCCTATTTACTTGAATTCGATACAAGTTACGATGAAGAATTCAAATTTAAAACAGAATACAACGACCTTCCCGTCAATATAAAGTACCCAAGTGAGCCAGACAAAATCCAGTACAATTATATAACAGACTACATCAATGAAACCGAAAAGGCTTTGCAACTGGACGCAGACGATTCCACCTATCTTGACTATATTGACCAAAATTCCTTTATCGACTATTTCACGGTATACGCATTATCGACAAACAGTGAACCCATGCACCCCAAAAGCGTCTACATGTACAAAGACAAGGACAGCAAGCTCTTTGCCGGCCCCGTTTGGGATTTTGATTACGGCACGTTCAAACTAAACAAGACGGGACTCATCAACAAAAAGACGGCTCTATTTCATCAATTTTTCGAAAAGGATTCTTTCAAAGAAGCATTTAAGCAAAGATGGCCAGTCATTAAAGATTCGCTCGGTTCCATGAACGCCTTTATTGACTCTCTTGCAAATTACGTCAAGGAATCAAACGAACAGAACATAAAGCTTTGGCCCATTAACATCACGGCTCACAAAATAGGTGACGAAGAAAAAAGTTTTGACGAAGCCATTGAAATGCTAAAAAAGGCGCTTCAGAACAAAATCAAAGAACTCGACAAACTGGTTCCTTCGCTTTAACTACCACTTGAACCCAGCTCTGGAATACACTTTTCGATCGCCCAGAAGGGTCCATTCTAGATCGAAATTGACATAGCGGCCTTCGATACCGAGAATCGGGGTGATGGAATACTGCATTTTTGCACCATGCAGAAAGCGCTTTTTTACAACAGCGTGATTCAGCGGATTGGGATCGTTTATGGAACTTCCTGTATCTGTACCTTTCCAGAACCATTTCTGGTGTAGGCCAAATACCCATCGCTTATCCATTCGCGAATACATCAACCAGTCAATAGTCATGCTGTTAGGACCGCCCTGATTGCCAAGCGGAACTTCAAGATGTGCCATTTGAGCCGTATTGCTCTTAAAATGCGTATATACGAAAGGTTCAACGCGAGCGTATTCAAAAAGTGTTCCCACTTCGAATGCATGATTTTTCCAATCGAAATCGTGAGCCACCTGGGCGCCAATCATCCAAGCCCATTTTGACTGAATATTCTCATTTTTTATCAGTTCTATAGGACTCTGAAAATCATCCATAAAGAATTCCGTATAAAAACGAGCCTTGTTGAACAATCTATAGTTTAAATCAAACGACAGCGCACCGTTATTGGAGCTTTCTGTGTAATTCCCCTTTTCCATAAAAAGTGGAATGATCGGAACAAAAAGCCATGCATTATTGTCATCATGAACAACCTGGAGTTCACTCATCCCCACGACAAGATTGCCGAAGTCCAGTTCATATCGATGTCCATATAGATTTCGGGCTGCTTTGTTACCTTTGTTTGAATTACCCTTGAAAACGCGCAAGTCACCATAAATAGTAAGGACAGTAAGCGGCCCAACCTGAAAATCTAGGGACATCGAATTAAAAGGTAACGAGAACTGATTCAAGGCCAAGTTGTTATAGTAGCCAGGCCCCCAATGCATTACATCACGGCCGACATCAAATCGGGCAAAGCCCATATTTAAAGACAAGTGGCCTCGATAACGAGCGTAACTGACATATTCAAGACCGTCATTAACTTCTTCCAGCTGAAGGTCAATGTATTCACCATCGTAAGACTGCGGATTTTTCGAATAATGACGTTCTGAATAAATTCGAGCGTCCAATACAAATTCCAAAGAGTCTATATAGCCTCTCAAATAAAGTCCGCCGTCAATCCCGGGCCAGATTGTATCGCCAAGAGCTTTTCCACCTCGGAAGTCTATTCCGCCAACCAGACTTGTCGCCAAGAATGTCCGATTGGACTGAAATTTCAGCAATGCATCTTTTTCTCTATTGGCGGCATCCCTGCGCCAGGAGGAATCCCTCTGTGGATAATGAAATTCCTGTTTTGCAGAAGTGGTTGTAAGCCTATGGAATTCGAACAGCATCGGCGCCGTATCGAGAAGCTTGAGGTTGTACCTTTCCGGAGAAATCACCGGAGAGGCAAATAGAGTTTGGCAAAGGAATAATATTCCCAGAACTACGAAATGAACACTTCTTTTTGCGCAAGATTCCATTATTTTTTCCTATTGCGAAATTCCTTTACTGTCTTTATTAAATAATCAAGGCATTCTAAATGCAACAGCCTGGCGAGTCCCAAATAAAGAGTCATGCCCAAAAGAGTCAAGATGACCAACTGCAGAATCGGACTTATCGCAAATTTATCGGACATCAAACAAGATACAAAATAAACACATCCGCCCATAAAAACAGATAACGCCATGGAAGGCAGCACATCCTTCATCTGTTCAATATATCCGTAATTCAATAGTTTTTTATTTGGATACGCATTCACAAAAGCCCCAAGCGGAGCAGTAATGGCCCCACTCATGGCAATGCCTATTGGCGAGCAAAAACAGAATACAGCTATGGCAAGTACAATAAAACCATACCCCGTTTTTATTATTTCCAGTTTTAGAAAAACATCACTTCGTCCAATCGAATTTATTGCAGAAAGATTTGTGGTATGAATCGGCCAAAAAGCATAGATAAAGCAACAAATTTGGATAAACGGAACAGCTGGCAACCACTTTTCTCCAAGAATAACCAATGTGAGCGGTTTTGCAACAGCGGCAAGCCCAGCCATTAGCGGGAAAATCAAAAATGAACTTGTAACAATAGCTCGACGCATCATCACTTTTAAACGTGGTTTATCATCTTGTACAGACGATAAAGAAGGCAACAATACAGACTGAATCGATGCATTCAAGTTGTTCACAATCAACATGGGAAACTGATCTCCGCGGCTATAATAACCTAATGCTGTAGGAGAAAACATTTTTCCAATAATGAGATTCCTTAAATTATCATATACCGTACATAACAAAGCCGAACACAAAAGTTTCCATCCAAAAGAAAAAAGCCCTTTTAACCGTTCAAAAGAAAACGACAAATCAGGGCGCCACTTAACAGTGAACCACATAATGATGGTTATTAGTACAGAATTTGCTATTTGCTGCACAACAAGAGACCATATTCCAAGCCCCCAATACGCACACAGCACTCCTATAATTCCCGCAGGAATAATCGCACCAATGCTCCTATAAAAAAGTTTCTTAAACATCATATTTCGTGCTACATAGGCTTCTTGAATAGAATTCAACGCACCAAAAGGCAGCATCAGACTAAGAACCCTAATGACAGGAACAAGCTTCGTTTGATTATCATAGAACTTCGCGATAAGCGGAGCTGCACAAAAAAGAATTACATAAAGGATCAGCGACAATATTAGACTTGCATAAAATATGGTCGAAAAATCTAGATTATCGGCATTCTTTTTTTGAATTAAGGCCGTATTCAAGCCGCTCTGTATAAATATATTAGCGACAAAAATAAAGACCATAACTAAAGAAATCAACCCGAAATCAGCTGGAGACAACAGTCTCGCTAAAAGAATCGCAACAACAAATTTTATGCCCTGGGTACCAAGGCGTTCAAAATATTTCCAGAATAGCGAGGATATAACAGATGATTTTAGAGACATTGGTAAAAAATTAAAGAACTACAGCTTTTCCTAATTCAGCAGATTTATAGGCTGCATAAATGACTCGCAACGTTTCGTGCGCGACCCAATAGTCAGACTTTGGCTCACGATTATAATAAATCGATTCCATAAAATCACGCATTTCATCGACATATCCACGCATGATGACATCTTCCAGGAACGGATTGTTCCAGCCTTTCTTGGACGGCAACATTTCTGAAATATAGACATCATCAAGGCCATCTTCGTCCAGGAAATAGGTGCTCATCAAGTCTGACATTGTCAGCTTACAGTTGATCACGGCATCGTTACAATACAGTTCAACATAGTTACGGCTTCCACCCAACAAAGTGTCGGTCGCCATAACAACCGCCTTGGTCCCGTCAGAGAACGTAATAATCACCGTTCCAAAATCTTCAACATCGTTTGGCCTTGCCGCAATATGACGATGTTCGTAATCGTTCAAATTCGGCGTTATTTGGGCCATGTCGGCAAATACGGACTGGACAGATATTTTTTCGTTTCTTGCCTTGGCCTCAATCTGCTTGAGCCAAATTATTGCAGATAGCGGATGCGCACCCGTCCTTATGAACGTTCCGCCGCCGGTCTTAGCCCATTCCCCGGCAACCGGAGAACTGGAACCCTTTAAGGATTCCTCGCCTTTTGAAAAAAGGATCTTCGACTTTTTCGCCGTGATGATTTCCGCAGCCTTTGTTACTGCCGGAGCGTAAATGAAATTTTCGGCATAGCAGAACTTCTTTTTCGATTTCTCTACGCAATCTTTCAAGTGGTCAAGAGAGGTCAGCAACCGTTCGTACATCTTCACTTTCGAGACGCATTTACCAATCGGCGTATTATCCCCGTCTTCTCCAAAATATCCGCTTAGCGGCTTTTCACAGATGACATGCTTCCCAGCCTTTAAAGCCTGCTCGACCATATCGGCGTGAGCGTATGGCGGGGTACAGACATCAATGACGTCTATTTCAGGGTCGTTTAACAGGTCCTCGAATTTAAGAGAGTATTCTAGAAAACCAAAACACTCCTGCATCTTTTTGACCTGGTCTTCGCGTCTCGCGATAATTCTCTTATAACATAATGGGATGCCGCTAAATCTTTTTAGGGCTTCCATATGCAGTTCTGTCGCTCGACCTGCGCCGGCCATGCCAATGCAAAGTTCGTGTTGGTTATTCATACAGCCCTCCTATTCAACTGTTACGGCGTCATTAACATAGGATTCAATAAGTTCTTTCTTCATCGTGGATTGATCAGGGAAGCAGAAGAACATGAAGCCGACCGGCTCGGACATATTGTTTTCTATCAAATCACCGCTCTGCTTTAGCATAAACACGCTGTCCAAATGCTTATTGTATCTGGACGGGATCTGGATAGACTTAATCTTTCCGTTTTGGGGGGCCAAGATAGTCTTGTAGGCGAAGCACCCCTCTTGACTTACAACAGAAGGAAATGCCGACAAGTCGAGGCCGCATCTTGCGCGGGTTTCCCAATATTCCCAGTCAATACCTGTAAGGGCGTTGCCCGGGACATGGTACATATTGCCTAAAATGCGTCGCATGACTTCGATAATCTGGGCCTCTTTTCCATCATAGATGTACTGCAAATGGAATATGCCATCCTTTAGGTTCAGAATATGGGCGATTTTCTCGATCTGCTCTACAAGCTTGTTTTGAACGATTTCGAAATTGTCGGCAGGATACGTGTCGATTTCAACGCGGTACGGATTTAAAAAAGAATATTCGTTATTGCTGCATATCGCGCATACTTTCTGGTTGCGCAAAAAAGTGCAGAAGCCATGCTGAGTGCCAGACACATAGGGTTCGATAACGATCCTTTTGGCCCGAGATTTCAAGAAAGCTTCCTGGACATACTTAATCCCTTCCGCCTTGTTGTCGGCCCTGTGAATTCCATTTCCTGCGCTGCAATCTGTCGGCTTTACTATTATCGGATATGAGCATGTATCCAGATGCTCGAGAGCATCCTTCTCAGAAGAGAACGGAGTCGATACCGGACTGGTAATGTTGTTTTTCTTTGCGAATTCCTTGAACAAGTCCTTGTTGTGGAGCGTCAAGGTTGTTTCGTAAGAATCATAGCCGAGCAATCCAAGCTTTTCTGCGACATAGGCCGCAGTGTAAACACCAAAATCATTACAACATTGAATAATGGCATCTATGGAATTTTTCCGCGCAATTTCCAGGATTTTTTCTTTGTCCGAATAATCTGCAAGAATAAATTCGTCGCACCATTTTTGACCGGGCAGATTTGCCCTGTTCCCGGTAACAATAATGTAATACCCAAGCTTGCGAAGTGCACGAACCAAGCCCAGGTCATTGTGGCTTGAGCACAGCAATAACGCTTTCTTCATTATACATTCCCCTTATTGCAAACAACTTCCAGAACCCTGTTCACATCTTCGTCCGTAAGTCCCGCATGCATCGGCAAGCAGATGACTTCATCGGCCATGCGGGTTGCGACAGGGAGGTTTTCCTTGGTTGCAGACGACAAGCCACGATAAATGGCGAAACTCGAAATCAGCGGATAGAAATAACGGCGGCCAAGGACATTGTGTTCCTTCATTTTCTCGTAAAGAGCGTCACGGCTGATACCATATTCCTTCTCGTCCACGAAAATCGGGAAGTACGAGTAGTTGTAGGTCACGTCATCGCGTTCCTTGAACATGGAGATGCCAGGAACATTCGATAACGCTGCACGGTACTTCTGCGCGACCTTCTTGCGGGCGGCAATGGCATTGTCAATGTGCTTGAGGTTGCAGAGGCCGTAAGCAGAACGGATTTCGTCCATCTTGCTATTGATGCCCGGAGCAACCACAGTCGTTTCGCCTGCAAAGCCGAAGTTCTTGAGGTAGTCGATGCGCTTTTTGGTGCGGGCGTCGTGGCAGATAAGTGCACCGCCTTCCACAGTGTTGTACGTCTTGGTCGCATGGAAGCTGAGCGTGTTCATGTCACCGGCATCAAGAATTGTGCGGCCATTCACCTTCACGTTGAAGGCGTGTGCAGCATCATAGATGACGGCAAGGCCGTATCTGTCCGCAATTTCCTGGATGGCTTCGATATCGCACGGGTTGCCGTACACATGCACAGGCATAATGGCTGTCGTCTTCGGAGTAATCGCTTCCTCGATTTTCTGAGGATCAAGGTTGCCCGTCGCCGGATCAACATCGACAAATACCGGGGTAAGCCCATTCCACCAAATAGAATGAGTCGTCGCCACAAAGCTGTACGGGGTGGTAATCACTTCGCCCGTAATACGCATTGCCTGGAGCGCCGTAATAAGCGGAAGCGTTCCGTTAGTAAACAAGCTAATGTATTCAACGCCAAGATATTCAGCGAGGGCGCGCTCCAATTCCTGATGGTAGTGGCCATTATTAGTAAGCCACTTGCGGTCCCAAATATCCTTAAGAAACGGAGTGAATTCTTCCAAAGATGGGAGAAGTGGTGAAGTGACTGTAATAATTTTGTCAGACATATATCCTTCTTCGTTGAAGCAAATATAGCTACCTTTTGGGGAGGGGAATTTGTAATCAAGTATTCTAAATGCTGTTTTGCTATAATCCTATTTTTCAGCAAAATATTCTGAAACAGTCTTTATAAAGAAATCTACATTTTTTTGATTGGACTCTTCAAAATCTAGCATTTGTAAACACTGCTGTCTTGTCTTAATAGCATATTCGATTTCCTCTGGAGAGTCTCCATAGGCTCGTCCCCAATCATCATCACCATCTCCCAGATAGTCGGCTTTTGTTTTTCCTGGTTCCATGACAACAATGGGAATGCAACCACATACAGCGGCAATCGTACTATAAAACGTTTGCGTGTCATAATCGTAGCAATATTTACATCTGTTAAGCACCTCGACTTTTTCTTTTTCCGGCAAATGGTCAATAATTGGCCCATCGAATTTTTCGGGCAGATCCGCACGGTTTTTACCTTTTCGCACGATATAGCACTTACCACTATGTTCACCAAAATTAGTTTGCTTATATAGATTCTTGTCAAAAAATTTCAGGTTCAATAAACGACAGGTCGGATTCAATTTATAATCGTTAAAATGTTCTCGATAGCAAAAGATCAAATCATCACGTCCACATGCATCAAGATCACCGGGATAACGATTATGGAAAAGATACCAGCGGACAACTTTTTTTGAACGAAGAGGATTTCCATAAACAATTTCTGGATAAACAACTATAGTATCCTTCGAAACAATTGGTAAAATTTTTTCTTTGCACTTTAATGATTCAAACACCTCTTCTTTAATCCCAATCTTCACAAGGAACTTTCGAGCTACCATGTGTAACATAGCCAAGAAACGAATAAGGAAAAGTTTCGGTATAGATACTTTACGCCTAACATAATTTCCATGCAGCGGAAGGATCTTTGCATCATACCCTTTTTGGGACAACAATTCACATAAAAGCCTTAAAACAAGCTCTCCACCACTGTACCTATGCGATGTAACAATCAAAAACTTCATATTACGCACTTATTTTTAATGATGTGAAAAGATCAAATACCTTTTCCAAAATTGCCAGATTTAAAATCAAACATCGCCTTCTTATAGGCATCATATATACTGATTTCTTTTTTTCTTTTTGCCAAATACATTTTTATTTTAGAAACGATCCTTATATAAAGGTTTGTCCATACGGAAAAGAAATCAGAAAACGTCTTCGTCAAAAGAAGGCGATTTCTTGTATTGTAGTAAATCCGGAATGCAGAACCATTTTTAGGGCTGCTTTTGGCAACTTTATGCCACAATTTTGCATTAGGGACCATTTTTATTGTGATTCCAGCCTGAATCAGCCTGATTGAAAAATCAACATCCTCACAATACATAAAATAATCTTCGTTCAGCAGCCCAACTTTTTCAAATATCGAACGATAAGCTAGAAAGCAGCAGCCCGTTGCAAAATTTATTTCATACGGAACAGTACTTACATTTTGCAAATGAGAAACCTTGCCGCAAAACCTATGTATTTTTCCACCACCAAACCATAAAGTATCGGGATAGTCAAAATAATACATATTAGGCAAAGCAACAGTATGATCATTTGCTATCTCAAACAAATTTTCAATCATACGCTCATCAATAACGGTGTCATTGTTAAGCAGCATGATATAATCAAAATTCTCTTTCAAAGCTTCTTTGATAGCGACATTGTTGCCACCAGCAAAGCCTAAGTTTACATCACTACGAATTGTTCGGACTTCAGGAAAATGTTCTTTAATCGCAACAGATTCATCCAATCGAGATCCATTATCTACAACAAAAATCGTCGCCGACATGGAATCCTTTTTTACGCTTTTAATACAATCTAATGTATCTGCTAAACCATTGTAGTTGACTATGATTATTGCAACACTCATACGCGACTCCCAGAGTCATAAAATTTCGAGCTAAAGAAAGCGAACAAAAACCATATTTGCATATATGCCCAATTACCGTTTTGAACAATCTGTACAATAAAAAGCGAAAAAAGCAAAGCAAAGGTTCTTGATGATGCTATTATTTTTTTATTCCGCTTCCAAATGACAACAAGTGGGCGGATAAACAATACAAGGCCATACACCCCAAAATTAGCCAGCACCTGGAAAAAGATTGCAGAGGACATCGCATTTCCCGTTTTTCTCATATACAGAACATCGTTGAGATTCATTGCAAACGGCATATACCTTTGAATATAATCCAAAGCAAAAAAATGATAACCTCCGGCCCCTAATCCTACCAAAGGATTATTCAAAAACATTTTAAAAGCAATCAGAGGAAGCCCAAGTCGTACAAACGCGCTTGAATCAGACTCGATTGTTTCAGAAAAACTATTAAATTCCAATACTCTTCTAGCAAAATACGTACCTGGATCAAGCAGTAGAACCTGATACATTGCAAAGCAAATCAGCACTAGTACACACAAAACGGTTACAGATTTCAAAGCCATTTTTTGAAAATCGCCCTTCGCAATGCTAGAAAACACGCCATAAAAGCCAACCGCCAATATGATCAAAAGATATCCCTTCGTACTAACCGTAAACAACAAAAGCAATGCGGCGACAATCGTACAATACAACCACTTTTTCAGATGAAAAACTTTATACAGATAAGCATAAACAAAAATGGCAAAAGCCATGTGTTGGGAAGCATAAGAAGCTTCCGAATTTGTCAAACATGGACGAAATTCCTGCCAGCCCCCAAAAATGGTATTGATTACGGACTTAAATACATGCGGCAAGATATGGTAACAGGATAAAGTTTCCAAAGTGCCCAAGAACATCGCCGGGATATAGGCGTATCCAATATACTTTAAAACGGTCTTGGGAAAATCGGGATCCCTATGGCGAGAAAGAAACTGCGAAAACACAATAACAGAAAGCATCCCCATCGCCAAACCAGGAACATAATATTTTAAGCCAACAAAAGATCCTGTATGGTAAAGCAAGACAACACTTCCAACAGAGACAGAAACAACACTAAAAAAGAGAATTTGAATAACAGGCTTAGGCAAACTAAAGCGGCCATGATTCTGGAGCAAATAAATGGCAAAGGCGGCGACAATAAAATACAGCGATAACGGCCTATAGACAAAAGGCAATATATGCGGTATAGCGTCGTACGGCAATGCAAGAATTGCCATAATCACTAGTTTATCTGCCAAGGAATGCGTAGACATCGTCTTTCCCAACCCTTACATTCTCGAATATGCATCCAGCAATTTCTGGGTTACCACAGGTTCCGAATACTTTTCAGCAATGAGCTTTCGCAATGCAGGCTGATAAGTCTCGCCATCCAGGAATCTTTTTACAGCTAAGCCAATTTCATCGACGCTATAGGGATCGACGGCAATGGCATTCGGTAAAAAGTACTCCTTAGGGCCGCCTATATTCGTAATCACAATGTCACAATCATAGCTGGCAGCTTCTAGCGCCACTAATCCTACCCCTTCTCGAATCGAAGGCAGCGCAAACACTTTTGCCCTAGAATACAGGTCCTTTAATTTTTCATCGGATACGCGTCCCAAATTCTGGATATTCTGGCGGGATCCAATTTTACGCGCTAATTTTGCGTTAAATTCATCAGTACTTGCACCCGCCAAAACCAAGTCAAAATTATACTTTAACGCGGCATCGACAAGCCGTTCCACATTCTTTGTCGAGTCGCAAATTCGAGACACATGCAAGCAGAAGTTTTCCTTCTTATTTTGATCCAAAGAATCTACTTTCGAAAAGCGGCTGTTTAAAGGAACCAGCTGTATTTTGGAAGGGCTAATACCGAACGCATCCGACAAAAACTTCTGTTCATATTGCGTTCTGGCAAGGAACACGTCAAAAACAGATTTATAACGTCTTAACGCAGAATAATCCGCAAAGATTTTTGCCTTCGGATATGAAATCCGGGAAAGAACTTTATATACAAGCAACGGATAATGCGGATCTAATACCGGAGAACAGACAAATTTTGCCTGCGGTGCACGCAGTTTTAAAGATGAATAAAGGGAAAAAAAAGACGAACCAAAAAAGAAAAAATGTATCACATCAAAACTTTTCCAGTCGTATGTTTCCCAGGGATTTATTTCAACAACTTCATGCCCCATTTTTTGCAACATGTCGCGCCACTGAACAGCCTGCATCTTGATTCCCCCAAAGGAACCACTGACTATTGTAAAATAAGGCAGCAAGTACGCAATTCGCATTACGAGTATTCTCCGAAGTCAACAGAATCGTAATTTCCGTGTCGATTGTAACGCTTTTCTACAGGAGGCAACTGCATATAATCGCCGTACATGTTCGTCAAGTATTCTATATAGCCTTTAGGTATTGCAAATTCAGTATCTTCAAACGGAACTTTTATGGTTTCAACGAGTCCTTCTTTTGAACACGTTTCCTTATAGCCGTACGCACCAAGCAAATTTACAGCAATGGTTCCCGACGACAAGTTGTAAAATTTCAAGCTCTTCGAGATGATATTTTTCAATACAGAATCAGGCACCAGATGAGCTACAGCGCCCATTATCTTGGCAACGATCCATTTAACATTGGATTTCTTATTGTACAGGACTCTGGGAACATATCCCTTTTTATAAATGTAGAATTTATACGTAACCTGAAAAACGGCCAGCTGCAAAAGTCTTTTTCTTTTTGTCGGGGCTGCGGTATCAATCGGGAAAACATCGACGAAAATTCCCTGATGGAGATTTTTGGGGGCGTTGCGTTCAGGATACCTGGTTCCATTCAATTTTACTTTTGCAAAAGGGAAACCGTAACCTTTTTCCGTATCCCAAGTCTCTAAAAAGAATTTCTTCTTGTCTAGTTTTTCTTCTGCAATTTTGATAAACCGTTCATAGTCTTCCCTCAACATTCCTACATCAAAGTCATCGTCCCAGGGAATGAAACCTTTATGGCGAATGGCACCGAGAAGAGTTCCACCAATCAAGAAATACGGAATTCCATTTGATTCACACAATTCCTTTATGGCTTTAGCGATATCCAATTGCAAAAGCTGCAATTTGCGCAAATTTTTTTCAAAAACTTCGTTCACTTTTCCCTTCTATGCTTTTTGCACATTCAAGTCTTTTTTTATCTGAGTCGTGCTTATTTCAGGAGTCCTTGGCAAATAGACAACTTCCACGCCTTCTTCTTTCAGGAAATCAAACTTTCCAGCCCAATCATCGCCCATAACAAAAGTGTCTATATGGTATTCGTGAACATCCGTTCTTTTCTGTTCCCAGCTTTCTTCAGGAATAACAAGATCAACGTAACGAATAGATTCAACGAGCGTCTTTCGCTGTTCATAAGAGAAATAGCATTTCTTATGTTTTTCATTCCAGTTAAATTCATCAGAAGAGACAACAACGATAAGATAATCCCCAAGAGCCTTTGCCCTTTTCAGGAGATTAATATGACCATAATGCAAAAGGTCAAATGTACCATATGTTATAACGCGTTTCATAGCATTCCTCTAGCAAATCCAGCCACCAATTTTTCAATCTTTCGTGCAGACCACAAATAGCGATGTTTCGTAAATAAATACGCCAGCCCTTTTATGTGTTCCCAGTTGTGCTTACTGAAAAGCTTCTTGCGCGAAAGGCGCTGCCAGCTATGCAGGATCCTGGCATTTTTATTTTGGACAACTCCGAGTCCCGCCATCCAGCAGCGCAGGCAAAAGTCAACATCTTCAGGCGCATAAAAAATCTTCTCGTCCAGGTAGCCTACCCGGTCCAAAAGCTCCGGTCGGAACATCCAGCATGCGCTCATCAGGTACCCAACAGGGACAACCTTCTGGTCACTTGGATAGCTATAAAACTCAAGCGACTCGCCCCAGCGCTGGGCTTTCTTTAAAGGCAGGACCTTGGAAAGCTTAATCGTCAATGTCGGTATCTTGCGGCCGCTATTCTGCAGAACGCCCGCTTCATTCCTCATTTCCGGCCCGACAATACCAACACGCTTGTTGTCCAAGGTTTTTACCATTTCTTGAATGGCGCCGTCATTTACTTCGGTATCGGAATCAAGGACGCAAATATAATCGGTATCAGGACTAATTTCCTTGAGGGCCAAATTACGCGGGACCGTAGTCCCTTCATTAAACGCACGCTTGATGACATGCAACTGAGAATATTCTTGCGTCAAGGCATCCAGGATTTCTACAGTCTTATCTGACGATCCGTTGTCTACAACATACGCAGAGACATCAAAAGACTTCAACGCAAAGACAGAACGCACACATCGTTCTATAACGCGTTCGGAATTCCATGTAAGAATGACAAATGCTAAGGTCGTTTTTTTAGCGCCCATGCTACACCAGTTCCTCCTCTCCGCAATCTTTAAACCAATCACGGAAAGCGTCTTCTAGTGAATAGGAAAGTGGATAATCTTTCGCTAGTTTCTGGCCGTCGATATTTGTGCTCACCATCAGCTTTTTCACACGGGCAGGGCATATGCCCAGGCCAAGGCCGCCAAACAAGCCACAGAGAGTCGCAGCGGCCATCATCGGTTTACGTGGGATAAAAGGAATCCGACGTCGCATGCCGGTCGCCTTGAGCATGGTATTGGCAATCTGCTCAATCGTGAACGACGGGTAATAACAGCAGTTGTAAAGCTTTGTTTTTTCGCCTTCAGCTTCGCCCATTGCAAGCATCACCCGAACCAGGTCCTTCACATAGATACAGGCTTTTATGGTGTCCTTGCGGCCAGCGTATGCAAACTTGCGCTTTTTCAGAGCCTTATAAAGGCGGGTCATATTGCCATTTTCACCCTTACCGAATACAATGCCCGGCCGTACGATCGAGAGCCTGCGACTTGCATTTTCAGCAGCCCACTCACGATGGATCTTTTCAGCCACCAGCTTGGAGATTCCATACGGGGTGTTCGGGGTCGGAAGAGTTTCTTCCGTCTTCAGTTCTTCTGCGGCACCGTACGGAGCAATGCTGCTCGTAAAGACGATATTTTCGATGCCATGCTTGCGGGCAAAATCGCAGACATTTTCTGCACCGCGAATATTGGTTTCGAAATAGGCGTAATCAGGATGCCCTGGAGTGCGGTGAATTGCGGCAAAGTTAAACACGAGAGTATTTGCACCAAAATCGCCCTGCAATTCAATGGGGCTACGCACATCTACACGCTGATAGGAAATCACACCATCTGATTGAGCGGTATCGGCAAGGAGGTCAGCAATGTATATCTTTGCATCTGGGTATTTTTCACGGAGCAGGTCCACCACATGCGAACCTATAAAACCACATCCGCCAAAAATGACAAAAGAATCAAATTTCATTACATCATCCGCCTTATTCATAACAGTCCTGCAATATAGAAAATATAAGAATAGTAAAATAAAATGCTTTTTTTTTCACTATATAATAGGCACAATTCCATATAACGGCACCTTTTTCCAGATGTTAATTTTTTCTAAATTTGGGCGCATGGCAGAAAAAAAGAAAATTCTCGTTATGGTCGCAAGCCCGAAAAGGGAACGTAGTGGAACCCTCATCCCGACAAAGGCTTTTGTTGAAGGGATCGAGCAAAATGGCGACTATGAAACCGAATATATTTTCATCGACAAGATGAACATCAAGCCGTGCCGAGGTTGCCTCAGCTGCTGGGGACGCGAGGACGGTTCGTGCTTCATGAAAGACGACGACGTTCCGATGATCCGCGAAAAGCTCATTAACTCGGATATTGTCATTTGGAGTTTTCCGCTATTCCTGTTCGGCGTCCCGGGCCAGATGAAGGTCCTGATGGACCGCATCGTGGGCATGGTCCACCCGTACATGGGCCAGAAGCTTAAAGACGGGGCTAACGCCATGGGCACCCCGCTACACGGGCTCCAGTTCCAGAAAGAAGGGCAGAAAATCATTCTGCTTTCGAGTTGCGCCTGGATGGACTTGGACGTGGTTTACGAGCCGGTCCGCAAACAGTTCGACATCATTCTCGGGCACGAAGGCTACACGCTTATCGCCTGCCCGCAAATGCGTGCGCTCGACCACCGTGGCGGCCCACGCCGCTTGAACATGCTCCGTGACAAGTACCGCAAGGGCGGCGCAGAACTAGCAATCACAGGTAAAATTTCACAAGAAGCTATTGACCTGATGCAAAAGCCGATCTTTAGCGATGACGCCTACGAGACGCTCGTCGTGGAATTCGTGACGCATATGTTCGATAGAGACGATAATTTTTAGCGATTGTCGTTAATCCAGTATCCAAACCAATAGCACAGATAAAGAATGGCTCGAAATTCATGCATGTCCAATTTTTTGAATTTCTGCGTTTCTTTATAAAAGCCCAAAACCTCGTAGCCACTTTTTAGACCAAGTTCAACGGTTCCATATTTTACACCCAAAGTCACATCGACATTCAGCCAAAGATTTCTCGCATAATCAGGTGATCCCGAGAAAGTACTCCGACCATCAAAGAGCACACTCTCCTGAATAAATGGGATCCTGATATTCGGCCCAATGCCAATAAAAAAATGTTCCGTTGTAAAAGCATCCAACAGCATGCCAAACTCGAGACTGCATACATAAACAAAATCATTTACCGTCCGATGTAGATAATCGTATTCACTTCTAAAATTCCAAATACTGAATCCAACACTTGCTACAAGCACCACCTCTTTTGCCAGCGGAAATGCGGCATTAAAAGAGACATTAAAATCCCACGAACTCCAATCGGCGTCGTAAACATCTTCTTCGCCAATCAATCCCGATGGGCCAACACCAAAAGAAACACCCATCGTGAAATTGCGGAACGCTCCCGAAAAATCGTAAAACAGACCATAAGATTCAGCATGGGATAATGATGCTAGAACCAGAACCAACAAAATCACGGCAATCTTATTTCGCATAATTCACCACCGGGATTTTTATCGAAGACTTGTTGCTCCCACCATTCAGAATCAACTCATCAGAATTGGGAAAATTACTCAAACGCAAAAACGGGACATTCAGAGAATCACAATACAACGAGCCATAATCTCTATACGAAACTGATTTAGGATATTGAAAATTAACGTCAATCGGCTGAAACGTTACGCTACCAGAATCGGCTTTCCAATAATAGCGAACATACATTTCGCCAGAACCTTGTTCTAACACGCTCTCTAATTTTATAGAACTGATATCGTTATTTTCCAGCACTTCTCCAAGGTTCATGACAAGCCTTGCCTTGCGTCCATTTCTATCATTCACAGAAAAATCAAGCAGGCCTTCGTCATTTGAAAAAAGCGTATCTCCAATCAAAATCGTCGTATCCCGTTCCACCCAATCGTCGCCCTCATAAAATCCGCTGAAAGAAATTTCAGAACGAGATTTTCCTTTATCCGCATACAACGCCATAGCCGAAGGGACATAGGTATCGCCCGCCATATAGGTATTCACATCCTGAAAATACGAAATCAGTGGTTGAACATCTGCTGAATTTTCGTCCTTCATTTGGATAGAGAGAACTGAAGCATCCTTAAACCCGGAAAGTCGAGAACTAAAACGCGAGTAATCCGGGCGCACATAAGCAGAAGATTGTTCATTAGAAAAATCCTTAAACACGACACCACATTTTTTCGATTCACCATCGACACTGCACACCAACGAAAAATTAAGGCCATAAAGGTCGGTGAGCATGATCTCCCCTTTTTTCTCGTTAAAGGAATAGACGACTGGATCGTCACCCATGCACGATACTAAAAGAAGAGCAAAATTCAACAAAAGGATTTTAAAACGCATCACACATAGAATATAATTTAACGAGCAAAAAAGAAAAACCCTGACCGAAGCCAGGTTCGCACAAATAGCAAAATGCCCCGCCGAAGCGAGGCATTTTCCGTGAGCCTCAAGCGACTCGTATCAACGAGTCGTGGTACGACCTTTGGCCACTTAGCACTTTAGTGCTTACGTGGACATGGCCACCTTTAGGTGGGAGTGAGGCGATATCACATTCTCGCATTTGCGATAGAGCCAAACGGTCTTGTAATAACAAAAAGGCCTCGGCAAATACCGAGGTCTTTTTGAAAAGCAAATTCGCAGATTAGCGCTTGCTGAACTGGAAGTGCTTACGAGCCTTCTTGCGGCCGAACTTCTTACGTTCAACGGCACGTGCGTCACGAGTCATGAGGCCTTCCTTCTTGAGAGCCGGCTTCACTTCTGCGTCGTTAGCAACGAGTGCGCGGGAGATGCCGAGACGGACAGCGCCCATCTGGCCAGCGATGCCACCGCCACGAGCGGTAACTTCGACGTCCCATTCTTCAGCGTTGCCAAGGATGGCGAACGGAAGATTTGCAATCATGTCCTGCACTTCAGAATGGAAGTATTCCTTGAAATCACGACCATTGATTGTGCGCTTGCCGGAACCCGGCTTCAGAATCACAGCGGCGATGGCGTTCTTGCGACGGCCAGTGCCGCGGTAGATCTTCTTATTCTTTGCTGTAGCCATAGTTTTCTCCGTTCTAAATTAAAGTTCTACGACTTCGGGTTTCTGGGCAGCGAACGGATGTTCGGCACCTGCAAAAATCTTGAGCTTCTTGATCATCTTGTGGCCAAGAGCGCTGTGCGGGAGCATGCCCCAAATGGCAGCTTCGAGCGGAGCAGTCGGGTTCTTTGCCAAGAGGTCAGCAAAGTTAATCCAACGTTCACCGGCGATGTGGCCAGTGTGGTGGAAATACTGCTTCTGGAGAGCCTTGTTGCCAGAAACGGCAACCTTTTCAGCGTTGATAACAACCACGAAGTCGCCAGTGTCGACGTTCGGGGAATAGATGGCCTTGTGCTTGCCCATGAGGAGACGAGCAACTTCGCTTGCAACGCGTCCCATCGGCTTGTCAGCTGCATCCACAAGCTTCCACTTGCGGGAGACAGTCTTCGGGTTTACCGTAATGGTCTTCATGTAAATCCTCTAGTGAGTGAAATTCCGGGGCACAGGCGCCCCGAGAAAAGCAGAGTAAATTTAGATGATTTTCCGCAAGGGTTCAAGGGTAAAAAGGTGTATTTTTTGAAAAAAGTAGTATTTTTGCGGGTTAAACATTCTATCAATTGATATAATTACATTAATTAGTATAGTAATTTTAGTTATTAGCCAATGGTCGCAAACGCAAGCAACGTCATTCTGACCCGCAGGGGAAGAATCCAGGGCCTCAATTTTGCAATATCAAAACTTTACTGGATTCTTCGTCGCTTCGCTCCTCAGAATGACACATTCCGCACCTTTCGTCTCTGTACAAGTACCAAATGCTAGGCTCAGTTATAGGTCTGCGAGCAGCCCTGCAACATTCGCCTTATGCATTTGTCGTCTGTAGCCGAAAGGCGTTCTCTCGTCTAAGTCCCCTACTGTCTACTTTTCTCTTTGCGCATGCTTGCCAGCGCTTTGGACTTGCGGCGGGCGGTTTCCTGAAGGTTCACGGCAACGTCGAATTCATCGACGATTTCACGGCCGAGGATTTCTTCGAGCACGTCTTCGAGACTCACGATACCCGCAATCGCACCAAATTCGTCAACAACACCCACCATGTGCCCGCGCTGCTTGAGGAATCTAAGCAACAGCTTGTCGGTCATGAGGCTATCGGGCACGAGCTGCATCGGGCGCATGAGCTGTCGAAGCTTCACATCGCGGTGGCCTTCGGCAAGCTGGTTGTACGCATCGCGGCGGAGCACAATCCCGATCCAGTTGTCCTTTTTACCATCGTAAAGCGGCACACGCGAGAACGGCCAGTTGCCACGCTCGTCAAGAGTCTCGCCAATCGTACTGTCAGCAGAGAGCGTAAACACAACCTGTCGCGGCGTCATCACGCGGCGCACCGGGAGCGACTTGAGCGAAAGGATGTTCTTGATCACGAGAGCCTGCTGGCGATCAATCACATCTTCGCGAAGCCCGAGACTCACGAGGCTGTTGATGTCCTCGATACTCACGTCCTTCTTTTCTTTGTCCTCGTGCGTCCAGTGCTTGGTGAGCGTGAGACAAAGCCAGATGATTCCTGTCCAGCTGAGGATTTTCGTGATGTAGTAGAACGGCACGGCCACAAGCGGCGCGCAGACTTTCGCCTGCTTGACGCCAAGCGTCTTGGGAGTGATTTCACCAAAGAGCAAAATGAGAATCGTAAGCACCACAGGGAGTAACATCGCCTGCGAAGGAGTCAATCGTTTCACGGCCAAGGCCGTCGCCAGGGACGCACCCACCGTATTCGCGACTGTATTCACCACAAGCACCGATGCGATGTAGCGGTCGATATTATTCTTCACGTGCTTCAGGTAACGCGCGGTAAACTTCTTTTGGCGTTCCAAGACTTCCACCGTCGAAGGCGGGACGCTGTAGAACGAGGCTTCGGTCACAGAGCAGAACGCCGAAGCGGCAAGACAACAAAAAACAGTTAAAGCAATTTCAAACATAATCTAGTCATTAGTCGTTAGTATTTAGTCATTAGTCAATAGTTAATTAATAGCAATTTCTTTACAACGTCATCCTGACACTGAAAGTGGAAGGATCCAGTTATATTCCTCTAAAAAATTACTAGATCCTTCGACTTCGCCTAACGGCTTCGCTCAGGATGACAAAATGCACGAGAACAACATAGCTACTGACCATTGACTAATAGCCATTAACTAAAGCAGGTTCTATCGCCCAGAACTGGGTGCGTTCTATGTCCCGGATAAAATCTCCCATAGATTTCGCATTCACAAACGATTCAACAAAGGACTCATCCGTATTCAACTGCATCAGTTCGATATCCGTAGACTTCGGGATACCGGCAAGTTCACGGACTTCGTCAAGGGCATCGTCAAATCCGCCTAAGCTTTGCACAAGCCCGGCCTCTTTAGCCTTCCAGCCGACCATCACGCGACCGCCACCATACGCGGAATCCACAACAGCCCGGTCAATTCCCGTCGCCTGCGACACGACTCCTGTAAAGCGGTCATAGAAATCATCCATATATTCCTGGAGCGCAGCCTTTTCGGTATCAGTCCACGGGCGAGTAAACGAACGCGCGTCAGCATAATCATTCGTCTTCACCGATTCGGTTTTTAACCCGATTTTTTGCATCAAGCCAGAAGCGTCAATTTTTCCACCGTAAATTCCAATACTCCCGACAATAGCAAAAGGTTCTGCAACAATCTTATCCGCACCGCAGGCAATGTAGTAGGCGCCCGAAGCACCAATGTTTCCGACACTTGCCACGATAGGAATGTCAAACCGCTTCAAGTTCTTGAGCGCTCCCCAGATCTTATCCGAAGCAATCGCATCTCCACCCGGCGAAGAAATCCGCACAAGCAACGCCTTCACGCCCATTCCCGGGAGACGGCGCAAATTATCAAGAACCACCTCGCCCATGCGCGAATCAATTGTTCCATTGATGTTCAGGAGCGCAACCTTAGCCCTATGTTTCCAGCTTTCGTCAAATATTTTCATGTTCGACGGAGACCACGTCCTAAAGCCCACATGAGGAGGGGCATCCATATCGAAAAAAGTTTTTAGGGCGTAAGCAGGAACCTGGTCAATGTAAAGCAAAGTATCTACCAGCCCAGCCTTTTTCGCCCCAATCGCGGTGATGACCGGCTTTTGCGCAAGCGAATCAAGCATCTTCAGGCTCTCAGTCGAAGATCCCGTCTTTATCCGCTCAGCAACCCGTATACGGAGAATTTCCCAAAGATCCTTATATAGCGATTCCATGTTGCTACGTGCATTCACAGACAAGGAATCTTCCATATAAGGTTCTACCGCAGACTTGTAGGCCCCATGGCGCAAAAATTCCACCTTGACACCTAATTTATCCAAAAGCCCCTTGTAGAATACAATTCCGCCGCCAATCCCAAGCCAGGTAAAATGAGCCGAAGGTTCGACAACGATACGGTCCACGCTTGCCGCCGCCATCAAATCCGAAGGACGCACATCATCCATATAGGCAATCACAAGACCTCCACGGGCCTTAATCTTTTTGACGTAGCGATTGATCTCTTCAGAAATCGCCATATTGCCCTTATAGCCCGAGAAGTCAAGCACAACAAGCCCTGCAGACGGATCCCTGAGCAAATGTTCGAACAAGTTTCGAACATTCATCAGACCAATGGAAGTCGGCTCGAAGAACAGGAATTTCTTTTCGACTTCGGTCACGTCCATGTTGAGCGGCACACGCACAATCTGCCCCACATGCGACGAGCGCGGATTGCGGGCTGCATGAAACCCTATGCTACCGCCCTTCGGCAAGAAATCATCAAAGATCTTAAGGGATGCATCGACGTGCCCGCCAAACGAAGTAGAAAGAGTAAGCGTGTACTCATCGTCATCGCCGTAGAGCGGGACCTTGAATCCAAAACGGTAACCGTAAAGCGAAAGTTCCAGAAGCAATCGATGCTCTTTCCAGTTCTCGACATCGTAACTCACATTGAGAAAATCACCCATACGGATCGTAGCACCTGCATTGTGGATTCGTTCCATCGAAGAGGGACCAACGTACAGCAAGTTCTCGCAAGAATATCCCAGCGAGAGCATGGTAAAAGGGCGAATCAGGATGCCCGGAGAATAGCTCCACTCCGTTCCTTTGAAATCAGCGCTGCGAAGCGCCGTGATGCGACCGCCCCAGAACACGCTACGGTCAAAAAGCGGAAATCCGTGAGTCAGATTCCAGCGGGACTCATCCATTCCCTTGCCGTCAAAGCGGTACTCGAAACCCGCACCAAAGCGGTCCAGATTGCCACCCACGCGAAGTTCGGTAATGCCGTCGTCATATTGGTAAGTGAGAAGCGCACCCTTGGAATCCAGAGCCGAAAGCCCCGCCGGGTTCCCGAAAACACCATGGCCACCATCGAGTGAAACAAAACCTGATTCACCAGGAAGATAGGCAAAAACCGACGTAGTAAATGCAAATAGCGGTATTATAAATTTTCTCATCAATGATATAATAGAAAAATTGCTATTTTGGTTTTCGAGTGTAGGAAAAAATTTAACACAGTGGTGGTTATATGGCTTCATCTTCTAAGAAAGAAGAAACAGACCTTTTTGATTTACTGAAAGAACTGGCTAAAAATTGGAAGATCATGATTCCAAGCATCATTTTGTCTGGAATCATCGGCGTCTTTGTCGCCATGTGGATCCGCCCTGTTTATAAAGTAGACGCCTTGCTGCAAATCGAATCGAAAAATAGCAAAAGCCTCAGCCTCATGGGTGGCCTTGGCAATTTATTCGCTTCGACAAGCCCTGCCGCCACAGAAATCGAGCTCATCAACAGCCGTCAAATCATCGGTGAGGCTGTCGAGAAGATGCACCTGCAATACATCGCAGACCCCATCAACAAGCTGGATAGACTGACGCATCATGAAGGCCGCATGGAACTCAGCGCTTTTGAAGTTCCATGGGACAGCATTCCTACGGACGAAAAAATCAAGCCATGGATCGCAAAGGCCATCGACAGCCTTTCTTTTGAACTTTACGACCACAACGACAAGAAGATCCTGACAGGTATTATCGGGCAAACATACAGGATCCCATATGCAAGGGATACTGTGATTTTCAGCGTATTCAACATGGAAGCCGTAGCCGGGCAAGAATTTGAACTTACAAAGCTAGACCGTCTGGACGCTATCGCAAAATTTAAGGGCGCTTTTGAAGTCAAGGAAAGGGGCAAGAAAACTGGAATACTGGAATTCAGCTACCAGGACATTTATCCAGACCGCGCAACAAAAATCGTAAACGAAATCGCTACGACGTACTTGCGCCAAAATGTAGAACAGAGAAACGCCGAAGCCCAAAAGACTCTGGAATTCCTGGAAAAGCAGCTGCCCGACGTCAAAGCGCAAATGGACAGCTCGCTCCTCAAATTCAACACCTACAGAAACAAGGTCGGCTCCATCGACATCGATGCTGAAACAAGGCTAGTCCTTGAAAAGCGCACCCGTCTTCAGCAGAGCCTGCTTGAATTGCAACAAAAGAAACAGAGCGCCATTCGCCTGTTCCAGCCGGAACATCCAACAATCAAGACGCTCGAAGAACAAGAAGCGGCCATCAAGAGGGAACTTGCTTTAAATTCCAACGAAACAAAGAAGCTTCCGGCAACGCAGCAAGAAGTACTCAAGCTCACAAACGAAGTTGACATGAGCAAGATCATGTACACGACCATGCTCAACAACATCCAGCAGCTTAAACTCGTTTCGGCCGGCGAAGTGGGTTCAGTCCGCATTATAGACTTCGCCGAAGAAGTCAAAAAGCCTTCAAAGCCAAGAAAAACCGTTATCGTATGCATAGCCTTGTTCTTTGGAGTTCTTCTGGGAGCATGCATCGCACTGCTTAAGAGCAAGTTCAGCAACGGAGTCCGCGACGCGCACTTCATCGAACGCGAAACCGGCTTCAGCGTCTACGCCAAAGTTCCCAAAGGCAATCCCAAGGGCACCAAGGGCACGTGTCCGCTTGCCGTGGTCGAACCAGACGATGTCGCCATCGAATCGCTCCGCACTTTGCGCAGTTCTCTCGAATTCAGCATGGACGAAGGCTCAAGCCCAATCATCGGCATCAGCGGTCTTATCCCCGGCGTAGGCAAGAGCTTTATTTCCGTAAACCTCGCCGCCCTATACGCAGGTCTTGGCAAAAAGGTCTTGCTGATCGATGCAGACCTTCGCAAAGGACGCCTGCACAAGGAATTCGGGATCAAGCGCGGCAAGGGACTTTCTCAGGTGTTGTTGCACACCGCAACAGCAGAAGAAGTCATCAGCAAAACCGAAGTTGAAAACCTGGAAATTATCCCCTGCGGAAACGTTCCCAGCAACCCGTCCGAGCTACTGGGATCCAAGCGCTACAGCGACTTGATCCAGGAACTCAAGAGCAGGTACGACTTGATCATCATCGACACACCGCCGATCATGCTTGTAACGGACGCCGCTCTCGCCTGCCGCGTTGCCGCACAAATCGTCATGGTCATCGAATACAACAAGCACAGTATCGACGCCATCCAGGACGGCATGAAGCAGCTTTTGAAGGGCAACAACACGGCACATGCAAGCTTTGTCATCAACAAGTACGAGCATGGCCACAACGACGGCTATGGCTACAAGTACGGCAAATACTAGTCGAAATTCATCCTTGCATTAAAACCAAACGCGTGACCTGTTTCCATGCCAAACAGGTATCCGCGATTTATTTCGTAGGATAGCGATATCTCGAAGATTCTTTTGAGCAAAGTGAAATAGCGGACCGCATCGACATGCATCTTGAAACCTCGATACAGGTCGTCCATTTTACGGTACGGCTTATCGAGATTCAAGTTTCTTGACTCCTGGATGCGCCAACGGTACAGGAACACATAGTCCAGCTTCCATCCGGAACGGTCACTGCGATACCACGGCAGCGTCCATGAAATAGAACCCTTAAGGCCCAGTTCATCTCCAGGGCGAAATCCGCTTTTTTCAAGAAACGTAAAAAATTCAATCGCCGCGCCAAGCGTCATATTCTGCGTTAGCTCGTAAAGGCCAAACGGCGAAATTCCAAATCGGTGGAATCGGTTTACCCGGGAACCGCCGCGTGGCGGGAATCTCCATGTCACATCGACACCCCAAAGCGGAAACGGCATCATCTTAACGCCCACGTAGGATTCGTTCAGGCCATTCACACGCAAATCCATCACTTCGTGAATTTGGTCATGGAGTTCGAGGTTGTATTCATAACTCACAAAACGGTACGCAAAATCGCCAAAAACGCTAAAGCACTTGCAAGGCGCATATGCTCCAGCCAAGTTCAGATCAGCGCTATAGACGTCATCACGAAGTTCACCAAGCCCTCCCAACTGCACAAAACTTTCAGGGGAATGCACCGGAAAAACCGACTCGCGCGCAAACAAGACAAACGAGCTAGGCAAAAGCAAAAAGAAAAAAATCCTTTTAAGAAGCATAATCATCAAGTACCGCTGATAAAATAAAAAAATCTAGAAAGTCTTATTGTATTCTTACATTTTCATTTTTACGGTTGTTATATTTTGACGCATGGTAAAGTATCTTTCGACTTATATAGCAATTATTTGCACATTAGTCGCCTGTAGCGACAATCCGGGCAGTACCGCAAACGATCCTAGCAACAAGACTCCAGAATCTCACGCGGGAATGATTCTGGTCGAAGGCTCCAAAAAAGCCATCACGCTCGGAACAAACAAAAAAGGCGCCAAAGAAAGCGAGACGCCTGAACTCAAGGCCATCCTGAATTACGACTACTTCATGGATGCTACCGAAGTGACCTGCAACGAATTTAAAAAGGTCATGAAAGGCGAAAAGATAGCCAAAGCCATCGATTGCGATAAGGATGGCCCCGTCACCGACATTACCTTTTTCGATGCCGTACTTTTCGCAAATAAGAAAAGCAAAAACGAATCTCTTGACAGCGCCTACGAATACTCAAGCGCAACCTTTGACGATGAAGGTCACTGCACAAATCTGAGCGGTTTCATTTACGACGCAGACAGCAAAGGTTACCGCCTCCCAACTGAAGCCGAATGGATCAAGGCCGCGACAAGTTCATATAAATTTAAAGACTTTTCCGGCAAGCTCATAGAATGGACAAACGACTATCTTGGAAAACTCAAGGACACAACCATTGTCAACTTTGCGGGAGCAAAAAACTCTAACGATCTTGGGGAACGAGTCGTTAAAGGATACAATTCCGATTCTGGCAAATTAAACTTGTATTCACGAGGCGATGTCTACACGGTGACATCGGCCTCACATGCAGACTACATCGGATTCAGGCTGGCACTCGGAGCAATCCCTGAAGCCACCTGGCTAGACAACCAGGGACGCGTTCTAGAATCTCCTGTATTGCTTCTCGCCAAGACAGGAGATTTATGGGATTACACAAAGACAACCGGCATGAAGCTTGTATTCCGCAACGACATAACAGGCAATCTCGCCTACATCGACTATGCGAAAGACGAAAGCAGCATCATTGAGATCGTCGATACAATATCCGCTTACCACCCCGACATTTCACCCGACGGTAAAAAAGTCGCCTTCTGCACCGGGCTTGAGGGGCTTACAAATCAATCCAGTCTTTACGTACGAAATCTGGATTCCGCAGGATCCAAGCTAATCAAGCTGGATGTCAAAAGCGCTGCCATTCCGCGCTGGGATGTTTTGAAAAACGGCGATACCGTAATTACATATGTTTCAAATCCAGGGAACAACAAGGACAACGACGCATTCCAAAGCTACAGCACTTGGCAAGTCCCTTTTGCAAACGGAAAATTCGGGACACCTAAAAAACTATTCAACGGAGCCTATCACGGAGGCATCAGCGAAGACGAAAATTTGTCCGTAACAGGAGCAAAACTATTGCGAGCAAGAGTCAAGGGCAAGGATACCATTTGGTATAACAAAGAACAAGCCTGCAATGCATCCCTTGCAAAAGACAGCAGTAAACGGACCGCATTCCTGGACTTCGCGGGTAAAACAGGCCGGAACTTCATCGGGAAAGATTACGCCACACACCAATACATTCTCATTGCCGATAGCACGGGAAAGCTCAAACAGTACATACAAGCGCCAACAGGCTACACGTTCGATCACAGCGAATGGGCTGTTGGAGAAACAAACGACAACATGGTCGCCACGCTTGTCAATTCCAGCGGAGCACACAAAAGAATTTCTCTGATGAATCTTGCCAAAAACAAGAACATCGACCTTGCGGAAGGCGAAGAACTATGGCATCCCTGTTTCTGGATCAAGAAAAAGACAGCCAGAGACGACAACGATTTCGTATTCGATCCCGATAGTGCTGGGATGTATTACAACACATCGGGAGCCTGCCCCAACGCAATTGTATTCAGATATAAAATGGAATTATTATGGCAATTCAAGGATTCTTCGAACACCGTAATTATAGGTTCTTCGCGTTCTTACTTCGGAATAAATCCTCTTCTGTTCAATAAAGAAATTACCGCCGTCAATCTGTCGGTGTCTTCATCAAGCATCATTGGCAACAGCACTCTTTTTTACGACTACATTCTGCCCCATTACAAAAAATTAAAACTCCTCATTACTTCTGTAGACCTAGACCGCGGGCACTACCCAGGAACAACAAAAGATAATATTTTCTATGATTCATACAAATCCTATCCAGGCTACGTTTACGATAAAAATCACGACTTCTGGGTGGGCAAAGAAACAGACAGACTATACAAAGCTACATTCAATTCTCCAGGAGCTCCGAAATACGCATCCGCATTACGTCCTAACCGAGGATTTTATCCGCAAAGTCCCAATCAGTGGGGTTCTCCCATTTTTGTTATGGACTCCAATTGGATCAACTGGGAAAGCAGCAGAACAGTATTTGAGGGAAAAATCGAAACCTTCGAGAAGCTGTTGCAAAAATGCAACGAGGAAAAGATTACCGTAATAGGCGTGATCACGCCGCAAAATCCGGCCTACAAGGAAACAGGAGCATTCGGACGTCACGGACTCCTAAGAAGCGCCGTTCCAAAATACATGAAGATTCTGGACGATTTCATGGAGAAATACCCGAATTTCATCCTGGTCGATGAAAATAAAATGGGAGATCACGACTATACAGACGAGATGGCCATGGATGCCGACCATCTATCCGAACTAGGAGCCGCCAAACTTACCCATCGCCTGGATTCTCTGATCCAGACACTCGACATCAACTGGAAATAAAAAGCAAATTCTAAATTTCTCGAAGTGGTCCGTTTATCAATATTCCTTTTCGTCTTTGGCATGCTATGCTCCTGCGTTTGGAGCGACATAGACAGCAATCCTAGCTATCTACCGCTAGATGATTCGGAATATCCATACGTGGACTTGCCGCGTCTAGTCATTGAAACGGAAAACTTCGCCCAAATCAGAAACAAGGAAGCCAAGATTCCGGCCAAGCTTCAAATCTACGGCAAAAACAGCCCAGAGAGCGATGTGCTGGATTTGACGGTCAAGGGTCGCGGAAGTTCCAGTTTTACGATGGCAAAATACGGGATCAAGCTCAAGTTCAAGAAAAAGCAGGCCCTCTTTGGAATGCCCCAAGACAAGGAATGGGACCTGATCGCAAACCAGCGCGACAAAAGCATGCTGAGAAACTACATCACCTACCAGCTCGCACAAATTCTGGGAGACGACTATTCCCCTCGAAGCCAGTTTGTCGAAGTGTTTTTCAACAGAGAATATATCGGAGTCTATCAGCTTGTAGAACACCAGAAAGTTTCCAAAGACCGCATTGACCTCACAGAAAGCGACTCGAGTTTTTTCTTTGAAAAGACAAGAGACCTTGACGATGACGAGGTCTTCTTCAAGAGCTATCTCAACAATTCATTCATCATACGCTATCCTAAAGACGCAAACGCAAATATCACCGATTTTCTAAAAAATCACGTAGACGACTTTGAACAAAATCTAGAAAAAGGCGATATCGACCTAAAACAATGGATTGATATCGATGACTTTGTCCGCTACTATTGGATTCAGGAATTCTCTAAGAACATCGACGGAGCCTTCGGCCGCAGCATATTCATCACGTGGCAAGACGGAGAGCCTTTCCAGATGGGACCCGTCTGGGATTTCGACCTCGCCTACGGCATAGGCAATAAGCAAAAGACAAGTCCATACAGCTGGTACGTCCGTTATCAGGGATGGTACAAATACCTGTTTAAAAACAAGACTTTCACGGAACATGTCCGCAAATACTGGAAATCACATCGGGCATTTTTCGAAAATTTACCGGATTCCATCCAGTCGTCATCAAAAATTTTGCAGAAGGCTTCAAAAAACGAATTTAAGCGCTGGCCTGTTCTCGAAACCGATGACCACTGGCCATTTGTCGATTCATACAAGAGCTACAGCGATGCCGTAGACAGCCTGAAGAAATGGACCAAGCAGCGTATACAATGGATTGACGAGCATCTTTAAATCAAATCCTAATAATTATCTATCTTTTAGGACATTAAAGAAGGATCATATTATGAATATTGGCGTCATTTTCGCAGGCGGCGTTGGATCTCGCATGCACAGCAGAGACTTGCCGAAGCAGTTTTTAAAAATTCACGACAAGCCCATTATTATCCATACCCTGAGTCATTTTGAAAACTGCGCCGACATAGACGCCGTTGTCGTCGTTTGCGTGAAAGAATGGATAGACTTTTTGAACAGCCTCATAGAAAAACACCATCTAAAAAAGATAAGGGCAGTCGTTGAAGGCGGAAAAACCGGCCAGCTATCCATCTATAACGGGCTTTGTGCCGCAAAGGAAATTGCAAAAGAGGAACCATCCATCGTCTTGATCCACGATGGCGTACGACCGCTAATAAACCCGCAGCTGCTTTCGCAGAACATCCAGAACGTCAAGCAGTTCGGGTCATCCATAACGGGCGCGATTGTAAAAGAAACCATTGTCGAGATTGACGACAATGGAGGCGTTGTCCTGGTACCCGACAGGGCTCATTCCCGAGTCGCAAAGGCACCACAAAGCTTTTGGCTCAAGGACATTCTTGACGCACATCAGAAGGCACTTTCTGAGAACATCCATGACTTCATTGATTCCTGCACCATCATGAAGCATTATGGCTACAGCCTCCATATGACTGACGGTCCATACGAAAACATCAAGATAACAACGCCCGATGATTTCTACACCATGAGAGCAATCCTGCAAGTCAAAGAGGACGCCCAGATTTACGGATTGGAGTAAACAGCAATCCTGAAGGCTCAAAGTTGACGAAAGCGTATAATTCTATATTTTAAACGATTATGTCTTTGAAACAAAAAACCTTCAAAGGCGTCATTTGGAGTGCTGTAGAAAGATTCTCTACCCAGGGAGTCCAATTCTTGTTCGGTATTCTCTTAGCTAGACTTTTGACGCCGAACGACTATGGCACGATCGCCATGCTCGCCATCTTTATGGCGGTGAGCCAAACATTTATTGACAGTGGTTTTGGAAACGCGCTCGTCCGAAAACCGGACCGCAGTGAGGCCGACAAGGCTACGGTATTCTTTTTCAATATCTTTATGGCGATTGTCTGCTATGCAATCATCTTCTTGGGCGCACCTTTTGTAGCCAAGTTCTACGAAATGCCCCAGCTTGTGGACATCCTTAGAGTCCTCGCCATAAACCTTATCATTCAGGCATTTGGTTCCATCCAACATTTAAACCTGACCATTGACCTGAATTTCAAAACACTGGCAAAAGTTTCTTTTATCGGAGCCATTGTTGGTGGGGCTGTAGGTCTTCTATGCGCTTACAACGGACTTGGCGTTTGGTCGCTTGTCGTTCAACAAATGACCACAACATCCACCAGAGTACTTCTGTTTTGGATTCTAGTCCACTGGCGCCCCAAATGTTTTTTCAGCAAGGCATCTTTCAAGAACATGTTTGGTTTTGGTTCCAAGCTATTGATTTCCGGTCTGCTGAACACCGTATACGACAATGCCTACGATTTGATTATCGGTAAAGTTTTTTCTGCAGCAACTCTCGGAAATTTTAGCAGAGCTTCCCATTTAGCAAACTTCCCTTCCAGCAACATCACCGGAATTTTCCAGAGAGTTACCTACCCTGTTCTAAGTAAGATCCAAAACGACCCAGAAAAGCTGAGACTCGGTTACTTGAAGTTTCTGAACATGGCGACATTGATTATATTCCCGCTAATGATCGGTCTTGCTGCGATTGCAAAACCATTTGTACTTTTGGTTCTTACCGAAAAATGGTTTAACGTCATCCTGATTTTGCAAATCATCTGCATCGCCCAAATGTGGTATCCCGTACACGCTATCAATCTGAACATCCTGCAGGTGCTTGGACGTTCAGACTTGTTCCTGAAGCTGGAAATCATCAAAAAAATCGCAGGCATCACCATTCTAGTCGTGACGATTCCCCATGGAATTATTGCCCTATGTTACGGCCAGTGGGTCAGCACATGCTTTAGCCTTATAGTAAACACCTACTACTCCGGAAAATTACTAAACGCCGGACTTTTGACGCAGCTTAAGATGTACATTCCCACCCTTCTAAATTCTTTGGTCATGGGCGCAATCTGCATCGGCGTAACCAAGCTTCTTCCTGAACAGGAATATGCCTTGCAACTAGCCCTCGGAATTGTCACAGGAGCCATTTACTACATTGCAAGCAATTGTATATTTAACAGGGCAACAGTCAAAGAACTGCTAGATCTCGTGAGCAAAAAAAATAAGTCGTAGATTATCATGAGCGAAAACAAATTGATCACAGTCACGTCTCCCCTTCTTCCGAAACTGGAAGATTTTATCCCGATGCTCCAGGATATTTGGGACAGAAAATGGTTAACGAACAACGGCCATTACCACAAGGAACTCGAAAAAGCCCTAGCAGACTATCTGGGTGTCCAGTACATCAGCCTATTTACCAATGGAACGCTCCCCCTGATCACGGCCCTGCAGGCATTGCGCATCTCGGGTGAGGTAATCACCACACCTTACAGTTTTGTGGCAACCACCCATTCCATCTGGTGGAACGGTCTAAAGCCTGTATTCGTTGATGTAGAGGAAGAGACCGGCAACATCGATCCCGAAAAAATTGAAGCCGCCATCACGCCGCACACGACAGCAATCATGCCTGTACATGTTTATGGCACACCCTGCAACATGAAGCGCATCCAAGAAATCGCCGACATCTACGGCCTCAAGGTCATCTACGATGCAGCACACGCCTTCGGAGTCAAAGAGAACGGCGAATCCATATTGAAGGCCGGCGACATGAGCACACTCAGTTTCCACGCAACCAAGGTGTACAACACTGTCGAAGGCGGCGCGCTCGTTTGCCATGACGAAGCAACCAAGAAGCGCATTGACTATCTCAAGAACTTTGGTTTCGCAGGAGAAACAACAGTCGTAGCCCCCGGAATCAATAGCAAAATGGACGAAATTCGCGCCGCCTACGGACTCCTGAACCTGAAACAGGTAGATGACGCTATCGCAAAACGCAAGGCCACAGCCGAGAAATACAGGGCTGCGTTAAAAGATGTTCCGGGCATCCGTTTCCTGAACGATATCGAAGGTGTACACCACAACTACGCCTACTTCCCGATTTTCATCAGCGCCGAATACGGCATCAGCCGTGACGCCCTTTATGAGAAACTGAAGGAACACAACATTTACGGTCGCCGTTACTTCTACCCGCTCATCAGCACGTTCAGCGCCTACAAAGGACTCGAATCAGCCGCCCCGAAGAACCTCCCCATCGCCCACAAGCTCGCCGACCAGGTGCTTTGCCTGCCCATGTTTGCGGGCCTCACAGACGAAGATATAGACAGAACAATCAAAGTCATTGCCACTAGATAAAAAGGTACACGAGCATGTTCAAGGGCAAAAAACTTCTTATTCTTGGAGCAAATCCGGAAACAGCAAACATCGTTAAAGTGGCTCAGGAAATGGGAGTCACAACCATCGTTACCGATTACGATCCGCAAGCTCCTGCGAAGAAAGTATCCGACATCAGCTACAACATCGACGCCATGGACGTCGATGCGCTTTACGATATGGCAATCCACGAGAAAGTGGACGGCGTTCTTGTTGGAGTTGCTGACCCTCTAATTGCTCCTTACCAGAAGCTTTGCGCCCGCCTTGGAGTCCCTTGCTACGGCAACGAAGAAACTGTAAAGGCTTTTACAAATAAGCGTCACTTCAAGGAAACCTGCAAGAGATTCGGAATCGAAGGCATTCCCGAATACGCAATCGATAACAAGGATGATATCAAGTTCCCCGTCATCGTCAAGCCTGCCGATAGCAATTCCGGCAAGGGCATCACGCTATGCCGCAGCCGTGAAGAATTGGACAGTTCTATTGAACGTGCCCAAAAGGAATCCCGGACACAGACCGTCCTGATCGAACGTTACATGGAATGCGATGACCTGAGCATCTACTACACCATTGTCGATGGCCAAGTATACCTGTCGAGTCTGTCGGACCGTTACACGTTGCGCACCAATACTAGCGCAACCCCCATTTGTGTAGGCGACGTCTTTGTTTCCAAGTACTACGACGAATTTGTAAAGAACGAGCATCCTAAATATGTGAAGATGTTCAACGAACTGGGTTTGAAAAACGGAGTGCTTTATGTTTCCGCCTTCTGCGAAGACGGCCACTTCTACGTTTACGATCCCGGTTTTCGTCTGCAGGGCGGCGGATTCCACTTGATTCTCAAGTACATGAACGGTTTTGACCAACGCCAAATGCTAGTGAACTTCGCCCTTACCGGTTCCATGGACTACGCAAAAACCACCGGTGGGAACTTTGGCGAAAAGAACGATGCAAACATGCACGGCAAAAGCGCCGCAGTCGTATGGTTCCTATTGAAGAACGGAAAAATTGCAAACATCAAGGGACTGGAGTTTGTCAAGAGCCACCCCTCCGTTGATTTTGTCATTGACCGTTTTAACGTTGGCGACGAAGTCACTCCGAATATGTTGGGTACAGAACGCCAAGTATTCTTGCGCATCTTTCTGCACTGCGAAAATAAGGCCGAACTAACCGCAACTCTCAGGGATTTCCAAAGCAATTTGGCTGTAACCAACGAAAACGGCGAAAGTTTAATTCTACCATCCCTTTTAAGCGTCATGTAGGAAAAATGATGAACGTTTCACTGGACAAAAAAGTCATTGTCATTTCAGGCGGTACAAAGGGCGTCGGTAAGCAACTCGCCCTGCAATGCGCAGCTGACGGCGCGTACGTCATCATTTCCGGTCGTGACGAAGCTAGCGCCACAGGCATTGTGAGCGCAGCTAGAAACACCCCAGGCTCCATTGAATTCAAAAAAACGGACTTGCACAGCGTCAATTCTATTCGCAACCTTTTCGCCTATGTCGCTGAGAAATACAACAAGCTCGATGGCTTTGTAAACTATGCCGGAATCACACCCGCTGCAAGCCTCACAGAATGTTCCGAAGCCCTTTTTGACGATGTCTTTGACATCGATATCAAGGCGGCCTTTTTCTGCTGCCAGGAAGCTGTAAAGCTCATGCAGAAATCAGGCGGTGGTTCCATTATCTTAGTCGGTTCCACACACCATACCAGAGGCAACAAGGATCGTACGGCTTACGCCTGCGCCAAGGGAGCACTCTATACGCTTTCCAACCACATCGGCAAGCACTATGCCGAAGACAAAATTCGCTGCAATTATCTCGTCATGGGCTGGACGCCCACAGATGGCGAACTCGCTTTACGGAAGTCCCAGGGCATGTCTGAACAGGAACTCCGCAAAGAAGCGGCAAAGGCAATTCCCATGGGCAGAATGACAGAGACATCCGACATTGTTCCCGCCATGGTCTATTTGCTTAGCGACATATCCTCTATGGTAACGGCCACCGAATTCAAAGTCAACGGCGGAGAACTGATCTAACCTCATGGCTACCGTAAGCATAATCGTTCCCATCTATAATGTCGAAGCGGAATTACGCAAATGCGTTTCCAGTATTTTAGCACAAACCTACAAAGACATCGAGGTCATTCTTGTCGATGACGGCTCCCCCGACAACAGTGGCGCCATCTGCGACGAATTCGCGAGCAAGGACAACCGCATCGTGGTCATCCACAAAGAAAATGGAGGCCTAGTCAATGCACGCAAAAGCGGTCTTGAAAGATCAACGGGGCGATTCATTTCTTACGTCGATGGCGACGACTGGATTGAAGAGGACTTTATCCAAAATCTCGTAGACTGCCAGCAGAAATACAACGTTGATATTGTAGCTGCCGGTTTTGCAAAAGACATCGGGGACGATTCCGAAAGATTTACGAATGTCATTTCTTCTGGTTTTTACGACAAGACGAGAATGATTGCCGAAGTCTATCCAAGAATGATTTGCGCTGGCCCCTACTTCTATTTCGGCGTCTGCTCCTACGTTTGGAACAAACTATTCAAGAAAGAATTGCTTTACGATTGCCAAATGGCGGTAGATTCACGCATTTCCATCGGCGAGGACACATGCGTGGTATTCCCTGTACTACTCAAGGCGAACTCGCTCTACATCAGCGAGAACAACAGTTACCACTATTACCAAAAAGCATATTCCATGTTGAAAAGTGTGGACTCTTTGGAAAGGGAAAAAGAGAAGGTCACCTGGCTCAACAATTATCTTAACAAAGCCATGAAGGACCATCTCGACAAATACCATTTAGGCAAACAAATTGAACGCTACATAGACGGCCTTAAAATCATCCGTTATGGAGAAAAGGAAACCTCCCCAAGGAACCATCTATTTGACGTGGCCCCCACAGACCGAGTCGCTATCTTCAGCGGTGGAATTGTGGGTCAGAACATCTATTCCATTTTTGCGTCCAAAAAGATCGGCACCATCACCGGCTGGTTCGACAGAGATGCCGAAATCTATCGTGCTCAAGGTTTGAAAGTTCAGAATATTGAAGATATTCCCAAAACCGAATTCGACCTCATCGTCATTGCGAACCTTGACGAAACAAGCATCAACAAGAATTTAGCAGTCCTGGACAAATACGGAATAGACCGTAAAAAAGTAATCTCTTTGTTATAGCTTTACAGATATAACATCAAAACCGCTGAACAGAACCATTTTCAAGAGCTCTTGTTTTTTTCATCAGCTGTAAAAATCTATATTTTAAGAAAACAGTTGCACACCACATTTAACAAAACACAATATCGACATTATGTACTACGTTAACCCTATCATCAAGAGTTTCTTCCGCACCAACCAGCCTGAAGGCCGTGGTAAATATGTACGACTGGACCAGAACGAAAATCCCGACGGAATTCCTCAGTGGCTCTTCGACAAGGCCATGGCTAAAGTTACGCCGGAATACCTGTCCATCTATCCCGAAGAATCCAAGCTGACGGCCGAATACGCAAAGGTCATCGGCCTCACCGAAAACAACATTGCCCTCACCGACGGAAGCGTCGTCGCCATGGGCTATGTCATCAAGGTGTTCGGCGAACCGGGCAAGGATTTAATCTGCGTTACGCCGACATTCGGCATGTACAAGGTCTACGCCGACATGCAAGGGATGAACACGAAGTTCGTCCACTACGAAAGCGATTACACGTTCGACATCGAAAAGCTTCTCGCCGAGATCAACGAAAATACAAGCCTTGTTTCTATCGTCAATCCGAACATGCCTATCGGCAACGCCTACTCTCTCGACGAAATCCGCAAGGTTCTGGACAAGGCAAAAGCAAACAATGCACTTGTCATTATCGATGAAGCCTACTATTTGTTCCACAAAGAGACCGCTCTTGACCTGTTGAAGGAATACGATAACATGGTCATTCTGCGCACGTTCTCGAAGATGCTTTCCATGCCGGGCCTGCGCATTGGCGTTGTCATTTCCAATCCTGAAAATGTCCAGTACATTCGCAACTACAAGCCGCACTACACCGTCAATGCGGTTGCTCTCGCTGTCGCCGAAGAAATGGTTGCAAACTACGACCGAGTCGTCAAGGAACTCACCGAAAAGTTCGAAGCCGGCAAGAAGTGCCTGCTCGAAGCCCTCGACAAGACCGGATACTCCTACATCCCGACGGAAGGCTGCTTCATCTGCATCACCCCGAAGCACAAGACTGCGGAATACATCACGGACGAACTCAAGAACCGCGGCATCCTTATCTTCTGCGGCAAGGGCGACTCCGCAGGGTTCCTGCGCGTTACCATCTGGGACAAGAAATACATGGAAATGTTCATGAAAGAACTCGTCAACATCGACGTAGCATAGGAGCAGATTAATGAAGCACATTGCAATCATCCTTGCCGGTGGAGTCGGAAAGCGAATGGGCGGTTCCATGCCCAAGCAGTTTCTCTCCTTGAACGATAAGCCTGTCATTGTCTACACTCTCGAAAATTTCCAGAGAAACGAGAACATCGACAGCATCGTCGTTGTATGCGTAGAAGACTGGATCGATCACCTGAAAGAAATTCTCGACGAATACAAAATCACGAAGGTAAAGTGGGTTGTCGCTGGCGGCGACACCTCGCATGATTCCACGAGAAACGGAATCTTCTTCCTTCGCGACAAGCTTGAAGACGGAGACCAGGTCATTATTCACGATGCCGCCCGTCCGATCCTTCCGCAAGCAGCCATCAACGAAATGCTCCGCATTTCCCACGAAAAAGGGAACGCCTCTCTCGCCATTCCATGCCACGAGACGGTGCTTTTCACGAACGACGGCAAGAGCGGTGACAAGGAACTTGACCGCAGCTCGATCATGCGAGTGCAGACCCCGCAGGCCTATAATTACAAGTTCATCCGTGAACTTTATGAACAGGCCGAAAAGGACAACAAGCACGATTTCATTTACGCAGACCTCGTTGCCATCTACTACGGCAAGCGCATCTATTTCTCTAAAGGCTTTACAAACAACATCAAGATCACAAGAAAAGAGGACATTCCCCTTTGCAAGTCCTTGATGCTGTTCAGCGAAGACGATCTGTTCAACTCGTAATTCCAGGAGTAAAAATGTTCAAGACTATTGCCATCGGCTGTGACCACGCTGCTGTAGAATACAAAGAAAAGCTAAGGGCATATCTGCAAGAACAAGGTTATACTGTACTGAACATGGGTACAGATACCACAGATGCTTGCGACTACCCCATTTACGCAAACAAGGTCTGTGACAAGGTTTCCTCCAAGGAAGCCGATTGCGGAATCCTCATCTGCGGCACAGGCATCGGCATGAGCATGGCGGCAAACAAGCACAAAGGCATCCGTGCCGCCGTCTGTGGCGACCTCAAATCGAGCGAATTTACGAGACTCCACAACGATGCAAACGTGCTGTGCATGGGCGCCCGCATTATCTCCTATGAACTTTGTGAACAGATCACGAAAAAGTTCCTCGAAACGGACTTCATGGGTGGTAAGCACAAGGTCCGTATCGACATGTTCGAAGACTAAACCATGGCACAGGTCAACTCTCCAAAGCTAGTCTTTTTTGCACAATCAACCTTGCTCGAAGGCCCCACCTTCAGCAAAAACTTGAATACTGTTTTATGCGTTTCAATTGAACAGGAACGCATATTTCTCATTAATCCAAGCGAACAAACCGTAAGGACATTCAAGACTCGCGGACAAGTTGGCTTTGCCGTTTTCGAAGACGATAGGCACATTATCTACGCCGCCTACGAGGGCGTATTCCGTCTGGACATTTTGACCGGCGAAGAGACTTTCCTCTACCATCTGATAAACGATCCGCAAATTCGCTACAACGACGGGAAGTGGGATCCGAAGGGCCGACTCCTTTTAGGGACAACGGGCTACAAGTGCTTCAAGGAAAACCAGTGCGCCCTATATAGCCATGACGGGAAATCCGTCAAAGTCTTAGTCAACGGCACAAGCATTTCCAACGGCATCGGATTTTATAAGAACTACCTGTTCTTCATCGACACGCCGACACGTAAAGTAGGCCGTTACCTTTACAACGAAAACGGAGACGCAACCTTCGACAAGTACATCGTAACTATCGAAGGTTCGGGCGTCCCTGACGGCATGGACATCGACGACCAAGGAAACCTCTACATCGCCATTTGGGGCGGTTCGCGCATAGAGAAGTACAACCAGAACGGGCAAAAAATCGGAACGCTCGCAATCCCAGCCCTCAACGTCACCTCCGTATGTATCGCTGGCAACAAGCTCTACATCACGACAGCGATGCACGACGACGGGACCTCAAGCGAACCGATGGCCGGCGGACTTTTTGTTGCTGACAAATTCTAAAGACGTTTTTTAAAAGCATATACAACCGAAACTTCAAATGACTGAAATCGAAAGAATCAAACAAGAAGGTTGGCTCCCGGAAAATTTCTGGGCTGAGGAAATTCGAGACGACTATTTTGTATCTGCCGAAATGAAAAAAGTATGGGCCATCGAAATGGACCTATACAGAGAAGTGACCCGGGTTCTCAACAAGTACAACCTGCGCTATTTCACCGATGGCGGAACAACGCTAGGAGGCGTTCGCCACAAAGGATTCATCCCCTGGGATGATGATCTCGACATTTGCGTTCCTCGCGAAGATTACGAAAAATTGCACCAGCTGGCACACGAATTCAGGAATCCTTATTTCTTACAATCTACGGTTACGGATCCCGAATACGGATATTCTTTCATGCGTTTGCGCAACTCAAACACAGCGGTTGTCGTAAAACCATTCACCCATGCTAAATTCAATCAGGGTATCTATATTGACATCTTCCCGCTGGACAACGCCACCATGGAAGACATCGCCCCCCGCATGCAAAAAATTGAAAAATTGATTCACAAGAATTCCGCTTACATGCGCAAGAACTTTCCCCAAAAAAGCGAGAACGACTTACAAAAGATTAAAGAGTTCCTTGATCCGAACATGAAACCCATTGACGTGTGGAACGAAATCAACAAAGAAGCCACAGCGGATAACGGCATTGAAACCGGCTATTGGTCAACCATCGTCACCACGATTTTCGCGCCATCCAAGAATATCTTCCCCAAAAGCATTTTTGATTCGTATAAAGACATTCCCTTCGAATCCATATCCATCCGTGTTCCCGCAGGTTATCATGAACTGATGACCATCTATTACGGCAACTACATGGAATTCCCGCCTGTGGAAAAACGCGGGAACTGGCATTCATTGGAATTCTATCCGGAAATTCCATACAAGCAATTGTACAAAGAAATGTTTGGTATAGAGTATTAATAACACATTCCAAAAATCATGCTGAACAAGTTCCAAGAAGAAATTACAGCCAACTGGAAAAGCATGGATACCGAGCATCCCTTAGTATCTATAAAATGCCTGGCATTCAATCAAGAAGAATATATTGCACAGACCATGGACGGTTTCCTAATGCAGGAAACCAATTTCCCATTTGAAATCATTGTTCATGACGATGCATCTACAGACAAAACAGCAGACATTCTTCGAGAATACGAAAAGAAATACCCCCTTATAGTCAAGCCGATTTACCAAACGGAAAACCAATACTCAAAACGTGACGGATCCCTCACCCGCGCCTCTAACGCACCCTTGAAAGGAAAATATGTAGCGGAATGCGAAGGCGACGACTATTGGACCGATCCTAACAAATTACAAAGACAAGTTGATTTTCTGGAATCTCACCCCGATTATTCTTTATCTGCAGAAAACGGAAACATTTTATTTACCGAAACAGGCGTCATTCAGCCTTTTTCAAATGAACCTGAGCGGGATTTTTCTTTGGACGATCTTCTTATCAGGCGCCGATTTCCAACAGCTTCTGTTCTATTCAGCCGCGCCCATCTGCTAGAGTACCTCAATCAAGATGCACCAAGATTTGACACCAGTCAGTGGGCATTCCTATCGACAAAGGGCAAAATTCACTACAATCCCGTCATTTCTTCCGTCTATCGCCGCGGCTCCGGCGTGACTGAAAACAATAAAATCAGATGGAGTTACCTCAGCGAGGAATTCAACAACGAAATAAACAAATTTTACAAGCCCTCCAGAACAGTCCGTAAAGTACGCGACAAAATTCTGTTTCACGACTTTCAACAAGGGCGAATTGCAGCCAGAAAAAAGGGCGACAAAGCTAACGAACGAAAATTACTTTTAAAAACGGTCACCCGTTTTCCATTGCTATTCATCAAAAACTGGATTCATCAGAAAAAAAAGCACTTATACCTTGAATGCATCAAGCCCAAAATTATCACATGGGCAACAAGGCACCTCTTTTTCAAAAAAAAGAAGTCTAGCAGCACAGACAAATCCATCATTGTCTCTTTGACCAGCTATCCAGCAAGATTCAAAACTCTTGATATTTGCATCAAAAGCTTATTGAATCAGAAATTGCCAGCATCTAAAATCATTTTATATCTTTCCAAAGACATCCAAATTGATTCTCTTCCAAAATCGCTGTTAAAACTGCAAAGATATGGGCTGGAGATCAGAAACAACTGTGAAGATCTTAAGCCCCACAAGAAATACTTTTACGCCATTCAAGAATTCAAGGATTCCATTGTCGTTACTGCTGATGACGACGTCATTTATCCGAAAGACTGGCTCGATTCATTATACAAAAGCTATTTGCAACACCCCAATTGCATTTCAGCAAGACGAGTGCACCGGATTACGAGAGACATAAACAACAAAGCTGTTTCTTACCAACACTGGGAAATAGAATGCAAGAGCGTTCTTCAGCCTTCCATGAACCTCGTCGCTATTGGTGTCGGAGGCGTTCTATATCCACCGCATATATTTGACAGCAGTATTCAATATTTCAACGAAACAGATATAAAAGAGATTTGCCTAAACGCAGATGATATTTGGTTAAAATATCTAGAGGCCATCCAAGGAACTCCTGTTGTATGGGTTCCAAACAAGCAATGTCATCCGATAACCATTTTTGACAATCAGATAAAAGAGTCTGCACTCTTTAAAACAAATTTAAAAGAAAACCAAAACGACCAATATATACAAGCATGCGCCGCACACTTTAAAATCAATCTGTAGCGCAATCCGAATTCGCACAGACTCTTTAATCAGACAACATCACAGCACAAACCACTTGATAAAGCGGGCAAGCGTCTTTGGCGATTTGCTGAATTTAAAAGAAAACAAAGCAAGTCGCCAGCGCTTTGCAAAATCAGAAACAGTTTTTGCATTTAGCTGGACATCTCTGGCAATGCGCTCACGTGAAGAGCCGTACAGCCTGAAAAAATCCGGGTGCTTCGCCAGAATCAATTTCCAGGCCTTCATTACAGACGAAACATTCACAGAAATCGAGTCGTTCTGCAAGCAATAATCCACCAGAGGTTCTTCAATGCAATAAATGGAAAAACTCTTTTGTGCACGCACCAGCATCTCGAACTCTTGAAAACGAGGCATTTCGGAATCAAAGCGTTCCTGCTTGAATACTTCGCTTTTGCCGACCAGAGTCTGCGTCCCTATGGACATCGGCACTTCATCTTTCGGCAAGAACCCTTCGTGAAAGTAGTCCGAGACCAGCCCCACCTTTTCTCCACCGACCATTCTGTTCATCCGGCAGAAAACAACGTCGGCACCCGTATTCTGGAGCGTCGCCAGCTGCTTTTCAAGCTTATCGTGATGCCAGATGTCATCGCTGTCCTGGAAAGCGATATAGTCGCCCCGGGCATGTGCGATGCCGTTATTCCGTGCAGCACAGGCGCCCGCATTTTCTTGGCGCACATAAACAATCCGGCTATCGCTAAAGCTCCCTACAACCTCGGCAGTATTGTCAGACGACCCGTCATCGACAATGATGAGTTCAATATCCTTGTAAGTTTGGCCAAGGATGCTTTCGATAGCCCTAGGCAAGATATGCGCCCTGTTATAGGACGGAAGAACAACCGAAATCATTCCACCTCCACTTTATAGCGGTCACAGATTGCACGATACATATTTTCGCTATAGCACGTCCCTGTAATTGACGGGTCCTCGAACAAGTCGTTCAGCAGGTTCGTCGGCGTCATGTTTCCCGATTCAATCAATCCAATGAGTTCGTCTACAGACTTCGCGCGATCCTTTACAACGCGGCCGTACGCATCATTCAACGAGGAATACGACAGGTAATCTTCTTCGTCAGGCACAAAGAACACGACGGGACGCTTTAACAAGGCGTAATCGACGCTGCAGCTGGAATAATCCGTCACGAGGCAGTCGGCGGCCATAAGCAAATGCTGGACCGATTTCACGTTTTTGTCACCAAGGACACGGAAATTCGGATTGGAGGAATCCATCTTAAACGAAGTCAGCGGATGAAGCTTCACCAGGAAAAGGATGTTATGCGTTTCCAAAAAGTCTTTGAACTTTTTGCTTGCCGCCAATTCATCAAGGATATCCTTAACCGTATCACGGCGGGTATTCGGGCTTACGCGGTATGTAGGCATGTAAAGGACGACCTTTGAAAAAGCGTCGACATCGACATCCGACAGCAAATCCCGCTTCTGCACATTCGAAAAGAACAAATCGTTACGCGGCTGCCCCGTTATCACTATAGAATCGCGCCTCACGCCAAACTGCTCCATCGTGCGCTCCGCCGTATATTCCGAAGTCGCAAGAGACAAATCGCGATAGACCCAGTTAAAAAACAAGTCTACCGTCTTTTTCAGTTTCAACTTAAAGCCATGATAATTTTCATTATAGATTTTTTTGAAACCGCCAACACCATGCCAAAGCGAAACGATTTCCGCCCCACCTACTAAAGGAAACAAGCCAAAATCTTCAAGCCCGTTAGTCATAATGGCAACACCGCAACGAAGCGCCACCGCAATTCCCCGAAAAGAGGTGCTGAGGTATACTTCGTAGCCGAGGGCGCGAACCTGTTTTACAACCGCAGGATTACGCGAAAGCCAAACACAGCGCACCCCCGGATGATTCTTGTTCACATATTCAAAAAGGAACTTCGCATTGTCATCGTACTTGCTCCCCATCCAGCAGCCAAAAACCCAAATTTTCTTGTTCCGAAAAGGGAGCAGCTTTAAAAGGTGGAAAATAATCCCCACCAAAGGAAGCGAGAACTTGCGCCATTCAAAAATTTTAGACAGGCTCTTCATATCGCGACAAATCAACGGCCCAATTTTATCCGTCCGACACGCTTGTTATTCTTTATCTTGGAGGCGCGCCTAGAAATCAAGACGACCATCCACATCGGGAGCAACAGGTAAATCCATTTTTTGACAAAGCCAAAAGAAAGGATATCCCGGCGGCAGAACTTTTTCCAGAAATAGGAACCCACCACCTTTTCAAGGACCGGGTTTTCGGATCCGGCATCACGCCAACTTCCCAATCCGTTATGCACGCAGACATTGTTGCCGTCATAGGTGTTGATGGTAAAATATGAATCCGGATAGATTTTCATATCCGCAAATACCAGAGGTTTGCCATCAAAATGGACCAAGGTCCCCTTATAGCCATACATGTCCATGAACACCTTGGTAATAATGCACGGCATTGCATTCAAGTCGCATTTCCCATTCGGCAAAATAAAATGCCTGTCATGGTAGTATTCGAGGCACTTTTTTATAAAAGGATGCCCCGGTTCAGCACCAATGGCGTGAGCCGCAATCTGGTCGGTAAATTCCGTACCGATAAACAGTTTGTTTTCGAGGAACTTGTCAAAATTACCGTTGACCGTAACATCGGCATCCAGGTATATTCCTCCAAACTTGTCAAGCACCCACAAGCGGAAATAGTCCGTCACAAACGCCCATTTCTTTCGGGAATAGGCTTCACGTGCATACAAGAAATCCTGATAGGGAAAGTTACTCGCGTTCCATTCTACAATTTCATAACCTTCCAAATGTTCGCGCCAAGACTGCAAACAGCGCAACACCGTTTCGTCTTTCTTTTCGGACATCCAAAGGTAATGTATCTTCTTAGGAATCATCTACACGCTCCACAGAGATCTAAAAAATTTTCGAGTATTCCTGAATATGTATGGGGAAATCCACTGCACAACAATCAGCATTTTCAAAAGCACCGCCACAACTGAAGACAAGTTCTTTTTCGTATAGCGGACTTTTGAAATTTCCGACTGTATTATCGAAAAAGAACCATAACGATCAACATCATCCAGCTTTCCGCGACCGCCGCGGACAAGATGCACCACAGAAGGACCTTCAATGATTCTACGTTTCAGGCCGACATTTTTCATGTGCCATTGCATATTCGTTTCTTCGTAATACAAAAAGAAATCTTCATCAAATCGCGCATGAGGAGAATTCTTTACAAACAGGGCGGCGCCATTTACAAAATCGACATCGCCGACAATCTTTCCGTAAACAGGCACGGGACGAAGTCTTGAAATATCCATGCGCAAAAATTTCATCACATTCTTTACGTAAAACGCAAGCAAGTGATGCAGCCCAGCCTTGAGCAACTGAAACTTCTGCGGAAACCCGCCATACGACAAAGTCAGCTTTCCGTCAGCATCTAGCAAGTTGCAGCCCAGTGCGCCCAGGCTTTCACCATCATGAGCATTCCAGTAATCGTAAAATTCCTTGATGGCGTTATTGAGCAAAAGCGTATCGCTATTCAAGTAAAAAATGTATTCACCCCGGGCAACATCCAGCCCACGGTTGTTCGCCGTGCCAAAGCCCAAATTGGCCTTATTCTCGATAAGCACAACTTGCGGAAACTCTCTACGGACCATTTCAACAGAACCATCAGCAGATCCGTTATCCGAAACAATCACTTCAAAAGACACGTCTCTTGTTTTTTCGTAAACGGAGCGCAGGCAGTTCCGCAACAAGTCACAAGTATTAAAGCTAACGATAACGACAGAAACACAAACAGAGGAACTCATTCGTCGTCCTCCACTGCATCCTCGTCATCCTGTCTTCGTAATTTTTCAAAATACGTTTCGTATTCAGCTTGCAGTTCTTCCCTACGGTCAAACTTGCTTTGAATATGCCCGATACAGAACCAGTAAAGGAACGGCTGCAAAGTTCCCAATTCCCAAACAGCGGCGCCGATCATGGCCACCAGGCAAAAGCAAAGTGTGCTAAATTCAAAAAAAGCATATTTAAAAATCTTCAGTCCGCAAGAAAGCGTATAGAGACAAATGCCCAGAAGAAGAACAAGACCGAAAATACCAAGTTCTGCGGCAACGCGAATATAATCGCTATCAGGGATTCCCATATAGCCTTCTTCCACAGCGCCATGCCCATAGCGCCCAAGCCCATTGCCAAAGAACGAAATATCCTTAAAGAACGTGTCGAATAACGCGAAACGGTCCCCCACAAGGCTACCTTCGTAATTCACCGAGCGGTTCAATATGTATTCAACAAAATCGACATCGAGATAGTTCATCACAATAAAGAAAATTCCGATTCCAAAAACAATAGTCCCGCCCCAGAGCATATAGAGCAAATTACGGGCCGGCAACTTTTTCATTGTCGCATAGAACGTCAACGCCACAAGGAACAGTACTCCAAATGCAATCGACACACGCTGCTGCGCAAAAAACAGGCAGAAAAAGCTCAGCGCAAAGCATGCCAAATCAAATTTCCGATAGCAATTGTCTACAACAATTTTCTTGGCGGCATACATAAACAAGAACAATGACGAATAGCCAATAAAGTAAGAATGCGGCCAGAACGAGGACATTCTGGTAAACTCATACAGCAGCTTTCCAGAGAGGTCGTTTACATTCGAATCAAAATTATTCCAAATAACATCAGCCTTATAGCTCACATAAAAATAAGGCTGGAAAAAATAAAAGTAGACACCGCACAGCATCGCGAAAAACAGCGGCTGCCGGAAATTTTCGAAAAATGCATCCGTCTTAAAATGCTTGCTTCTTGCAATAAAATAAAAAAGCAATGGAATAATCTGAGCCCTTATTCCCAGATAGTACAACCTGAACGAGTAGGCATATTCAACAAAGAAATAGCTGACAAGACTGTAAAGCAGATAGACAAAGACGACGCCGTCGAACCATTTCCATCGAATCGAGGAATAGCTGACCAGGACGGTGCCAACGACAACAAGAATTAAAACAAAAGAAACATCTCTAAAGCCAAACATTAAACTTGCGGCTATCGCAACTAAATACCAGTAATAGTATTTGACAATGTTGACTAAAAATTTTTCCAAAAGTTCAATTCCCGAGAAATTACTTTTGCTTTCGATACTTCCACAGCAACTTCAAAAAGCGCCAGTCCCTCAGCACATATCTCTTGAACATGCGCCCCGGTTCTTGCCACATACGGAAGAACCATTCGAGACCATAATCAGACATCCACTTGGGGGCACGCTTCTTCAGGCCTGCCGCAAAATCAAGGCTCGCGCCGACACCAATGCATACAGGAACATTCAGCACGTCCTTATACTTGCTGATAAACACTTCCTGCTTCGGGCAGCCAAAAGCAACAACCAGAATATCCGGTTTTGCAGCCTTGATCTGTTCCAAAACCTTTTCGATTTTCTGAGGATCCGTTTCAAAATCAAAATCTGGCGACAGGCAGCCCACGACCTGCAAGCCTTCATACTGCTGTCGCATGTTCTCGGCAGCTTTCTCCGCAACGCCAGGAGCAGCCCCCAAAAAGAATACTTTATACCCTCTTTGAGCAGAAAGTTCGCACAGCTTAGGCAAAAAATCAGATCCCGATATTTTTTCCTTAATCACGCCACCATAATACTTGGAGAGCCACACTATAGGCATACCATCAGCAAGAACCAGATCCGCCTTGCTATAGGCATCGCGCAGTTCCTGATTCGATTCCAGAAGAACAAGATGATCGACGTTCGGCGTTACAATAAAAGAATTATTCCTTTTCTTTACCAATTCATCAGCGACAGCGATAGCCTCATCCATAAAAAGGCTATCAATCATCACATTCAAAAAACGGACTTTCGACATTACAAAATACCCTTACTCCGCTTTACCCTTACCGATGCAGGTCACTTCAAACCCAATCCTGCGAAGAGCATCGGCATCCAAAATATTACGGCCATCAAATACAAATGCAGGCTTCGTCATCGCGCTGTAAATGCGATTCCAGTCGAGTTCCGCAAAGCATTTCCACTCCGTACAGACAACAACAGCATGAGCGCCTTCAACAGCCTTATAAGGATCTTCTTCAAACTTCACCTTTTCAAGAACGTTCTTCAGGTCACGCTTGGAATCAGGAATCGCCTTCGGATCGGTCACGACAGGCTCGGCATGTTCAGCAAGCAAGTCGCGCACCACGAGGTTCGCCGGACTTTCGCGGGTATCGCCCGTATTTGCCTTGAACGCAAAACCGAACACGGCAATTTTCTTGCCCGCAATCGTATTGAACATGGTTTCAAGCATGCGGTCCACCACACGGTGCGTCTGCCATTCATTGATCTTCACGACGCTTTCCCAGTAGGCAGCCACCTCCGGCAGTCCATAGTAGCCGCAAAGGTAGACGAGGTTCAAGATATCCTTCTTGAAACAGCTACCGCCAAAGCCGATGGAAGCCTTGAGGAACTTGGAACCGATTCGGCGGTCCTTTCCCATAACATAAGCCACTTCATCGACATCGGCGCCCGTGCGTTCACAAAGCGCGCTAATGGAGTTGATGGAACTGATTCTCTGCGCAAGGAAGGCATTCGCCGTAAGTTTCGTGAGTTCGGAACTCCAGAGGTTCGTCGTGAGGATGCGGTCGCGTGGCACCCAATGGGCATAAATGTCCACAAGCTTCTTGCATGCAGCAAGCCCAGATTCCGTCTGGTGGCTACCAATCAGGACACGGTCGGGTTCAAACAGATCGTTAATCGCCGTACCTTCAGCAAGGAACTCGGGATTAGAGAGCACCTCGAAATGGAGTCCCTTGTCGTTAGAATTCAGAATACGTTCCATTGCAGCCGCAGTGCGAACCGGAAGCGTAGACTTTTCGACGATGATCTTCCCTTCGTCTGCAATTTCCAGAATGTTGCGAGCCGTCTTTTCCCAGTACTGCAAGTCGGAAGCCTTTCCAGCTCCATGCCCAAAAGTTTTTGTCGGAGTGTTCACCGATACAAAAATAATGTCCGCTTCCTTGATCGCCGCCGGGATATCCGTACTAAAAAACAGATTACGGCCACGTGCGCGCTTAACAACATCATCCAAACCAGGTTCAAAAATCGGAAGGTTTTCGCTATTCCAGGCATCAATACGCGACTGGTTAATATCGACAACAGTAACCTTGACATCAGGGCACTTGTCGGCAATAACGGTCATTGTAGGCCCGCCGACATAGCCTGCACCAATGCACACAATTTTAGTTTCCAGACTCATGATTATAAAAGATAGCAATTACAGTGTATACAATTATTCCAAGTACTCAAAATATGCGTTTTTTATAAGTCTTCAAAAATCTTTTCAGGCCTATTTAAAGAGCGCCTCGACTTCATTCACGTATTGCGGCTGTATTATACGCAATGGCGCAGTTTCGCCGTCGCTCCACCCTACAAAAGTACTTCCAGAAAGGGGTTCCGCATAGAGCGTCACCGGAAAATCTTCAAAGAAATTCACGGTCATTTTCGCCTCATCGATAGGGAGATCATGCACAAGGATCCTACCGGGGCCGTTTACAGACAAAATCACAGAAGCCTTTTTCCCAAGCGCAAAGAATTCCTGCATTTCGTCAAATACGATGCCTGGGCGCTCCTTAGCAAAGTCCTTGATGACGTTCAGCTGTTTTGTCATCTTCGAGGCGCTCAGCTTCCAGCGTTTCTGGTCACGGGGAATCTCCGACTGGATCTCGGCCATCATTCCCTCGATACGAGCAAGCACCCGCGAGCTTTCAAAATTCATTTGCAAAAGCACCGCCATCCGATTGACAAACGCAGCCTTGAAACTTTCATTTTCAAGCAACCGGCGCAAAAGCAACGTATGTTCAGGACCGTTCGGCCAGGAATCGCCATCTTCCGCAGTCGCATATTCAAAAATGTTATTCGAACACGAATTACTTCCGCTATCAAATCCGAAATCCATATCGTAAAGGACCCATTTCCATTTCACGGACGTCCTTTTACCGCGCCACTTCTTGAGGTTATTCGCAGGCCAGTCGCGATTATCGGCAAACAGCTCCGTATGCACATAGTTAAGGTAATTATCAATATCGATTTGTGACGCGACATAAGCATAATTTTCATCGTCATCGAGAGTATGCGATTCAAGCCAATCTATAAGGGCCGTGTAATCTATTGACGAACCGGCCAAAACAGAATTTTCCGCATCTAGCAAATCAATTTCATCTTCATCCATCCCATAATGCGTTTCGAAATAATACTCGTTAGAACGCTCACGGATATCGTGTATGCCATAGTACTCGCCATTGTAATACACAACCGCAGGCCTTCCACGCTGATAGTCAACGCCAAGCCCTTCACTTATAGAACTTGCAAGTCTATCCCGGATGTAGTCCTTTCCAAAATTATTGCCATTGTTGCGCAAGATAAAGCCCTTAAACTTGTCCAGATCCGGATAATCCGGGAACAATTTATAATTCAGCCGCTTATCGCCATATTTTTCGCGGAATGTTACCGCAATGGACTTTTTATTTTGGGTACGACTGTAATTTCCAAAAATCTTGAGTCCGGCCGATTTTGCAAACGCCGGCGAACTCGTTCCCGGCTCCATCAACTCCACCGTCACAGGGATCTCCTTATCAAGCCAGTAATTTGCCCCATAATAGGGGATAACACCGTCCGCAAAATTTCCCCTCTCATAAATTCCAGAATCTGGATCAAAAAGGGAATTAGGATCTGTAGTCAAAAATACGGCAGGGATCGACGGCGCATTTTCAAAGACATAGGTACGGACAAGTTCTTCACCGCGAAAGGCCCCCGCAGAAAAAGAAGCACAACGGATTGTCATCGTAGAAACGACCTTTATCGATGATGTCAAAGGACTCTCTTCTGTAGGAGCAAGGCCCCCAACAGCACAGCGGACCGGAACATCCTGCGGAAAATTCACCGTAAACGCGTCCGTATAAAAACCTGAAGGAGGGAATTCCACCAAGGAATCTATCGAAGGCGAACGAGCAGGGACAACGGCACCAACAGAAGCCCCATAGGGAGACGGTTCACCATAGCCAAAGCCCAAAGCACCCGCGTCGTCCAAGGATCCTAGCGACCATGATTTTTCAGGAGGCAATTTCGGGTATGCGACAGAATCCAGAATTTCTTGATTTTCATTGACGAGATAAAGGCTGCCACCTTTTTTGCCAAGCTTAAAATTCGCATGCGGCTCATGCCCACGATTCCTGGCAATGAACGAGAAGGTCTTCATCACGACCTCCTTCTTTTCACGTTTTTCCGGGCTGAAGCGAGTACCGTAAATATGCGCCAAATCAGGGAATGTCAAATTCTGAGGCAAAATCAAGCGATATACCGTCGAAGAATCGCCCGTCCCAGTCAAAACAAATTCATAACCTTTCCAGTCGTCCACATCAGGCTGCGCAAGGCGCATCGACACCTTGCGATCTTTCGTAATAAAAGCATGCAAAAGGATTTCGTTTGCGGCAGAAATATCCACATCATCCGACTTGTCCGAAGACCCAGTCCCGACAAACGCAGATATCGATGACCATCCTAGATCGTCATTTTCCCCAAGCCGCATTTTCGAACCAAACATGGACTTGCCATTTTCCTTAAAGCAAAACTTTTTCTTGCCGTCAAGCGGATCCGCATAACTTTCACCGGGAACGTCTTCATTTTGCGCATCTGTCCAAACCCAGCAACCGCGACCAACCATATTCACTGAATCATGCGGAGGCTGAAAGTCTCGCAAATCCTTTCCAGACATGAACACAAGCATAAAATCATTCGGCGCAATTTTGACATTCCCGAATTTCCATTTAACAGGTTCATCGAGATTATCCGTCAGATATGTTCCCGCCAAATCAACCGTATCAGAGGACTGGTTAAAAAGCTCAACCCAGCCAGCGTCGGAACCTTCATGGTCTTTATACACCAGATTTACAGAATTGATCTCGGAGAAAACCACCGAAGAATTCCCTACATACGGGAGTTTCGAAATCGGCTGCGGATCATTCTGAATGTCATCCGAACCCGCGACAACAGGATTCGAATCCGAGCACGACGCCACAATAAACGCTATGCAAAAAGCGACAAAACGATAATCCATCCACACCATAGGCGTGAATATATATTCTTAAATGAATGCGCGAATGTCGCACCGCGTCATAAAAGATTTAAGTAAGAAATGACACGTTATGTCAGTTGATTGTAAGTAGAACTTAGTCAAAAAGGATCATTTGACAGATTAAAAATCAACTCAGGATTTTTTCCTGCGCGGTCTGCGAATAATAAAGAGGCAGGCGCCAATCAGCACGAGCGATACAGAAACCACCTTGCCCATCGGGAACGCTTCGTAGAAAACGAGCGCACCAGCAAGCGTCGGAACCGCAGCACCGACAGCAGCGCTAAACGGGATAATGAACAGCGCACGGCCACGCGAGAACGACACCTGCGAATACAAAAAAGCGATACCGTAAGTAGCAATATAGCCAAGCGTCCTGAAATCCACAAGCAAGTTCGCCACCGACGAGAAATCAATATTGTCAAGGTCAAAATCCATCGCAAGGCTCTTGTAAAAAGCCGCCGAGAGTCCAAAGCCAACGCCCATGATGAGCGAGTCCACCATTTCGCGGTCCTTCACCCAGAGGTGCGCAATCAGCGTTGCAAAGCTAAGCCCGCCCGCATACAGCCAGAGCGTTCCGACATTCTGCACCGCAGTCGATTCCCCGAGATTTTCAACAGAGTAAAGGAGACCCGCCACGACAAAGCAAATCGCGACCACAATGCGCTTGGTCAAAACTTCCTTCAAGATACAGAACCCCATAAGCGCCGTCAGCACCGGATTCAGGACCATCATCGGCTGCACTTGCGAAAGATCGTACTGCGCCATAGCGATGTAATAGCCAAGCGTTGCAAACCCGGAACAAGCAATTCCAAGCCACCAAAATTTATTCGTAACAATGCCCTTGAAAAATTCCCAAGGATTCGATGTGCCGCCCGTGCGCTTGCCAACAGTGGACACCCCGGACTTTTCCAGGATATTGCCACAAGCAAACAAAAACGCAGGACCAATTGTAAGAAGAAGAAAGAGCATAGTAAGTTACTAGTTACTAGTTTATAGTTACTAGAAAATTCATCATTTGACTTTTAGATTCACGTCCACAGCCTTCTGCAATATTAGATGGTATTGATACAACAGCTCTTCTGATTTGATCTGACAAAGCAAAAAGCTCTTCTTTGGGAAGTAACTTTACTATAGCATAAACTTCCTTAGCCAAATCCATCGCTTTACGCCAAACAATTAAATTTTGATAATTCGAAACAGCCATAATCAAAAAATCTAGTAACTAGTAACTCATAACTAGTAACTACTTATCTCGATATATTTCCTGATAGATCCAGTAATTCCCCATGACGCGCTTGACGTAGTCGCGGGTTTCCCAGTAGCTGATGTCCTCGACACGCAAATCCCACGGGAGGCCTTCGCTTTCGGACTGCCAGCGCCTTGTCGGCTTCGGACCCGCATTGTAGTTGCAAAGCACGTACATGTAGTCGTTTTTGTATTCGTCCTTGAGATCCACCAAGTAGCGGATACCCAGGCGGATGTTCATGTAGGCGTTGTACAGGCGCTTCGGATTAAAATCCGAGATTTCCTCCTTGTCGGCAAGCATCTTGCCCGTCGCAGGCATAATCTGCAAAAGGCCGCAGGCGCCCGCAGGCGATGTAATCTGGAAATCGAAAATGGATTCCTGGCGCATCACGCTATAGACAAAGAACGGATCAATGCTTGTGCCCGAATAGTAAACCACAGGGTCAGCATACGGAACCGGGAAGAGGTAATGAAGCACGTCAAGCGGAGGAGACATAAACAAGCGCCTATCCATCTTCGCCTGGAACTGGCGCGCAAGCCTGTAACCGGCAGCCGTTTCGCCCATTTCGTAGAACAGCTTCCCGTATTCATACAGGAAATCCATGCGCTTGAAGTTTTTCTTCTTGATTTCTTCATAGAGCCTGAAGGCTTCCTCTTCAAATCCGTAGAGGAAAAGCTTCTTGATACGTTCGTAGCGTTCCTTGCTGTACGAGGCGTCCGGCTTTCCGAGCTTGTTTACGGAGCGAATCCAGTCGATTGTCGCCGCATGGGACATCGGCACTCCATGAGCGTAAGGAATCTTTTCCGACGGCAGCAGGCGATTATCCAAGAGCTTCGTGCGGCTGCGGTGGGCATAGTACGAAAGCGGGAAATCCTTGATGCAGTCGAGGTATGCTGCACGGGCAAGCGAATCCTCGCCCATCTTCATGTACGTATCTCCAAGGAACATCCTGGATGCACTGCCGCTCCAAAGGAACGGATCCTTCGTCGCATCGCGGAAATAGGCCGAAGCTTCCACCCACATGCCACGCTTAAAGTAGCAGTAGCCAATGCGGAATCTCGCCCACTGGCGCCTCAGATTGCTCTTGAAACGCTTGTGGATGAGCTTCTTGTAGCATTCAATCGCCTTGTCATACATCAGCTTCTGTTCAAATTCAAAGCCACGCAACCAGAGGTTGTTCGCATTCTCGTTGCTGAACTGGCTCACATCCTGCAAAAGCGAATCATAGCTGTGGATTTCTTCGTCAAAAAGGCCCGCAGCTTCCTTGCGGTAAAGCTTGAGAATCGCCTGGATCCAGGACGGGCGCGGGTCCACATTTTCGATCAGGAAGCGGTACTGTTCAATAGCATCTGCATTACGGTTCAGCGAGCGGAGTGCAGCCGCACGTTTTTCCCACAGCGTAATGCGGGTGTTCAAATCCAGAGTGCTCTTTTTCAAGCGGGCATAGGCCGGATCGTCAAGCACCACGGCCGAGGCTGGATTTTTCTGAACCTGCTGGGCATCCAGAATCTGGATGGAATCAAGCAACTCCAGACAGCTTTTCATTTCGTCCTTCGTGCAGGCCATTTTCGCATAAGCGACCTTTTCCGCAAGCGATTCCGGGGCACCGAGAACTTCCCTCAAGCGACGCACAGAAGCATAAGCAGAATCCTTGTACGATGTACGGCTCGTCAAAAGCTTCATGTACATGCGCTTCGCCTGCTTCAGCTGGTATGAATCTTCCAAATAACGGGCATAGCGGTACTTGAGCGGATCCACATCATCGCCATCCGGATTTCCATTGAGGTAGACCATCAACGAATCCGCACGGGCCACATCGTTCAGCGAATAATCAGCCATTGTCGCTTCAATTCTCAAGCGGTCAGCGGCATCGCGCCAGGCCCTATCGTTTTCCAGACTCTTTTCAAGGCGCAGCGTCTCGCGCATTTTGGCAAACTTTTCCTGTTTAAAGTTCGCCTTCGCCATGCGCAGCACTACAGTCCCCATCAATTCAGGCTCACGGTGGCGCAAGGAATTATAGGCCGCATAAGCGCTATCCCACTGTCCACTGTAATAGAAATAGGCCGCACGGGCAAAATCGCGGTGGTTCTGCGAAATTGAAATATCGTTCATTGTTTTTTTTGCACGGGCCGCACGGATAACCGCATCCTGGAACTGGTCCGGAGCAATCATTTCCTGTTCCGCAAAAGGCGACTTGTACGTAGAATATACGGAGCCATCCACCTGCGCATACAATGCAGCAGTGCAAACAAACAACAACGAATAAAATAATTTCATCAGCAAACCAAAATGTTTTATTTTTCAACCTGTCCCACAAAACCAGATATACCGAGTTCCATGATTGTTTGTGCATACTTTTTATGCAAAAACTCATTTACGCTCTCGGCATCATCCATTTGCAGGACCGTCAACGCCGTTTCACGAACATCTTCAAAGTTGATGGAACGAATAATCTTCTTCGTGGTCATGACGCTCCACGGAGTCATCGAAAGCTCATCAACACCAAGCCCAACAAGCAAAAGCACACTCATCGGGTCTGTACACATTTCACCGCAAACTGCAACCGGAATTCCTTCGCGATGCGCAGCCACCACGGTCTGGTAAATCATGCTCAGCACAGACGGATGATGCGGCTGGAACATATTCGTAATAAGTTCGTTCGTACGGTCAACAGCAAGCGTGAACTGGATCAAGTCGTTTGTACCCAAACTAAAGAAATCCACTTCCTTAGCAAGCTTATCCACAATCATCACAGCCGCAGGCACCTCGATCATCGAGCCAATCTTCACAACAGGGAGCTTATGGCCTTCATCCTCAAGCTGTTTACGAGCCTTGGCAATGCACGCCTTTGCGCGTCTAAGTTCCGTCATGCTCGAAATCATCGGCAAAAGGATACGCAAGTTGCCTTTAGTATTGGCAAGCAAAAGAGCGCGCAGCTGCGTAATGAAGATGTCTTCACGATCAAGGCACACGCGAATCGAACGCCAACCCATAAACGGGTTTGATTCGTTCACCGCAGAAACCCCCGAAACAAGCTTGTCGCCACCCGCATCAAGCGTACGAATCACGACCGGATACGGGTCCATTTTTTCAAGGATGTGCCTATAAGCGCTTTCCTGTTCCTTTTCAGTCGGAGTATCCTTCTTGAAGAACAGGAATTCCGAACGGTAAAGGCCAATACCCGTAGCGCCAAAGTCCGTTACCTTATCTGCTTCCGTCGGAATTTCGATATTCGCATGCAACACAATGTACTTGCCATCGCGAGTCATCGGTTCCAGCTGGCGCATCGTAAAAAGTTCACGGCGCTGGCGCTCGAACATTTCCTGGCGTTCATGGAACTTGCGGATATCCTCTTCGTTCGGGTTGATGATAACTTTACCATCAGCACCATCGACGATAATCGTATCGCCGCTTTTCACAAGGGCTGCAACGTTCCTAAGGCCGGACACAGCAGGAATCTGAAGCGCTCTAGACAAGATCGCAACATGGCTCGTGCGGCCACCCGTATCCATCACGATGGCATTAACTTGTCCAGGCTTCAAAGTCATCAGGAAGCTTGGAACAAACTCATGAGCCACAAGGACAATGCCTTCTTCGTCAGACACGTCCTCCAATACAGGTCCGGAGTCGTCCATCGCAGACATCAGACGGTTATACAGGTCCCTGAGATCTGCCGCCTTATCGCGCATAGCGGGCGAATCAATTTTTTCAAACTTTTCGATGTATGCGTTAAACACAACATGCACCGCCCACTTCGCATTCTTGTGCTTTTTCCTGATCTTGTCGAGGACGCCGTTAACAAGTCCCGGATCCTGCAAAATCATCAAGTGGGTCGCAAAGATCAGGCTGTCCTTGATGCCTGCTCTAGTCTCTGAAATTTCCTTAATCTGAGCAATTTCTTTGGAGGTCTTACTTATCGCCTTCAAAAACATTTGTTCTTCCGCAGCGAGACGACTCTCCGGAAGCGTTTCATCTACTACAGAGAATTCACGGTTTGCAACAGGGAACACCGTCCCCATAGCAAAGCCTGGGGAAGACGGCACACCGACAAGTTCGGTCCTCGGAGATTTCCGGGAAGACTCATCGGGAGCTTTTGCCACAAAATCAGCAGGGTTCTTCGTTGAAGTGGTCATCAAAAAGCTTTTCCAACTGCTGAACGACTAATTCTTCATCCTCGCCATCGATTTCGAATTTCACTTCGGAACCAGCCGGGATCGCAAGCATCATCACATTAAGGATGCTCTTCGCATTGGCCTTGGACCCATCAAATACAATGGACACATCGCTTTTGGCCTGACCCGTGATATCAACAATCATACCGGCCGGACGAGCATGAATGCCCAGTTTGTTGGAAACAGTAAATAACTTTGTAATCATCAATTCCTCAGAAAAAATCCACATTTATATCAAGGCCATCCTGGAGGATGATCTTGAACAGACTGTCAGCAGAATGTACCGTCTTGACAAGATCGTCGTGCAGCTGTCTATCGTTCAGCAAGATACCAACGGTATTGTCCTTCGAATCCATCTTAGCCTGCACTTTCGCGATCAGACCATCCAAGTGTCTGGTGACTCCTTCCAGTTCAGAGATTAACTGGTTGGCATTCCCCATAACCTTGTCCGTCCCGGCAAAGAGGCCGTTGATCGGTTCCTTGACGCCATCGACAAGTTCGTTCACCTTGACGGTCACCTTGTTCAGGTTCGCAAGACTCTTCTTGAGCTGCGGATCGGTCGTCACCACAAGCGACATCAGGCGATCTTCAAGATTTTCGGCCTTCACCAAAAGCGTCTTGAAGCGGTCCTGGAAATCCGGGTTGGCAATCGTCCCGTTCAAGGCTGTCTTTACCGCTTCCAGAAGCACCTTCGTCGAATCGCAAACTTCACCGGCAAGGCCAAGTGCTTCGGCAATGCCCGCATCGAACTGGCCCGTGATAGTGTCTCCCGGCACATAGTATTCCTCAGAATCGCCAAGGATCATGCCAATCTGGCGTTCGCCCATGATGCCGATATTCTGCACACGTATTTCAGAATCCTTCGGGATTTTCACGTTCGATTTAAGGCGAACCGTCACAACAACGCGGTGTCCTGCAAGTTCGATGGATTCAACTCGACCAAGCTTTACACCATTGATCTTGACAGGGTCATCCAAAACAAGCGTACTCACCTGCGTAAAGCGCAAATGGTACACATCAAAAGTTTCACGCAGATCCTTCTCGTTCAAGAAAATCATGCCAAATATCAAAATGAAAATGGCCAAAAGAACGACAAGTCCGACAGAGAAATATAAGGCGGTATTCTTTTTCATCCTAAAAACAATCTAGCATATTTTGCAATTGGCATTGAACGCGTACTAAAAAATAAGGGAAGAATCAAGTTACTAGTTACGAGTTACTAGTTACTGAGGTTGCTTCGCAACAGTTGTGAGTTCCAAGTTACTAGTTACTAGAGAATTTCATATCAAGAATTCTAGTAACTACTAACTATTAACTAGTAACTGTGCCGAAGGCACTTAGTAACTAACGAGCGGCAAAGCCGCTACTCTTCAACCCTCACGATGGGGCTATTCGTCTCGATTCCGTTCACATGACGGTCCAGCCAGTCGAGCAAAAGTGCATCCCTTTCAGCCTGCGGGAGCGCAAACTTTTCGCGCCCCTCTTTCTGCATGAAAACGTCAAGGTAAGTCATCAACACGCCACCGGCAACAGAGACGTTCATCGATTCAGTGATGCCGTACTGCGGGAGCTTAAATTCATAGTCCGCATGGGCAAGCGTATCCGGATGGTTCCCGTGGAACTCGCTACCCAGATAGAAAGCCATCGGCTGGCTCAAATCGAGATCCAGCACAGAGTTCGTCGTATTCGTACTAGCAACAGCAATCTTGTAACCCTTTGCGCGGAGCTTTTCCATGCAGAGCATGCGCTTCTTGTACAGATAAAGGCTCATCCACTTGTAGGAACCCTTCAATATAGACTTGTTCACGCTGTAGGCATTGTCTTCTTCAATGATGTGAACATCCTGGATACCAAATACTTCGGCGGTGCGAATCACGGCAGAAATATTGTGCGGGTCAAACAAATCTTCAAGCACCATGCAGAAATGACGCGTACGGCGATTCACGACAGAAGTCAGGAGTTCGCGGCGGCGTTCCGTAACACGAGCAAGTAAAGTTTCCAAATCCTTAGGTTCACTCATTTTCTAGTCCTTTTTTATAAAAGTATTCGCCTTGATTTCAGCGGGCTCTTCCTTAGGTTCCGCAGGCTTGGCCGGCTGAGGCTTCGGGGTGCTGAGTTCCATCCGGGAACGTTCGAGACGTTCAGCATCGCCCAGTTTCCAGGAGCCGCCGGACACGACCTTGTCAAACTCTGCTATATGGCGCTGATTTTCAGGCGTTTTCAATTTTTCATTTGTCTTAAGCGGTTTTCTGTTTCCGTTGTAGAACATCGATGCAGCCTTCTTGATATCGTTCACGACGTCATCGATCTTCGAGTTCACAACGCTCTTGAAGACGCGCATCTGCATGATGGAATTCAGCACAGAATTGCCCGGGAACACGACCGCAGTGAGTTTGTACTTAAGCTTTCGCGGTGCGACCAGGTCCATATCCAAATAGGCAATGGCAGTGCCCTTCAAGGACCACTTCAAAATCTCAGCATAGCCATATCCAAAGAACATGTTGCGAAGCATCGTCTTTGCACCAGCGCTATCCTGCAAAGCCCAGTAGAAATCGCCAGAAAGCCCATGACCGTTACCGCCCGAGAAATAGCGACGATTCATGCTATTGTACTCCAGCGTATATTCAGACTCCAGATATGCGTTAATCAAGTCTGCCGTAAACGGCATGTTATCGAACAAGAACGTAATTTCGTTGACTTCGAGCGGAAGCGTTCCTTCGCTTTCGTAGATAGCCCTATACTGGCGCCCCAGACGCATAAAGACTTCCGTCATCATGGGTGCCTTGATATCCGTCGAGAAGCCGCGCTTTACTATCTCCTTGTACGGAGCGCAGAATTCATTATTGTACTCGATCTTTTGCCAAGGCTTCAGTTCGGCTTCGGTGCAAGCTTCGTACTTGATGCCAAGACACTTGTTCATTCCTGCACAGAACGAGCGCATGTCGTCATCTTTGTTGTGCATTTTCACCAGAAGCTGCCGACGAGAGACCTCCGATACAGGAACGCTTTTGGCCGCATACGACAGAGAAGAGCCTAGTACGAGCACAACAGCAACGCACACGCCCATAAATGAAACCAGCAAACTCTTACCCTGCATAAAGGCCTCCCTCTTGAAGGTTACCTGAACTCAAGACTGTCCAGGGGAACTACCGTAAACGGCTTTAGCGAATCGAACATGGCTACAGGGCCAACAATCGAAATCGTCATTTTCTCCTTATCAAAATACTTAGCGATCATCGCCTTGACCTGTTCTGCCGTCACCGCATTGATTTCTGTCACATAATCTATATAATGATTATCCGTTTTGCCAAGAAGTTCGCCCTTCGCAAAGATAGATGCCGTCGATGCGGGGGAATCAAAAAGGCTCGGCAGGCTCTCCACCAGGGATTTTTTCGCCTGTACGAGTTCTTCGGGGGTAGGACCTTCCTTCGCAAGTTTTTCCACTTCTTCAAAAATGAGCTTCATGGCAAAATCCACCGTCTCGACCTTCGTCTGAAGCGCAATCGTCGTCATCGCCGTATCGCGGTAGTCGTTGCCCACGGTACTATAGACGCTATAGGCAAGGCCTTCATCGCTACGGACACGGTTCATGAGCCTGGAACTAAAACTGCCACCGCCGAGAATAAAGCTTGCTACCGCTGTCGGGTAATAATCCGGATGCGGACGCTTCACAAACGGCTGGTTCATGGTGATGTTCGCCTGCGTGATATCCTTGTCGACCACATAGACCCCTGGTTTGCGGGCAAAAGCAAGCGGTTCTGGCTTGGGACGTTCCGCCTTCGGCTTTTCAACATTCCAGTCCGCAAAGAACTGCTTGAGCACGGTCACCGCAGAATCACGGTTCACATCGCCGGCGAGAGCAAAAACGATGCGCTTCGAAGAGAACACGCCCTTGGCAAGGCGTTTCACGTCAGCGGCTGTCACCGCCTTGTACTCGGCGGAATTGGCATCCCAGAGTCTCGGGTTCGGCGCATAGTTCACCTTGGACTTAAGGGCAGACAGCACCTTCGCAGGCGTTTCATAACGGCGCTCGTATGCAGTCACAAAATTCGCCTTGACGATTTCAAGCTGTGTCTTATCGAATGAAGGATCCGTAAGCACCTTCTTCGAAAGTTCCAGCATCGAAGGGAAATCCTTCGAAAGGCAGTTGATGTCGAAAGCCGAAAGAAACGTGCCAACGCTCGTCGAAATCGATGCACTGACAAATTCCAGGGAATCCTCAAGTACATGCGGCGTAATGCCACCGCCTGCACCACGACGGATCATGGAACCGACCATTTCAAAAGCAGCCTCGTCCTTCAAGACCTGCGGCAAATTGCTTTCTTCAAAATAGACCGTAAAATCCACAAGCGGAAGCGAGTTGTCGCTCACAATGTAGCCGGTAATGCCATCGGCGATTTCTACCCGAAAATCTTTCGGATACGGAGCGACATACTTGTACTCCGGGAACCCAATCTTGCTATAGTGTTCCGGCAAGTCACTCGCGGCAACAAAAGCCGAACTGGAACTTTCTGTAGCGGATGCATACATATCCGGAACATGTTTAACATGAGATGCTTTTTTAGGCATCATGGAACATGACGTCAAAGCCACCAAAGCCGCAAAGGCCGCAGCAGGAATCAAATAATTCGTTTTCATCAACTAGAAAATAGCAAACTAATTAGGAACATTCCAAAATAGACCAACCAATTTAAGGTTTATCGTGCCCCATTCTGTAAATAGACATATATTAATAATTGAGCCTTCCTAGTGGCCACAACACGCGTAGTAAGCCAACCTCCGGCTTCCGCACAGTTCTCCAGTCGAGACACAGCCCCACCAGGAAGGCTTCTTCAATCCCTCCTATGAAAAAGACCCGACGCGAGCGCGCCGGGCCTTTTTTGTAAAAAACTAATGACCAACGACCATTGACCAACAACTAGCTAAAACGTCCATTGAGCTGCTTGCGGCGGCGGCCGCGTTCCGAGATAACAGCCTCGATCAGGAAAAGGAGAGCGGCAAGCCCGAGGAAAATCTGGTAGCGGTCCTGGTAATTTTCCATACGGTCGCTGCTCTGGTCCTTCTTTTCAAGTGTCGAAATTTCGGTCAGGACCTTTTGCAACTGGAACTCGCCAGGGCTTGCGTAAAAATAAAGTGCGCCTGTCACATTTGCAATTTCCTGTAGCGTCCCTTCCTCAAGGCGGGTTGTCACGATGTTCCCTTGCATGTCCTTCTTGTAGACGCTACCGCCGTTCTTATCCTTGAGCGGTATAGGCACTCCTTCGCGAGACCCAATGCCAATCGTATAGATCTTGATGCCGAGTTCAGCCGCTTCCTTCGCCGCATTGACCGCAGCAGCCTCAAGCTCTTCACCATCGCTCATGAGAATCATCACGGAATGCTGGCTTACGCCGCCGGAATTTTTGAACAAAGTCATACCCTTGCGGATGGCGCTTTCCAGGTTTGTACCCGGCATGAGCCACCCCGGAGTGAGTTCGCGGAGCACCATCTGCACGGTCCCGTAATCAAGAGTAAGGGGCACCATCACCTGGGCTTCACCGCTAAACGCCACAAGGCCCACTCGGTCTCCCGTCAGCGATTCAAGGAATGCCGAAATCTCGTGACGGCTACGCACCAGGCGGTTCGGTTTCACATCCTCAGCAAGCATCGACAAGGAAACATCCTGCAAAAGCACGAGATCCTGGCCACGGCGCTCCACATGTTCCATTTTACGGCCCCACTGCGGACGGGCGAGCGCCACAAACAAAAATGCAATGGCAAGGAGCAGCAACAAGACCTTAGTCAGGCGCCTCCACGGAGAAACACTCGTAGAAAGTTTAGACAGCATCGAAAGCGAAACAAAGCGGGCCGCAAGCTTTTTGCGACGATGATACGCATAGACAAACAAAAGCGCAAACAGAGGCAGAGTAAAAAGGCCCCACAAAAAATTCGGTTCGGCAAATCTCATTATCTACTCCAGTAAAACATCTTGCATCAGCAAGCACCAAGAATATACAAAAGTGCAAAGGAAAAAGTTAGCTGTTGGTTATTAGTAGTTAGTCATTAGTCTTTAGTTATTAGCCTTTAGTCAGGTGCCTACGACGCGATTCTAAGAACTATTGACCATAGACCAACAACCATTGACTAAGTTCAAAATTCTTTTCATATGCTCATCATACGAAAAGCTTTCAAATAGTTATATTTCAAGTTAAGGTTTAGGTTGCGAGAATGTCCTACATAGGTTTAATAGAAATTAACGTCATCTGTATAGTAGTACTTCTTATTACACTACTACAGTTCAAGGATAGTATCCTCAGGCACCTCGAAGAACGCATTCTCGGCTTTACCATCATCGACACCATCATTTACATCGTGCTGAGTACAGTCACGAAAATGCTGTATTCGGTCCACGTGCAAAGCGATCTTTATTCAAGCAACCAGAAAATCTGCGTTATTTACGCCGTCATGTATGCATTAAGCTTAAGTTCGTCGCTCCTACTTGCCCAGCTGTGGTTTTCCTTTATATTCCTCCGCATACGCAAGAGCATCTATTCTTACAAGCACTTGTTTCCGCTGTTTTCGACACCTAGCATCATCGGTATATTCATCTGCATCGGCATCAGCATTTACGGATTTACAAACGACTGCCATACGACGTCGCTCCAGTTCAAAAGGCTTATGCCGTTCCTTATCGGGCTGAACTTCATCTACATTATCGCGACCATGGTTCTTGGCATCCAGCATGCCATCGTGCAAAAAAATTCAACCAACCGAAAAGAAGCGTTCTATCTCTCATTTATAGCCCTTGTACCGAGCAGCGCATGCATCCTTCAGTGCTTCATCCCGGACATCCCGCTCACCGACCCGATTTTCGCGCTCACACTCCTGCATGTCTACGTTACGCTGTTGAAGTACAGAATCACTTCGGATCCGCTGACGAATGTCAACAACAGGATCCGATTGATAGACTATCTCCAGTACATCACGCAACATCAGGATCCAAGCAAGCGACTGTTCTTCCTGGTTATGGAAGTAGACTACTTTAAGGCTATCGTACGCAATTTTGGTTACGAAATGTCCGACCGCGTGATCGCGGACCTGGCTTCATTTTTCAAGCGACAGTGCCGAGGGCAAAACGCATTCCTGGCCAGAACGGGTGAAAACCAGTTTGTGATCGTCATGGAACGCGATGAAGTTTCTGAAATTGAATCGTTCTGCCAAAAGCTTGTACGCGATTGCGACCGCGACAGCATGCAGTCCGACATCATGACAGCCTGGAAAATCTCTTTCAGCCTCCACTACGCTGAAATTTCGAACATTTCCACAAGCAATATTTCCCAATTCTTTGCGGAAGCCAAAAAGAACTGCTACAAGCCCGAAACCCCGGCACCGAAGGAATAATTAGTAAAACTTAGTTACTAGTTACTTCGCCCTTCGGGCTAGTTAATAGCTACTAGAGATTGCAGTATAAACATTGCTAGTAACTAGTAACTCAGAACTCGTAACTCACCTATGGGATTCTCACGAATCTGGTGTTCGCGAGGACGAGTTCAAGCAGAATGAGGAGTGCACCGACCAGGAGCCACGGGTAGAACTTTTCGGCATAGCGGGCATAAGCGATCGTCTCGATTTCCGTCTTTTCAAGCTCATCGATTTCAGAATAAATCTTTTCGAGTTCGGCCTTGTTTTCGGCACGGTAGAAACGCCCACCCGTCTTTGATGCAATCGCCTTGAGAACGCCTTCGTCAATGCCTTCCTCAGGCGTGATGTCGCGTTCGCCCCAGGAGATTTCACCCGTCCACGGGTTCTGCTGGAACGAAAGAATCTTGCCGGACTTTTTGCCGACGCCGACGGTATAGACCTTTACACCCAGGGACTTCGCCACTTCGGCAGCGCGCACCGGCGGGACGACACTCGCATTGTCGCGGCCATCAGTCAAGAGAATCACAACGCGGGACTTGGCATCGGACATCTTGAGCCTTGCAAGGGCGTTCATAAGCCCATCGCCAATAGCGGTTCTGTTATTCACAAGCGTATCACGGGCAAGGTCGTCGCTCGCCTTCAAGATTTCAAGCAGGGAACCGTAATCCATCGTGAGCGGGCACTGCGTAAACGAGCGGGCACCAAAAGCCGAAAGGCCAATGCGGTCGCTATGGCGCTTGCCAATGAATTCGGCAATCACGTCCTGCGCGTAGCCCAGGCGACTGAATTTCCAGTATTCGCCGCGCTTCAAGAATTTTTCAGCATTCATCGTACCAAGCTTCGCTTGTTCGGTGCGGGTAAGCATGTCAAGCGTTCCCATCGATCCCGAAACGTCGAGCGCAAGCATGATATCGACGCCATCGGTCGAAGTGTATTCGACTTCCATCGCATTCTGCGGGCGGGCAAGCGCCACAACAAAGCAAACAAGGGCCGCCAAACGAAGAGCCGGGACGATATGCCTAAACTTTACACGACGGCTCGGCACAGCCTTCTTTGCAAGCGCGAGCGCCGGGAACTTGATCGTGCTCTTGCGACGCTGCTGACGGTAAACATAAAGCGCAATCAACAGCGGAACGAACAACAACAGCCAAAAGGCTTCGGGATTTTGAAAATGAAGGGTTCCAATATCCATTTCAGCTCCAAAATAACGAAAAACGGTAAATTACACGCAAGAATATACAATTTAGCGAATGCAGAAAACCGCATTTCAATAAAAAATAAATGTTAAAAGGCTTGAACTTAGTTACTAGTTAATAGTTAGTAGTTACTAGAGATTGCGATATAAACATTTCTAGTAACTCTTAACTTCAAACTCACAGAAGCATGAGTCCGTCAACGCCAAGAACGGTAAGGCAAGAGACCGCAGCGACAGTCACGAGGCCACCGCCAAGGAGCGAAGCGACCACGGCAGCAAAAAGCGCGCAGGCGCCCGTCAAACGACTATCCGTCGCAAAGAAGATGGCAGGCACGGTCATCGCGCTGAGCACGGTATAGGGCACATAAGCGAGGAACGAACTCCAGAACACGCTCTTGAGCTTCTTGCGCAGCAAAATGAACGGCACAGCACGCAAGAAGAGCGTCACGCCAGCCATCACAAACAGGTAAATCAGGTAAGTCTGAATGTCGATATTCATTTGGTCACCTCGTCATCGGAATTGACGTTTGCCATCGGGAAGAACCACGCCGCAACAAAGGACGCCACAAGCGCACAAATGATAATCGCAAAACCGACAGACACGCCGCTCAGCGGCGGGAAAAACTTGAAAGCACAACTTAAAGCAATTGCAATCACGACAGCGAAAACCGTCGGGCCATGCACCTTCATCTGCGGCACGACAATTGCGACAAACATGCCGTAAAGCGCAACGCCAAGGGCGTTTGTCACTATTGCCGGGAGAATTTCACCGCAGATCGCGCCGACCATCGTCCCAAGCGACCAGCCAATGTATGGGAGCGTCGAAAGCCCAAGGAAGTATATCGGCGTCACGCGCTTCTGCGACATAGCGACCGCAAAAATCTCGTCCGTGATGCCCGTCGCAAGCAAAAGGCGCTTCACCGTACCAAAATCGGGCGAAACCTTCTGGGACAGGGAAATTGCCATCAGCGAATAGCGGAGGTTAATAAAGAACGTCGCAAGCGCCATCTCGATAAACGTGCCGGCGGCATCTGCCATGATCTGGAGTCCTGCAAACTGACCTGCCGAGGTCAAGTTCGTCATGGATATAAGCGTCACAAGCGGCCACGAAAAGATCTTCGAGCCTGCAATACCAAAAGAGAACGAGACGGCGAAGTAGCCAAGCCCAATCGGGGAACCGTCTTTTAAACCCTTCAAATAACTCATGGGCGCAAAGATAGTATTTTTAGGCGGCTCGCGGGGAATTTATGCAAATATTTAAATACATGCAAAAATTGTAGGGAGTACGAAGTTACACAAGACACCAGGAAAAAGGCGCAGTTTACCAAATAAAAAAAGCCCGCAGCACAAAGCCACGGGTCAAACATTCCGAAATGTTCAACAACTAGTTTTCGCCGTTGCGCATTTCCATCGTTTCACGGTCCATCGTGTGCTGCAAGTATTCCTTGAAGTCACGGTCGATGTTCACACCGTCAAAGTCGATGTCGTCGTTTTCCAACACGAACACGGCGCTCGGGTTATCGAGCCAGCCCACAATGTCCACGTCTTCCAACTTCATGGACTTGTCGCCAGCCTTCTGGGCGACGTATTCAACCTTGGACTTCGGAACCCAGCCCTGACCGCAGCTACCCTTCACGAGGACTTCGGTATCAGCTTCCTTCAAGACCGTCAGTTCGTCGTTAAAGCCAGCCGTGCAGACAACGGAGCCACCATCTTTTTCTTTGGTGAGTTCCACATCGCCCAGCTTGGACTTAACCTTCTTGGCTGCAAAAGAAGAAGCAACCAGCAAAGCGAAGGCGACAAACATAATTTTTTTCATCATTTTCATAGCGAATCCTCAAAACAAGGGAAATATTCAACAATGCTATACGAATATACCTTTTATTTTGCCAATCCGTTGCATTTTCTTTTAAATTTTTACGCAATGAAGAAGATTTTTTCAATTACCGCCATCATCCTCGTTCTAACTGCTGTTTTTGCGTATTTCCACGTAAATCAACGGTTGAGCGCCGTTTCACTCAACGAAAATACCGTCATTTTGGAGATTCCAAAAGGCAGTTCCCCTACAAAAGTTTTACAAATTTTACAAGCGAAAGGGATCTGGAAAGACGATTTTGCATTCACTTTATGGTGCAAATTGAATAAGCCAGCCCTCAAAGCGGGTTTTTACGAGGTCCCCGCCCACCAGACGCTCGATGAACTTGCCGAGCTGTTCGAAAGCGGCAAAAATGCGGTCCGAAAGGTGACCATCCCCGAAGGTCGAGCCTCCTGGGAAATCCCGGCCTATCTCCAGAAGAGCTTCCCGGACCTCGACACGGCCCGTTGGAACAAACTAGTCCAGGACCCGAAGTTCGCCCGATCGCTCGGCATCGAAGGGAACTCTCTCGAAGGCTATCTGCTGCCGGACACCTACCCGTTCGCCATCAACTCCGACGAAGAATCCATACTGCGACAGATGGTCGCCGCAAACTTCAAGGTCCGCGACGAGATGAAAGCACGTAAAAGTCCCATGTGGGATAAGCTCAAGAACTGGCACCGCGTGTTGACGCTTGCAAGCGTGGTCGAAGAAGAAACGGGCATCCCAGACGAGCGACCGCTGATTGCAGGCGTATTCCACAACAGACTGGACATCGGCATGCCGCTCGGGGCAGACCCGACGGTGCGGTTCATCTTCAAGAACTTGACAGGCCCTATCTACAAGAGCCAGTTGAATAGCGACAGTCCGTACAACACCCGCAAGTTCCCAGGACTCATGCCGGGACCTATTTCAAATCCAGGCCGCAAGGCGATCGAAGCGACGCTCTTCCCGGCAAAGACTGAAGCGCTTTACTTTGTTGCAAAAGACGATGGTTCGCACACGCATTTCTTCAGCACGAACCTCGCCGACCACAACAAGTACAAGGATGTCGCCGCCAAGAACCGCGGCGAGAAAAAATAATTAGACGAGAGACGAAAGACGAGAGAATAAAGAAATCATAAATCATCCCTCTCTAGTCTCTCGTCTGTAGTCCGCTTTAGCGGACGTTCTTTCGTCTAAAAAAGATTGTAGTCGCCGATACGGATAAAGTATCTGTAGTTTTTAAAATCTTTCACATCGCCAAAAGTCTCCGTATCGACAATGCGGTTCAGTCCAGCGTAAACCGTAAACGACCGATATTTATAGCGGAGAGCAGGCTCAAACACAAACTTGTTTGAGTTCAGACGGGCGGTTGACTTGTCCTCGAAATCGTGTATATACGCAAGCGAAAGCCAAGCGCCAAATCCATGACGCTGAACACCGCCATTCACGCGAATCATCGCATACCCATGCGTCGAAAGCTCCGGGTCAAGCCAATCTTCAGACCATGGCGTTGGCGTCACATGCAAGCGATAGCGGTCTTCCATCGCTGTATTTCCAAAGTTTTCAGGGAACTTAAAACGCCCCCCATCTCGGAATGCAGAAAGCCCAACAGCGGCCCCAACAGTCACCGAAGAATTTTGAGTCGGAGCATAGGAAAAGCGCCCATCCAAAGCGTATGTTCCATAGATTGGCCCCCTCTGATGGAAGCCATAGCCAATCAAGTTTAAGCCCAGATACGCATTCGCAGCGAATCCCTTTGACGCAAACCAGTCGTCATCTTCACCGTTCAACAAAGAATAGCGAACGCTCTGCGTTACAGGACTCGTCTCGTAGTTGGAACTCGAATTCTGAAAAACATCGTCATCGTCAAAAAAGTCCATTTCAGGCAACGCAAGCGGAGACAGTTCAAACTCGCGGTTCCCAAACAAGAACTTCAACTCGATAGACTGCATTTTATCAAACGCATATCTTGCCGACAAGAAGAGATCATTGCGCGTTTCGTACTCAAAACGATTTTCTTCGTAAACATTGTCGTTTTCAAAAGCCTTTAAAATACGAAGCTTCATCAAGTCATAGCCAAAACTGAATTTCCAGCGATAACTGATCAAGTTCGAAAGTTCAAGGCGCGGCCTAAAGCCATAAGACGAAGTCCCATAAAAGCCAGCAAGTTTCAAATTTATTTCCATCTGGTTTACGTAATTTAGAGTCACTTCGCCATAGGCGTTCGCCCCATTAACATTGGAGCCAAAACCGCCTGCGGCCACATCCAGCGTCGGATGGACCCCTACATCAATCAAAAGACATCCATCAGGCTGCATGCTGAACGAAATGGTATCATAAGGAGCCTTAGACGCGATAGAATAGGCAAAATTGACCGGGGCTGTAAAGCCGGTATCCTTGGGATTCCAGTAAGACAGGACCGATGAATGATGTTCTGCAGAAAGGCTATCAAACATCGGATTAAATTCAAACCACGCTTCGGATTTTTGCTTATCGCCATATTCCCTGCGACCATCGACTGTAGGAATAATATCGCGCAAGCTACGCTCCACCGCCGAGAATCCCGCCTGAATCATGGACTTGCGAGATGTATCGCGAATAGAATGGGTCCTTATAAAGATGCCTTGGTCCACAAGCATCGACAAAACATTTTTCTTGATGGTACGCGTTTCCGCATTTCCATCAACGTCAAAGCGAACAGGGTCAGCGACAACAATCAGCGAAGCCTCCTGCTGATTTTTTGTCTGCGGGAGAGCCAAGTACGGACAGAGTTCTCCAGATTTTTCATGCCCAGAAAGCGGCAGCGAACTTACAATATCTGCATACGATGGATTTTTCACAATGCTATCGCACGTGAGAAGCGTAAAGGGAATACGGTAAGTCCCATGCTGGCGGTAAAGGGATTCTTCAAAACGGAGGCGAGAAAGCGAGCGTTCAATGGAAGCGGTATCAGGGACAAGCGCATGCATGCTCCGATAAACATGCCCAGCCGTATCGGCGTAGAACGAAAATCTCTGACGGAGCGAAGGAACGCCATCCAATGAGACCGGGAGCTTAAACGCGTCATGTTCCGTCTTTGCATGGATCGCATTGACCCCTAAATAATCAGCAATGTACGAATCGAGCATCAAGCGCTGGATATCGTCTATCGAGACGCCAAGCGACCACAAAGCCCCCATCCAGGCGCCCCACGATGTAGCCACGATGGAATCGACAGGAATCTTGTATTCTTCCAATGCATACAGGACACCCAGATGAAACCACGGGGAGCGCTCGCCACCGCCCAGGTAAAGCACAGTCTTAGTCTTCTTGGCCTGGAGTGAATCAGGCACCAGCTGCATGGCGCTCAAAAGCGTTTCATCAGCAGAATGCTCCGCCTGCACAGGCGCCACATAAACGGAGGCAACAAACGCCACCGTCACAAGAAGTGATTTTTTAAGCCAGCCGAGCGGGATTGGAAACATACCTACCTGCCTCTTCGGCAGTCACATAGCCAGAGCGAACAAATTCAGCTAGGCAATCGTCCATCAAAAGCATTCCTTCGGATGAAGAGGATGCCATAACGGACGGAAGCTTGAATTGTTCACCACTGCGAATGTGAGCAGCCACGTTTTGCGTGTTAAAAAGGATTTCCCAGGCCGAAACGGCGCCACCGTTTTCAGCAGCCGAGGGCAAAAGTCTCTGCACGACAACAGCCTTGAGAGCTGCAGCAAGCATTGTACGGACAAGGTCTCGATTTTCAGGAGTAGCAGCAGAAAGGAGAGCGTCAATAACGCCAACGGTGTTACCTGCCGTCACGTTCATGACCACCAAGGCGCCCGACTCTGCGGCACGTAAAACGGAAATCAACGAGGAGCCATCAAAATCGCCAAGCCAGAAAAGGTCCGTTCCACTGCGAAGACCCTGTTCCAGCTTTTCGGAAGTCGAACCGACCGTGTTCACGAGCTTTAAGCTTTCGCCCGTTTTCACAGACAGCTCACGACCTTCATCCAGATCGCAGAACCGTAAAATGCTAGAACTGCACAAAGCCGAGACATAAGATACCGCAGAGACCGTCTTACCGGAGCAGGCTGGCCCTGCAAAAATCACGAGACCGGAACTGAGACCAAGCAAGCTATCAAGGGCAGTAGGTGCGCCAAGCGCCGTAAATTCCGGGCATTCGGCCATAAGCGGGCGAAATATCGCCGCATTGCCATGCGCTTCGCGGAAGTACTTCACGCGCCACTTGGAGTTCACCCAAGGGCCACCGACAAAAGTACCAGACTCGCCATCGAGTGCGCCTAAAAATTCAAGCAAGGAGCCAAACGGGAGTGATGAAGATTCCGGAACTGCACAGACGCGGCCTGCAAAGCGGACCGCCGAAGGAGCGCCCTCGGTCACAATCAATTCACTCGCCCCGATGTTCAAGGCGTATTCCAAAAGAGATTCAATTTCTGATGACATGATGAACCTCGCTAAACCTTGCGGTAAGACGCAAAACGGCGGCTGTCGTTTGCACGTTTCCAGGCTTCAACGCCTTCGATGTAACCGGACTCGACGCACATCTGCAAAGAATCGTCGAGCGTAATACCTTGATCTTTCTGGTTGCTAATCGCAGAGAGGATCTGCGATACATCGCATTTGCGGATCATGCCCGCGATTGTCGATGTCACCTTCATCGCCTCGATTGCAAGCACAAGACCCTGGTTTTGCACAGCCGGAATCAGGTGCTGCACGATGACGCCCTTGAGCTGGTCGGCAAGCGAGCAAGCAAAGGCGCTGCGATTGTCACTCGGCACGGACATGAGGAGGCGCGAAAGAAGCGCGTTGATGTTGTTGCCGCTTGCAACGGCAAACACGAGAGCACCCGCGTTCGAAGCCTGCATGAGCAAAGAAAGTTCTTCCATCGTTTCGAGATGGTCAAAGAGTATCACGTTGGCGCCGGTGCGGATGGCAAGTTCGATGCCAGCGGCACCGGAGCGCACATGCAAGCCCACTTCGCGCTGTGCAATGGAGCCGTTCGGATTCTGGAGCAATCGTTCAATCGGCTTTTCGACCGTCTGGATGAACACCTGGCGATTTGCGGCAATGCATTCGGCAAAGGCGGTCATCGTCGTGGAGCGGCCGCTCGACGACGGCCCTGCTATGAGCACAAGTCCGCTATTGAGCGTTGCAAACTGCATGCTGAATTTGGGCAAGTAAAGGTTCTCAAGCGCGACCGACTCCATCGGAATAATGCGGATGGAGATGCTCGGCGTAACATCGTTCCACGTCACGGAAATGCGGGCGCGGCCAACACCAGGGAGGCCCATCGTTTTACTGAAATTGCGGCCAACCACAATCTTGTAACCATCCGCAAAGCCTTCGGCAGCTTCGGCCAGGCGGTCCATCAAGTGCGTCTTTTCGAGCACCTTTTCGGATGCGATAAAAAGCATACCCGACTGACGCATGGTAATCTGGCGGTCGGCGTAAAGGTAAACGTCCGTGACGTTAAACTTGCGGGCATAGGCGATGATTTTTGCAAGCGGCGTAAGCGGGTGCAAGACATCGGGAGCTTCGACGGAATCGCCTTCGCCGGTGGCAACGGCGAACTGTGCCGGGAGTTCTTCGGTCGCCGTTTCTTCGGCGGGAGTTTCGCTTTCGACCGGAACCTGCACACTCGCCATGCTCGTCGTTTCGAGACCTTCGACCTTTTCGATGACGACCGTCGAAGAAGAGGCTTCGCCGTAAAGGCTGCTGTTGCCTTCAATCTTTATGGCAGGTTCTTCCGCCGGCTTGGAAGCAGGCGCGGCAGAAACAGCAGGAGCGGGACGCACCGGTGTTGAAGCAGAATGCGCGGAAGCAGATGAAGTTGCTGCGGAATGCGCAGGAGCTGCGGCAGACGCAGGTGCCGCGGGCTTTTCAACAGGCTTTTCCGCGGGCTTCGCGTTTTTCGCTTCGAGGTTCTTCACAAAGGCAAGAACCTTATCGTACATGGACTGTTTCAAGATTCCCGCACGAACAAGAACCTGACCGATATCCATCGAGTCGGAGATTTCGCCCCAGTGGGCCTTGACCTGGTCCTC